>Ga0268266_10002379_pt1 | contig 20327 bp, 17 predicted proteins | sample KBSS13metaG_FD_190356 | JGI IMG/M metagenome (GOLD analysis project Ga0268266, IMG submission 190356) | Switchgrass rhizosphere microbial communities from Kellogg Biological Station, Michigan, USA - KBS S1-3 metaG (SPAdes) (version 2) | ecosystem: Host-associated > Plants > Roots > Rhizosphere... | reverse complement strand
CTCGAAGCTCATCAGCGGCACCGTGAAGGCGACCGTCGAGCGCGAGACCGCGCTCGCGATGCTGGTCGACGGCTTCTTCCCGCGCGTGGCCAAGGACGCGAAGGCCCAGCGCCGGCGCGCCGGCGGCCTGCGCGAGATGGGCCTGCCCTACGCGCACGAGCCCGCGATCACGCGCCACCTCGCCGAGTTCCTGGCGCGGTTCGAGAAGATGCCGTCGGCGGTGCTGTTCAACGGCGGCGTGATGAAGGCGGCCGCGCTGCGCACGCGCGTCGTCGAGCTGCTCGAAGAATGGGCCGGCCACAAGGTCACCGTGCTCGCCGGCGCGGATCTCGATCTCGCGGTCGCGCTCGGCGCCGCGCACTACGGTCAGGTCCGGCACGGCAAGGGCATCCGCATCCGCGGCGGCACCGCACGCGCGTACTACATCGGCATCGAGAGCGCGATGCCGGCGATTCCGGGCTTCGCGCCGCCGGTAAAGGCGCTGTGCGTCGCGCCGCAGGGCCTCGAAGAAGGCTCGACGGTCGAGCTCCCCGACGACGAGCTCGGGCTCGTGGTCGGCGAGACGTCGGCGTTCCGGTTCTTCGCGGCCGCGACGCGTGCCGACGATCCGGCCGGCGCGCTGATCGACGCCGACGAGCCCGGCCTCGTCGAGCTCGATCCGGTCGAGAAGCTCGTCGAAGCCGACGGCGATCGCGCGCCGGGCCAGCTCGTGCCGGTCAAGCTCGAGGCGCACGTCACCGAGGTCGGGACGCTCGAGCTGTGGTGCGTGGCGCGCGACGGCGCCGGCCGCTGGAAGCTCGAGTACTCGGTGCGCGAGCGCGAGTAGCTACCACTCGATCATCCAGAACCATTCGACGTCCGAGACGAGGTTGTTGATCGTCGAGGTCATGCGCAGGCCGGTCGTGTAGCTCGGTGCCGCGGCCACCAGATGATAGGGCTCGTTGGGCCAGCCGCCGTCGAGCGCTGCGGTCGGGCTCGAGCCGCCGACCATCGTGACCTGGAGCGTGGCCTGGCCGGTGTGCACGCCGTTCGGCAGCATCGTCGTGGCCTCTTCGGTGTACATGCTGCCGTCGAAGAACGTGACATCGGCCTGCTGGAAGTTGGTCTGCTGGTCGAGCTCGACGAAGTAGTTCGGCGCCATCGCCTCGTCGTAGCCGAGCGCGATCTGATGATGCGTGGTGACGTCGCCGATGAGCGACTCGACGTTGACGCCGATCGCGATCCGCACGTTGGTCGCGGGCATCGGAAAGCTGAAGTCGCCGTCCATGTTGCCGTCGAAGTGGATCGAGTCGGCCTCTTGCGTCCACATACCGGTGCCGGCCAACCCGAGCGGCTGATCGCCGGGCTGCAGCGTCGCGAACCGCACGAGCTTCTGGCGCGGATTGTTCGGCTCGGGATCGCACGCGTCGCCGATGCCGTCGCCGTCGCTGTCGAGCTGATCGGGATCCGGCAGGTGCGGGCACACGTCGATGATGTCGGGCACGCCGTCGCCGTCCTCGTCGTGGCCGGTCACGGCGTCGACGACGAACGCGTCGCTCGCTCGCGCGCCGAAGTCGACCCGACCGCACGCGGCGGCGAGTAAAACGACGGTCGCCCAGCGCATGTCACCAGTATCGCCGATGCTGTATCGTCCGCCCATGCCGAGTGCACTCGACACGATCGCGCACGTGATCCTACCCAACGTGATGAAGCTCAAGGGCGCGGCGACGGTGGTCTCGGCGATGGAACGCAGGGACGTGTCGATGTTCGCCCAGGTGTGGGAGCAGACCGGCGTCGATCACAAGCCGCAGGTGCTCGCGAAGGAGCGCAACGAGACGTGGCGCATCGGCGTGCTGTCGTTGCCGACGCCGAAGGAAATGGGCGAGGCATATATGGTCGCGTTCGTCGCGAAGAAGAACGACGCCGGCGTGACGCGCTACTTCACGCTGGAGTACGATTACGTGCTGGCGACGAAGGCGAGCCGCACCGTCGTGTGCGAGCGCGAATCGAGCCGCACGCTCAAGCGCGGTGAAGGACCGGCGATCACCGGTGATTTTCAGACCGATGCCAGTGCGTTTGTGGAAGTCGTCGTGAACATCATCGACGGTCGTACGTCCACGTAAGCGAAGGAGAATGGATATGCGTAGCCTGTTTTTCGCGTTCGCCATCGCCGCCACCATGAGCGGTTGCGTCAAGCAATCGACCTACGACTCCGCTCTCGACGAGAACAAGCGCCTGCAGGGCGAGCTCGCCGACGCGCAGAAGAAAGAGGCCGACACCGAGAAGACGCTCGGCGACAAGATCAAGGAGCTCGAAGGTCAGCTCGGCACGCTCGACGAGACCACGAAGAACAAGGAAGAAGAGCTCGGCAAGGTCCAGGGCGAGAAGGCCGCGACCGAGAAGGAGCTCGCGGAGCTACGCCGCCAGAAGGAAGCCGCCGAGAAGCGCATCGCCGCGTACAAGGCGCTGCAGGACAAGTTCCGCGCGCTCGTCGACACCGGCAAGCTCCAGGTCGTGTTCCGCAACGGTCAGATGACGCTCAAGCTGCCGAGCGGCATCTTGTTCCCGAGCGGCTCGGCCGAGCTGTCGAAGGGCGGCCAGGGCGCGCTCGCCGACGTCGTGAAGATCTTGCTCGAGTTCAAGGACCGCCGCTTCATGGTCGCCGGCCACACCGACGATCAGCCGATCAAGACGCGCGAGTTCCCGAACAACTGGTACCTGTCGACCGCGCGCGCGAACAGCGTCGTGCAGTTCATGATCAAGCAGGGCTTCCCACCGAAGGCGCTCGGCGCCGCGGGCTACGGCGAGTTCGATCCGGTCGCCGACAACAAGACCGAGCCCGGCCGCGAGCAGAACCGGCGCATCGAGATCATCCTCGTGCCGAACCTGGAAGAGCTGCCGAGCTTGACCGGCGCCCCGCCGGCGTAGTGGCCTCGCGCTACCTGATCGGCATCGACCTCGGCACCACCAACTCGGCGGTCGCCTACGTCGACACGCGCGCCGCCGATGCGCGCGTGCGCGTGTTCGAGGTTCCGCAGCTGGTCGCGCCGGGCGACGTCGCACCGCGCCGCCAGCTGCCGTCGTTCGTGTACCTCGCGGGCGAGATCGATCTCGCGCCGCACGAGACCGCGCTGCCGTGGAAGCCGGCCGATCCGAACGCGCGAATCCGTGCCGTGGTCGGCGAATTGGCGCGCTCGCAGGGCGCGCGCATGGCATCGCGGATGATCTCGTCGGCGAAGTCGTGGCTGTGCCATCCCGGCGTCGATCGCAACGCGGCGATCTTGCCGTGGGGCGAAGGCGAAGGCCCGAAGCTGTCGCCGGTGACCGCGCAGGCGCAGGTGCTCGGCCACATCCGCGAGGCGTGGGACCACACGCACCCGGACGCCGACTTCGCCGAGCAAGAAGTGCTGGTCACCGTGCCGGCGTCGTTCGACGAGGCCGCGCGCGAGCTCACGCTGCAGGCCGCGACCGCCGCCGGTTATCCGCCGGTCGTGCTGCTCGAGGAGCCGCAGGCCGCGTTCTACGCGTGGATCGATCAGGCGCGGTCGAAGCTGAACGCTGGCGACCGCGTGCTGGTGTTCGACGTCGGCGGCGGCACCACCGACTTCACGCTGATCGACGTCGACGCATCGGGCGACGGCTTCACGCGCACCGCGGTCGGCGATCACTTGCTGCTCGGCGGCGACAACTTAGATCTCACGCTCGCGAAGATCGTCGAGCAGCGCGTCGTCGAGAAGAGCGGCAGAAAGCTCGACGCGCTGCAGTGGCACGGGCTCGTCCATGCGTGCCGGCTCGCCAAGGAGCAGCTGCTCGCCGACGACGGCCCGAAGACCGCGCCGATCGTCGTGCACGGCCGCGGCAGCAAGCTGATCGCCGGCACGCTGCGCGACGACATCACGCGCGACGAGCTCGACCGCGTGTTGCTCGACGGCTTCTTCCCCGTCGTCGCCAAGGACGCGCCGCTCGCGCGCGGACGCTCCGGCCTGCAGGAGTTCGGCCTGCCCTACGCGAGCGATCCGGCGGTGACGCGCCACCTCGCGTCGTTCCTGTCGCGCCACGAGTCGGGAACGATCGGTCACGTGCTGTTCAACGGCGGCGCGATGACGCCGACGTCGCTGCGCGCGCGCGTGCTCGATCAGATCGCGGCGTGGCAGGGCTCGCGGCCCAGCGAGCTGCCGTCGGCGATGCCCGAGCTCGCGGTCGCGCAAGGCGCCGCGTATTACGGCCTCGTGCGCCGCGGGCTCGCGACGCGCATCAAGGGCGGCACGGCGCGCGCGTTCTACATCGGCGTCGAAGGCGATGGCGCGAAGTACGCCGTGTGCCTCGCACCGCCGGGCCTCGAGGACGGCGCCCGCGTGGAGCTCGCGCGCGACTTCAAGCTCGTCACGAACCGCCCGGTGAGCTTCCGGCTGTATTCGTCGAGCTCGCGTCGCGACGAGCCCGGCGCGATCGTCCCGGTCGGCGACGGCCGCGCCGATACGTTGGACGATGGCAGCGACCTGCTCGAGCTGCCGCCGATCGTCACGGCGCTGCGTGCGCGCGGCAAGAGCGAGGTCACGGTGCGCCTCGAGGTGCACATCACCGAGCTCGGCGCGCTCGAGATCAACTGCCGGTCGGACGGCGACGTCTGGAAGCTCGCGTTCGACATGCGCTCCGGCGGTGCCGCGGCGCCGCAAGACGCCGGAGCTGCCGAGGCGCACCCGAAAACCGACGAGGCCAAGGCGCTGATCGCGACCGCGTTCGCGAGCGGCGCGACGCAGACGCTGATGCGCGACCTCGAGACGCTGCTCGAAGCGCGCCGCGACGAGTGGTCGATGATGACGGCGCGCGCGCTGTTCGACGCGCTCGTCGAGGTTGCCGCCGAGCGCAAGAAGTCCGCCGATCACGAGCAGCGCTGGCTCAACCTCGCCGGCTTTCTGTTGCGGCCCGGCACCGGCGCGCCGCTCGACGCGTGGCGCTCGCGCGTGATGTGGGGCGTGTTCAACGAGAACCTCGCGCATCCCAAGAGCGAGCCCGATCGGCTCGCATGGTGGATCACGTGGCGCAGGATCGCCGGCGGCCTCGCGCAGGGCCAGCAAGACCAGATCTACGACCGCGTCACGCAGCTGCTCTTGCCGAGCGCGAAGCAGGCCAAGAAGCTGGCCGAGGCCAAGCCGAGCAAGCAGGAGGTCGCCGAGATGTGGCGCGCGGTCGCGAGCATGGAGCGACTCCAGCTCGGCTCGAAGCAGAAGCTCGGCGACGAGCTCGCGCAGCGACTCGCCACGCGCAAGGGTCGCGAGGACGCGACGAACCTGTGGGCGCTGTCGCGAATCGGCGCGCGCGTGCCGCTCTACGGCCCGCTCAACGCGGTCGTGCCGCCGAGCCAGGTCAAGGCGTGGCTCGCGCCGCTGCTGACGGGCGACTGGCCCGAGCCCGACAAGGTCGCGTTCCCGCTCGCGCAGCTCGGGCGGCGCACCGGCGATCGCGCACGCGATCTCGACGACGCGACGCGCGCCAAGCTCGCCGACGTCGTGCGAACGCTGCCCGGCGGCGAGCGCGCGGTCGTGCTCGTCGAACAGGTCGTGGCGCTCGAGGCTCGCGAGGAGCGCGTCGCGCTCGGCGACACGCTGCCGGCGGGCTTGCGGCTCGTTGCAGAAGAAGCCTGATGGGGCTTTTTTTGCACGAGCTTCGAGCATGAAAGCTCGCAGCCTCGCGATCGTGCTGGCGCTGTTCGTGGTGCCGCAGGTCGCGAGGGCTCAGCCGATAGCGCTCAGCGGTGATGACCTCCGCGCCATCAGCTATCTCCACTCGATCAATCGGGTCGAGATCTACGTGGGCGGAATCGCCGCGCAACGCGGCTCACGGGTGCGCGACCTCGGCTACGCGCTCGTCGACGACCACACGATCAGCGACGCGCGACTGATCGCGTACGCGCGCAAGCACGGGATCGAGACGATTCCCGTCGAGTCGCCGATCGATTCGGACCATCGGCGGGTTGCTGATTCCATCGACAAGTTCCGCTCGCTGTCCGGCAACGAGTTCGACGACGCATTCCTGAACGTGATGCCCGCCGTGTTCGAGTCCGAACAACAGACGATCGAGGACGGGATCGCGACCGTCGACGATCCCGAGCTCGAGCAGATCCTGTGGGACATCGACGGCGCGAAGCGCTCGCACGTGACCGCGAGCAGCAACCTCGAGAACACGACCGGCTACCCGCAGTGGCGCGGGCCCTACAGCTACCCGCCAGGCTACCCACCACGCTCGTGATCACTCGCGGGTGACGTCGGTCGGCACCTTGTCCTCGCGCAGGCAACCCTTGCAGATCGCGTTCCGGACGCTCAGCGCCGCACGACGACCGCGAGCAGATCCTCGCGCGGCGCCGCGCTCTGGAGCCGGCGGTCGACGAGCACGCTCGCGAGCCGGCCGCTCGCCGGCGACAGCTCGCGCAGCATGCGCGCCCACGCGGTCGCGCTCTCGCCGCGCAGCCCGCTCGATGCGACGACGAGCAGCGAATCTTCGGGCAAGACCGACGTGCCGCGCCGCGCCGCGCTCAGCGTCGCGTCCGGTGCGGGATCGCCGCCGAGCTCGGTCGCGGCAGGCAGTGCGCCGCGCCGCGAGCCGTCCGGCAAGCCGAGGTCGAGGCTGGCGATCGGCCCGATCACGTAGGCGCCGGGATGACCCGCGCACGCCCACTCGATCGTCGCCGTGGCGTCGTCGAGGATCGCGAGGAACACCGCGACCGGCTGGCCGCCGCGCAGCACGCCCTCGGAGCTCGCCTGCATCGTCGCGACCAGCTCGTCGAACGCGAGCGGTGCGCTGCCGGGAACGGTCGCGGCCGCAAACGCGCCGGTCAGCGCCGCGGTCGCGAGCGCGGCGGCGACGCCTGGAGCCTGCGCCTCGGTCACGAGCAGCGCGAGCCGGCCGTCGGAGAGCAGCGCCGTGGACCAGCCGGCGCCGGTCGAGCGCGGCGCGCTGCGATATTCGCCGGCGACGATCCAGCGGCCGAGCGACGCATCGCGGCTCGCCGACGCCTGGAGCCGAAGCGCGTCGGCGATCTCGACCTCGCGTGCCGTCTCGCGCTCGCGAGCCGCGGCCCGCGAGAGCCCGACGAACGTCAGCGCGCGAGCGGCCGCGCGCGCCGATTCCGCCACGAGCTCGCGCTCGGCGTCGCGCAGCGCGGTGCCGCGATCCGCCTCGACGAGCGCGACGAGCTCGCCGCGATCGACGAGCGGGACGATCAGGGCGTCGGGATGGTCGGCGCCGAGCGCCTCGAGCCGACCGCGCATCGCGCCGAGCCGCATCGTCGCCAGATCGGAGACCGCGAGCGGCTGCGCGTGACGCACGAACCACGCGGCGCGCTCGCGATCGAGCGGGCGCTGCTCGCCGGTGGCCACGTCGACGAGCGTCTCGCCGTCGACGAGCGAGGTCCGCCGCACGCCGAACTTGAGCGTGCGCTGCCACAGCGCGCCGAGTCGCTCGGCGATCGGCGCCGGATCGTCGAGCGCGGCCACCGCAGCCACGAACTCGTCGAGCGAGCGCGCGCCGGGGATCGGCTGCTGGCGCCGGCGGTTGTAGCTCCACGCGCCCGCGGTCAACGCGGCCCACACGATGCTCGAGCTCGCCGCGAGCACGACCGGCGACTCGACGTAGAGCAGCGCGAGCCCGCTGACGGCGAGCGCGCTGGCGCCGAACACCGCGAGCTCGACGACGACGCCGCGATCGACGCCGCGCGGCCGCACGAGATCCGTGAACAGGATCAGGTACACGGCGACCCCAGCGGCGCACGTCGCCGGCAGCCACGCGATGGGATAGAAGTGCAGCACGCCGAACAGCACGAGCGTGTCGAGCGCGCCGATCGCGCCGAGCACGAGGATCCCGATGACGAGCTTGAGCGTGCGCCGGCGTTCGCCGTGCGGGCTCGAACGGCGCATGATCGCGACGCCGAGCACGAGCCACACGATCAGCTGCGAGATGTGCAGCGCGGTCAGCGGCCCGGGCGAGATGTAGAAGATGCCGGAGCTCAGGCGCTGCACACCCGGCACGACCCACGGCGTGCTCCACACCAGCGCGAGCAAGACCGCGCCGACCAGGCCCGAGATCCGCGCGATCCAGCGGAACCGCTCGAGCTGACCGCCGGCCGCGAGCAGCACGAGCAACAGGCACGGTCCGCACAGCTCGATCGGCCCGTTGCCGAGTCGCTCGAGCCGCGTCGCGAACGCGGCGTCGCCGGTGCAGCCGCAGAACGCCTGCGACGTCGACCACGGCAGCGCGGTGACCGCCGCGCCGATCATGCCGATGCGCAGCACCCGATCGCCGCGCACGAGCGCCGCGGCCACCCCGACCGCCGCGATCGCGATGCTACACGCCACGTACGGCGCGGCCAGCCAGCTCCACGCGAGGCCCTGCATCAGGGCGCGGCGAGCTGGACCGACAGCGAGAGCTGGTTGTAGGTGCAGTCGCCGTCGCAGTCGTTCCCCGCCGGCACGACCGCGACCAGATACGTCGTGGCGTTCGCGAGCGTCTGCGCGAGGCAGCGCGAGTCGAGGCCGGGCGCGGGCAGGGCGCAGTCGCCGTCGCTGCCGATCGGCGCGCCTGTCGAATCCTCGAGCACGAGGTCGAGCGACTCGAACGCAAACGGAAACTGGATCGACGCCGCGATCCCGACGCTCGAGCAGGCGGCGGGCGTGGTGAGCTGAAACCATGCACCGCTGCCGCCGGCCGACAGACACGTCATCTCGGTCACCGGTGGCGACGGGCATTGCAGCGCTGGCAGCTTCATCGGCGCGGCTGCCGACGTCGTCGCGGCGTTGCACGTGAACGACGTCACGGTCGCGGGATCCTCGCAGGCGAAGTTGCTGCCGCTGCACACGAGCCCATCCGGGCACGATTCGTTCTGACCGCAGAGGTAGCCGTCGGGCTCGATGTCGGGCGTGCACGCGGCCGCGACGAATGCGAGCGCGAAGAGGCCGCGCATCAGAACCTCCACGAGCCGCCGAGCACCGCGCCGCCCGGCGTCGGCGCGATCGTCGGCGCGGCATGCGGCCGGATCACGACGGTATGGTCGTCGGGAGCCGTGGCGATCCAGGTCACGAGCGCGCCGATCAGCACGGCACCGCCGAGCGAGTAGAAGATGGCGGCGTCGTGCGCGTAGCGATGCGCGTCGTCGTAATCGATCTGATCGCCCGTGGTCCACGGCTGCCCCGTCGGCATCACGGCGTTGACTGCGTTCGATGCCGAGCGCGAATCGAAGTTGTAGAACACGCCGAGGCCGGTCAGTACGAGCCCTACGCCGGTGAGCCCGACGACGAATTCGATGTTGTCGGTCGAGCGCTCACCCGGCGTGGTCACGATGATCGGATGATCCTCGCCGACGACGATCGGGGTGCCTACCGGCGAATCGGCCATCGCCGGCGCGCTCGCGCCGAGCAGAGCGATCGCCAAGGCTCGTCTCATGGCCCGAGGATAATGGGATACAATGGCCAGCGGTGTCACGTCGCGCACCCAGGTTCCGTATCGACCTCAAGGTCACCGTGTCTCCGCTCCTCGGTGGCCAGCTGGTGGTCTGCCACACGCGCGACATCTCCGACGTGGGCGTTTGCCTCGACACCGCCGAGTGGCTGCCGGTCGGCACGCGCGTCTCGCTCGCGCTCACCGATCCGCGGGGCGGCGCGGCCCTCGAAGTGATCGGCGACGTGGTCCGCGAGGTCAACGGCTCGAATCCGGCCCTCGGCGTGCTGCTCGTCGAGCCGCCGGCAGAGTGGAAAGGCCTCGTGCTGCACGCTCAGCGCAGCTCGGGCATCGTCGAACGCCCCGGCCGCCGCATGCGCGTGCTCGTGGTCGGCGACGATCACCGCCAGCGCGGCGCGATGGCGCTGTACGTGTCGAGCGGCTGGGACATCCTGTTCGCGAGCGACGACTTCGCCGTCCATGAAGCGCTCGAGAACATCAAGCTCGACGCCGTGATCGCCGAGCTCGACGCGAGCGATCCGCGCATCGAGCCGATCATGGACGACGTGCGCAAGGCTCAGCCCGAGGCGCGGCGCATCGTGCGCGGCGTCGGCCGTGGCAGCGGCGATCTCGTGCACCGCTTCGTCGATCGCGACTCGGGCCTCGACGCGCTCGTCGACGCGGTTACCGCGAATCTCGGCGGCTAGGCTCGGTATCGGGCTCGCCGCGAGTCTCGAGCTCGAGCCGCATGATGCTCGAGCGCTGCTTCTCGAACACGACCTTGAGCTGGCGTTGCGCCATCTCTTCGCGCAGCCGCGCCGCGCGATCGCGAGCCGCACGCGCGACCGCCGCGAGCGAGACGACGCGCGACACCGTCAGCGCGACCTGCGTCGCCGCTTCGATCACGACCATGCGATCGGCCGGATCGCGCAGCGCGCGCTCGACGGCGATCATCAGCCGGTCGTAGACCATGTCGGCATCGGCGAGCAGCACGTCCTCGGTATCGCCCCACGCGAGCCGGCGCGCGACCGCGTCGTGCAGTGCGAGGTCGAGGCCGGGAATCGACTCGCCGCCGATCGACAGCGAGCGGATCACGGCGTCGAACACCTCGGCACCCGGCGGATCGCGATCGCCCTGCTCCGCGGTGTCGAGCACCTCGTCGCGCAGCACGCTCACGGCTTCGATCAAGTCGACGTCGCTCATTACCACTCCGTCGTGCCGCGCTTGTCCCACGGCTGGCTCTGGTCGATCGTGGAGGCGAACTTGCTCTCGAGCCCAGCGCGCTTGCGCTCGGCGGCCGCGACGTCGTCGCGCAGCTCGGAGGTCGTCTGGAGCGCGTCGCGCAGGCGCTCGGAGAACGGCCGCACCGCCTCCATGAGCAGCGCCGTCGATGCGCCGGTCAGCCGCTGCAGCGCGCTGCTCAGCGCGTGCAACACGCTCGCGCGCACGGCATCCGATGCCGTGATCTGATGTACCGCCGCGGTCGAGATCACGCGCGCCTGATCGAGCGCGTCGAACAGCGGCATCACGCCGGTGTCGTCGACCGGGCGCACGCCGTAGATGTCGCGCGCCGCGGCCACGGCGGCCGTGTTCGTGCCGGTGTCGTCGTTCGCGATCGCCTCGAGCGCGACCAGGATCTGCTTGACGAGCTCGGCACGCGGCGACGTGCGGCCGCGCGCGACGGTGAGCGCCTTCGTCAGTGCCTCGCTGACCTCGCCGTCGAGCGTCGGTGCCCGCGTCGAGCGCATGAACGGCACCGTCTGCTGCTCGATGAACTGATCCGCGGTGTCGACCTCGTCGATCACGGTCATGCTCGCGTCGATCGTCTCCTGCATCGCCGAATGCACCTGGATGAGCAACGCGTCGACGTGACCGAGCCGCTCGGACAAGAGGCCGCCGATCGCGAGCTCGGCGACCACGAGGGCGCGCGACACCGCGATGTCCATCAAGAAGCCCAGTCGTGCGTCGGCCGCGCGGATCTCGTCGACGACGACGCGCGCCGAGATCGCGAGCACGTCGACCAGATCGCGCAGCGGCTGCCACGCGCCGTCGCGTTCGAACCATCCGCCGGCGAGGTGCTGCGCGAACGTCCACACGTTGACGCCCGTCGACTTCTCGAGGTCGTGGAACACGGCCTGACACAGCGACTGCGCGATCAGATCGAGCGCCTCTTCGCGCGCGAGCCCGCGGCAGATCGGGTTGCGCAACAGGCCGCGCTCCTCGGCGACCTGCGCGAACCGCGTGCGGCGCTGCCACCACGCGACCGCGCCGCTCGTGCGCACGACCTGCGTGGACGTCGGTGCCGGTGCCGGCGCCTCGAGCACGATCGCGGTGACGTTGTCGCCGCCGCCGCCGCGCAACGCGAGATCGATCAGATCGCGCGCGACGTGCTGCGGCTCGTCGCCGGAGCCGAGCAGGTACTGGATCGCTTCCGCCGACGCGTAGCCGTACAGGCCGTCGGAGCACAGCATGAGCCGATCGCCGGGCTTGATCTCGACCTCGACGACGTCGACCTTGGTCTCCGGCTTCGATCCGAGGTTGCGCGACAGCACGTTCTTGTACGGGTGGCGCTCGGCTTCTTCCGCGGCGAGCAGGCCGCGCTCGACGAGCTCCTCGACGATCGTGTGATCGCGCGTGAGCGCGAGCAGGCGGCCACCGCGCAACAGGTACGCGCGGCTGTCACCGACGTGCGCCACGATCGCGTGGCTCGCATCGACCACCAGGCACCCGACGCACGTGGTGCCCATGCCGTGGCGCTCGCGCGTGGCCTGCGCCGAGCTCCACACGACCTGACATGCGTGCTGGATCGCGGACTCGAGCAGCGCCTTCGGCTCGTGCTTCGTACGGTGCTCGAGCACGTACTGGCGGATCGCGTCGCGCGCGGTCTGCGACGCGACGTCGCCCGCGTTCGCGCCGCCCATCCCGTCGAGCACGACGTAGAGCCCGCGGATCGGGTCGACGATCATCGAGTCTTCGTTGTTCGTGCGGACCTTGCCGACGTCGGTCTCGCCGGCCGCGCGGATCACGCTCAGCTTCGCTGCTTGCGTCACGCTCAAGCGGGATCCAGCGCTTTCTGTTCTTTCGTGCGGAGCTCCCCGAGCAGCTCGCTGCGCCGCTCCAGCTCCTCGGCGATCAGATCGTTGACGGCGCGCGCGGTCGACGCGGTCACGCGGGTGAGCATGATCGTGAGCTCGGCGGAATCCGGCGTGGCTTGCTCCTGTGCGACGTCGGCGGCGGTGTCGCCGATCGCGACCAGCATCGCGAGCACGGCCCCGGAGTGCTGAGCCTCGGCGGCTCGCATCGCGAGAAACGTGTGCAAGAACGCGCGATGAAGCCCGAGATCGCCGGTCGCGATGAAGTTGCCAATGCGCTCGAGCACCGCGTCGAGCTGGCCGCGTGCCGCCTGCTCGTCGAGGCGGGCCAGCGAGGCGTCGAGCGAGGCGCGGGTCTCGACCAGGCGCTGAAGGATTTTCGGCCGGAGCGCGTCGTAGCTTCGGGCCACGTTGGGCACCGTCGACGATGTCGGCGTCGCCATGTCGAGCGATGGTAACACCGCACGCGCCCGAGGGTGGTAAGGTGAAGACACGAATGCCGGCGCAGGTCGCGGTGGTCAAGGGCGGGCGTATCCTCGTCGTAGACGACGAGCCGATGGTGCGCGACACGCTCGGCCACGTGCTCATGGACGAAGGCTACGTCGTCGACCTCGCGGTCGACGGCCTCGACGCGCTCGACCGCGTCCGCGCCGCCCGCCCCGACGCGATCCTGCTCGATCTCATGATGCCCGGCATGAACGGCCGGCAATTCCTGCAAGCGCTTCGCGACAACCCGGCGTACAGCCACGTCCCGGTCCTGATCATGACCGCCGTGCACGGGCTCGAGGTGAACCTCGCATCGATCGGCGCGAGCGACGTCGTCGAGAAACCGTTCAACATGGACGAGCTGCTCAACAAGCTGGCGCTCGCGGTCTATCGCTCGCGCGATGCCGATTCCACGCCCCTGCCGATCGGCCAAGCCGAGCAGGTGCAAGAGCCCGTCGATCGCGGCGTCGTGCTCGTGGTCGAGCGCGATCGCGCGCGCCTCCAGCGCTTGGACCTCTTGCTCAGCCAGCGCGGTTACACCGTCGTGTCGATGACACGTGCGCGGCTCCAGCTGTCGCGGCTCGCACGCGCGCTGCGCCCGCGAGCGATCCTGCTCGAGCGCTCGAGCGATGGCATTGCCGAGATCGTCGACGCGCTGCGCGCCGAGGAGGAGCCGATTCCCGTGCTCGTATTCGCCCGCGACGCGGGGACCGCCGACGGCGACGTCATGATCCGCGCGAACGATCTCGATCTCGTCGAGTTCGTCGACCAGCAGGCGTAGCGTTACTTCTTCGGCGCCGCGCTGCCGGCGTTCGCAGCCGGCGCCCCGGCCGGCGGCTTCTTGTCCTTGACGAGGACCTCGCGCTTCGGAAGCAGCACGAGCTCGATGCGCCGGTTGAGCGCCTTGTTGCTGCGCGACACCGGCCGGTACTGACCGAACGCGAGCGCGGCGAGCCGCGTCGGATCGATCTTGTCGGTGTCCTGGAGGTAGTGCACGACCTGGAGCGCGCGCGCCGCCGACAGCTCCCAGTTGGTGATGTATTCCTTGCGCGGCGGCGGCGGCTTCTGGCCCTTCGGCAGCGCCGCAGCCTTGGCCTTCGCATCTTTCGCATCTGGCTTCTTCAGGAAGATCGGCTGATCGTCGGTGTGGCCCTGCACCCAGATCTGCTTGTCGGGCAGGTCTTTCAGCGCGACCGCGACCTTGTCGAGGACCGCCTTGCCCTTGTCCGTGATCTGATCGTCGCCGGTGGCGAACAGGACCTTGTCGACGAGCTTCACGTGGATCTCGTTGCCTTCGGTCTCGACCGAGCCGGACTCCTTGTCGATCGCGCCCTGGAGCTTCTTCTGCGCGGCGTCGAGATCGGCGGCCTTCTTGTCGACGTCGCCGGACTTCTGCGTCAGATCCGCGAGCTGTTGATCGTCCTTGTCCTTGTCGGCCTTGGCCTGCGCGAGCTCCTTCTCGGCCGCCTCGACGCGCTGCTTCGCATCGTCCTGCGCTTTTTGCGCGGTGACGAGATCGGCCTTCAGCTGGGCGGAGTTGCTCGGCTTCGCGAAGTAGCCGGCGGCGCCGCCGAGCGCGGCCGCGCCGACGATGCCCGCGATGAGCGGCGCGCGCTTCTTGAGGCCGCCGCCTCCGCCACCTTTTCCACCCGGGAAGCCCTTCACGCTGGGCGGCGGTGTCCCATCGCTCTTGCGCGGATCGCGACCGCGCTCGACTTTCGGGTACACCAGGATGCCACTGGGATCCTCGGCCGACATGGCCACTAGTGTGCCATCAATCGCCGACCGCAGCGCCACCACTGCGCGGATCCACCGCGCCCTGCCAACCATCTTTGGCACGCACGATCGCGTTCGCCGCACCGTAGCCGCCAGGTACGAGGGTGTAGCCAGCTGCGCGCAACTGATCGGCGACGTCCTTCGTGATCGCGTCGTTCTCGACCTGCACGTTGTCGGGAAGATGCTGATGATGGATGCGCGGCGCGGCGACCGCAGCGGCCGGCGTCATGCCGAAGTCGATCACGTTCGACAGCGTCTGCCAGACCTCGGTGATGATGTGCGGACCGCCCTGCCCGCCGGCGACCATGAACGCCGCGCCGTGATCGTCGAGCACGACCGTCGGCGACATCGACGACAGCATGCGCTTGCCCGGCTCGATCTTGTTCGCCGTGCCCTGCACGAGCCCGAAGCCGTTGGGCGAGCCCGGCTTCGCCGCGAAGTCGTCCATCTCGTTGTTGAGCAAGAAGCCGTCGACCATCGTGACGTTGCCGAACCCGGTGTTGAGCGTCGTGGTCATCGCGATCGCCATGCCGTCCTTGTCGACGACCGACAGGTTCGTCGTGTGATCGCCTTCGAACAAGCCGTGGACCTGGCTCGACGGCGTGGCGCGCGGGCCGATCGTCTTCACGAGCTCGTCGGCATACTGCTGAGACATCAGCTTCGCGACCGGCATGTTCTTCACGTACGACGGATCGCCGAGGATCTCGTTGCGTGCGGCGTACGCGCGGCGCCACACCTCGACGAGCTGATGCACGTGCTCGAACGAGTGCCAGCCGGCCTTCGCGAGATCGATGTGCTCGAGCATGTGCGCGGTCATCGCGATCACCACGCCGCCCGACGACGGCGGCGGCATCGTCACGAACGTCTTGCCGCGATACGTGAACGTCAACGGATCGCGCCACACGGCCTGATAGCCCGCGAGATCGGCGTTGGTGATGAGCCCGCCGCCGCGCTTCATCTCGGCGACGATCGCGTCGGCGGTCTCGCCGGTGTAGAAGCCGTCCTTGCCCTTCGCGGCGATCCGCTCGAGCACCGCCGCGAGCTCCGGGTTCTTGACCAGCTCGCCGACCTCGCGCGGCTTACCGTTGGGCCACCACAGCGGCGCGCCGGCGATCTGCTTCGCACGACGGCCGCCGATCCACACGAGCGAGTCGTGAAGCCGTTCGTCGACGGTGAAGCCGTCTTTCGCCAGCTTGATCGCGGGCGCGAGCAGATCGGCCCATTGCAGCTTGCCGAACTTCGCGTGCAGCGCCCACAGCCCCGCGACCGAGCCCGGCACGCCGACGGCCTTGTCGCCGATCAGCGACTCCTTCGTCGGGTTGCCGCTGGCGTCGAGATACATGTCGGGACTCGCGGCAGCCGGTGCGGTCTCGCGAAAATCCAGCGCCGCATCGACGCCCGGCTTGACGTGGATCACGGCGAAGCCACCGCCGGCGACGTTGCCGGCGCTCGGATGCGAGACCGCGAGCGCGAATGCCGTCGCGACCGCTGCATCGGCCGCGTTGCCGCCCGCCGCGAGCACTCCCTCGCCGGCTGCAGCCGCATGGCGCTCTTCCGCCGCGACCATCGACGTCTTGCCGGTGCCCGCATACTTCGGATCGACGTGATCGCCGCTCGCCTCCGTGCGGTAGACCAGCGCCTCGGCCGAGCCCGCTTGCGCGGCGCTCCCGGCACTACCGCTGCCGGTTTGCGGCGGCGCAACGCGAGGTTGCGGCTCGGATCGACGACACGCTACGAGCAAGACCAGAACGAGGACCCGACGCATGGCGCATCCTACGACATCCGTGTCGTGACTTCGCGGCGCGCCGCCGTCTCGCGCACGATAACCGCGCGGATCCAATCGAGGTCGCGAGGCACCGGCGTTGCTGAAGGGCGACGTATGCGGCTCCATCTTGCTCTCGCCGTCGCGCTGGTCGCGGCCTGTGATTCGTCCAACGCGGCGCTCGGTCCCGGCAGCACACCCCAAGGGGCCGCCGACGCCGGCGGCAGCACCGGCGTCAGCTTCGGCGGTCAGGAAGACATCGGCCAGTTCACGGCGATCCTCGGTAGCGGCGGCATTCCCGGCCCCGACACGCTCGACGCCAACGGGTTCTTCAACGAGCACTACGCGCCGCCGCCGCAAACCGCGTGCACCAACACGCTGTGCATGACGCCCGGCGTGGCCGTCGGCAAGGCGTGGCTCGACGGCACGCATCAAGCCGCGCTCCAGCTCGCGGTCGATACCAACGTCGATCCGTCGAGCTATCCGCAGCTGCCGATGAACCTCGTCGTCGTGATCGATCACTCGGGCTCGATGGCCGAGGACGGCAAGATGGACAACGTCAAGGCCGGCCTGCACGCGCTGATCAATCAGCTCGGCGACAACGACCGGCTCGCGATCGTCGAGTTCAACGACACCGTGCAGGTCGTCGCGCCGTTCGGCTCGACGTTGGACCGCGTCGGGTTGGGCTCCGCGGTCGACACGCTCGAGCCCGTCGGCGGCACCGACATCCTGTCGGGCCTGCAGCAAGGCTTCCAGCTCGACGTCGCGGCGCTCGATCCGACGCGCCAGAGCCGCGTCATTCTCTTGTCGGATGGCCTCGCGACGTCGGGCGTCACCGACGACAGCCAGATCCTCGCGGGCGCCGACAGCTTCATCGCGAAGGGCATCGGGCTCACCACCGTCGGCGTCGGCAGCGACTTCGACTTGAACCTGATGCGCGGGCTCGCCGAGCACGGCTCCGGCAACTTCTACTTCCTCGAGGACGCCGCCGCGGCGACGAACGTGTTCATGCAGGAGCTCGCGTACTTCGTCACGCCGATCGCGCTCGATCTGCAAGTCGACGCCGTCGCCGGCACCGGCTGGACGTTCGGCGAGGTCGTCGGCTCGACGCTGTGGGCCGGCAGCCCGTCGCTCGGCTCGATGCACATTCCCGCGGCATTCGTCGCGAATCGCACGAGCGCGGCGCCCGCGCCCGGCACCGGCGGTCGGCGCGGCGGCGGCAGCATGCTGTTCATCGCGCTCACGCCGACGGGCATGAACCCGGCCGACGGCAAGGTCGCCGATCTGACGCTCACGTATCACACGCCGGGCTCGACGACGCCGGTCACGCAGACCGTCACGCTCGCGTATCCCAACGATCCGACGGAGACGCCCGATCCGCCGTACCTGTCCGCGCCCGAGATGGCGCCGCGGTTCGCGATGTACAACATGTTCCTCGGCCTGCGCGCGGCGACGCAGCTCGAGTCCACGCCGACGTGCGCGGCGGTGGCGCTCGAGGCGACGAAGGCCGCGGCAACCGCGTGGAACCAGACGCAGGAGAATCCCGACATCGCGTCGGATCTGACGCTGGTGCAGGAGTTCATCACCAACCTCGGTGCCGTCGGCGCCGATACGACCGGCGAGTACACGTCGTCGACCTGCTACGGCGCCGGCGAGAACTACGGTGACGATCCTGCGGGCGGCTATCCTGTCGACCCGGAGCCGACGCCGACGTACGGCTTCCTGTGCAGCGCCGGTGGCAAGCCGCTCGCGTTCGCGCCGATCGCGCTCGCGTTCGCGGCCGTGCTCCTGCGGCGCCGCCGGCGGTAGACTCCTTGCATGTTCGATCCCGCGGTGTATGCGGCCCGGCGCGCCGATCTGATGAAGGCGATCGGGCCCGGCGGGGTCGCGATCGTGCGCTCGCTGCCCCAGCAACTGCGCAACGGCGACGCGTACCACCGGTTTCGCCAGCACAGCGACGTCGTGTATCTGACCGGCTTCGTCGAGCCCGACACCACGCTGATCGTGCGGCCCGGCGCCGACACCGACCGCGTCGTGATGTTCGTGCGCCCGCGCGACGCGGAGCTCGAGGTGTGGGACGGCTCGCGCGCCGGGCTCGAGGGTGCCCGCGAGCGCTACGGCGCCGACGCCGCGTATCCGGCAAACGAGCTCGAGCGCCGGCTGCCCGATCTGATCGCGAACTGCGAGCAGCTCCACTACGGGCTCGGGCTCGACGAGCAGATGGATCACCTGGTCGCGCACACGATCGCGCGGCTGCGCAAGACCGAGAAGCGCGGCCAGCGCCCGCCGCACGCGGTCGTCGATCCGCGAATCGCGCTGCACGAGCTGCGCCTGTTCAAGCGGCCCGAGGAGCTCGACGTGATGCGCGCCGCCTCGAAGATCTCGACGGAGGCGCACATCGCCGCGATGCACGCGGGCAAGCCGGGCGCGTTCGAGTACGAGGTCGAAGCCGCGGTCGACTTCACGTTCCGCCGGCGGGGCGGCACCGGGCCCGGTTACACGACGATCGTCGGCGCCGGCAAGCACGCGACGGTGCTGCACTACATCACCAACGACGCGCCGATCCGCGACGGCGACCTCGTGCTCGTCGATGCAGGTTGCGAGGTCGACCACTACACCGCCGACATCACGCGCACGTGGCCTGCCAACGGCAAGTTCACGCCGGCGCAGCGCCGCGTCTACGACATCGTGCTCGAGGCGCAGGTCTCGGCGATCTCGCTCGCGCGGCCCGGCGCGACGATCAACGAGATCCACGATCACTGCGTGCGCGCGCTGACCGCCGGCATGATCGAGCTCGGCCTGCTGTCCGGTCACGTCGAGGATCGGATCGCGGACGCGTCGTACAAGAAGTTCTACATGCACGGCACGTCGCACTGGCTCGGCCTCGACGTCCACGATGCCGGCGCGTACACGATCGGCGGCACCGCGCGGCCGCTCGCGGCAAACATGGTGCTCACCGTCGAGCCCGGGCTGTACATCGCGGCCGATGCGCCCGATGTGCCCGACGAGTACCGCGGCATCGGTGTGCGCATCGAGGACGACGTGCTCGTGACTGCCGGCCCGCCCGACGTGCTCACCGCGAGCTGCCCGAAGCAGCCCGACGAGCTCCAGCGCATCATCTCCTCCCGCCGCCTCGTCGCCTAAGGGACGCTCTCCACTAGCTCAACCTGAGCCACCTCAAGCTCGCGAGATTACTGATGCCGCGAGGGACGGACTAAACTTGCGGCGCTTGTCGGGCATCGCGCGCCGTCACCGGCCACCGTGCATGTGGCCACCACCGCCCATCGGAACCGGAACGATCATGAGCGCGTGCGGCGTGCCCTCGTCGACCACGAACAGCGGCGACGCCGGCGTGCCATCGGAGCCGAGATCGGCCGACGTGAGGTTCGGCGCGTAAAACATCAGGTGGCCGGGGAACGGCTGCGCGATGCCCTTGTCCTCGTCGATCGTGACGACGTTGTGCGGCGACATCATGTAGATGACGCCGGGCCGCGACGGCGCCTTCAGCGTGCCGTTCGCGAACGCGGCCTTCACCGCCTTGTGAATCTCGGGCTCTGCGGTTCCCTTCGCCCGTAGGCGCGCCACGAGCTGATACTTCGGGAAAAACGTCTTCACGCCCTCGGCATCCATGCACTGCGGCTCGACCGCCGTTGGAATGCGATGGTCGACGATGCACACGAAGCCGTTCTTGGACTCGCGTGCCTGGACGTAGCCGGTCTTGTCGTGGACCCACACGCCCGCCTTCGCGGTGACCGTGGGCGGCCCGGCCTCGAGCGCGAGCGCGATCTCCATGTCGCGGTCGG
>Ga0268266_10002377_pt1 | contig 20336 bp, 14 predicted proteins | sample KBSS13metaG_FD_190356 | JGI IMG/M metagenome (GOLD analysis project Ga0268266, IMG submission 190356) | Switchgrass rhizosphere microbial communities from Kellogg Biological Station, Michigan, USA - KBS S1-3 metaG (SPAdes) (version 2) | ecosystem: Host-associated > Plants > Roots > Rhizosphere... | reverse complement strand
TGGTGGCCGCAACATCTTCGCCCGTTCTAAGTGGCGGCTACGAGACAAAGATGACACGGGAAAAGCATGAATGCTCTTTGTCGAAGGTTTTTTCGGACGCGGGTTCGACTCCCGCCGCCTCCACCATTCTCAATATCTCAAGTTGCTTTAACCACCAAACAATATTCACCTCCGCTCACAGAGTCTCTGAAAGAGAGACACAATTCGTATCCGAACGCCCAACAGCAAAATAGACTGCTGAGATGAACGCCTCTCGCTCTTTATTAATTGCTGGGCTGACTGCGATTGCGGCCGTCCATTCCGTTGCCGCGCAGTCACCTGCAAGGGCAAGAGCTTCATCGCTGGACAAGGGATTTGTTACGCCTCCAGCTACCGCGCGGCCCTGGGTATTTTGGATGTGGCTGCGGGTGAAGTCGAGTCACGCGGCTATCACCGCCGATCTTGAAGCGATGCACGCAAAGGGGATCGAGGGTGCGATTCTCTATGACAGCGGTGTGGGCGACGAAATGCAAAGTGCGACCAAGATGGTTCTTGGCGACAAGAGATACGTCGAGCAGAAGACAACGGACTTCCCTGGCGCGCACTTCACTGAGATTCCATCCGAACCCATGCGGTCATGGGAGCCGGAGTCGCGTGAACTGGTGAGATGGGCGGCGAAGGAAGCAGGTCGTCTCGGCATAACGCTGGTGGTGACGGTGGGGCTCGCAAGCACGTCGGGCGATATACCGCTTGAGTACTCACAGCAAAAGCTAGTGTGGTCGGAGACGGGCGTAAACGGCCGAATTCAGTTTGACCAGACGCTAGCCGAACCGAAGATCGTAATGCGCCCGAGCGAGAAGGCAGTTCGCTCGATGGTGGCGGAGAGATTCACCCTGCCGGACGCTGCGAAGTACAGGCACGAGATCGCGGTGCTTGCGGTTCCGGATCGCGAAAGTTTTGGCGAACGGGATGTGATCGACCTGACAACCAAAATGGATGCGAGCGGAAAGCTGAAATGGAACGCTCCTGCAGGCGCGTGGAAGGTTATGCGGTTTGCCTATGAACCGACAGGGATGCGGAACGCGTGGGGCTTCTACACAGATGGCATGAGCAGCGAGGCTCTCGACAAGACCTGGGAGGCAACTATGGGAAGGTTGCTCAGCGAGATGACCGTTGCCGAGCGCAAGGGACTGTATGGAGTTGAAGATGACAGTTGGGAGGCGGGGCCGACGACTTGGACAAAACTGTTCCCCGCCGAGTTTGCGCGACTGAGAGGATACGATCTTCTGCACTGGCTACCTGCGTTGACAGGCAAGCGAATGGGCTCCGAAGAAGAAGCGGCAGCCGTGCGGCGCGACTACTATCGCACCGTTGCGGATGTGATTGCGGAGAAACACTACGCGCATTTGGGCGAGATCGCGAAGCGCAATGGCCTGAAGTTTTATTCGGAAGCGGCGGGGCCGAACTCGGGACAGCTTGATCCGCAACTGAATGTCAGTGGAGTCGAGGTTCCGATGGGCGAGTTCTGGGTGCCTTCGCCGCATCGTCCAACACCTGATCGCAGATTTCTGGTGCGCGATACCGCCAGTGCGGGGCATGTATATGGCAACCGAATCCTGGGGTGCGAGAGCTTTACTTCGGTAGGCCCACACTGGGAGGACTCGTTTTTCGACATGAAGAACACGAGCGACCAGGGCTTTGCGGATGGGTGCAATTTGATTGTTGTGCACAACTACAGCCAGTCACCTTCGGTGACGGCGAAGCCGGGTTATGTGTATTTCGCGGGAACACACTATAGCCGTAACACGACGTGGTGGGATGAAACACCGGCGTTCAACGCTTACCTAGGACGCAACGCATTTCTGTTGCAGCAGGGATTATTTGTAGCCGATGCGCTTTACTATCGCGGTGACGGCATAGGTCAGATCGAGCAGCGGAAGACAGAGCCCGCTCTTCCAGCTCCAGGGTATGACCATGACAACATCACTCTTGAAGCGCTGTTGCATCGGCTGACTGTAAGAGGTGGAAAGCTGACGCTTCCGGATGGCATGAGCTACAAAATGCTGGTGCTACCTGAAAATATGACGATGTCTCCCGCAGCGTTGATGAAGATTGCAATGATGGTGCGTGGAGGCGCGGTAGTGGTGGGGCCAAAGCCTACCGGAATTGCAGGGCGCGTGTTGCACGAGGAGGTGAAGCGCGAGTTCGATGCTACAGTTGCTGCGCTCTGGAGCGACCGACTTGAGAGCGGCAAGATCTTTAGCGGAAGCGCTGAAGAGGCTTTGCACAAGCTGAAACTGCAACCTGACTTTGAGTACACCGGATTGAGCGACAAAGGCACCATCGACTGGATCCATCGGCGAGCGGATAACGTGGATATCTACTTCGTCGCGAGCAGGTGGGACCCAGAGGAGAAGATCACAGCGACCTTCCGTGTTTCGGGACGGCAGCCGGAGTTGTGGAATCCGGTGACAGGTGAGATTCGTGATGCGCAATCGTTCACACAGGCTGATGGAAGGACGACAGTACCGTTGGAGTTTGGCCCGCGAGAGTCAGTGTTCGTTGTGTTCCGGAGGTCGATCCCGACGAAGGTTGCAGGAAAGTCGCAGTCGAACTATCCGGAGCTTCATCAACTGCAGGAGCTGAAAGGGCCTTGGCAGGTGGCATTCGATCCGAAGTGGGGTGGGCCTGCGAGTGTGACTTTCGACTCCCTGGTGGACTGGACGAAACGACCAGAGTGGGAGATTCAACACTACTCGGGCGCGGCACTTTATACGAAGAACTTCGCGCTTGCGGCCACACCCAAGGTGGATCAGCGAATCATTCTTAATCTTGGTGAGATTCACGAGGTGGCTTCAGTCCGCACAAATGGTAAAGAAGCGGGGGTCGTATGGACGAAGCCCGCTCGCATCGACATCACAAAATTTGTGCATGAGGGTGAGAACGCGCTAGAGATCAAGATTGTTAATCTGTGGCCGAACAGGTTGATTGGAGATGCTGGGCTGCCGCCTCAGAAGCGACTTTCCGAGACGAATGTGCACAAGTTCAGCGAAAAGACTCCGTTGTACCGTTCAGGGCTTGATGGACCAGTAGTGATTGAGGAAGCAACTTACTAAGCCGGTAATGATCGGCTTATCTTCCGGGTTGAAAACGTAGTACTTACTCTTCTACGTTAAGAGGTATCGCGGCTGACGGCGTGATGTGTTCCGCAACACCGGCCTTGATCGTCTTCTTGTTCTTGGTCATCAACGCATCCAGCAATCGCTTATGCTCCGCGACCTGCGCCTTCATGCTATCTCCAGCAGCATGTCGTTTCAGACTCACGAAGGCATACACAGCGATGCAAAGACGTTCCAGGGTCTTCTCCAGCACCTCATTGCCAGCAGCTTTCCAGACCGTGCGATGAAATGCAAAATCCTCTTCAGCCACGGCAAAGTGATCGTGCTGTTCCACGTAGGTTCGCATGTTTTTCAGGTGCGTTTTCAACTCTGCGATGACAGTCGGAGTGAGATGATCCGCAGCCAGCAGAAACGCCATCTCTTCCAGGTGACGGCGTACATCGATCATCTGCTCGATCTCAGTGCGCGTCAGCTTCGTCACAGTTGTACCGCGATCAGGTACGCGCACTACCAATCCCAAGCTTTCAAGCTGTAAAAGAGCTTCACGCACCGGAACCTGACTCACATTCAATTGTTTGGCTATATGAGCTTCACGGAGAGCTACTCCCGGCTGAAGATCGCCATTCCAAATCGCCTGCCGTAACTGCTCAAACACGCTTTGTGACTTACTCAAAGTGCGGATCGGAGACAGGTCGGTTGTAGGCACATTTTCATCCTATCGTGTTGATTCAATACGCTGCAATCTGGATTGGATTCGTGATACGAGGTTCATGGCTTGCTCCATGGTTGAGGGGCATCCCCTTTATTGACCCACGCGATCGGTACACGCGCCACAATAAGATGATCCGGTTTTGACTCGGCGCCATTCAAAGATCCCGATTCATAGATGACAAAAAGATCATCCCGAAGCGCCGTGAGATCGCTGTATGCAGAGACTCCGGGGTCCAAAACTCGCTGATGTGCCCAGGTTTTGCCGTTGTCCGTGCTCATTTTGAGCGTGAGGTTCTGTCGGAAACGCAGCTTGTCATTCTTTGGGATGTCGCGACTGTCGGGATTTACGAAGTATATCGCCGCAGGGTGTTTTGGCGTGGCCGCAACCGTGAGGATGCCGGCATCGCAGATGGGATCAAAAAGATAGCGATCGAAGCGAGGTGCGCTCCAACCGGTGGCGCCGTCGGCGCTCGCCGAGACTGCGCGCAGATGTCGGGGACCGCCCGACCGAATATTCGCCATTACCTTACCGTCGGGTAACTGCGTCGCGACCGTCTCATTCGGATTCTCAATTTCAGAAGAATCGCGAGCTATCACGTCGCCACGATGCCAACTGCGTCCGTGATCATCGCTATAGATCGTCCCCATAGCAGAAGGTGCATGCTCGCGTGTTCCATCTGGTTTCGGTGCGCCATTCGCTAACCAGATCGAGGCAATCATCCGCCCATTCTTCATCTGGATCCCATGCCCTGTCCCTGGCGTAACCACATTCCACTCGAAATCTTTCCTGAAAGCATCAAAGACTGGAGTGATCTCCTTTTCCGCCGAGAATGTTCTCCCACCATCACGCGTCTCGATGCTGAAGACGTGCGAATAATTTTTTTGATATAGAAAAACGACAACTCCCGATGTTCGATCAGGAATAGCCACAACGTTGTCCATCAAATCGATCCCATTGCCTGCGATCTTTCTCGATGGCTCCCACGTCTTGCCTCCATCAACGCTACGACGCAACAGAATGTCGGTAGCCGACCAGTCTCCCTTGAAAGGTCTCTTCTTGCGCCGCAGTACGCGAGGAGAACACCGCGCTCTGTCGTTACGATGCCGGGCACCCGATAGGTCGCATAACCACCAATGCCCGCGTTCCAAAGATTCACACTTTCCACCTGCGCTACCGCAGAGCTTGTGACGAGTGCTGCCAGTGCTATCCATCTCCACTTCATAACGCCTCTCTAAGACTGCAAATGCAGGACCTTGCGAACTCGAAATGAGTGCCGCTTTATGCCTCTATCACCTCGCCCGGCGCGGGCTGAATGCGAACTTTGGATAACAATCCAGCCGCACCGATAAGAAGCACTCCGCACAGTAGAAATGTGCCACTCAGTCCAATCGTGGATCTCAATCCGCCCGCTGCTGCGGCGATGACACCGCCGGCAAAGGTTCCGGCGAAGTTTAGAAATCCAAAAGCTGTCGCGCGCAATCGAGTAGAAATCCCCTCACACAACACAGGCATGGTGTTCCCGTCATACATGCCTTTTCCTATTCCAAACAAAATCATCGCAGAATAAAGCAAGAGCGGTATGTGGGTTACGGCGCTCAAAATCATGCAGGGTGCAGCGCATCCGAGGCCCAGGCATTGTGTCAGCACGCGACCGCGTCTCGAACGCGCGGCCCACGCGTCTGCCAGTAGGCCGCCGATCAGAAGGCCGAAGAATCCACCCAGTTTGATATAAAACGTTGCAGTAAAACCTGCCTTGACCAGCGAAAAGTGGAAGTTTTCGAATAGGTAAAACGGCATCCACGTATAGATGGCCCAGTCGCAGACGGATGCAATCGCGAACACAGCCAGAAGCGGCTTGAATCCGGGAGTACGAAAGATCACGCTCGCTCCGCTTCGGAGGTCCACTTTTTCCTTCCGCACCCAATCTACTACCGTGTATGGCTCTGATTTCTCGCGCAATGCAAACAACAAAATTACTCCATAAGCGGCGCCGATAATGCCAAAGACGCCAAACACCGAACGCCATCCATACGACGCACCAATCCACCCACCAAGCGTTCCTCCTAAAACTGTGCCAAGGTATGTCCCGCAGTAGTGCAGACTCACGGCGCGCGAGCGCGTCTGCGCACCGTGATAGGCAGCAATCATTGCTAGTCCCGCAGGCAGATAACATGCTTCGCTAATGCCCATCAGTGAGCGAAGCGTTATCAGTTGCGAAAATGTATGCACCCGTCCAGAAAGAATAGTGATGAACGACCATACCAGGAGGCTTAAGCAGATCATCGGCTTTTTACCGAAGCGGTCAGCCAGATGTCCTGCAAAAGGACTGCACAGCGAATATACCCACAGAAATGCTGTACCCAACAGACCAAGCTGGAAGGTTGTCATCTTCATCTCTCGTTGCAGCAACGGAAAAATAGAGAAGATGACCTGCCGATCGAGATAGTTGAGCATCCACACTACAAGCAATAGCAGGACGACGATCCAAGCATTGAGGTTCTTCGATTCGCGCATTCGATAAGACCGACCTGCATCGCAGTGTCGCATATTATCGATAATCGTGTATAACTGGAACATCTTATTCTTGGGGAATTCCGATTTGTCTGTCGACTTCACCGGCCTCTACCCTGCATTCCTTACTCCGCGCGACCAGAATCTTAAATTCGTGCCTGCAGTTGCGGAACAATTGTTGCATCATTTGATGCAATTCGATTTTGCGGGGACCTACATTGCAGGGTCGACCGGAGAAGGTCTTCGCATGTCCGTCGACCAGCGCAAAGAGCTTCTTCAGACGCTCATGCCAGCGCTACCTCCTGGCAAGAAGATGATCGTGCATGTCGGTGCTGCTGACGTGCGCAGTTCTATTGCGCTGGCTGAACATGCTGCCAAACACGGTGCACATGCCATAAGCAGTCTCCCTCCTGAGAGCGACTCCGCAGGTGTGCATGACTTCTATAAAGAACTTGCACAACAAAGTGCGCTCCCACTTATTCTTTATTACTTTCCAAAGGTTGCGCCCAGCGCGTTTTCAGACCCGCAGGAACTGATCGATATCTGTGAGCTACCGAATGTCATCGGCGTCAAATTCACCGACTTCAATTACTATCTGCTGCAGCGTCTTGCGAAGAGAGGCAATCTCGTCTTCAACGGGTACGACGAGGCTCTGGCCGCCGGCCTTTTGATGGGTGCAGAAGGTGGAATTGGCTCTACCTATAACTTGATGCCTCAGGTGTATCAGAAGATTTTTCAAGCGGCGCAACGCGCGGACTGGGAGACTGCGCGCTACTGGCAATCGCGCTCCAATGCGGTACTCGAGATCTTGTTGCGGTACCCATTCTTCCCTGCCTTGCGAGAGGTTATGCGACACCTCGGATTTGATTGCGGTCCTCTGCTCAGTGGTGAGTCTCTTGGTTCCTCATCGAAACGAGAGGAACTTCTCTCGGATCTTGATCGAGAGATGCCGAGAGAAATTGTCGAACTCATAGATTGGCCTTTGGGGGCTAGAAATCTTTGAGAACCGTGAATCTGTGTAGCATCGCACCGGGTAACAACCTGTCTCAGCGAAGCAGTTGCCCGAGAAGAGCTTGAGCGTGTTGGCTCGCCTCCGGGTCAGAGCTCTTCGCTGCTGACTGCAGATAGGGTACAGCATCGGCCCTCTCTCCCTGCTGCAGCAGAATCATCGCCAATCCAAGATTGGCATCTGCTTTCGCAGGATTGAGCGACAACGCTCGACGGTACTCCGCGGCCGCGTCGGACAGCTTGCCCTCAGCGCTCAATAGATCTGCCAGATCTGTGTGGACTGTGACATCACCGGGTGCCACACGAGTTGCCTCCAGGAGTTCACGTGTCGCCTCGATATTATTGTGTTGCAGGATCATCAACAGTCCCAGTCCGTGATGAGCATCTCCATAATCAGGCTTAAGGGATATAGCTGTTCTAAACTGTAACTCGGCCTCCTGAAAACGTCTCTGCCCTATCAGAAGATTGGCAAGATTATTATGCGGCTCTGGAATATTTGGCCTCATCCGGATCGCCTCTCGAAAGGCTTGCTCGGCAGCCAATTTGTCTTGCCGGTCAACTGCAATCAGACCTTCGAGATCGTGCACATCCGGCCTGTCCGGATTGATGGACATCGTGCGTATCGCCGCGTCCTGCGCTTCTGTGAGTTTTCCCTGTCGCAAATATGAATTGGCCAGGTTTGCCAGAAATCCATCGTCGTCCGGGTACTGACGGGCAGCTCGCTGAAGAAGCTCGTTCGCCTCACTCACTTGTCCTGTACTCAATAGCACTGATGCCAACTCATGGAGAGCCGCCCTGTCATCCACGCGAAGCTTGAGCGCCTCCTTGAACATGGAAACCGCGTCATTCGTTTTGCCTACACGGGCATACGCCTTTCCGAGTGCGACATATGGTTCAGGCCAAGATGGATGGAGCCGGTCGATCTGCGACTTAAGCTGACCGATTCCATCGATGCCCTCGTCATTAACGCGTGCTACCGCGAGCAGTAGTTCTTCCCGAACTGTTGGCGTAGAGGTCGGATAGAAGACCTGTACCGGGGTCCGGTCTTCCGTCTGTAGTTTCTCTGAAAACGGTGCGCGCAGATCGCGAGACGGACGAATACGCTGAATGTAGTGATCCGTCAGAACAATGTGAACTGATCCTTCAGTCCTGCGCTTCGGCATATGGCAGCTCAAACAGTCGCTGCCTCGTGGCATTGCCGCGGCCTTGTGTGAAACCTTTTGATGGCAGCTTTCACAGACGGCAATGTATTGCTTCTTTGCCTCCTCTCCGTGCGGAATATCATGCGGATTGTGACAGGTCAGGCAAGTCATCTGCGAATTGCGAAAGCATGCAGACCGCAGTAGCTGGTACCCTGCGTGCGCAACTTCGAACTCGTCCCCTTTGGGATCCTTCGGACGTTCGAAGTACGTCTTGAAATCGCCTAATTTTTCGCCAGGGTGAAACGAATACGGTCCGCGATCGTAATTTCGGATTGCGTTGGGAACGTGGAGCGCGCTGGTCTCCATGTGGCACTCCATGCAGACTTCCATCTGGCGATCTCGTGGCAGCTTCGCCGGATTGACGATCTTACTCCGAATCTCAACCAGACTGGCCTTGCCTCCAGTGGCCGCGGCAACATGCTCTGCACCAGGACCGTGACAGCGCTGGCAATCGATCCCTTCCGGAAGTTTTTGTGGAAAAACTGAGAAGTCATGATTCGGTGCGGATGCGTTTCCTCCTTCTGGATACGCATTGTGGCAAAACATGCACTCTTCACCGATGGCTCCCTGCATATCTTGCTGATCCGTTCGGTCAAATCCGGGGCTCATATTCCAATAACCGGAGTTCTCGACATACCAGCTCACCGGTAGTTCGATCAGCTTTCCTTGTGTCGTTCGGTGCAAATAAGTTCGAGCGTGATTTCCAGAACCTAAAACATAGTCGACTGTCTCTTCTCGAACGTTCTCTTCCTTTCCGTCCTCACGCAGCGTAAATCTATGCTGGAAGAAACGCCCATCCCGTTCGATCATCCTGTATCCCAACCCCGAAGGTTTATGGACAAAGGTATTAGTCTTCGCATAATCCTCAATGATGTTTGTCGTCGTCGGCTTGTAAAACGACCTTGCCATTCCGGTTTTTTTATAGGTCCCGGCAATCTGGCCATGGCAAGTCGCGCAAACCTGCGCATCCACATAACCTGTCGCAGCTTGTGATTCACTAGAGGCTTTACGCTCCGCTGAGCTCAAGCCCCTAGCCGGTACACGCCAAAGAAATATGACCGCCGCAATTACAAGGACAAGAACGATCGCAAGAATCGCCGCCACTCTCGGCTTGAGATTCCGAATCGAGTTCCGCACAAAAGACATGTCCCGGCACTCTCACTGGACAGTCACGTCCAGATTCATTTTGCATATTGCACAATATGCAAATTATATTGCACAATGGCGGACAATCATAGCATCCTGTCTTGGATGCTTGTCCAGTGGTTTTAACTGCGCTCTCTCTGGAGAACAAATAGGATACCGTCTCCTTAGATTTAGCTTGCCATGGAGTCCTTTGGCAATGGCCCCCAGCCGCTCGCATTCTCTGTATAGAGACTTAGTCGAGAATCGCGATTATTAATCGCGCTAAAGGATAGCGCCGATTTGCCAAGGAGCAAATTCATTTTGCCCATATCCATGAAGCTCACTCTTCGTTCGCACGCCGGAAGCAGTGGTTAGCATTAGATCAAAAATTTCTCGACCAAGTTCAAGAACAGTTTTTTCTCCGTCCACGATCGAACCACAGTTGAGGTCGACGTCTTCGCCCTGTCTGTTCCAGAGAGCTGTATTTGTACTCAGCTTCAAAGATGGAGTAGGCGCACAACCATATGCGGAGCCACGGCCGGTGGTGAAGCAAATAAGATTCGCACCTCCTGCCACCTGACCTGTAGCCGATATTGGATCGAATCCGGGTGTATCCATAAAAACTAAACCGGGAGTTGTGACTTGCTCTGCATAACCATAAACGTCCATGAGATTGGAGGTTCCGCCTTTTGCGACGGCGCCGAGGGACTTCTCATAGATCGTCGTGAGTCCGCCGGCTTTATTTCCAGACGACGGGTTGTTGCTCATGCTTGCATTCATGCGATGACAGTAGTTTTTCCACCACTCAACATGCTGCAATAGTTTTTCTCCGACATCCCGGGACACTGCTCGCCTGGTAAGGAGATGCTCTGCCCCGTAAATTTCGGGGGTCTCCGAAAGGATCGCAGTACCTCCTTGCGCGACGAGTAAGTCCACTGCTGCACCAAGAGCAGGATTCGCAGTTATACCTGAATACCCATCAGAACCTCCGCATTGCAGCCCTACAACGAGGTGTGAAACGTCCACGGATTCACGCTTAACTGCATTTGCGAGCGGGAGGATCTCTTTAATTTGATCAATTGCCATCGCCACGGACTTTGATGTCCCACCCGCTGTTTGTATGTTGATCGTCCGCAATGCAAAATTGCGGGTGAGGCCTTGGCTCGCCAATAAAGTGTCAATCTGATTGGTCTCGCAGCCAAGACCTATAACTACGACAGACGCAAAATTTGAATGTGTCGCATAGCCGGCGAGCGTGCGACGAATGACAGCAAGACCTTCACCCTGTTCATCGACTGCACAGCCCAGACTGTGAGTCAGGGCGACCACGCCGTCGACATTTGGAAAAGCTTCAAGATGTTCTGGATAGACATCTCTTCGAAAATAATCCGCAACGGAGCGCGCTACTGTGGCCGAGCAATTCACGGTGGTAAGAATTCCAATGTAGTTTCGAGTGGCAACCCGTCCGTCGGGTCGTACGATTCCTATAAATTTCGACCGCTCTTCTGTAAGTAAAATGTTACGTGTATCCGTCGCGAACTCATAGCTATCACCAATCGATCCCATCTCAAGGTTTTGCGTATGGACGTGCTCTCCTGGAGCTATATTCCGGGTCGCCAAACCAATGATCTGACCATATCGTTTTACTCGCTCCCCTTCCTCAATCACTCGTGACGCTACCTTGTGGCCCGATGGAACCAACCCGCGAACGGTAACTCCCTCTGCTATCTTCGTGCCTTCGACCAGCTGCTGAAGAGCGATCAGGACGTTGTCATCGGGATGAAGACTTAAAACGAACTTAGAGTTATTTTTCATACTTTACTTATCGCCTTTGGCTGGGAACGTCTCGAGACGATTGGTGTCGGTCGAAGCGAAGTCCTGATTCATTCGACTCAGGAGAACAACGCCCGTAAGAGCAATACCTGAGAGTAAGAACATTCCTGCAGAACGATTACCAGAAATCTTTTCCGCAGCAGTTTTAAGTGTTGGAGCTACAAACCCACCCAAATTGCCGAGCGATCCAATAAAAGCGATACCCGATGCCGCCGCTCTACCATTGAGATAGGCCGTGGGTAGCGTCCAGAAGAGCGGCTGGACAACGACAAACCCCACCGCGGCCAGGCAGAAAGCCAGTACGGTCGGAACTACATGTGATATTTGTGTGGAAGCAATAATGCCCAATGCAGCAAGGGAGAGCAGGATCATCGCATATTGTCTGTGAGTGCCAGCGGCATCAGCAAACCCAGTGATGATCCGTAAAGCAACGAATGCGCACAACCAAGGTATGGCGACAATCAAGCCCACCTTCGCATTTATGTCGGTTAGCATGATCGCTGCGACTTGGGATGGAAGGTAAAAAATCACCCCGTAGTTACCAACCTGAATCGCAAAGTAGATAGCGACGAAAGCTATGACAAAACGATCTGTCAGAACTGACAAAATACTGTGGGAGGAATCTCCCCGCTTACTCTGTTCTTCGATGGCTAGTTCATATTCCAGTGCATCTCGTTCTGCTTGAGTGAGCCATTTAGCATCACGTGGCCTGCTATCAAGATAAAAAAACGTTACGCAGCCGACCACGCATGCTGCGAGCCCTTCAAGTAAAAACATCCATTGCCAGTTCCTTAAACCCAAATAGCCTTTCATCACTTGCATCAAGACACCAGACAACGCACTCCCGATGACGAGAGCTGCCGGTAGTCCCATGTAATAAGTTCCGAGTGCTTTGCCTCGATCTTTCGAGGTGAACCAATATGTGGAATAGAGCACTACGCCAGGCGAGAAACCAGCTTCAGTAATCCCCACGAGAAAGCGTAAGAGATAAAAAGACATTTCATTGTGCGTAAACATCATCGATGCAGACGCAATTCCCCACGTAATCATAATCCGACTCAGCCAGACCTTAGCACCGACTCGATGAAGGATTAGATTGCTGGGAATCTCAAAAATTGCGTAGCCGATAAAAAATATCCCAGCGCCAAAAGCATACGCTGCATCTCCTATACCGACATCGATCTTGAGCGCTTCTTTTGCAAATCCTACATTGGTTCTATCTGCAATAGAAATTGCGAACATTAGCGCCAGGAAAGGACCTAAACGACGGAGTGCTTTGGATGACGCACGTTCTGAATCTCGATCGCTAGATCTACTGGTCAACACCGTCATTTCTGATTTCGGATCGGTCGGGAGTTTTCCCGCTGATCGTTCGACCTGGTCCATTCTGAGTAAGCCCTTCCCTCATGCATCAAAGGCGATCCCGATCTCACTAGTACGGAGTTCTCGAGGGCAAACTCTGTGAGAGGCTGGGGGAGAGTCTTCGAAGTTCCTGCTCAAGATATCGTGCCTCGCCCCAAATGTTCAAATATTAATCGCTTATCTCAATTGACAGGCTCTATGAAAATCATGGAAATATGTCTCACGGCGACAGGTTGCGGCGGACATCTCTAGCCGATCCAGGCCGGATTGCGCAATCCAAACTCAGCAGCTTACGGCAACCTGTTGAACAGTTTCAGACGGGACGTAGCCACTCGCCTTATCGCTTCGATAGCGACAGGCAGAACTTTGTAAGGCACGACCTCCTGGGGATGTTTCGCGAGGCCCTCCTCCAGACCATGCCTCCAAGCCACTCTGAGTTCCGTATTAATGTGAACAATGTTGATTCCCGCGGCGATGGCCTGTCGCAAGTCCTCATCGTTCGTTCCCGATGCACCATGCAAAGTAATAAGAACGCCGGTAGCACTCTTGATCTGCGTGATCCTTGCGAGGTCGAGGTGTTTCTTAGTTTTACCTTGCACCATACTCTGAATCATCCCGTGCATATTGCCAACAGCCGGAGCAAGTATGTCAACGCCGGTGGCATCGACATATTGCTTCGCCTCTTCAGGGCTGGTAAGCCCCTTCGATAAATCGGGAGCCACATCGTGAATCTCTGAACCGGTTCCGATATCCCCGATCTCACCTTCAATCAGAATCGCCGGATTGATTGCTTTCAATGCTTCGACAGCTGCCCTCGTCTGACTCACATTTTCTTCGAACGAAAGAGCAGAAAGATCGAAGACGATCGAATCGAAACCTGCTTCAGCTGCTTCGATCGCACTCGCAAGGGAATGGGTGTGATCTGCGTTTAGGAAGATGGGAAAATTGAACTCTTCTCGCAGACTTCTCACCATAGCGCCTATCTGGCGAACTCCGAGAAACTTACGCTCGCCTTCAGATGCACCAACAATAACGGGAACTTTCAATTCCCGTGCAGATTCGAAGACTGCTTTTAGGATCGTAAAGTCGCCAACATTGAAATGGCCAATCGCCACTCCATTCTTCTGAGATTGCCTTAAAACGTCGATCAAAGTGAGCATAGATCTATCTCCATCTCGGTTACTATTTTCGGATTTCACGGCCCGCCCTATAGGCTGGAAGAAAAAAATGGCATGGAAAGCAGCGGCTGACCGTCACTCGAGCTGATTCCATCGGCTACTTCCATCTATGCGTGACTCGAGGGATTCGGGTAGCACGTATTCAAATTCTCGATGCTTGATTGCCGACGCAATCACAATCAACTGAAATTGCATCGTGGAAATCTGCATCGTGGTCAGGTAAGCCCAACAACAGTCTTAATACTAAAATTGAAAATACAAAAAGCTGGTGCTGGCAAACATCAGTGCGAGACTGGCAACGATCAACACGATCATCCCACCGCACCAGATCAAACCAGGCTTCCAGCTTAGGTTGGATAAGATTAGCGAATGTGAAGATTCATTTGTCTCGGTTTGGCCGAGAATCTCCTGCGTATTGGGCAAAGTCCAGATCACCAGAAAAACCGCTACGATAAATGGCCACGGATTGTTAGCGGGTATCGTCATACTCGGCAATGACGCGTTCGCGAATGATGCCCCTTGATGAAAACCCACAAGGCTTCCGAGAACATGAAAGGCATCTCGGGCACTGTTCGCTCGAAAAAAAACCTGCCCCACTAAAACACAGCTGAAGGTGACTAATGTGCTTACTGGCCCTGGAATCAGCTTACGAAGGCGGGAATCCTCAGCTATAAAAATGCGCCATGCGTGGTTTACCGTGAGATAAAAGGCATGAGCCAATCCGAAAAGAATGAATTGCATGCCGGCACCATGCCATATGCCAGCTAAAAACATAGTAAAGATAAGTGGAGAAGCGATGAGTTGGAAAAAGCCAGCCAACGTCCGCTGCGCCTTCCTGTTTACCTTTTTTCCCTGACGCATGCGGCGACGAGTCATTGACAGGGCAAGAGGGTTGAAAAGGTAAAGATTTAGATAGCGAGTGAGCGTCATGTGCCACCGCTGCCAGAAATCAATGATATTTGAAGCTTTATAAGGAGAATTAAAGTTGACCGGGAAGGAGAGCGAAAACATTCTCGCTAAACCCAACGCCATATCGGAATAGCCAGAAAAATCAAAATAAAGCTGAATTGCATAACAAAACACTCCGATCCAGCTTGCCTTGGCTCCAAAACCATGTGGGTTGGAATATAAGAGGTCGGCGATCGGACCAAAGCGATCAGCTATAAGAACCTTTTTCGCCAGACCTAAGATAAACCAGGTAGTCCCTACTGCAAGATCGTCGGCTCGAAGTCCTGCGTGCCGCTGCGCCGTGAATTGCGGCATCATTTCGGAATGATGAATGATAGGACCCGCAATTAAGTGCGGAAAAAACGTCACGAAGAGAACATAAGAAAGTAGATCTTGTGGCTCCGCCTCTCCCTGCTTCAGATCGATAAGAAAAGCGATCTGCGTGAATGTAAAGAAAGAGATTCCAAGCGGAAGAAGCACGGAGCCGAAGTCATGCCCAGTCCAGCCTATGCTCCTGGTGAAATGCAAAATTGGAAACAGATATTTGAACCAGAACAGTAAGCCGATATTCGCTGTGATGGCCGCAACGAGCCATGCCGTACGAGCACCTTCTGTCTTAGCGGCTGCGATTAGTCGAGAGGCCAGAAAGTTCAACAGAATGGAGCCAAGCAATAAGAAGAGATACTTCGGATTCCAATACCCGTAGAAAAAGACAGAGACTGCACTCAGCCACGAGAACACCGCCACACGGCCGAATCGACCGAGCAACTGATAGCCAAGCAAAGCTATCGGTAAAAAGATAAAAAGGAAGACATTCGAAGAAAACAGCATCGCTCAGCGCCCCTCCTGCTGAAGTTGAAGAATCTGATCGGCGATTCGAGCAGAGATCATTTCAGCGCCACGGGGAATCGTATGCAAGCGACCACTATTGGAATAGACATCTAAGGGCATCTCGGAAAGCGGCATATCGAGTGAGCCGCGTGGAAATTCATCCTTATAGAAAGACAAACTGACATCACAGGAAGGCATCGGGGTGACATCGAGCAACACGCGAGTGCCTCCCTGCCCATAGACCTGGCGGAGTGATTTCATCCAAACTAAGTCAGGCTTCAAAAGAGGAGGTTTCCCGGAACAATCAGTCCTGGCACTTCCTTTATCAGGGAATTGACCTTGATGAAGTTCTCGTGAGTGGACATCAGCAGCCACCTGCTGTTTTTTAACTAACGAACGCAGCCCACTCAAGAGCCCCACCTCTGCGTTTTCGATCATCTCCAACGGATGGGCCGCAAGCAGTTTGAAGATCGCTGACGACGGAGGAGTCCTGAGGCGGAATATAACTCCTTCGAGGGTGCCGACGAACTTCCAGTCATGACTATTGGAATAATTCTCTGGAGCTTCAAGGAAGATCAGATATCTCGGCCGCGGATTCTTGCGCAAAAAATCATCCAGAATCTGCGTTCCGGTAAGTAACTGGATCCCCGCATATTCAGCGATATTGCATGCGGATAAACCTGTGCGGTGCTGAATTTCGGCTGGGTCGACTCCAACCATCGCGGTGGAATCACCACTGATCAGAACATCGCATTTTGTTCCATGCAATGTTTCGCCATAGCCAAGCTGGTGAAAGTAGCTGCTATCGGCGTGATGCACATAAAAATCAGTGCTCATCCAAAACAAGGACAGTCCTATGAGAGCAAAGGGGGCAATAAAGAGCGTCGCGACATACCATCTAAGCTTTCGCTGACTCGTCGCCGGCTCATGCCTGACTTCATTCTCACTTACTCCAAACTGCTGTTCCTCTTCCTTGCGGTGCGCCTCTATCAAAGGTGCCGCCCCTTTCCCTGTCAGGCCGAAAGTTTGCGCTCGATACCTTCGACCATTTGGCCCACATTCTTCATCTTCTCGAGTTCAGCGGTCTTGAATTTAATGCCGAACTCTTCTTCAATCGCTACTACAAGGGTAATATGGTTCACCGAATCCCACTCTGCAACGTCCGCGGCAGTCATCTCCGGGGTGGCTACTAAAGACTCATCATCAAAAACGTCACGGATAATTTTAGTGAGTCGCGTATAGATTTCTTGCTGCTGCATTGATTGGTCTATCTCCAATAGATAAGTACGGGAAAGATGACGAGCAGAGATTAAACCGTTACTCCGCTCAAGGTATTGGTCTTCATAGGTACTGATGTTGGCTCAAAAGCGCTCAAGTCCAACAGCCAGCTGCTGTTTTTATCGGGGTCTTCCGCAAGAAGAGTGAACCCGAGCCGGGAATAAAGATCCCTCACCATGCCATTCTTCTCCGTAGGTCGAAACCGGCCGATCAGCCTCTGGACTCCGGCTTCCCGGCAACGTTCGGCCATCACGTTGAGACAAGCCTCTTCCACCCGTCTCCCAAGGACTCGGCAGCTCATGAGCCAGGTTTCGATGTCAGCTTCTGCTCCACGTATAGCAGCTATCAGGATGGCAATAATTCCATTGTCGCCAAACCGATCCGTCAAACGCACCTGCAAGGTTATGAAGTTGGGGTCTTGCATGCGTTTTGCGACCTCAGCTTCCGATAGACGTTCCGTCATCAGATTAAATTGATTGGTTTTGTTAATAAGCTGAGTAATTCGAGCCAAGCCAATGTTATCGAAAGAAAGCGCACTCATCTCCATGCGGAGCGAATGAAGATAGCCTTCCATATCGGTAGCTGACTCCATCAAACGTGTCCGCTCGGCGTTCTGCTGGTAAAGCTGACTCCTTACCTTATCTTCGTCTGTAACACGAAGACCCTCAAAGTAACCCGCTACTGAGATTGTTGATATGTAAGCAGCCGGGTCTTCAGGCATCTCCGGTACTCGCACTAGCGGAAGTTCCTGACGGATGAGAGCACGCTCCACCGGATTATCGTCCGCAAAGACAAGTGAATCGATACCAATGTTCAGCGTCTTGGCGATGCTGCGCAAATTTGACGCTTTGTCGTTCCAGTTAGCGACAAAGCAGGCGATGTGATCGCGCTTAAGGACCATCTCCGGATGCCGCTCAAACGGATCGAGCGCATTTTTCTCATCGTTTTTCGAGCAGACAGCGAGGATAACGCCCCGGTCCGTCAATCCCTTGGCATAACGCTGGAAGTCGACAAAGGCCTCGCCTATACCGTTTCCTTGCCCAAGCACGATGCCCTCTAACCCGTCGTCTCCGATCACTCCGCCCCAGAGCGTGTTGTCGAGATCAAGCACGAGACATTTAGCGGAACGGCCGCGAGCAGATGCGATGAGACGAGCAACCTGATCGCCATACAGCTGCGTGGCACGAGGATGGACCTCATGTTTCGAACGATGCCATATGCCTGGTTCATGCCAGGCAGCAATACCTTCCACTGCAGAGAACGTGTCCAGCGCAAGCAGATCGACACCTTCGGTCTCCGACTCCGTTCGGAGAGATTGGTTAATCTGATCGACAATCGTGGCCGACGAGTGCGTCATTCTGGATTCGTTATTTCCCATCAATCGCGGAAATACGGGAAGCAACGTCTGCTGCAGGATCTGACAAGAGAAGCTTGATCTGGCTTGTCGCCAGCATGACCTCATCAAATCAATTGCAGCTTCGCTGGTTGCATCCTGCGCCGCGGCCAGATGACGCGCGTCGAGGGCGAGCAGGATGACGTCTGGCTGGAAGCTGTACAGACCAGAGGAGGTGTCCATCAACTCCTGCCAGTACATTCCATAAGGCGCTTCATAGACCTCGATAGCCAATCCATGGCGAAGTCCGGCAACGCGTATACCAGCGGGGAGATGCGATGTGGTTGCCGAACCTAGGATCGCCAAACGAATGGAACCCAAACCAGCAAGCTCGCTTCCACTTGCAGATACCGCGCGCGTAAACGCACGATCCAGTTTAGAAAGTTGGGATACCTCCATCCGGCTGGTTGCTAAGTCACGCAAAGCAGCGCCTAGTGATTCAGTAGCCAAGCTCTTTGCGGCGAGCAACCGAGAGTCCCAATCCTCCCGGATAGGAAGCCAACTCAGAACCATGTAGCCGTTCTCCTCTTGTTGAAAAAACCGTACAGATTGTTGTCGTGCGCTCAATCCCCCATCATGCTCGCAACGTCAATCTCATCGGAGGGTGATGCGATTATACCGTACGCCCATTGCGTAAATTGCACGTTGCATCTAGCTTCCCAGAACGCGCAACCAACGACTTTCACCTTCAACTAATGGGGTATTGCACACAAGTGCATTACTTTGTGCGTAGAAACGCAATCAAGTCAGTTATATCTTTGTCGGTCAAATTTGGATGAGGAGGCATCGGTGGTTTCGCATCGGGAATACCTGTCCTCGCCACAGTGCGCACTCTGGCTTCTCCCACGCGGTCCACAACTCCGATCAACGATGGAAACACAGGAGGCATACCCGCTCGCGTGGGCTGATGACATACCGAACAGTTTGCAGCATAGATCGTCTTCCCGTTTGCGGCATTTCCCGGCGCCTGCGCGACAGGCGGCTTCGTCGCCCCCGCATGCTCACCTTGAACCTGCGCTCCGTTAGCTTCACCCTTGCTTGTCGTCTTTCCAAGAGCTGGCTGTGATGCGCTCCCTGGTGTCGGACTACTAGATTGAACTGTTACTGGTATTGCAGGATTCGTCTGAACCCCGGCGTTGATCCAGGAATTCAAAAATCCATTCGCAAAACCTGCCCGTTCTACCAGAACGTTTATGGGTACTACATTTTCCCCATGCGGAACATCCGCATCGGTTGCACTTTGACTGAGCTGAAGCGCACGAATGTAAGCAACAACCGCCCAGCGATCCTGAGGCAACAACTGCGCTGAATAGTCCGGCATCGCACCATAGCCATTCGTGATTACAGTGAAGAAATGCCCTAACGGTGCCCGCCGGAGCCGGTCCGAATGAAGACTCGTCGCTGGATAATAGCCGCGTTGCACGATGATGCCTTTTCCATTGCCTACTCGGGAATGGCATGGCATACAGTAAATGTTGTACCGCTCCTGCCCACGCCGAAGGACAGTATCATCCACCTTGAATGGAAGCCCATCCCCTTCGGCACCATCGATCAGTCCCGTATTGAAGTAGCTTCCCTGCTGCAACTGGGATCGCGCCACTGTGCCTGAAGCCTGAGGTCTCACCGAACGTCCATCAGGAAACAGAGTGGTTGATCTTTGTGGATACATCTTCGGTTGGTCCTGCATGTCCTGCCTGCAGCCTGTAAGGAAGGGCAGGACAAGAAGCACGCTGGCCAACGAGGTTATGTGACAGAAGTTCGGGCGAAAACTCTGGGGCATAGACTCCGTTTTATGGCATGGAAGATGCGTTAAAAACGAACCACATGCCCTCCATTCAATTTATTTCAACGTGCGAA
>Ga0268266_10002376_pt1 | contig 20337 bp, 16 predicted proteins | sample KBSS13metaG_FD_190356 | JGI IMG/M metagenome (GOLD analysis project Ga0268266, IMG submission 190356) | Switchgrass rhizosphere microbial communities from Kellogg Biological Station, Michigan, USA - KBS S1-3 metaG (SPAdes) (version 2) | ecosystem: Host-associated > Plants > Roots > Rhizosphere... | reverse complement strand
GCAGGTCAGGCCCTATATTAAGAGTGCCTGAAAGGCCGGATTCCCCCCCCGCGCGCGCCGATAAATTTGCAGACCCTCGATAACTTGATGATTTTAAAGATTTTCGGCCGAGAATGCGGCGCCTGATGCCGGAACCCCAGCCAGGTCACGCGCCACCGCCTCCCCTGCTTTCCAGAAATGGACTGCTGACCACAGCGCCACGAAAGACGTCAACAACATGGCGTACCGCAAGGAGTCCTTCCCCAGAACCGGTCCCAAGGCATCACTCAAGTCACCGACGATCTGCGGCCCCAACCCCATACCTATCAGGTTGGCCAGTAACAGGGTGATGGCCAGTGTCGTTGCACGCATGTCATCCGGCACCAACCGTTGCAGGAGCGCGAACGTGGGACCGGTGAAAAAGCTGAACGCGATCGAAAGAGGCACCAGGGACAGCAACGCGGGAATCCTCTGCGGCAGCAAGAGGAACAGCATGAAAAACGGCACAACCAGCGCAATCATGAGCGCGCTCAGACGCAACCGGCCCCGCTCGTCGCCGGCAAACCAACGAGCGCTCACGTGGCCTCCCAGGAGAATTCCCGCGATCCCGCTGAGACCGAAAATCAACCCCAGGTAGACCCCCAACTGGGAGGTCGTCATGCCGTGGCTGCGCATCATGAACGCGGCGTACCAGGGGGACAACCCGGCGCCGATAGTGTACAGGAGGACGAGAGCCAGGATGAGATGGCGCGTGGACTGCTGTCGCCAGAGCGTCCTGAGAACATCAGCCTTGCGAGGCAGCGATTGGGCCACGGCCACCGGGTCCGAGTCCGGCCCGCGCGAATCGCGCGGCTCCACCACAGTGAGCCTGACTATCAGGGCCACCACCAGGGCCGGCGCACCCATGACAAAAAAGGTCCACCGCCACCCGTACCGGTCGTTGAGCCAACCGCCCAGAATGAAGCTGATCAGCGCCGCGAATGCGTTGGCCAACCAGTAGATCGCCATTGCACGCGTCCGCTCCGCGCGCCCGGGAAAGTAGTCTCCCACGAGTGAATACGTAGGCGGCAAGCAGCCGGACTCACCGACACCGGCCGCCACCCTCGCGAGCACGAGTTGTATGAAATTCGTGACGCACATACACAACATCACGGTCGCTCCCCACAATGCGATCGCAAGTGAGGTAATCGTGGTGCGGTTACCGCGATCGGCCCAGCGTGCGATGGGGAGCCCCAGGGTCGCATAAAACAGCGCAAAGGCCATTCCTGTCAGGAACCCGAGCTGCGCATCCGTCAGATGCAGATCCTCCTTGATCGGCTGCAGCAGCAGACTCATCAGGCCCTGGTCGAGATAGTTCAGGGTCGCGACGAGGGTCAACACCCCCAGCACGTAGCGCTTGTAGGCCACGCTGAACATCTTGCGTGCTCTGGGCGGCCTACCTGAGGCTTTCCGGCCAGAAAGGTACGGTACAGGCGGGACCCAACAGACTCTTCAGTCCGTGACTGAAAGCCGCTGTCCAGGCGGTCGCATGGGTTTCGCCCGGGAAGAGCCGGGTTGTCAGTTCGAGGCCGGAAATGCGCGCCTGCCGCAGGTATTTCACGAGTTGGATGTACCCGGTGACGAGAGCGAAATCGGCCGACGTCGCGTGAAACTCTTCCAGCTCCCCGACGGACACAAAGACTCGTGCGCTCATCGCCCGCTGGGAGCTGACAAAGGGCTCACAAAGCTCGATACCATAATGTCGGCCCTGGTAGTACACACCCGGGCTGCCCAGGATGTAACGCTTGAACGTGTCGGGCTCTGTGAACAGGGTATGCAGTCCAAACGTGGCGCCTGCGGAGTAACCCCAGTAGCTGTTGTCATCGGGGACAGTTGGGTAGCGAGAGGCAATATAGGGCATGAGCTCTGCACGGATGAAGCGCAGAAAGTCGACCGCGTCGGTCGTCTCCGTGACCTGGCCGGGATCGCCAAGGCCGGTCACGAATTCGGACTGCGCGACCTGCGCGATGTAGTCACTCAGAATCTTCTGGATCGGCCGTGAGAACAGGTCCCGCATGCGCAGAACCGCCGCCGCGGAAGAGTTGGCATAGCCGATACCCACCAGGATGAATCTCGGCACCTCGCCATAACCCTGCATGAGCGTCGCGAGATTCGCGAGGCCCCCGAAAAAATAGTCACTATCGGTGGTGTACAGAACGGGAAACCGTTCCGATCCATCCGTGCGGCGCATGGGCTCGAGCACCTTGATCGTGAAGGTCTGATCGACCGAGCGCGCCTGGATCGAGTGCGTCTGGATGCCGTGTGATGTGAAAGAAGCCATCGGATCAGAAATGCCGGTCGAGCGAGAGTCCCACGGCGCGGGGTTGTATGTAAGTGAATGCCCCCGGATTGAAGGTTCCCAACCCGCCCGTCAACATTCCACGCCGGTCCGCAGCGTTGGTGACGTACAGGTTCACAGTCCACTCATCGCTCTTCAACCCGGCGTGCACATCCGTTTTCGCATACCCGGCGAAGTCCTGGCGTTCGGCGGTTGCCGTGAAGACGCCCTGGCGGTTACCCACATAACTGACCATGCCCTGGACAAATCCAGTGAGCGAGCCGGCAATGGGGAAGTCCTGCTCGACCGACACATTGCCGGAGAAGCGGCTGGTGTTGGGCAATCTCGAGCCCTCCGCTCCAACCGGCGAGCCTGCGCCGCCGGTGGGCAGGTCTGCAGTCAAGGTCGCGGCGTTCCAGCTCACCCAACCGGCGACCGTGAGACCGCGTACCGGCCGCGCCTGCAAGGAAAGCTCGATGCCCTGGCTGCGGGCACGACTGGCATTGACGAAGTATCCCGCGAAGGTGAGCGGATCGACGAAGGTCAGTTGAATGTCTTTCCAGGTGATGTAATAGACCGAGGCATCGAAGCTCAACGACTGAGCGAGTGCCGTCCCCTTCACGCCGACCTCGTAGTTGTTGGTCCGGTCGGGCCGGTAGCTCGGTGGCGCGTTGAAGATAGTGCTGGTTTGATTCGGACCGCCGGGGCGATAGCCGGAAGCCAGTCGGGCATAGACCATCAGATCGGCCGAGACCCTGAACCGGGGCGTGACGAGATAGGTGAACGAGTTGTCCTTCGTGTCGATTTCCGGGTTGACCACGGGTGAGGTGAGCTGCGGATAAAAGGCGGGATAGAGTGGCCCTGTGAGGGTCTCCATGTACCGTTGGCGGTTCTGGCTCTCGCGCCCTCCGACCTGGACGTCCAAGCGCTCCGCCGGATGCCAGGTCAGGTCGGCAAAGCCTGCATATTCCTCGTAGGTGCTGGGAATGACATCATCCACCAACTGCCCGACACGCACCCCCGTGAAAGGATCCGCCGCGAAGATATCCTGGACATTCTGCGACTTCTCGTGCGTATAGAACACACCCAACAGCCCTTCAAACTGCTGCCCGAGCGGTGCGCAGACCCGGAGCTCCTGGGTGAACTTCCGAGTCTGGTAGGTCTCGAAGGTCGGGGTCCCTGCCGCCTGAAAAAGCGGTTGTGTCACCGCCGTGCCGTAAACAGAAGTGAAATCCTGGGAGTCTCCTCCCCGGTTGATGCTGTAGCCACTGAGCGCGGAAACTTCGAACCCACCGAGTTTGGCGGTGAGGATGGCGCTGTAGGCCTGGATCTTCCGATCGAATCCGCCACTGCCGCGCACCCGGCTTTGCTCGAGATCGCCAAGACCCGACTGGGTGTCCACTTCGGATGCGCCCGCGGCCGAGGCGTTTTGAAACAGCGCACTGATCTTCAGCGAAAGGACGTCCGAGGGTCGCCATAAGGCGGACAAGCGCCCTCCCTTGGAATCCAGCACGTTGATCCCGCGCTGTCCTGTCAGCACATTGTCGATATAGCCAGGATCCTGCCGCGTGAACCCACTTACGCGAACAGCCAATGTGTTGGTCAGAGGCACGTTGACCGCACCACTGGCATCGTAGCCGAAGTCACTGCCGTGTGAGATCCGGTTGGTACCGACCTGGACATGACCGCTCACCCCGTCGGTCGAGGGGTCCACCGTCACGTACTTGAGAAGCCCGCCGATACTGCTGGCACCGTAGAGTGTGCCCTGGGGACCCCGGAGGACTTCGATCCGCGCCAGGTCACTCGGATCGAGGTCCGGTGCTGCGAATCCGCCGCCGAGATTGACGGAGGAGCCGTAGGGGATGTCGTCGACCGTGATACCGACAGTCGGGTTGAGCGAGCCGCCGGTCGTAACACCACGAATCGCCAGTACGGGCGCCCCGCGGGTGTCGGCCGGAGTAACGCTGAGACCGGGAATCTGTGAAAAGTAATCCTGCAGACGCAGTTGATGGCTCTCGACGAGGGTCTGAGTGTTGATCGAGCTGACGGGCACCGGGACGTCCTGGAGGCGCTCACTGCGCTTCTGTGCGGTGACGACGATCTCCTCGAGCTCTCCAGGGGTGGCGGAATTGGCCGGCGAGCCCGAGCTGTGCTCCCCTGGCGCGGCAGATGGACTGCCCGGTACCTGCTGGCCCGCTTGGGCCGCTCGAAAGCGCTCCCGAGATATCGGGCCCTCGTTGGCCGAGGTGGGCGGCGGTTGCGCCGAAACTGGCGAGCCACTTGGAATCACGGTGATGGTGTTAGCATCCAGGTGCTTGTAGGTCAGCCGCGTGCCACGCAGCAGCTGCGTCAGGGCCTCATCGGTGGACAGGGTGCCGGTGATTCTGGGACTCGCTATCCCGACAACGTCTTCTGAGACGAAGATGACGTGGACATCTTCGGCCCGCGCGAGGCTCTGGAGGGCGAAATCGAGACTTCCGGCCGGAATATCGATGGGTTTGCGGATGGCAGCGTCCGCCGGGCCGGCGGCGGCGAGAGCCACCATCGACAAGCTGATCACTACCGCGGCCACAGCGGTGCGCATTAACACTCCCCCGAGTTGGATGAGGCCTCTCATGCCCGTCGACGCCAGCGGCGACGGATTCATGTGAGTAAAGAGTGTTGCGGCACTGTGAAAAGAAACCCGCCTGCGCAAAGAAAGTCGGCTAGGGCCGTGAAATGTACGTGGCGTCGGCCGCCTCGCGGGCGCTCGTCCCGAAGCGCTGCTGGAGAAATTCGACGAATTGCGGCGACTCGTCCACCGAGAACACGCCGCTGATGTGCATGCCCAGCAGCTGCGGATCCGCGACGACCAGAGGCTTGGGGCGATATCGATTGAACTCTTCCAGGACCTCTTGCAACGGCACGGACTCGAATACCAGTTTCCCTTCGGTCCAAGCCGTTGCGGCCGTGGCATTGACGGGTTGCGGTGGGTTTAGCGTGCGGGCTCTGGCGACGACCCGCTCTCCCGCCGTCACTAACACCGCGCTGCTCGCCGCGGGCTCGGCCGAGGGCTCCTTTGTGTTCGCGCCGTCGTTCGTGACGGCCACGCGCCCCTCAACCACTGTCACAATCATCGATCCGTGCGATCGATTCACGTCGAACTGGGTACCGACCGCGCGAACACTCGCGCCATCACCGTGCACGACGAAAGGCCGCGAAGGGTCTCTTGCCACCTTGAAGAGTGCCTGGCCCTCCAGAAGCGCCACATCCCGTGCTGTCGAGGAGTAGTCGATACGGATACGGCTGCGTGCGTTCAACTCAACAGTCGACCCGTCTGTCAGAGTCAGGCTCCTGCGCTCGCCGGAGGCAGTTGAGTACACGGACGGCGCACGGTTCAGCAGAAGCCCTATCAACAGGGTCACGCCAAGACAGCTTGCCGCGCAAGCTATCAGCAGTGCGCCGCGCCGTTTCGGTACTCTGCTCGAGGAGCGACCTTGCAGCGTCTCATCCAGGGCCACGACGTTGCTCTCAGCGAGAGCCCGTTTGACGATCTCGTCCGCTCCATGGCGTGTGTGCTTGCTGAGATCTCCAGCATCTTCCCAAAAGGCGGAAATGCGCAGGTAAGCGCGCACGTGCTCCGGGGAGCGGCGCAGCCAGTCATAGAATTGTTGGCAAGTGCCTGAATCGACCTCTTCCTCACAGAACGCGACGAACCACTGCGCCGCCTCGTCACGGACCTGGGGGTTGAGAAGTCCCTGCCCTGCGCCCGGTCTCATCGCTTGTGCTCCATGGCTTCCAGGTGTTGATCGCAAAAAGTGATGGCGCGCAGGAGGTACTTCCGGGCCATCGGCGCCGAGACTCCGAGTCGCACGGCGATCTGTTTCAGAGTCAGACCTTCGCATCGATACATCAGCAAGGTCGCATACGCCCGCGGCGAGAGTTGCTCCAGCGCCCGACTGACGCTCTCCAGGCGCTGTTCCAGGTCCACTTCGTCGGCCGGATCGGGCGCGGTGGCCTGGGCCTGCAGCTCCGACACCACCTGTAAAGGGGTCATCACCTCGGGCGCGACCGACCTGCCCAGGGTGTACTGGTGCAAGACATGACTGGCGACGGTGTAGAGAAAGGCCTGCGGGTTCCGGATGGCCTCGTGGTCCTTGATCCGCAGCAGGCGTAGAAAGATTTCCTGAAATAAATCAGGCACATCGGCGGCGGCGTGGCGCATCCGGGACGACAGGAAGCGCCGCAGCTGGCGCCCGTGGGCCTGCTCTATCTCCGTCAGGAAGACGCGCCGGGTCTCTTGCGTCACGTTGGGGGCCATCGGGGGCACTTTCACACGATACTAAGAGCGATCCGGAGAGTGCGAAAGAAACCCCGCTCGCCGCTTTTTTAGTGCCCGTGGAACTGCGGCTACGGGTCTGGCTTCCACGGCCAGGTAGCTCAATCCGCAGCGTCCGATCAACATGCCATCAGACTTGCGTAGCACAGCCAGTTGCCCCACTGCGAATTCCTCGTAAGTTCTGTGGACCGACTGAAGCCAAGCGAGCGACTCCTGCGACGAGCGGGGGCCGGATGGCGCTCTCGGCGTCGCCATCCAACTGCTGCGGATAGGTCATGTCTTCCTTCGCGAGCACGCGATCGAGCGCGAGCCTTACGGACGCGTTCGCTTGTCGCAGCAGATACGTGAGGTAGCCTTCCGGGCCGCGCTTTCCCTCCCCCAGGAGAGGCAAGCGTGGCAGGCCTGCGCGTAGGTCCTTATGACGACGATCCGCGGCTGGACTCATCGCGCCCGCAAAAGATCAACCAACTCATCGAAATCCTGCAACGAGTGATCCCTGAACACGGCACACCGAATGACTCCCTCCGCACCCGCTCCAATGTACGTGGAGTGATGAAGATAGATGCCACGTTCGAATGCGTGACGCTGCAGCGCCTGCATGTCCTCTCTGCCTCCGCACTGGAACGACACAATGGGGGCCGGCGAGTCGATGACCTCGAGCCCGATGCCGGAGAGGGCGTGACGCAGGTACGCCGTCTTCTCCCGCAACTCTCCACGAAGCTCAGGATGTGCGGAAACGTACTTCAGGCTCGCCGCTGCCGCCACGGCCGATAGCGGCGAGCCGGAATTGGCGCCGCCCAAGGGCGGCTGTGTTCGCAAGCGGGCTGCTGTCTGGGCAGAACAGCCTATGATCGCGCCTTGCGCGCAGTAGGCCTTACTGAGCGTCGCAGGGCCCACGGCCACGTGCTCTACCGCACAATACTCCGCCGCGCCTCTTCCGTTCTCTCCGACAACACCAAAGGCGTGAGACTCATCCACCAGCAATCGCCCCGCGTACTGCCCAATGAGCGACGCGTAGCCGTTCAACGGTGGCACTCTGCCCGTTGTTGGAAACACGCCATCAGTCATTACCACCGGTCTCATGCCTGCGCCCACGTGTTGTCGTAGCTCTTGCCGAAGCGATTCGCTGTCTCCATGCCGAAATGTCACGAACGGCCTTCCACTGGCCTTGGCCGCGTCGCGCAAGCTGTGATGTGCGAGCTCATCCAGCAAGATGACGTCGAAGGACTTGTCCAGGGTCGCGACGGCCACGAGTCCGATCAGATAGCCGGAAGCAAAGTAGACACAGGCCTCTTGCCCGCAAGCGATCGCACCAGAGCGCTCCACTTCAGCGAAGATGGGATCGATTGCGCCGTGTGCTGCCGGCAGGTGACGCGCGAATGGGCTCCCTTCATCGAGCGCCTGTCGCACGGCGCTTCGTATCTCGGGCTCCGAGGACAGCGCGAGATAGCCAGCGCCGAAAAAATTGATGTAGGGTCTGCCGTCGATACTCATCCGCGCGGAGATCGGACCTCGAACCGTCCGTCCGGAAAGAACTTTTGGCGGGACCTCCATCAGGTACTCCGCGTCTTGCAAAATCTAATGCGGCTCACCGCGGGCTCCAGCGCGAGTGACAAAGCGTTGATGCGACCATCCAGATCCATTTCGAACAGAATGCGACTCGCCCGGTCGAACGCATGCGGGGAATGGATTGCAAACAAGTCGTTCTCCGCCGCCACCCAGGTGTCGTAGTGCCAGTGCTCGAGCGGCAGAGTCAGGCCGCCGCGTACGAGTACCAACTGACCGCCCTCCGCGCTGATCTCGATCGTTCCATAAGCGGGATGCCCATACTTTCCGGCGTAGTGATCGGTAGGATGTGACGGCGCCGTGTTGAGCTCGCGATGCGCCCGAGCGCGCTGCTCCCTCGTTTTAGCGATGCTCTTTTCATATTCCGCCAGCCTGGCCTCCGCTGTGCTCACCGGGCTCAATCCCTTGATCAGATCGAAGGTGTGCTCACACAGGAGCAGGGCCAACATCGGCGCACCGAAATTGACGAATGCGACAATACCCAGGTTCTCGGTCGGGAAAAAGGTGACTTCGCTGTGCACGTCATGCAGATAGCCGCCATGGGAGACACGCCGGTATCCGTTATAGGTATCAAGCGTCCACCCAATCGCGTATGCGGCATTTGGTTTGCGGGCGGAAGCGTCGTTCCCCGCAACGATCTGCGGCGAATGGATCTCGCGCAGAGTACTCGGCTGGATCAACTGCTTGCCATCAACGCACCCACCGTTCAGGTTGAACAATATCCAGCGCGCCATGTCCTCGACGGTAGAGTGAATGACGCCGCCTGACGGCGCGGTCACTTCGCACGCCACACGTCTGCCGGCCAGCAACTCCCGCAGCTCATTTTCGTGGTACCCGAGCGTGCAGGGGTTCGAGCTTGCCGCGGAAAAGGCCGTGCGGTGCATCCCGAGTGGGGTCAATATTCGCTCCTGAACCAGCGCTTCCCAACTCTTCCCCGTAACAACCTCCGCGAGGTACCCGGAAGTCGTCACGGTCAGATTGTTGTATTGGAAGCGCTCGCGGAACCCGGCGGAAGCGTCGAGGTAGCGCAGACGCTCGGCAATGGCCGCACGATCGATGGGGTTCTCCATCCACAACCAGTCGTGCCTCGGCAAGCCGGTACGCATGACGACCAGGTCGCGCAGGGTGACCTGCTCGCTCGCGAGTGAATCCTTGAGCCGAAACCACGGCAGATACGCCTGCACCGGCGCGTCCCACGAGAGCTTTCCCTCATCAACGAGCATGCCGAGAAGCGTGGCGTTGATCGACTTGCTCGTCGAGGCGATGGGATAGAGCGTGTCCGCATCCAGCGGCAATTGTCGCTCGAGGTTCCGAACTCCGAATCCTTCGGCAAACACCGTCTCGCCGTTCGCTACAACCGCAAGCGCCGCGCCGGGAATTCTGCCCAGGCGGCGCACGCCTTCCACCATCTTGCGAAGGCGCGGTGCATCGATTTTCAACGATCGGGCCATGTGGAATTCACAGTAGCCGGCACAAGGCCTCGAGGAGCCTGTCGATGTGCTCCGGAGTGTGGTCCGCGAAAATCCCACAACGGATGACACCTCGGTCGCCGGAGCCGATGTAGTTCGAATGCAGCACACAGATGCCCTCGGCCATCAATTCGTTGCGCAGGGCTTGCATTGATCGGTCGGGCGCGGTGAGGAGCGTGGCGACCGGCGCGAGATTGTCGGACACCGACAGTCCGATCCGACGCAGGCCGGACTTCAATCGCCGGGTGTTGGTATGGAGCCGCTCCCGCAGCTCGGGATGCCGGCGGATGTATCGGAGGCTTGCGGCGCACATTGCCGCTGCTGCAGGCAAGCCATGTGAGGCGCCGCGACTCGCGGGCGAGTTACGAAGCTTCTCGATCTCTTCGCTCGTCCCCGGAATGATTCCACCGACGACTCCCAGTGCCTTGCTCGTCGAGCCTCCGGCCAGTACCTGGCTCGGGTGGACCCGGAAATGTTCCCACGCACCTCGACCAAGCGCGCCGAAGACCCCGAACGAATGGGACTCGTCGACGACCAGGCGTCCGTCGAACTCGGCAGCCACTTCGGCAAGCTCGTCCAATGGAGCGAGCTCGCCGAAGGTCGAATACAGGCCGTCGGTGACGATGGCCGGCTTCTCCTTGCCGCGCAGTGTCTTACGAAGTTGGGATTTCAGGTCCACCGGATCCCGGTGTCGAAAGGTATGCAAAGGCAGGCCCGAGGCCGCCGCCCCGTCTCGCAGGCAATGATGCGCTCGCTCATCGAGGAAGATTGCGTCAAAGTCCTCTCGAATCGCCGTGAAAACCACGAGGCCGAAAAAGTAACCACCCGCCAGGTACAGCGCGGCCTCTGTGCCGAAGTACGCGGCGGCCTCGCGCTCCGCATCCTCATGTCCGCGGGTGGTGATGTTGTATTGCCGGGCGAGCTGATATCCAGAGCCGTTCGTGCGCAACGCCTCCGCCCCCGCCGCCAGAATTTCCGGTACGCCAGCAAGACCCAGGTAGGACGATCCGGCAAAATTCACGTAGGCTCGGCCGTCGATCACGATCTCGGCGCCGACTGGCGACTCCATGATAGCGGGAGAGCCTAGCCCCATACGGCCGCCGAAGGTAGGAGCATCTCGCTGCCTCGATACTCAATGGCATCACTTACATCGGATTTCAGGAGCAGCGGACTATCGAGGTCGACGAACTTGCAGAGCTGCCCCAGGGTGAAGGCCGGTGCCATTGAAATCGATGAGCCCCCCATGCATCCGACCATCAACTCGAAGCCTCGCTCGCGCGCGGCCCGCGCAAGTCTCAACCCTTCCGTGAGTCCCCCTGTTTTGTCGAGCTTGATGTTGATGTATTGATACTTTCCAAGCAGGCCCGGGAGGGAATCGGACGTCTGACAAGACTCGTCGGCGCATAGTGGAACCGGGCTCTCAAACCTTCTCAACGGCTCATCCTGTCCCAGCGGCAACGGCTGCTCGATGAGTTGCACTCCGAGCTGGGCAAGTTGCGGGACGAACTCATGCAACTGCCGCTCGTTCCAGGCCTGATTGGCGTCTGCGATCAGTTGGGCTTCGGGGCGCGCGTCGCGAACGGCGCGCACGCGCTCCACGTCACCTTCGCCACAAAGCTTGAGTTTCAAAATCGAGTTTTTCGTGACGGCAGATGCCGCACACGCCATGGCATCGGGTGTATCGACGCTCAGGGTGTAGGCGGTTTGCAGGGGCGACACGGAGCTGAATCCAGCCAGCTCCCACGCTCGGCGGCCGGATCGTTTTGCCTCGAGATCCCACAGGGCACAATCGAGCGCGTTGCGCGCGCCTCCTGGACCAATCCGCCCTGGCAGCGTTTCGCGGGAGATTCCGCCTTTCAACTGTGGCGCCAGGCTCTCGAGCTGGGCGCAGAGCGAATCGATCGTCTCGCCATGATAGAAGACGCCCAGTGCCTCGCCGCGGCCCACGAGCCCATCTTCTTCCAACTCGAGAAGCAGCGTTTCCGAATGGGTGCGCGTGCGGTACGCGATCTTGAAAACCGCTGCGTACTCCCAATCCACGCGATGTATAGTCATCTTCACTCTTGTCGACTCCTGGCACCCTCATACGGCTTTCCAAGCGGAACATAGAGGACGCTGGGGTGCTCCTCATCGTGAAACAACCTGACGGTCACGGTTCTCGCGTCATCCGACGTTTCATCGGCCACTACGCCGCCCGCGTTGTAGTTTTTCTGCCAATGGATTGAATGCAGTGGGCCGAAGACCAGGCGAACGCGGTGTCCCTTCCCCAGCACTCGTGAAACAAACCTGAACTGATCGAGGTCGTAGAGCAGCGGCGCGGTCGTGTTCACGAGCCGCGATTCACGCGGGCTTTCCCGGTAACGCGCCCGCATGAAGTCGGTCGTCAGGAGCACGGCGCTCCCGTCCATTCCGATGTCGAACAGGTCGGCGCGAAAATCCGTATCAGGCTGGTCGATCGAGACCCAGACTGACAATCTGAAGAACCCGGTAATTTCGGTATCCTGGGTGAAGGGCCCTGTGTGATAGACGAGATGCCTGCCAGCGGATGCGAGCATGACGCGCTGATCCACACAGCTCGCCGGATCGATGTGGCTTTCGAGCTCCGCGAGGGCTGTGCTGCGAGGATCGTGAACGTAGGAGTCCGGCGCACCGCTGCCAAGCCCATCGCAGCCCAACCATCCTGACCGGAACACGTCGTTCGCTTGGCCGTTCGAGTCAAGATACAGTGGGAGGGTTCTCGCCGTGACTTCCTCGAGCGTATCCGCGTAACGCCACTCCTCGGCACCGATCACGTAGTAGGCGACACGCTTCTGTAGGAACTCCGGGCGCGCACCGTCCCGGAGCGCCCACGAGTACCACTGCAGCTGCAGCTCCTGCAGATCGAGAAGGCTCGCCGGACCTAACTTCAGACCCGAGAATTCAGCCTTCGGGAAGCGCGTGCCCCCATGGTCCCACGGCCCGATGACGAGGTAGTGTCTCGATTTTGCGAGATCGGATGCATGACGCAGATGCTCCCGGTAGTGAGCGAGGGCACCCAACTGATTGGTGTCGTAGGCGCCGGTGATAGTGAGGACCGGCAAATCGATTCTCGAGTATTGGCCGGCCGTGGGATTGTGCGCATCCCAATAGTCGTCTCGCGCGGGATGCGCCAGCCACTCCTGCAGGATCGGAGCGGGAACCCCAAGGAACCGGTCGATGTCGCGGAACGCCGTTCCGGACTCGAACCAGCGCCTGTATTGTTGATTCCAGAACGCCTGGTCGGCGAATACCTTGTCCTGCGAGGTGCGTCCCGCAAGCAGATTCAGCCACTGAACGCGATAGGTCGGAAAGATGTTGCGGGGCGCCGGAGAATCGACACCTCTGTAGGGAGAGGCGACAGGTACGATCGTAGCGAGATGCGGTGGAAACTCCTTCGCCGCGCACCATTGGACGTATCCCGAGTAGGATCCACCACTCATCGCCACCTTGCCGTTACAGTAGGGCTGTTGCGCGAGCCACTCGATGATGTCATGGCTATCCTGGACCTCATTGCCGTTGGCCTTGAACACGCCCTCGGAATTGCCGCGACCTCGAACGTCGATGGTGAGAAACGGAAATCCGCGCTCGGAAAAGTAGATTCCCGTCTCGTGTGAGATCTGCGCGACATACGGCGTCAGAAGAAAAAGCGCCGGTGACGGCAGATAGGTCTCCTCGGGTAGGTAGAGCGTCGCGCTCAAGGAGATCCCGTCGCGCATCGGGATCCTCACATTCCAAACCATGCGAACCTGGCTCATCGGACGCGATCCATGTAGAGGAGGATGTCGAAGGCTTTGCCGACGCGAAGTTTGAAAGCCTGCCCTCGACGCGCGACCGGATGCTCCCGAGAGCGCTCGACGGCTAGCCAGGCTCTTGGTCGCGGCGGTGCGGCGCGAATATCGAGCAGAAAACAAGGCGCCCCAACTCCGGCGACGAAGCCATCGATTGAGTCCTCCGCCGCACGGGCCAGGCTTTGGCTGGATTCCGCCGCCTCGCCTGCCTCGCTCTCGCCGACGAGATTCGCGATAGTGACCAACCGGCGCCCGAATCGGCGTTTGAGATACGTTCCCGCGCCGTAGTGTTGTGTTTCCACGGCCTCGTTCAGCAGGCAACGCGTCACAGGCGCTGTACTGAGGTGAAACCGGTGCGCGAATACCAGGAGCTTGCCTTGGGGGCCTTCGCGGTGGACGATCCACTCCAGATTGTCGGCTTGTGCTCGATCTCGCGTTTGCTCTGCACGAAGTGCAGCATAGAGGGCTGCACCGTTCATGGCGTCAGACGCGCCATCATTGCTGCCAGCAGCGATGTATCGAGCGCGGAGCCAACTGTCGACTTGGCGTGCGCCGATCCCGGCGCGATAGGCCCATTCATAGTCAGCGCGTGTACTCGCGGCAATGTATTGCGCTTCGCTACATTCCATGAGCGCGCAGAGATCGGCAATTGTTGCAGTGAGCGCATTTCTGTCCCCACTGCTCATTCCCGCATAGCCTGGCCCCAGATCCCGTAGCAACGGCGCGAGCCGCGAGCGCGAGCCTTCGATGACACCGCGATCGACGCGTTCGAGATATGCCAGGAGCGCTCGGAGCGCTGTATCCACTCCGCGTGCAACTTTGGAGTTGCCCGGACTTCCGGGCACGTCGAAACCGTAGAAGTTGATCTTCCTTCTGGTTTCAGGACGTGCGTTATAGTCCCTGAGCCACTGAACCAACTCACGATTCTGCGGTAAGCGATCGAATGTCCAGCTGAACCCGCGTGCCATGACATCGGAGAGCTCGCCCTCACCGCCCGCGACGTAATCGTGCACGAGGTGGCCTTCGACCAGGCCCGATTCCATGGCGATCGCCGTGAAGCTCTTTTCCGCGACCAGATACTCCAGCAAGCGATTGCGGAACTCGAGCGGCTCGCCGCAGCCATGCAGGGCTTCACCGAATGTGACGACACTCGCCTGGCCGATCATTTCCCGCAGCAGTGCAAGGTCCCTGGACGCCCTGTGCCGGTGGCCGGCCGTCAAGGGAACGTGCGCCTCCCGGGCCCAGGCGAGAAAACTTTCCCGTTGATCCATCAAGAGGCAACCCGCGGGAAAAAGTGGCTGCCGATGGCGAACGTCGCCGTGGCCAGGACACTGAATGTGACACAGACCACCATCAGTGCCCTTCCGACCATCTGAGGTCCCCCCAACTCGCCGGAAAGCCAACTCACCAGCATCGGCGCGAGCGCGACACCGAAAGACGATCCGAAGACCATCGTCATGGATAAGAAAGTGCCCCGAACCTCGTTGGGGATGACGATGGTGGATAATGCGGAGCCCGCCATGTTGGTCACGAAGCCGAGCAGGATGAACACACCCAGCAAAGCTGCGGCGACCGTCACGTTCGGGCTGAGCCCGAACAAGCTGGCGGGAACGCTCAAGAGTGCGACAGCGCTGAGGGCTCGCATGGTCGTTCGCGGCCCGCCCGCCCGGTGGCAGAGGTCCGCGAGAAATCCGCCGGCTAATGTCGAGCCGATCGACGTGACCAGCATGACGACGCCCATGATCTGTCCAATCCGATCGGGACTGAGACCGTAGGTCCGCGACAGGTAGGGCGTCGCCCAGATCACCGTTGCTCCGTCCGCAACCCAGACGGTGCACCTCCCCACTAGCAGTGGTAGGAACAAGCTCCGATGCGACCATAGGCGGGCGAGCGCCGCACGCAGGGGTGGATTCTTCACGATGACGCCGGTCCGCGGCGGCTCTGGCAACCTCAGCATCAGCACTGCGATAACCGCTATCGGGGGAATGGTCATCCACAGCATGGCCTCACGCCAGGCGTTTGCCGAGGCACCGAAGTGCACGAGCAATGCGCCGCCGACAGCGAACGCGACCGGGGCGCTGAGCTCGCTACCTCCGCCGATCACCATCGAAGCCCTGCCCCGTTGCGCGGGCAAGGAGAGGTCCGCCACCAGCGAAAAGGCCGCGATCAAAGATCCGGTTTCCGCGAGGCCTACGACAGAGCGGGCCACGAAAAGCATGATGAATTCGCTCGAGAGGCCGGTCAGAATGCTTCCCGCAAGATCGAGGGCGACGAAGACGAGCAGAAGTCGCGCGCGACAATAGCGGTCGACGAGGAGGCCAATCGGAATGGCCCCCGCCATGATCGACAGGGCAACGGCCGGCCCTTGCATCAGGGCCAATTGATTGTCGCTCAGCTCGAGCGCTGCGCGCATCGCCTCCTGCAGGGGCGCGGGAGACTTCCGGGCATAGCCCCCCGCCCAAACCGCCAATCCGACCAGGCAAAGCCCGAGAAGCCGCCTCGATCGCTCAGTGAGCCGCATCGAAGGTCTTCAGTACCGACAATCCCACTGTGCGCGGCTGCGTGTAGTTGTAGGCGAACGGCACGAAATTCCCCGCGTCACCGCCGATGAGCCCGCGACGATCCGTCGCGTTGTTGAGAAACACGCTGACCGTCCAGCTATCGAAGCGACTTCCAACTTGGGCATCGAGTTGCGCATAACCTGGGAAGTCCTGCCGCGGCAATGGGACGCCACCGGCCGAGCCGCGAAAGATGCCCTTCCGGTCGCCGACATAGCTCAGCGTCCCGGCGAGAAACCCCGTGGCTTCGCCCCACAACCTGAATTCCTCGTTCACTGAGAAATTGCCGGAGAACCTGGCGCCGTAGGGCAAGCGGTCCCCGGATTTGCCGACGACGGTCGCCGCTGCGGGGAAGCTCTCGGTCAGCTCGGCATCGTTCCACGCCACCCAGGTACTCAACGTGAGCCCGGTGAGAGGCCGCGACTCGAGCGACAACTCGAGGCCCTGGCTCTTGGCGCGGCCTTCGTTGGCCGTGAACCCGAAGCCGCCCGTGGAAAGGGGCAGTTGAATGTTCTTCCAGTCGATGTAGTAGAGGGATGCGTCATAGGACAGCATCCGATGGGCCACATCCCCCTTGATACCCAGCTCGTAGTTCTGAGTCGTATCCGCATCCGACTGGCACGGAATCGCGGCGATTCCGCAGTTGATGTTGGGCACCCCGGGGCGATATCCGGAGGCCGCGCGAGCGTACAGCATTGTCTGCGGCGTCAACTCGAATCGCGGCGTCACGAGATAGGTCAAAGGACTCCCCTGCGAGACATACTCCTTCGATACGGTCGTTTTGTTTTGCAACAACGGACCGCCCCGGACGGAGTAGTAATGCAGGCTGTTGTCGCTGTAGCGGCCACCGAACTGCACATCGAACCGGTCGGTGAAGTGCACCGTCAGGTCGGTGAACACGGCGTATTCGCGAAACCTCACATCGGGTGTGCTGGAAAAGGCGATCTGACCCACCGCACTTCCGGTTGCCGGATCGACAGCGCGGAAATTGGCGATCGCCGCGCTCTTCTCACGGGTATAGAACCCGCCGATCAGCCACTCGAACCACTGCGTCAGGGGCAGTGCGAAGCGTACCTCCTGTGAGAGCTTACGGACGCTCGCATCGCCGAAATTAGCCGCGCCCGCGACGTTGTACAGGCGCTTGGCGGCAGGTCCGAAATTCGGCGTCGTGCTGTCGTCCTGCACATTGAGAAGCCTGTCGATACTGTATCCGGTCGCGGAGGTGAGCTCGCCACCCAGGACCTTCGCTTTCAAAGTTGCGGTGTACGCCTGGGATTTACGTTCGTAGCCGCCGGTGCCACGGATCTCGTTCTGCTGCAGGTCCCCGAGACCCGGCAGAAGATCGACGTTGGCCGATCCGACTCGATGCGCATCCTGTACGAGCGCGCTCAGCTTGAGTGAGATGTCCTGCGCCGGTCGCCAGAGCGCACCGAGCCGCCCGCCCTTGCTGTGACGTTTGTTGACGCCATCGGCTCCTGTCGCAACGTTGTCGATGTACCCCGGATCCTGTTCGACGAAGCCACTCGCGCGAATGCCGAATGTGTCGCTGAGCGGCACGGTGCCCGCCGCGCGGAAGTCGTATCCTTCGCCGTCTCCGTTGTGCACACCGAGGGTCTGCGCCTGCACACGTCCACTGGCGCTGCCGGTCGAGGGATCGAGCGTCGTGATCTTGAGAAGGCCGCCGATGCTGCTCGAGCCGTACAGGGTACCCTGCGGGCCCCGTAGCACTTCGATCTGACCCACATCGTTCGGATCGATGTCGGTGACGGTCAGATAATTTCCGACGGTGATGGTCGAGCCGTAGGGGACATCATCAATGACCAACCCAACAGTCGGATTGGTCGCGCCGCCCGTCGTGAGCCCCCGGATCGCAACGCTCGCAGTGCCATCGGGCGGCAGGAGCGATACGCTCAAGCCAGGCACCTTCGTGTAGTAGTCCTCGACGCGAAGCTGGTGCGACTGGACGAGCGCCGCGGAATTCACGACGGTCATGGGGATGGGAACGCTGGACAAGCGTTCTTCACGTTTCTCCGCTGTGACGATGATCTCCTCGAGAAAAGGCGAGCCTGCTGGTCCCTGAGCGTCACCCTGCCGTAGGGTCGCGCCAAGATTGGAGTCGGCCGGCGCATGGATAGCCCCGCCACTTTGATCAAGTCGCGTGGCCGAGCCACCCGGCTCGCCACGACTGGTGTGATTTTCGCTCTTGCTCGCCGGGCGCACCGCAATGGTCTCGCCCTTCGCCGTGTATTCGAGCCCGGTGTTACTCAACAACGCCTTGACGGCCTCCCGGGGGGTCTGAGTCGCGCGAAGCTCAGGCGCCCGCAGGCCGGCGACGATGCGCTCCTCGAACAGGATCTGAATGCCGGCCTGGTCGGCGAGTTGCTTCAACGCCAGTCCCAGGGGCTGAGCGGGTATGTTGAATGCGATGCGAGTCTCGAGCTTGTCGCTGAGACTGTCGGCGGCGAACACCGGGGAGCTCGCCAGGAGGCAGGCCGCCAACGCGAGCCTCACGCTGGCGCCGATGCCCCGCGCGCCACGCGTCGATCGAGTTTCGCCAACCTTGCACCGAATATGCCTACGCCCCATGAAGCTCCCCCGAATGGTTTTACGTTTTCTGGCGCGCTCTTTTGCGCGTCTTCAGGTTGTGTAACGAAGCCAGGACGCGAAGCCGACAATCGCCAGGCCAGTCCCCCTTCCCGCCCGGTAGCGGGGTCGCCGGGGCCGTTGTCGGGTTTTGGCGCTTCGTCCGTTATACTCATATGAGCCTTGGAGGATCTGCCGAAATCGTGCGGTCATCGCCGGATGAGACGCCAGTCCGCAAACCCCTGACAGAAGCCGAATCGGCTTTTGCCCGCGATCTTTTTGAAACGCACCGGCTTGCGGTATACCGCTATCTGCGCCGGGTTCTGGCCTCGCGGGAGGATGCCAGCGAAGCGCTGCAGGAGACCTACCTACGGCTGCTACGCCAGCCCGACTTCGCGCGCATCAGCGAGAACGCGCGTGCGTACCTATTCCAGATCGCGGCCAACCTCGCACGCGACTACTTCCGGCGGCGCCTGGCAAAAGGGGCTGAAGCGGAGGCCAATGCCTTTGCTGCCGCGGGTCTGGACGCACCGGACTTCGGCGGCTGGCCGGAGTTGGTATTGGAGAGCCGCCAGACGGAAGCTCTCGTGATCGCGGTTCTCGAGGGCATGGAGGTCGAGATGCGCTGCGCGTTGCTGCTCCATCGCTTCCGGGGGATGACGTGCGGACAGATTGCCGCTTGCCTGAGGGTCAGCGAGCGAACGGTGGAGCGCTACATCAAGGAAGGTCTGAGGCGCATCGCGCGTCAGATCGAGGAACAGTGATGAAAACCAGCCTACCCTTCAGTGCAGCCGAGGACCGAGCCTGGCGGGCGCTCGGATCAAGCGAGGATCACCCGCAGATCGAGGAGTGGCTCGCCGAGGCTGATGCTCTGATCCAATCGCGCGAACGCCGGCGCGCAAACCAATGGCAGCGAGCGCGTTGGGCCGCCGCGGCGATGGTCACCGCCTTGGCGATTGCAGCCGGTGGCTATTGGACCCTGGCGCCTGAGCGGTATCAAACGCGTCTCGGCGAACAACGCGATGTGACTCTGCCGGATGGCTCGCGCATGACGCTCAACACCAATACGGCAGTGGCCGTCTGGTATTCGAAGGCACGCCGTTACATCGAGCTGCGTCGTGGCGAAGCCCTGTTCGCGGTAAAGGCCGATGCCAGCCGGCCCTTCGAGGTCGAGGCGGGTGGCGTCCTGACCCGCGCGCTCGGCACGGAATTCAACGTCGATCTACGCGGCTACAAGGTGACTGTCAGCGTACTCGAGGGCGCTGTCAGCGTCGCGCCTGAAGGTCGAACGGGGGCTGCCCCAGCGCCGCAGCAGGGCAGTCTGGACCCTGGGGCCGCGGCGACTCCCACGATAACAACCCTGTCGAAGGGACAAGCCGTCGACGTTCGGCCGAAAGAAGGCCGCATGCAGGAACATCGAGCCGATCTGCGTCGCATCGATGCCTGGCGCACTCGACGGCTCGAGTTCACCGATACGCCATTACCGGAGGCCCTCGACGAATTCAATCGCTACTCCGCTGTTCACGTCGTCGCAGGCACGCCTGACCTTGGGTCCGTACACGTCAGCGGCGTATTTCGCGTCGGCGATGCGGACAGCTTTCTCTATGCGCTTCGCGAGGCACTGAACCTCGAGACGCACGAGTCGGGCGGGGAGGTGGTGGTCATCAGGAGAGTAGCGCCGCAGCCCTGAACCCGCGGCTCGAGTCGCTGCATCCCCCGGGGCCACCCGCGGCTCTAACGC
>Ga0268266_10002372_pt1 | contig 20347 bp, 14 predicted proteins | sample KBSS13metaG_FD_190356 | JGI IMG/M metagenome (GOLD analysis project Ga0268266, IMG submission 190356) | Switchgrass rhizosphere microbial communities from Kellogg Biological Station, Michigan, USA - KBS S1-3 metaG (SPAdes) (version 2) | ecosystem: Host-associated > Plants > Roots > Rhizosphere... | reverse complement strand
CCCCGCCGCCGAACCAGCTTTTCGAGGTGGCGATCAGCCGCGTGTTCATATGCGTGGTCGGCACCTTGGGCGAGCGCGGATGGGCGACCAGGCTGATGCCGGTGGCGAAGAACTCGCCGGTCTCGGCCGCGCCGGGGATCTGCTTGCGGAAATCCGGGCTGAAGGTGCCGTAGGTGGTGGAGATGTTGACGCCCACCTTTTCGAACACCCGGCCCTTCATCACCGACATCACGCCGCCACCCCCTTCATTGCCGTCATGGGCGTCGCGCTTCCATTCCTTGCGCTCGAACCGGCCGGGCGGCAGATCGCTGTGGGTGCCGGTCAGCGTATCCTCGATCGCCTCGAAGGCGGCGCAGATGCGGTCGCGCAGGGACTGGAACCAGGCGCGGGCGCGCTCGCGTTCCTCCGGCGTCGCGAAATGCGTGGCGGCGACCTTTTCGCCGCTGGCTTCAGTGGTCATGGCAGTTGTCCGGTCTGGCGGAGCGCCTCGGCGACACCGATCGCGGCGGCCTGGGCGACATTGATCGAGCGTATGCCGGGACGCATCGGAATGCGAATGCGGGCATCCGCCGCATCATGCACTTCGGGCGGCACGCCGGCGCTTTCGCGCCCGACGATGATCCTGTCGTCCGGCCGGAAGCCGAAGTCGGCATAGCTGACATCGCCCACCGTCGTCAGCAGAACCAGCCGTCCGCCGGGGATTTTTCGAAACGATTCCCAGGATGTATGCCGCACCAGGTCCAACAGAGGGAGATAGTCCATGCCCGCCCGTTTCATCCGCTGATCGTCGAGCGGGAAACCGCAAGGCTCGACAAGATCGAGAGATATCCCCATACAGGCGGAAAGACGCATAATGGCGCCAGCATTTTGCGGAATATCGGGTTGAAACAGGACGAGGCGGATCACTGCGGAAACCGGTCGGCGGAGCGGTCGCGACACTATGTCGTCAGCCCCGGCTTTGCAAGGCGAAGGGCGGCATGTATATCCGTCCCATCGTCGGGTCCACGCCCGTGCCTTGGTCTGTCAGCGAGCCGAGGTCAGGCCTCTGCCGACGGCGCATTCGGAGTTTCGGGAGAATATTGATGGTCGATGCCACGCACCATGGCGAAGGCGACGGGCAAACACGTCGCGAGTTCCTCTATCTGGCAGCGGGCGCAATCGGCGCAGTGGGCGCAGCGGGTGTCGCCTGGGCCCTGGTCGACAGCATGAATCCGGCCGCCGACACGCTGGCGCTATCCTCGATCGACGTGAATCTGTCGACGATCGCCGAGGGCATGGGCATCGTGCAGATGTGGCAGGGCAAGCCGGTCTTCGTCCGCCACCGCACCGCGGATGAGATTTCGGCGGCCGAGAACGTGAAGGAGACCGATCTCATCGACCCGTCCAAGCCGTGGACCGACAAGGACCGGGTGAAGAAGTCCCCCTGGCTGATCCTGATCGGCATCTGCACCCATCTGGGCTGCATCCCGCTCGGCAACAAGCCGACCGACATGCGCGGCGAGTGGGGCGGCTATTTCTGCCCCTGCCATGGGTCGCAGTACGATACGTCCGGCCGCGTGCGCCACGGGCCCGCGCCGGCGAATCTGCCGATTCCGCCCTATAACTTTACCAGCGACACCGTCGTCCGCATCGGCTGACGGAAAGAAGGACCGCTCGCATGGCCCATACAAAAACCCCTTCCGCCTTCCAGAATCCATTGATTCGCTGGGTTGACGACCGGCTGCCGGTCTTCACCATGATCTCGAAGGAATATGGCGTCTTTCCGACGCCGCGGAACTTCAACTATCTCTGGAATTTCGGCGCGCTCGCGCTGGTGATGCTGGTGATCATGATCATCACCGGCGTGTTCCTGGCGATGCAGTACACGCCGAACGCCGATCTGGCTTTCGCCTCGGTGGACCGCATCACCCGTGACGTGAATTACGGCTGGCTGCTGCGTACGCTGCATGCCAACGGCTCGTCGATGTTCTTCCTGGTCGTCTATGTCCACATCTTCCGCGGCATGTATTACGGGTCGTACAAGCGGCCGCGTGAACTGCTGTGGCTGTTCGGCGCGGCGATCTACCTGCTGATGATGGCGACCGCGTTCCTCGGCTACACCCTGCCGTGGGGCCAGATGAGCTTCTGGGGCGCCACCGTCATCACCAACTTCTTCACCGCCATCCCGGTCGTCGGCAAGGCGATCACCACCTGGCTGTGGGGCGGCTTCGCCGTCGCCAACCCGACCTTGAACCGCTTCTTCGCGCTGCATTACCTGCTGCCGTTCGTCATCGCAGCGGTGGTGTTCCTGCATGTCTGGGCGCTGCATGTCACGGGTTCGAACAACCCGCTGGGCATCGAGCCCAAGAGCGACAAGGACACGCTGCCCTTCCATCCCTACTACACGATGAAGGATGGGTTCGGGATCACCGTGTTCCTCATCATCTATGCCGCGATCGTGTTCTACATCCCGGATTATCTGGGCTCCCCCGACAACTACGTTCAGGGCAACCCGCTGGTGACGCCGAGCTCGATCGAGCCGGAATGGTACTTCCTGCCGTTCTACGCGATCCTGCGGTCGGTCCCGAACAAGCTGCTGGGCGTCATCCTGATGTTCGGCGCCGTGGTCATGATTTTCCTCATGCCGTGGCTTGACACGTCCAAGGTGCGCAGCGCCAAGTTCCGCCCCTGGTACCAGTGGTGCTTCTGGTTCTTCGTGCTCGACGCGCTGCTGCTGGGCCTTGTCGGCTCCCAGCACCCTGAGGGCATCTGGGTCCTGCTCGGCCGTATCGGCACCATCTATTATTTCGGTTTCTTCCTCTTGCTGCTGCCGTTCCTGGGCTGGTTCGAAAAGACCCTGCCGTTGCCGGCCAGCATCAGTGAATCGGTTCTGGGCGGCGGTAAGCTGGCCCGCGCCGATGTCGCCGCAAAGCCCATGGAGAAGGCATAAATGTCAGCTTTTCGTGCCTTCCTGATCGGCGGCGCGCTCGCGCTCGCCGCCGTCACTGGCGCCGTCGCTCAGGAAATCCCCGAGCCGGTATCGCAGAGCTGGAGCTTCAACGGCGTGTTCGGCACCTATGACCGTGCCGCTCTGCAGCGTGGCTTCCAGGTCTATCGCGAGGTCTGCGCCGCCTGCCATTCGATGAACCTGCTCGCCTATCACGACCTGGAGGGCATCGGGTACACGCTGCCTGAGATCAAGGCGATCGCCGCCTCGGTGCAGGTGCCGGACGATCCCGACGACACGGGTGAGGTCAAGGACCGTCCCGGCCGCCCGTCCGACCATTTCAAGGCGCCCTTCGCCAACGAAAAGGCCGCCCAGGCCGCCAATAACGGCGCCCTGCCCAAGGATCTGTCGCTGATCGTGCGCGGCCGCAAATACGGCCCGGACTATGTCTACGCACTGATGACCAGCTTCCATGAGCCGCCGGCGGGCATGAAGATGGCCAAGGGCATGAACTACAACTCGGCCTTCCCGGGCGGGCAGATCGCCATGCCGCCGCCGCTGTCCGACGACCGCGTCACCTATGCCGACGGCACCAAGGCGACCCTGCAACAGGAGGCGCACGACGTGGTGACGTTCCTGTCCTGGGCCTCGGACCCGCATCTGGAAGACCGGCACCGTTTGGGCGCCCGGGTCATGATCTTCCTGCTGGCGTTCAGCGCGGTCATGTACGGCGTAAAACGTAAGGTCTGGTCGAACGTCCATCACTGACGGACTTTCGAGTTCCTGACCTGGATTTCGGGGCGGCGCCGGAGACGATCCGGCGCCGCCTTTTTCATGTCCCCATAAATCGAATCAATCTGTTGTATTTTCGCCACGGTACGCGACCGTTCCGCGCATGTCCGTGTTACAGCGTGACAATTCGATTGACCCCGGCCTTCAGCGAACACTAATCCTTCTGCGCGGTCGCAATGACCGCTCCGACCATGTCGGAACCTTAAGGCTCGCGCGGTGCCGCAGCGGGTAACAACAATCCAAAGCGGCGAAATAAGGGAGGATTTTGATGACTTCGAGGTTTGTTGCGGCTCTATGCTGCACGTCGGCGCTCTGCGCTTTTTCGGTCAGCGACATGGCCGTGGCACAGGGTAGCGATCAGCCGGCTGCAACGGCGGCCAGCCAAGGCCTCGAAGAGATCGTCGTCACGGCGCGCCGGACCGAGGAGAAGCTCCAGAGTTCCCCGGTTTCGGTTACGGCATTGACCGCGGCGAAGCTCGATCAGCAGAATATCACGAACCCGACCGGCCTGCAGGGACTGGTGCCCGCGCTGACGATCACCCAGGGGTCAGGCTATGGCACGGGCCTGAATGTCGCGATCCGTGGCATCAATCAGGCCGACCTCAACCTGGAGCAGGATGCGCCGATCGCCCTCTATGTCGACGACGTCTATAACGGCCGCATGCTGGGCGGCCTGTTCGACATGGTCGATCTCCAGAGCATCGAAGTGCTGCGCGGCCCGCAGGGCACGCTGTTCGGTCGGAATACCACCGGTGGCGCGCTCAACATCACGACCCGCAAGCCGGGCGACACGTTCGCGATCCAGGAGCGCGTCGGCTATGCGACCTATAATCAGGTGCTGGAGCGTATCGAGGTCGATACCGGCGAAATCGCCGATACCGGGCTGAAGGCGCTGCTCGCTTTCTCGCATAAGTCCCGCGACGCCGTCACTAAAACGATCGGCGTTCCCGACAGCGAAGGGAACGGTTCATTGGATTCCAATGCCGTGTTCCTGGATGTCCGCGGCGACCTCTCGGACGATTTCTCGTTCAATTATCGCTTCGACTATACCACCGAAGACGACGCCGCCCTGGCCAGCCAGACGACGGCGCTCTATCCGCTCCAGGCGCAATATTACGCCGCATCGGCCAAGCTCGGCGGCGATCCTTTTGTTGTGTCTCCGACCCGCCTTGGCACGAATGGCGGCTTTAACGAACAGCCGCAGAACCACGACGAGTTCCTCGGCCACGCCCTGACGATGGAGTATGTGGTCAACGATTACCTGCAGCTGAAGTCGATCACGGCCTACCGCTCTTTTGCAGACGATTCGCACTCCGACCAGGCGGCGCAGGGACGTTTGCTCGGGCCGGTCTTTGATGCGACCGCGCCGGGTTTCGTCAAGACGGAATATGTCAGTCCGTTCGTCACGCTGTGCCCCACGAATACGCCTCAGCTACCTGGCAATAATTGTGATCATCAGCGCCAGTATCAGATTTCCGAGGAATTCCGGGCGTCCGGCACCTACAACGAATTCAAGTATGTCGGCGGGCTCTATTTCTTCGACGAGCACGTGCACGAGAACGACCCGGAATTCTTCACGATCGTCCAACCGGCGTCGGATGCGGTCTTCGGCCCTGCCCTCGGGCCGATCTTGCGGGCAAATCCCGCCGTTCAGGCCGCCGGCGGCAATATCGGATTTAACAGCTTCGGCACCGTTCAGAACTACTACGGTGAAGCGAAATCGTTCGCTTCATATGGAAACGTCGCCTATCGGCCCGACTATTTCGACGATAAGTTCGAGTTCTCGGCGGGTCTGCGGTACTCGTTCGACCAGAAATACGTTCAGATCCGCAACTACGCTCTCGGCACGGTGCCAGGTACGCCCGGCTTTGCCTACACGACGTTCCAGAACGGTGCGCACAACTTCCACGCGATCAACTATTCGCTGTCGGGGAGCTACCAGTTCACGCCGGACGTGATGGGTTATATCAAGATCTCGAACGCGTATAAGTCGGGCGGCTTCTCTCCCCGTGCGGCCGCCGATCCGGCCCACCCGTTCGACGCTCCGTCCTACAACCCGGAAACCAACACGGCCTATGAATTCGGCGTGAAGTCTGAGTTCCTCGATCATCGCCTCCGCATCAACGCGGACGTGTATTACATGAAATACGAGAACATCCAGATCAACGAGTTCCTGGCCAGCACCGGCGGCGCGGGCAGCGTCACGGTCAATGCCGGTGAGGCGACCTACAAGGGCGGGGAACTCGAATTCAGCTTCATTCCGGCCGAGCGCTGGCTGATCGAGGGTTCGTACGCCTATGTCGATCCGAACTTCCAGCGCTACGACTATACTGATCCGGTGACCGGCAAGGTTCTGAATGTCGCCGACATTGCGCAGTTCAACTACGCGTCCAAGCAGACCTACAATATCGGCATCCAGTATGACTTCGAGCCGTTCTCGTTCGGCGATCTCACTCTGCGTACGGACTACTCGTTCCAGAGCCCGCGGGTATTCCACCCGCTGATCCTCCAGAACCCGTTGAACGAGGTCCTGAAGTCGCAGAACTTCCACAATCTCAGCGCCCGGGCGATCCTGGCCAATATCGAGACCGGCTATGGCCTGGCTGAGTTCAAGGTCTATGGCGAAAACCTGATCGACGAAGATCAGCGCATCGCCGGTATCGATTTCGGCCCCTCGCTCGGCTTCGGCAACAACACCTACGGGCTGAAGCGGGTCTTCGGTTTCGAACTGACCTATAAGTTCGAGCCGCAGACTGAAGCGGCAGCCGCGCCGGCGGCCTATACGCCGCCGCCGGTCCAGGCTACTGCCCCGGTGCCGAAGAGCTATCTGGTGTTCTTCGACTTCAACAAGTCTGACCTCACTCCGCAGGCGACGCAGATCGTCGACCAGGCCGCCGCCAATGCCGGCCCGGCCAAGGTTACGCGCCTGACGGTCACCGGCCACACGGACACGGTCGGTTCGGACGCCTACAACATGCGTCTCAGCCGCCGCCGCGCCGAGTCGGTCGCGGCCCAGCTCGAGAAGGACGGCATTGCATCGTCTGAGATCGAGATCGTCGCCAAAGGCAAGCGCGACCTCCTGGTCCCGACCGCCGATGGCGTGAAAGAGCCGCAGAACCGCCGCGTCCAGATCGTTTATGACGACGGGGCGGCCTCGTAAGTCCCACACACACTTGTATGGTTTAAGCGGCTCCTGTCGAATCCGGCAGGAGCCGTTTTCACAAATGATTTGACCTAACACTACGAAAAACACTAAATTTCTTCCAAACCCGTTGCAAATTGCGAAGCCGGAAACCGGCAACAACGGTGAATTGCGATGCAAGGTCGATTTCAAATCGGCTGGCTAAGGGAGGAATTTACGGATGAAGTCCAGGTTAGCTGCGGTTCTGTGCTGCACGTCCGCACTCGGCGCGTTTTCCACGTTTGACGGCGCGAAGGCCCAAGAAGGCGCTCAGCCCGAGGCCGCTACAGGCGGGGCGCACCAACTCGAGGAGGTGGTGGTCACCGCCCGCCGGTCCGCAGAAAAACTCCAGGTCGCCCCGGTTTCGGTCACGGCGTTCACCTCGGCAAAGTTGGATCAGCAGAACATTCAGAATCCTGTCGGGCTGCAGGGATTGGTGCCCGCGCTGACCATCAGCCAAGGGTCGGGCTACGCCACCGGCCTGAACGTGGCGATCCGCGGCATCATCCAGGCCGACCTCAATCTTGCGCAGGACGCGCCGATCGCCCTCTATATCGACGATGTCTATAACGGCCGCATGCTCGGCGGCCTGTTCGATATGGTCGATCTCGAGAGCGTCGAGGTGCTGCGCGGTCCGCAGGGCACGCTGTTCGGCCGGAATACGACTGGTGGCGCGCTCAACATCACGACGCGCAAGCCTTCGGATCAGTTCTCGATCCAGGAGCGCGTCGGCTACGCGACCTACAACGCAGTCTCAGAGCGTTTCGTGCTCGATACCGGCCAAATCTACGATACCGGATTGAAGGCGTTGCTGGCCTTCTCGCACAAGTCGCGCGATGGCATCACCAAGGCGATTGGCGTTCCCGACAGCGACGGTCCCGGCTCGTTGGACTCCAACGCGGTATTCCTCGATATCCGCGGCGACCTCTCCGATACGTTCTCTTTCAATTACCGCTTCGATTACACCACCCAGGACGATGCTGCCTTAACCAGCCAGGTCACGGCGGCCTATCCGGCGGCCCTCGCCTATTACGGCGGTTCGGCGAAGAATGGTGGCGATGCCTTCATATTCTCTCCGACCCGGCTCGGCACGAACGGCGGCTATAATCAACTGCCGCTCAATCACGACGAATTTCTCGGGCATTCCTTGACGCTCGATTACGACGTCAACGATTACATCCATCTGAGGAACATCGTCGCTTATCGTTCGTTTGCCGACGACTCGCACTCGGATCAGGCAGCGCAAGGGCATCTGGTCGGGCCGCTCATCAGTTTTGCGACAGGCGCGTTCAGCGTGGGCACGGTCAGCCCGTTCACCACGATGTGCCCGACGAACAAGCCCGTTCTGCCGGGCAATGATTGCGACCATCAGCGGCAGTACCAGATATCGGAAGAGTTCCGGCTCTCCGGCACCTATAACGAATTCAAGTATGTGGGCGGACTCTATTTCTTCGACGAGCATGTCCATGAAAACGACCCGGAATTCTTCACGATCACATTCCCGACATCAGGGCCGAATTCGCCCTTTCCCGCAGCTGTGCAACCGATTTTGAGTGCAATTCCCGCTGTTCAGAACGCGGGGGGATTTATCGGGACGAACGACTTCTCAACCGTCCAAAACTACTTCGGCGAGGCCAAGTCGTTCGCGTCCTACGGCAACGTTGCCTACCGGCCGGACTATTTCGACGACAAGTTCGAATTTGCCGCGGGCCTGCGGTACTCGTTCGACCAGAAATATATCCAGATTCGGAATTACAATCTCGGCGCGCCTCCCGGCTTCCCCGGCTTCACCGGATATACCGTTTTCCAGAACGGTGCCCACAATTTCCACGCGATCAACTATTCGCTGTCGGGGAGTTATCAGTTCACGCCGGACGTTATGGGTTATATCAAGATCTCGAACGCTTATAAGTCGGGCGGCTTCTCGCCGCGCGCTGCCGGCAATCCTCTCGATCCGGGCGCTGCGCCGTCCTACAACCCGGAAACCAACACGGCCTATGAATTCGGCGTGAAGTCGGAGTTCTGGGATCATCGCGTCCGCATCAATGCCGACGTGTATTACATGAAATATGAGAACATCCAGATCAACGAGTTCCTCGCCGGCACGGGCGGCGCGGGCAGTGTCACGGTCAATGCCGGTGAGGCGACCTACAAGGGCGGCGAGCTCGAATTTACCGTCATCCCCGCGGAGAACTGGTTGATCGAAGGCTCGTACGGCTATGTCGATCCGAACTTCCAGCGCTACGACTATCTCAACCCGGTGACCAACATGGTCGAGAACGTCGCCAATATTGCTCAGTTCGGATATTCGTCCAAGCAGACCTATAATATCGGCGTCCAGTACAACTTCGATCCGTTCTCGTTCGGTGACTTCATGCTTCGCGCGGACTACTCGTTCCAAAGCCCCCGGGTGTTCCATCCCTTGATCTTGCAGAACCCGTTGAACGAGGTCATCAAGTCACAGAACTTCCACAACCTCGGCGCCCGCGCGATCCTGAGCAATATCGAGACCGGGTACGGCAAGGCTGAGGTCAAGGTCTATGGTGAGAACCTGCTGGATGAGGATCAGCGCATCGCCGGCATCGACTTCGGTCCGTCCCTCGGCATCGGAAACAACACTTATGCGCTCAAGCGGGTTATCGGTCTCGAGCTGACCTATAAGTTCGAGCCGGTTCAAGCCGAAGCTGCCAGTGCGCCCTATACCCCGCCCCCGGTGGCTGCTCCGGCACCGACCGTGCCGAAGAGCTATCTGGTGTTCTTCGACTTCAACAAGTCGGACCTGACCCCGCAGGCGGTCCAGATCGTTGACCAGGCGGCTTCCAATGCCGGTCCGGCCAAGGTCACCCGCCTGACCGTCACCGGCCACACCGATACGGTGGGCTCCGACGCCTACAATATGCGTCTCAGCCGCCGCCGGGCGGAGTCGGTGGCGGCCCGTCTTGAGAAGGACGGCATCCCGTCGTCGGAGATCGAGATCGTTGCCAAGGGCAAGCGTGACCTGCTGGTCCCGACCGCCGATGGTGTCAAGGAGCCGCAGAACCGCCGGGTCCAGATCGTCTACGACGACGGCGCCTCGTCCTAAGGGGGCGCTTCTTCCTAAGACGCGGCCTGCTCCAACAGTCGGCCCCTATCGCGATCGCGGTAGGGGCCGTTCTGTTACATAGGAACATCAAAACGGCGCGGCGCGTTGGTCCTTCAACGATTGGAGGACGAAATGCGTGGCGTACTTCTGTGGTTTCTGGGTATTCCGATCCCCGTGATCATCCTGCTCTATCTGTTTCACGTGATCTGATTTCGAGCAGCGCAAGGCATTGGCCGGAAACGGTAATGCCTTGCCGATCGTTTGGGCCGGCCGTTCGCCGCCAGCCTGGATCACGCCGGATCGTCGACCGGGACCGTGACCAGGAAACAGGCGCCGGGACGATTGTCGCTGGCCTCGATCCTGCCTGACAGCTGCGCCAGCAGGCTGCCGATCAGGATCATCCCCAGATTGCTGTTGCCGGCCGCCGAGAAGCCATCCGGCAGCCCAGCCCCGTCATCCTTGACCGTGATCGCGATCTCGCCTTGGCTAAGCTCTACGCCGACGCTGACGCGGCCGCCGCTTCCCTCGGCCGGATAGGCGTACTTGAAGGCGTTGGTCACCAGTTCGTTGACCACGAGGGCGAGCGGGATGGCGCGGTCGGTGGTGACCGCGAAGCTGGGCGACTTGACCTCGAGCGAACAGTGCGAAGCGGCGCCCTGAAGGTCGGCGCAGAGTTCCGACAGGAAGGCGCCGAAATCGATCTTCTTGATGTCCTGGTCGCGGTAGAGCCGCTGATGGATATGGGCGATGGTGGATATCCGGGTCGTCGCATCTTCCAGCTGGCGGCGGGCCGTGGGATCGGGGATGCGCCGGGCTTGCAGGCGCAGGAGGCTGGAGACCAGCTGCAGGCTGTTCTTCACCCGGTGATTCACCTCGTGCAGCAGCATCTGCTGTTGTTCCAGCGCGGCGCTTGCGTCGGTGATATCGCGCGCCGTGCCGATGAACAGCGTCGCTTTCCGGTCAGCTCCTCCACCTTCAAAAAAGGCGCGGCCGCGCACCAGCAGCCACCGCACTTCGCCGCCGGGTGCGACGATGCGGAACTGGGTTTCGCACAGCCCGTCTGCCGAAGTCAGCGCCGCGGCCAGATCCCGGCGCGCCCCGGTCTGGTCGTCGGGATGCAGCGCGCCGATGAAGGCGGCATAGTCGAGCGGCGTGTCGACGGAAAGGCCGAGCATCTGCTTCAGCGCCGCCGACGCTTCGACTGCGCGCGTCTGCGGGTCGACCTTCCAGATCCCGATTCCGGCGGATTCAACCGCCAGTTTCAACAGCTCGGTCGTCAGGAAGGCATCGTTTTTCAGAAACTCATCGCTCGGCATGTGGGTTCTATAGAAAAATTGCCGTTATGGGTCGATTGCGGTCCAGACGGGCACTATAGTCGCTCTCGCAGTTTTCTGCATCCAGACCGCCTGCCCGGCTTGGCGTTTTCCGGGGGGTTTGGTATTGGACTGCCCCAACTTCGCGGAACAGAATAGGCCCATGCCGCTACCGCCTCTCCCACGCATACTGGCCGTGATCGTCATTGTGACCGCGGCTTTTGCTTTCAACGCACGAACCGCGGCCGCCCATGCGGTCATCATCGATTCGGTTCCGGCCGTCGACGCGGCCGTTGCCGGCGATTCCGACGTAACCCTCCATTTCAACAGCAGGATCGATCATCAGCGTTCGCGCCTGACCTTGATTGCGCCCGACGGCGCCGCCAACCTGTTGACGATCGCGCCGGACAGCGCACCCGATGTCGTCGCCGCCAAGCTGAATGGCCTTGCCGCCGGTCAATATCGCCTGCGCTGGCAGGTGCTGGCGGTCGACGGACACCTGACGCGAGGGGATATCCGGTTCAGTGTCAAAGCCCCCTAACCTTAAAGACGACGCGCGGCCGATCGGCGATCTGACCGCCGCCGTCGTCGACTGGTGCCGTCGCCATGCCTGGCTGGTGCTGCTCATGGCGGTGCTGGCCGGCTCGGCATTCGGCTGGGTCGCGATCGACCGGCTCAGTATCGATACCGACACGGACCGGCTGCTGTCCGAGAAGCTGGTGTGGCGGCAGCGCGAGATCGCCTTCGATAAAGAATTTCCACAGAATTCGGACCTGATCGCGGTCGTCGTCAATGCATCGACGCCGGAGCAGGCCGAAAGCGCGACGGCTCAGCTGACCGCGAAGCTCAAGACCTCCCAACTCTTCACCAGCGTCAGCCGTCCCGATGGCGGCCCCTTCTTCGACAAGAACGGACTGATGCTGCTGCCGGTGGCCGACGTCCAGAATCTCGCCGATTCGATGATCAAGGCACAGCCCTTCATCGGCAGCATCGCCGCCGATCCCAGCCTGCGCGGGCTCGCCGACACGCTGTCGCTGGCGCTGCAGGGGGTGGAGCGCGGCGACGCTGACCGGACAGCGCTGGCGCCAGCCCTGAGCGGCATGGGCGACGCGGTGGCTGCGAATCTCGATCCCGCCAAGCCGCTGAAGCCTTTCTCCTGGCAATCGCTGCTGACCGGGCGCAAGCCGTCGCCCAGCGATCTGCAGCGCTTTATCCAGGTCAAGCCGGTGCTGGATTTCAGCTCGCTCACCCCCGGCAAGCAGGCGACGGATTTCATCCGCCAGACCGCGGCGGAGATCGGCCTGACGCCGGCAAACGGCGTCGTGATCAAGCTGACCGGCGACGTGCCGCTGAACGATGAGCAGTTCGCGACGGTAAGCCAGGGGCTCGGTGTCTCGATGACCGTGGCGGTGCTGCTGGTCTCGGCCCTGCTCTATGGCGCGCTGAAGTCGGTCCGGATGGCGCTGGCGATCTTGTTCACGCTTGTCGTCGGTCTCCTGGGCACGGCGGCCTTTGCTGCCCTGGCGGTGCATACGCTGAATCTGATCTCGGTCGCCTTTGCGATCCTGTTCGTCGGCATCGCGGTCGATTTCGGCATCCAGTTCTCGGTCCGCTATCGCGCGCAGCGCAATGTCGAGCCCGATTTCGACAAGGCGCTGCTCGGCACCGCGCGGCTGGTCGGGCCGGCCCTGGTGCTGGCCGCGGTGGCGGCCGGATCGGGCTTTTTCTCCTTCCTGCCCACGGCCTATCGCGGCGTGTCGGAGCTCGGCATCATCGCCGGAGTCGGCATGCTGATCGCGGTGTTCTTCAACCTCACCCTGCTGCCGGCGCTGATGACGCTGATGAAGCTGCGCCCGGAACCGAAGCCGGTCGGGTTCCGCGTGCTGGCGGGGCTCGACGACTTCCTGCTGCGCCGCCGCCGGGCGGTGCTGACCGTCGCCGGTGTGCTGGCGGTCGGCGCTATCGCGCTGCTGCCGCGCCTCGATTTCGACTTCAATCCGCTGAACCTGATGGACCCGCATACCGAGGCGGTTTCGGTGATGATGGAGTTGATGAAGAATCCGGACACGACGCCCAACACGATCGATGTGCTGAAGCCGACGCTGGAGGAGGCGAACAAGGCGGCCGACACGCTGAGCAAGCTGCCCGAAGTGTCGCGCGCGGTGACTCTCTCCTCTTATATTCCTGAGGACCAGCCCGAGAAGCTCGCGATCCTGAGCGACGCCAATACGCTGATCGGCCCGACGCTCAATCCTGCGCAAACGCTGCCGCCGCCCACCACGACGGAAATCCGCAAGGCGCTGGCGAAAGCGTCCGCGGCGCTGCGCAAGGTCGTGCCGGCCGGCGAGGCGAACGCGCCAGAGGCCCGTCTGGCCGATCAGTTCGATAAGGCGGCGGCCTCGTCCGACGCGGTGCTCGACCGAATCCAGACCGTCCTTCTGAGCGGCCTCGTCGACCAGTTCCGGCAGCTCCGCCTGACATTGTCGGCGACGACCGTGACCATGGCCGACCTGCCGCCGGATCTCGTCCGCGCCTGGGTCGCGCCCGACGGGTCGGCGCGGGCTGAGATCTTCCCGGCCGGCAATGCCAACGACAATGCTGTGCTGCGCAAGTTCGTCACGGCCGTGCGCGCCGTGGCGCCGGACGCGACGGGGACGCCGGTGTCGATCCAGGAATCGAGCCAGACCATCGTCCATGCCTTCCTGACCGCCGGCATTTTGGCGACCGTCGGCATCACCGTTCTGCTCGCCTTCACGCTGCGCAAGGTGCATGACGTGCTGGTGGCGCTGATCCCGCTACTGCTGGCCGCGCTGTTCACGCTGGCGACCACGGTGATCATCGGCATGCCGCTCAACTTCGCCAATATCATCGCCCTGCCGCTGCTGCTCGGCATCGGCGTCGCGTTCGACATCTATTTCGTCATGAATTGGCGCGCCGGCCGGCCGAACCCGCTTCAGTCCGGCACGGCGCGGGCGATCGTGTTCAGCACGCTGACCACCGCCTCGGCCTTCGGCAGCCTGGTGCTGTCCTCGCATCCCGGCACGTCGGAGATGGGGCGGCTGCTGTCGATCGAGATGTTCTATACCCTGGCCTGCGTGCTGCTGATCATGCCGTCCCTGCTGGGGGCGCCGAAGCCTCGTCCACAGCGTGAAAAGGCCGCCGCGATTCGTGCGTCACAGCCCGCGCTGGGACTTGGGCGACGCGCCGGCAAAGCGCACTAAGGTCACGTCGTTGTCGTTCAGCGCCTGGCGTACCCGGGGGCTCAGCAGGGCCGCCAGCTCCTCCCGATATTTGTAGCCCGCCACGCCGCGCCTGATTTCCGAGGCGTCGGCGTTCGCCGGATGGCAATAAAGCTCGTTCAGCCCGTCCGGCAGATGCGGGATCAGGGCCAGCAGCCGCTCCTCCGTCATCGCGCCGCTCCAGGCCAGACCGAAGATATGGTCGTTCTGCGCCAGCTTGGCGCGTCTGGCCCGCCGCCGCATCAGGCGCAGGACCGGACCCAGCCGGGATTTGGGGATCTCCGCTCCGGGCGTGGCCGCCATCAGGACGTTGCGCGGTTCGTCGGGAATACGCATCGCCAGCATGCCGTAACGCCGGCCGATGCTGATGATCATCGCTGTCACGGTCGGGTGGAAATGCAGGTGCTTGTGGCAGTTGACATGGTCCAGCACCAGCCCGGTAGCGACGAAGGCCTGGAACTGCGCGTTGATCTCACGCGCCAGCTGCAGCCGGATCAGCGGGTTGAAGAACCAGCGGATGCCCGACCCGACCAGATCGTTGCGGAACCGCCCGTCATGGTCGATCAGGCCGCGTACCTGGTTGCGCGGCGCAGTCGGCCGTCCGTCGGCGAGCGTGAGGTGCAGGCCGACGCCCAGCCCCTTCATCCGCCGGGCGCGCTCGATCGCGTCCTGCGTCGCCGCGCCCTTCATCATCAGGCTGGCGCAGGTCAGGACGCCGTCGTTATAGGCCTGCTCGACCGCCTCGTTGACGGCCAGGTTCATGCCGAAATCGTCAGCGGTGACGATCAGCCTCTTGTCCATCCGCCGCTCTTTCCAAGAGCTAGCCTGATCAGGCAGCTTCCTTCCGTTCCCGCAGGAACTGGAAGAACTCCACGCCTTCGCGCAGGCGGCGCTTCATCATCTCCGGGCTCAGGATCATTTCCTTCACGATGGAGGCGATCTTGGGCGCGCGGAAGTAGAAGCGCCGATAGAAAGTCTCGACCGCCTGGAAAATTTCCGAATGCGACAAATGCGGATAGTGCAGCGGCGCCATCTGTACGCCGTTCTCGTCGATCAGTTCCGCATGGGCGGCATCCAGCCAATTGTTTTCCACCGCCTGATTATAGAGGAACGTGCCGGGATAGGGCGCCGCCAGCGACACCTGCAAGGTGTGCGGGTTGATCTCGGTGGCGAACTTGATGGTTTCCTCGATGGTCTCCTGGGTCTCACCCGGCAGACCCATGATGAAGGTGCCGTGAATCTGGATGCCCAGCTCGTGGCAATCCTTGGTGAACTGCTTGGCGACCTCGATCCGCATGCCCTTCTTGATGTTGTGCAGAATTTGCTGGTTGCCGGATTCATATCCGACCAGCAGCAGGCGAAGGCCGTTCGCACGCAGCACTTCCAGCGTCTTGCGCGGCACGTTGGCCTTGGCGTTGCACGACCACATGACGCCCAGCTTGCCCAACTCCTTGGCGATGGCCTCGGCGCGCGGCAAATCGTCGGTGAAGGTGTCGTCGTCGAAGAAGAATTCGCGAACCTGCGGGAAGTCCTTCTTCGCCTGTGCGATCTCGGCGATCACGTGCTCGACGCTGCGCGTGCGGTAGCGATGGCCGCCGACTGTCTGGGGCCACAGGCAGAAGGTGCAGCGCGATTTGCAGCCGCGACCGGTATAGATCGAGATATAGGGGTGCTTCAGATAACCGATGAAGTAATCTTCGATCTTGAGGTCGCGTTTGTAGACCTCGGTGACGAAGGGCAGATTGTCCATGTTCTCGATCATGGCGCGATCTTTGTTATGGACGATCTCGCCGGCGGCATTGCGGTAGCTGATGCCGTCGATGCTCTCCAGCGGCTTGCCCTCGGCGACGTCGAGGATGGTGAAGTCGAACTCGTTGCGCGCCACGAAATCGACAGGCGCGCCGGACTTCAGGCTGCCTTCGGCATCGACCGCCACCTTGGCGCCGACGAAACCGATCTTGATGCCTGGGCTGGCTTCCTTCAGCGCGGCGGCCACTTTCACATCGGACGCGAAGGACGGCGTCGAGGTGTGCATGATGACCAGCTCATAACCCTTGCGAAGTTCGTCCAGAACCTGGTCCAGCGTGATGCGGGCAGGCGGGGCGTCGATCAGCTTCGATCCCGGGACCAGGGCGGCCGGTTGCGCCAGCCACGTCGGAAACCAGAACGATTTGATCTCGCGCTTGGCCTGATAGCGGGAGCCCGCGCCGCCGTCGAACCCATCAAAGGAAGGCGGCTGGAGGAACAAAGTCTTCATCATGCGCTAGATTCCATCTGTCTCTTTTGACAGCGCGCCGACGCTGTCCACGCGAAAGGCGCTGTTGCGCCAAGATACCGATCGACCGCAAAAAGCAAGTACGAGAATCACCAATGATAGCACGTCTCGCGGCAGGAAAAGCCACCAGCGTGGTTTAGGCGCGGTCAGTGCAAGCGCCACCCGCAGAACGAGCACTGCCCGGCACAACACCGCCACTAACAGTATCGTCATTAGCATTTGCGAGGGCAAGCCGGCAACCAAGCCCAGGGCCGCGCCAATCAGCGCCAGCGGCACGGGATGGGTGACCACCGATCCGGCATAGCCCACGGGCGCGGTGTTGCGGATCGTCCGCGCCCAGCGCAGCTCGTGGCGGAACAGCGCGCCGAAATCCGGCTCGTCGACGACGGTGAGCGGCAGATAGGGCACGACGGCGACAGCCTCGCCGTTCTGCGCGACCCGGGCGCCCAGCGCATAGTCGTCGGCCAGCTGGTCCTTCAGCGCCGCGAACCCGCCGATTTCTTCCAAAGTCGAGCGGCGCAGCGCGATGGTCGCGCCATAGCAGCCGGTCTTGCCCCCCAAAAGCTGGGAGATCAGGGCCGATGGCAGGAACCAGTAATTGATCCCGGCGGCGCCGATCGCCGACCAGATGCCTTTGACCGGCCGGCCGATATAGAGGCAGGTCGCCACCCCCACGCCCGGCCGCTGCAACGTCTCGATCACCGCGTCCAGATAGGTCGGCCCGACCCGCATGTCGCTGTCCGAGAGGACCAGCACGTCATGCTTGGCCGCGGCCATCATGTTGATCAGGTTGCTGACCTTGTAGTTGGTGCCGTAGAGGCCCGGGTTCGATACCAGCACCAGGTCGACATGCGGCAGGTCCTGCTGCAGCGCCCGCACCACCGCGATCGCCGGGTCGTTCGGGTCGCGCACGCCGCAGACGATCTGCAGGTTCGGGTAATCCAGTTCGCAGAACGAGCGCAGATTCTGATAGAGCCCGGCCTCGTCACCGCATAGCGGCTTTAACAAGGTGACCGCTGGCCGCTCACGCGGTTTTTGCGTACTTTGTACGGAGAACCGCTGCACGGCGTACGCCGCCAGCAACTGATAGCAGGAACCGAACGCGGCGAACGTGGCACACAGGTAGGAAAATATCGTGCAAAATCCGAGGAATAGTATCATTTTTACCGCATGTGCGCATTAAATCTGGTGAAACAGAACAAACGTACTATCTGAGGCGTTGGCTGCTGTGGCTTTTCTGGTGGACCGCCACCAGATGCCAGATATTGTTTTAAGGGAGCATTTTGTAATGAATGAATTTAAAAAAACGCCTCTTCTTGGCCTGATGGCTGGCTGCGCGGCGTTTTTGCCTCTCATTCTTTCCGGCTGCGCCACCCCGCCGGCCGACCCGGCCCAGCGCGCCGCGTTCGAGCAGGCAAACGACCCGCTCGAGCCGATGAACCGGGCGATCTTCGATTTCAACGACAAAGCCTACACCTACGTCCTGTTTCCGGTTGCCCGCGGCTATAACGTCTTGCCCCAGCCGGCCCGCACCGGGGTTCACAACGTGATCTCGAACCTGAACGAGCCGATCGTGTTCATGAACAAGTCGCTGCAGGGCAACGTCTCGGCCGCCGGGACGACCTTCGCACGGTTTGTGGTCAATACCATCTTCGGCTTCGGCGGCCTGATCGACGTGGCTTCCCACAACGACCTGCAGGAGCCCAAGGGCGGCGACTTCGGGGCGACGCTGTATACCTATGGGATCGGCGAAGGGCCATACCTGGTGCTGCCGCTGTTCGGACCGTCCAGCCCGCGCGACGCGGTCGGCATGGCGGTGGACGGCGTGGCCGATCCGTGGGGCTATGTCCTCTACACTACCTATCCGGAGCAGATCGGCGTCGCCGTCGGAAAGGGCATCGATCGGTTGGCCCTCCAGATGGACGATTACGAGCAGGCCAAGAAGACCTCGCTCGACTTCTACGCCTTCCTGCGCAGCTCTTATCGCCAGAACCGCGCGTTCGACCTTGGCCAGTCGCCCACCAATAGCAACGACAGCCTGTACGACGTGCCGGCAGACAAGAACGACCATCCGTAACGGGATCGACCTTCGAGTATCAGCAAAACGGCCCGGAGACGGGCCGTTTTCTTTTAGTCGAACAGGCTGGAGACCGAGCGGTCCTCGGTGATGCGGCGGATCGCCTCGGCGATCAGCGGGGCGATCGCCAACTGCCGGACATTGGGCGATTTGGCGACGGCATCGGTCGCCTGGATGCTGTCGGTGGTCACCAGCTCCACCATCGGCGCGGCGGCGATACGGGCGACGGCGCCGCCCGACAGGACCCCATGGGTGGTATAGGCGCGCACCGAGCTCGCGCCGGCATTCATCAGCGCCACGGCGGCATTGCACAGCGTGCCGGCGGAATCGACGATATCGTCCACCAGGATGCAGGCGCGGCCGTTCACATCGCCGATGATGTTCATCACCTCAGAGACGCCGGCGCGCTCGCGCCGTTTGTCGATGATCGCCAGGTCGGCATCCAGCCGCTTGGCCAGCGCGCGGGCGCGCACCACGCCGCCGACGTCGGGCGACACGATGATCGGCGTCGCATAGTTTTGGGCGTGTTCCTGGATGTCGGCGACGAAGACCGGCGCGGCGAACAGATTGTCGGTCGGGATGTCGAAGAAGCCCTGGATCTGGCCGGCATGGAGATCCATCGTCAGCACCCGGTCGGCGCCGGCGACGGTGATCAGGTTGGCGACCAGCTTGGCCGAGATCGGCGTGCGCGGGCCGGTCTTCCGATCCTGCCTGGCATAGCCGAAATAGGGGAGGACCGCCGTGATCCGCCGGGCCGATCCGCGCCGCAGCGCGTCGATGATGACCAGCAGCTCCATCAGATTGTCGTTGGCCGGGAACGAGGTCGACTGGATCAGGAAGACATCCTCGCCGCGCACATTCTCCAGGATTTCAACGAAGACTTCGAGGTCCGCGAAACGCTGGATCTTGGCATTGGTCAGCGTCAGGCCGAGTTCGGCGGCGATCGCTTCGGCGAGGGGTTTATTGGAATTTCCGGAAAGAAGCTTCATGGCCGATCAGATAAAAAGGGGCAAATCAATGGGGCGATCAATCAGGGGCAGTTCTGAGCCGGGACCATAAAGTGGGATGCGCCGCCATACCAGCGTCCAATTGGTGTCCGCGCCCTTTTGCCGTCATATCAGCGTGATTGCCGACAATTGCCGCCCGTAATCCGCCTCGCCGCCCAGGCATGACCGGCGATAGCTGAAGAACCGCTCGGCATCGGCGCAGGTATCGGCGTCGATGCGGTCGATACCGCCCAGCCTCAGCATCTCCAGCCGCCGGATGACGAAGCCTGGCAGGTCGAAATGCGGCCGTCCGCGCGGGCCGTCCTGGAAGAAGACGGCGGCGGCGGGGTCGTCGTCGAGGAAGGCCTGGCGGAATTCGGGGCCGACCTCGTAGGATTCGGGCGCGATCACCGGCCCAACCGCCGCGACGATATTCGCCGGCGTGGCGCCGTGTTGGACCATCGCCGCCACCACCG
>Ga0268266_10002370_pt1 | contig 20368 bp, 14 predicted proteins | sample KBSS13metaG_FD_190356 | JGI IMG/M metagenome (GOLD analysis project Ga0268266, IMG submission 190356) | Switchgrass rhizosphere microbial communities from Kellogg Biological Station, Michigan, USA - KBS S1-3 metaG (SPAdes) (version 2) | ecosystem: Host-associated > Plants > Roots > Rhizosphere... | reverse complement strand
ACGCCCGCCGTGTCGTACGCGGCGGGCGTCGCGACGTGATGTAACAGCAGGTGCGCCGCCTGGAGGTAGAACGCTCCGGCGGTCCGATGATCGGGCTGCGTCGCGCGCTGAACGCCCAGCCAGGTGCCGTGCGCGGCCGCCTTCGCCGCGCCGAGGTACGCGTTCGCGAGATCGAGCTGAGCGCGAACGCGCCGCGGATCGGCGAGCGCTTCGCACTCGATCGTCGAGGTCAGCAGCACGAAGCTCGTGGTCGACTCGAGGGCAGCGAGGAGGCCGCGAATCGCCTGCTTCTTGTCGCGATCGGTGTGGGCCTTCGCACACCACCACGACACCATCGCCTCGCGGCCGGCATCGTCTTCGACCGCGCACCAGGCCTCGATCAGCGCCGGGATCTCGGCGTAGTGACCGAGCTCGCTCGCGACCTCGAGCAGGTCGACGATCACGACCGGCTCGTCGGGAGCGAGCGCGTAAGCTTGCTGGAGATACCCCCAGCTGCGCTCGGGATGCTCGGCGCGCGCGAGATGAGCCTGGCGATGGCGCAGCGCGACCATCTCGCGACGCCGCGCGACGGCGCGAGCGGGCCGCGCGTCGCGCATGCGGGTCGCGGCGCCGATCGACGACTGCGCGAGAGCTTCGAGCGCGGCCGCGATCGCGTTCGATTGACCACCGAGGTCCGCGACGCGAAGCCGCGCGAGCGCGACGCGCCGGGCGAGCGGCCAGCGCACATCGTCTCCGAGTGCGACCGACAGCGCGTCGGCCGCTTCGACGGCCTTGCCGGCGCGGCTAGCATCGGACGCTGCTGCCTTGTGCGCGACCTCGAGCCAGTACGCGACCTTGTGCTCGGGCCGCGCGACGACGTTCGCGAGGCGCTCCCACACGTCGACGACGGCCGCATCGTTCGCGCGTACCAGCTGGCGTTCGTACGCGAACAACGCGCCGAGATGTCCGGGCGCGAGCTCGAGGCAGCGCTCGAGCGCTTGGCGCGAGCCGTCGCGGACTCCGCTCGCGTCGAGCACGAGCGCGAGCTCGTACTGGAGATCTGCGCGCTGCTCGGTCGCGTGGCCGACCTCGACTTCAATAAGCTTCGCGAGGTCGGTCCACCGCTTGCGGTGGTACAGCAGCCGGCGCAGCGACCACGAGCTCGGCGAGAACGTCGGATCGAGCGCAAAGCCGCGGCGATACTGCGCGAGCGCCTGCTGTTCGTCGCCGATCGTGCGCTCGTACAGCTCGCCGAGCTCGTACGCGATGATCGCGGCGCCGCGAGGATCCGCGGTTTCGGTGCTGGCTAGCGTCTCGGCCAGCTGTGCAGCACGCGCGGTGGGCGTCGGCCGATGCGTGATCGCGCTCTCGACGACCGACGGTGAATCAGGGCGCGGTCGCGACAGCAACGCACTGTCGGGTCGAGTAGTCGCCGGACGCTGACGCCGCGGTCCCGTGGGAATCGGCGGCGGAATCGAACGCGACGAAGGACGATGCGGCGGTGCATCCGTAGCCTTGGCACCGCGGGCGGGCGCTTGATCCGCGCGGGCGCCTGGGAGCTTGTCGTCGTCCTGGGGGGGCAACCTCTGCAGGATCACCATCGCGTGCTCGCGGTGTCAATCGCGCAGCTCCCCTGCTATCCTGGTCGGCGGGAGGAGCTGTTTGGACCACGCTCGAGGAACGATGGGTCGTGATCGGAAGCCGACTGCTTCCCCGTCACGCCCGAAGGCAACCGTCGAGACCACGACTTCGGGTGACGTGGCGGTGGTGAACGTGGTCGGTCTCGTCGACGAGCAGTTTTCCGGCTTCGGCAAGGTCGCTGATGCCAAGCACGTGATCATCAACGTCACGGGCATGGCGCGGATGACGTCGTTCGGCGTCCGCCAGTGGCTCAAGAGCGTCGAAGCGCTCCCCAAGTCCATCAGCAACGTGTACCTGCTCGGCTGCCCGACGTTCTTCGTCGACCAGCTCAACATGGTCCTGAACTTCGGCGGCCAGGCAAACGTGCTGACGGTCATCGCGCCGTACACGTGCCCGTCGTGCGGCGTCGAATCCGGCGAGACGATCGACGTGCACACCGACCGCGAGGTGCTGATCCGCGGCGGCGTTCCCGAGAAAGAGTGCACGCGCTGCGGCGGCAAGCTCGAGTTCGACGAGACGCCCGAGAGCTACTTCGCGTTCCTCTCGAAGTACACCACGACGGGAATCGAGCCGGCCGCTGCTCGCGTGATGAAGGAGCGCGGGCTGTACACGGCGCTCGACACCGGCGTCGAGAAACCGCCGCGCATCATCAAGCTCGTCCACGGCTCCGTCACGTATTTCCGGATCAAGGGCACGATCGGCGCGATGTTCCGCGCGCGCCCGTTTCTCGTCGGTGCCGAAGGCGAGAGCGTGCTCGATCTCGCGGAGGTCGATCAGGTCGATCCGTCGGGCCTGCGCGAATGGCGCCGGCTGCTGAAGAGCCTCGCCGGGCAGGTGCCCGCGGTCACGCTCGTCGACGTCGGCGAGGCGTTCCTGCGTCATGCCGCCGACAGCTTCGGGCTCGCGCACAACATCTCGGTGGCGTCCGTGCTCGCGCAGTACCGCTGCGCCGACTGCGGCCGGATGTCGCAGGAGAGCCACCCGCTCGACAACGCGACGTGGCCGCTGCAGTTCGCGCAGCACGTCTGCTCGACGTGCGGTGGCGCGACGCGCAACGTGTCTCCGCCGGAAATCCTCGCACTGCTCCAGCGAGCCAACACGGTCGCGCCGGCGGCGAGCGCCAAGGTCGTCGCGCAGCGCGAAGAGCTGCTGTCGCGAGCGCTCACCGACGCGAACGTCGCGCAAGCCGGTGCCGAGGCCACCGCGACGCTCGACGACACGATTCTCGGCAAGTACAAGGTCATTCGCCGGCTGTCCGCAGGCGGCATGGCCGAGGTGTTCTTCGCGAAGCAGATCGGGCTCGGCGGGTTCGAGAAGCCCGTCGCGCTCAAGCGGATCCAGCGCAAGCTGCTCGAGAGCCGGCATCAGGCGATCGACATGTTCTTGAACGAGGCCAAAATCGCCGGCCGCCTCATGCACCCCAACATCGTGCAGGTGCTCGACGTCGGCGAGGTCGGCGGCGCGCTCTACCTCGCGATGGAGTACGTGCGCGGCAAGGATCTCCGCGACGTCATCAAGGCGCTCCGCGCGAACAACGCCATGCTGCCGCTCGGCGCCGTGTGCTACGTCGTGCGCGAGATCGCGCAGGCGCTGCATCACGCGTACTGGTCGAGCGACCTCGCCGGCAAGCAGCTCTCCGTCGTCCACCGCGATGTCTCGCCGCACAACGTGATGCTCGGGTTCGACGGAACCGTGAAGCTCCTCGACTTCGGCGTGGCGATGTCGGCGGTCACCGAGCAAGCCGAGACGGCCATCGTCGGCAAGTGGCTCTACATGTCTCCCGAGCACACGATGAGTCGAAAGATCGACCATCGCTCGGATCTGTTCTCGCTCGGCGTCGTCACCTACCTCCTGTGCACCGGGTACATGCCGTTCTCGGGCGCCGATCCCAAGGAGATCGTCCGGAAGATCCGGTCCGGCCAGTACACGCCGATCCAGCAGCTGGCGCCGAACGTCCCGCCCGAGCTGGTCGCGCTGATCGGCCGCTTGCTGGCCTCGAACCCCGACGAGCGCCCCAACAACGGCCACGAGGTCATGTCGGTGCTCGACGACATCGCGCGGCACTATCGAATGGAGTACTCGGGCACGGACATGGCCGAGCTCCTCAAGAAGACGTTTCCCGACGTCCACGAGGAAGCGTCGGATCTCGTCGAGATCATTCCGGGCATCGAGACTGCGCCGACCGAGGCCGATGCGGCCAACATGAGCACCCGCTCGTCGTCGTCGGTGTCCGCGGGCTCCAACTCCCGGTCGCTCTCGAGAACACCGTCGCCGCCGCCGACCCCCGCGCCGCCGGCGCCGATCCCGCTGCCGACGAGCCGCGTGGTCTCGCGCTCGTTCCCCAAGCCCGATCCGGCGCTCACCGAGGCTCCCAAGCTCGCGGCGGCACCGTGGTGGCAGGGCATCAGCAAGCCGACCTTGATCGCGATCGCCTTCAGCTTGCTCGTGACGCGATCTACCTGCTGGCGCGAAGGTAGCGCCCGCTGTTTCGCTCCACACTGGTACTTGCGGTCGTCGACACGCTGCGGGAACCTGGAATCGTATGAGGCGGAGCCTTGTGGGCTGGCTCGTCGTCATCGGCGCGTGCGGAACCACGCCGTCGACCACGACCACGACACACTGGTTCGACGAGGTCGCCCAGAGCGGCGTCGAGCTGACGCAGCAACCGGACCCAGACGCGAACATCGCCGGGCTCGGCGCCGGCGTGTCCGCGACCGATCTCGACGGCGACGGACTTCCCGAGCTGGCCGTCGCCGGATCGCTGGCCGGGCTGCGCATCTATCACAACCTCGGCGGGCTGCACTTCGAGGACGTCTCCGACTCGATCGGCATCGACAAGACCATTCCGGCGCAGGCCGTCGGGTTCGCCGATCTCGACAACGACGGCGACCAGGATCTGATCGTCGTGGCGCTCCAGCGCACCTACATCTACGAGAACCAGGGCGGCCACTTCGTCGAGGTCTCGCAGCCGCAGCCGATGACGAACAACCGCGAGATGCGCGGGATCCAGGTCGCCGACTTCGACAACGATGGATTGCTCGATCTTCTCGTATTGAGCTCACCGAACTCGAATGGTGTGTATGCCAGTGTCTCTGGCAATCTGCTGTATCGCAACGTCGGCGGCCTCGCGTTCACGGACGTGACCGCCCAGTTCGACGTGGGGAGCGGGGCCAGCCTCGCCGCAGCGTCGGTGGACTACGACCTCGACGGCAAGCTCGACCTCTACATCGCGAACGACGCGTTCTCGGCGAACTACGGCAACAACGACATCGTGGCGCCGACCGTCTATCCGATGGACATCCTGTTCCACAACATCGCTCCTCAGGTTCCCTCGTTCGAGAACATGATCGAGGCCGCGCAGATCGCGTACCCGCGGTCGTCGATGGGGATCATCGTGGCCGACTTCAACGGCGACGGGCTGCCCGACTTCTACGTCTCGGATTACGGCGAGAAGAGCCTGTTCATCAACCAGGGAAACGGCACCTTCGAGAACCAGGTGACCAAGTACGGCATCGGCGCGACGTCGAGCAGCGATCCGAGCTGCAAGCCGAGCACGATGCCGGGCCCGTTCGACTGCCTGTTGGTGTCGTGGGGCTCGACGCTGAGCGACGTCGACATGGACGGCTGGGATGACTTGATCGTCGTCAACGGATCGACGTTTCACTTCGCGCAGGAGACGAGCCAGTTCAAGGGCGGCGAGAACGGGTTCTCGCCCGTCGACGCGGGCCTACCGGAGACCGAAGGTCGCACGCTGATCCCGATCGATCTCGACGGCGACGGCGACCTCGATCTGGTCGTCGGCACGTTCTTCGGGCCGGTCCGGATCTTCGAGAATGTCACTGTCACTCCGCAGTCGAACTGGCTCCAGGTGAACCTGCAGGGCACGACAAGCAATCGCGACGGCGTCGGTGCCGTCGTCGAGGCGAAGCTCGGGAGCGCGGACCGGCGTCGTTACGTCGGCGTCGGCGGCGTCGTGCATGCCTACACCAACGCAGGTGCGTATTTCGGGCTCGGCTCGGAGCATCAGGTGGACCTCGAGGTCACATGGCCCGACGGGACCCACCAAGAAGTTCTCGGAGTCGAGTCGAATCAAGTAGTCACTATCACTGAGAACTGATGATCGTTTATTGATGTGTGCGTGCGTGCGCTGCATCGCACATCGAGTCTGGTCGGGAAATCTCACGACGTAGACTTGACCAGCCAGATGACGATCTGTAACGTGGACTTGGGGTCTGGCTCTTGTGTGAAGAGCTCAGCGTCGCCGGGATTACATCTCCTTGGAGGATTCCTGATGTTTAAATGCTTATATCAATCGTCTTGGGCACTACTCCTCGTGACATGCATTACCTGCGGCGGCGGCGGCGGCATTGGAACGGGTGACGCCGGCAGCGACGGCTCGAACATGCAGTGCGGTGGCCACGGCCAGCCCGCGTGCACCGTCGACGCGGCGGGCATGGACTTCCTCAATCACTACGGCGGCGAGATTCGCGGCGAGTACTCGGCGAACCCCTCGAGCGGCGCTGAAAGCGTCATCCTCGGCGCATTCTTCGTGAGCGCGCAGACGCCGGACTCGATCGCGGAGCCGATGGATGGCTGCCAGGATGTGAAGGCGACCACCAACACGACGAACGCGGGCGCCATCAACGGCACCCGTACCTTCGAAGACCTGGGCGACACGATGACGCTCACCGGTGCCGGCGATCAGACGATCGTCCTCAACCGCTACATGAACATCCCCGACAAGCGCGGTCTCGCGATGGGGATCGAGTACGCGTACAACGGCGCGGTCAAGAACACGCTGCCGGTCACGATGATGCTCCGCGGCGCCGAGTACAACATCACGTCGAGCGGCTCGGGCGCCTTCCCCGGCGTCTTGAAGATCCCGACGGAGTGGGAGACGGTTGGCGGAACCCTGGCCTTCGGCTCGGGTGACGTCAACAACATCTCGTCGGGCAGCGACGTGGTGTGGCAGTACAGCTACGTGAACGGCGAGCAGTACGTCGACACGGCGTCGCTGCTGTTCAGCGGCAGCGGCACGGACGGCAAGCCGCACGCGTGGTTCTGCGTCGCGCCGATCAACAACGGCGAAGTCACCATCCCGGCCGCCACGGTCGCGATGTTCCCGCCGTCGGGCACGCTCCAGGCCGCGACGAACGCGCACCAGCAGATCAACTTCAACGGCCGCGTGGTCGACGTCATCGGCGTCACCTGCCGCACGACGCCGTACACGATCGCGCCGTAACGCGCTGGTCGTGCGAAGCGCACGATGAAGTCAGGCAACACCCCACGGATCCCGGGCGAGCGCTTCCTGCACTCGCCCGGGCCGACGCACATCCCCGGCGAGGTGCTCGATGCAATGCATCGCCAGCCGATGGATCACGGCGATCCCCGCATCGAGCTGTTGATCGCCGCGTGCGAGAACGGTCTCAAGCGGGTGGTCGGCACCGAGAAGGCCGACGTCTACCTGTACGCCGCGAACGGTCACGGCGCGTGGGAGGCGGCGACGGAGAACTTGCTCGCTCCTGGCGATGCAATGCTGATCCCGAGCACCGGCTTTTTCTCCGAGCAATGGGTCGTGCTCGCCGAGGCGATCAAACGCCGGGCGATTCGCACGCCGTATCGCGAGGGCTATCCGATCGACCCGAACGAGGTCGAGCAGGCCCTGCGCGCCGACGAGAAGCACGAGATCGCCGCGGTGTTCGCGGTTCACACGGATACGGCGAGCGGCACCACGAGTGACCTCGCCGCGATTCGCGCTGCGATCGACGCCGCGCGCCACCCGGCGCTGCTGGTCGTCGACGTCGTGTCGTCGCTCGGCGCGGCACCGTTCGCGATGGACGCCCTGGGCGCCAACGTCGTGATCGGCGCGTCGCAGAAGGGCCTCATGTGCCCTCCCGGCGTCGGCTTCGTCGCGGTCGACGCGCGCGCCGACGCGGTCGCCATGAAGAACCCGGCGCGCGGCTATTACTGGGACTGGCAGCGCCGCAAGTCGGACCGCCATTACGTGAAGTTCTGCGGGAGCCTCCCGCAGAACTTGCTGTTCGGGCTCGAGGCCGCGTTCGAGCTCCTGTTCGCCGAAGGCCTCGAGGCCGTGTACGCGCGTCACGCGTTGCTCGCGCGCGCGGTGCAGGCGGCCGTCGAGTGCTGGGCGACCGAAGGCGCACTGTCGCTGCATTGCCGCGTTCCAGCGGCGCGCTCGGTCTCGGTCACGACAATCGATGCTCGCCAGGGTATCGACGTCGAGGCGCTGCGCAATGTCACGCGCGAGCGCTTTCAGGTGTCGTTCGCCGGCGCGCTCGGCGCGCAACGCGGGCGCGGCTTCCGCATCGCCCACCTCGGCGACGTCAACAGCGCGATGATGCTCGGCTGCCTCGCGGCGGTCGAGGCCGCGATGATCGTGTGCGGCATCCCGTACGGTCGCGGCGGCGTCGAGAAGGCCATCGAGGTCCTCGCCGCCAGCGTCTCGACGGCGACGCCGATCTGACCCGGGCGACCGGCTCAGCGCGGCAGCTGGTGATCCGACGCGACCAGCGTGTCGGGCTCCGAACGATCGACCGAGATCGAGTTGCCCCACTGGACCATCACGACCGTCCAGTCGTCGGCCTGCTCGCCGACCTCGTCGACCTTCTGCAGCAGGTGCGCGAGCGCGACGTCGAGCTCCATGTCGCGCGTCGCCATGTACATGTTCGCGACGCCGCGCGTGCCGATCATCTGGTTGTTCGCGGTCGCGACCTCTTGGATGCCGTCCGTGAGGATCAGCAGGCGCTCGCCCGGGACGAGCTGGCCCGTGAGGCGTCCCATCTTGAACTCGGGCGAGCCGAGCGGCGTGCCCGCGCACATCACCACCTTGGGCCGCTCGCCCGGCGGCATCGAGAACACCGGCACACCACCGGCGCTCCAGATCTCGTACTGGCCCGTCGCGACGTTGAGATCCACCGCGGTGAGCGTCATGTGGTACTGGTGGCGCGACACGCGGCGGACTTCTTCGTTCACCGCCAGCATGCGCGCGTCGTCGTCGAGGATGTTGCCGAGCGAGCGGAAGCAGGTCGCCGCCGCGGCGGTCACCATCGCCGAGCCGATGCCGTGGCCGGTGGTATCGCCGACCACGACGAGATAGCGCTCGCCGCGCTGCTCGTAGGTCCACCAGTCACCGCCGCACTGCGCGGCGGGTCGATAGAACGCGTCGAGGCCGAACACGCCATCGCGGACCGAGCTATCGACGGGCAAGAAGCCTTCCTGGATGGCGCTGGTCAGCGCGACCTCGCGCTCGAGCTCGGCGAGGCGGTGCGTCTTGCGCAGGGCTTCGAGCTGCGTGCGCTGGCGGAGCACGAAGTAGCCGCCGATCAGCACGACGACGAGGACGTACGCGAGATAGGCCCACCAGGTACGCCAGAACGGCGGCGCGACGTGAATCGGCAGGCGAATGCCCTTGTCGTTCCAGACGCCGTGCCCGTTGGACGCTTCGATCTCGAGCGTGTAATCGCCCGGCGGAAGGCTCGAATAGCTCACGAACCGACGATCCGTCTCGATCCAGTCGTGGAAGCCGGTCAGCCGGTACTTGTAGCGATTGCGCTCTGGCGAGGCGTACGCCAGCGACGAGAACTCCACGCCGAACCAGCGATCTCGATACGACAGCGAGACGTTCTTGGGGATCGGCTTGTTGTCGCCGAGGATCTCGAACTTGGTCAGCGCCACCGGCGGCACGTAGGTGTCGGCCTTCACTTGCTCGGGCATGAACACGTTGAAGCCGCGCGGACCGCCGATATAGAAGCGCCCGCTCGCGCCCTGATGGAACGTGTTCCCCCCGAACTCGTCGTCTTGCAGGCCGTCGCCTGCGCGGAACGTGATGAACGTCTTCTTGTCGGGATCGAACTTCGTCAGGCCGTTGTCGGTGGTGAGCCACAGGGCGCCGCTCTTGTCCTCGAGGATGCCGTACACGACGTCGCTCGCGAGCCCGTGCGTGAATGCCGTGAACGTGCCGGTGTTGCGATCCATGAGATCCAACCCGCCGCCCCAGGTCGAGATCCACATCCGGCCGAGATGGTCCTCGTGGATGTTGTTGATGTGATCGTTGCTGAGGCTGTTCGCCTTGGACGAATCGTGCATGTAGCGCACGACCTTGCCGGTCCGCTTGTCGAGCTTGTTGAGGCCGCTCACCGTGCCGACCCAGAGCGTCTGCGGCGCCGTCCGGTCTTGCGCCAGCGAGGTGATGGAATCGGACGACAACGTCGTCGGCGTCTGCTTGTCGCTCGTCATGTACTCGATCGTCTTCTTGTTCGTGTCGAGCTTGCCGAGCCCCGCGCCGTACGTGCCGATCCACAACGTCTCTTGCTCGCGGAGCAGTGCGAACACCGAGTCGGATCGAAGCCCGCTCTTCATGTCGTAGCTCTCGAGCGAGTTGGTGGCCGGGGTGAAGTGGAAGAGCCCGCGATCGGTGGTGCCGATCCACAGCGAGCCCTTGGCGCCTGCGATGATCGTCCACGCCCACGTCGAGCTCAGCTGGTCGTCGAGGTAGGGCTTCACGTCGCCGGTCTTGAGATCGAGCAAGCGCAGGCCGTGGCCCTGGGTGCCGAGCCAGACCTTGTCGCCGTCCTCGAGAAACGACAGGCCGGGGTTGGTCCGATAGAACGTGAAGTCGCGGCGCATCAAGAACAGCTTGGAGACCGAGCCGGCGTTGAAGCCGAACCACAAGACGCCGCTGCGATCGGAGAACGCGACGCGGGTCCACACGCTGCCGAGGCTGCTCGCGTCGGCCGGGTCGTGGATGTACTTCTCGATCGTCCCGGTGGTGCGATCGAGCCGGTAGACGCCGATGCCTTTGATGCCGAGCCACAAGCCGCCGTCGTCGCCTTGCACGATCGCGGAGATCCACTTCGGATCGTCGGCATCGATGAGGTAGCGCTGGAACAGGTTCGTCTTCGGGTCGAAGCGATTCAACCCGTCCATCGTCCCGATCCACATCACGCCGTCGGAGTCCTGGTAGAGCGAGGTCACGTTGTCGCTGGACAGCGCCGTAGGCTGGTCGCTGTACGCGTAGCGCGTGATCTTTTCCGACTTCGGATCGAGCACGTTCAACCCCGACTCTTGCGTGCCGATCCAGAGCTTGCCGTCCTTGCTGAGAGTGACGACGGAAACCTCGTCGCTGCTGAGCGAGTCGTTGCGGCTCTTGACCGACCGGTAGTGCTTGACCTCCTTCGTCGCGAGGTTCAGCGAATCGACGCCGGAGTCAGCCGTGCCGAGCCAGAGCGTGTTGCCGCTCTTGTCGAGCGCGATCGACGAGATGAAGTCGCTCGCGATCGTTTTCGGGTCCTTCGGATCGTTCTTGATGTGCGTGAACTTCTTCGTCGTCAGATCGAGGCGGTCGAGGCCCTTGTCCGTGGAGACCCACATCTCGTCGCCGTTGACCGCGAGCGCGGTGACGGTGAAGTCGTTCGATTGATCGTCGGGCGCGTAGTGCACGAACTGGTAGCCGTCGTAACGACTGAGGCCTTCTTCCGTGCCGAACCACAGAAAGCCGGCATCGTCTTGCGCCATCGACGTGACCGCGCCCTTCGTCATGCCGGCGACGTGGTCGAAGCTCAGGTACGGCGTCAGGACCTGATCGCCGCTCCCCTCGCCTGGCGTTTGCGCCGAGGCGGACCTCGTCCCGGACGACAGAACGAACACGAACGCGAGGAAGCCCAAACAGAGCAGCAAGTCTCTGCGCACAGTGATCAAGCTCATTCCCTCCGAGGGTGACGAACGTATCATGGCCGCCCTCGGCGACGCTTGACTGGTCTGCCCGCGCTGTTATCCTGGTTTTGATGACGGTGTCGTGGCGCTGCGCGGCGCTTCTAGGCCTCGCCGCCGCGTGCGGCGACCACGGCACACACAACAACATGCCGGGCTCCGACGCCGGCATGCCGGATGCGCCGCCCGACGCGTTCGTGAGCCCGTGTGCGTTCAACCCTCCGCCGACGCCGACGGGTGGCACCGTCGAGGTCGGCACCGGCGAGAACATGTTCACGACGATCACGCCCGGCGAGGACTTTCAGATCTACTTCGGGCCGCAGGGCGCCTACTACGTCTGGTTCAACATCCGGTTCCAGGACATGGATCCCGGCGACGGCAGCGACGTGGCGACGCGTCCGCAGACGAAGTTCTCGATCCTCGCGCAAGACGGCTCGCGCGTGAACATCGAGAGCTGCGGCTACCGGCTCGAGTACGACGCCGGCAGCGACGGCTACACGTACCTCGCCGACTCGTTCCTGAGCGAGCTGCTTCCCGTAGAGGGCATGATGATCAACAACACGCCGCTGACGATGCAGGTCGAGGTGCTCGATCGCACCGGCAAGTACGCGATCGACAAGCGTGCCGTGAACGCGCTCACACCGATCCCACAAAGTCCCTGAGTCGCTACGGCGCGTCGCCCTCGATCGCGAAGTTGCGGTACTTCGCGAACTGCTCGCCGATCTTGCGCGTCGCCTGGTACTCGGGCGACTCGAACCAACCGCGCGCTTGCTCCATGCTATCCCACTCGAGGATCACGACGCGGCCCTTCGGTGGATCTCCCGCGAACTGCGTGGCTTTGCCCTGCGCGAGATAGCGCGCGCCGTGCTCCTTCAGGAGCTTCTGCGCGGTCGGCAGGTACTGCGTGCGATAGCCCTCCGGGTCGGTCACCTCGTTCTCCGCGATGAAGTACACGACTGACTTCTTTCGCATATGCAACAGCTGCATGACTGTCGCCCCGATCCCGATGCCCACGAGGAGTGCGAGTGCGACTGCGTACTTGGTCTTCATCGAAGCTGGAGTCTACGCGAGCGTGCGCTCGGTAGCTGGGGGAGATCGACCCGTGGTAGGCTGGCTCAGATCGCGGTGAGGAACTCGCGAAAGGACGACTGATGCCCACGGCCCAGTCTGGGGCTCGCCCGGACAAGTACTCCGTCGAAAAGGCCAACTTCGGCGGGATCTCGCTCGTCACGATCCACGGCATTGTCAACGAGGCGTTCGAGGGCCGCAAACTTGCGGCGGGGGTTCGCGCGAAGAAGGTCGTCGTGAACATGCGCGACGTCCGCCGCTTCGCGTCGTGGGGCATGTCCGAGTGGATGGATTTCTTGCGCGACTGCTCGGAGAACGATCTCTACCTCGTCGAGTGTCCGACCTACATCGCGAGCCAGCTCAACATCGTCACCGGCCTGCTCGGCGACGCGAAGCTCGTGAGCGTGTACGCATCGTACGGATGCGGCAGCTGCGGCGAAGAGTTCGAGACGCTCTACCTGGTTCCTGGACTTCGCGAAGCGCCGGGCGAAACGCTTGCTTGCCCGGCGTGCGGAGGCGCAGCACGGCTCGACGAGTACGCGTCGTTCTTCGACGCGATCATGCAACGCCCCGCGTACGACATCGACGACGAGGTGCTGGCGTTCCTGCGCTCGCAGTTCAAGTACGACCTGACGCGATTCCGCGCGTTCCGCCGCACGCAGAAGGACTACACGTATCTCCGCCTGCTCGGAAACGTCGCGACGCTGCCGGCCGAGGTGCTCGCGCGATCGTCGACCACCACGACGGTCGTCGATCTCGAAGGCGTCACGTACGAACCCGGCCACGTGACCGGCTGGCGCAACTATCTCGCGGCGGCGCTGCCGAAGGTGAAATCGCTCCAGCTGGTCAACTGTCCGCCGGGGTTCCTCGAGGCCGCGGTGCGTCCCGAGGATCTCCGCGACAAGGTCAAGGTGCGCACCTTCGCGGCGATCTACCCGTGCACCCAGTGCGGCACGCAGACCGCCGAGCTCGTCGATGTCGCCGCGCATCTCGAAGAGCTCGTGCTCGGCATGGTCCCGCCGGTGCGCTGCTCGGTGTGCCGGTCGACGCTCGTCGCGAGCCAGACGCCGGAGCTGTCGGCGATCGCGAGCTCGTTGCCGGCGCGCGATCGCGACCCGGTGCTCGACAAGTTCCTCTTGAAGTCGCGTGCCCTGCCGGTCGACAAGCTCGAGAACTGCATCGCGCAGAAGTCGAAGGCGTCCAGTGGATCGCGCGGGCGCGGCAGGTACGTCGCGATGGGTTTGGTCGTCGCCGCGGTGGGTGGCGCTGGCGCGTGGATGAAGCTGCGGTCCAGCGATTCCGGCGAGAACAACGGTGTCCAGCCGGTCGCGAGACCGCACCCGACGTTCACGCGGCCCGAATGGATCACGTCCGACATGCCGGCCTCCGCGGTGTGCGACGACATGACCAACCGGCTCGTGTGCATCGGCGTCTCGTCATACGTGGCCAAGAAGGACGACGGCGTCGGCGAAGCGACCAACGCGGCGCTCGACGAGCTCGTGACCACGATCGGCCTCAAGATCACCGATCCGGTGTTCAAGGACAGCGTCCTGCCCGGGTACAGCAACCTGCGCGCAAAGGCACTGTCGGCGCTCGAGACCGCCGAGCTCGACCGCGCTCACGATCCACACGCCGCGGCCAACTACGCCGCCGCTACCGAGGTCGTGCGCCGGGCGCGCGCGCGCGTCGTCGACGTGCTCAAGGCCGAGGCTCCTGCCGCCGTGCCGGCGCAACGCTCGGATTGGTACTGGGAGGAGTACACGCGCGAGACCGGCGAAGGTACCGAGTTCCTCGTCTACGTGCGGTTCGACATCGCGCACGACGCGGTGGCGGCGCTCGTCGACAAGTTCTCGGCGTCGACATCGGTGCTCGGCAGCAACGTGATGACCGCGTTTCCGGGACTGGCGTGGCAGTACGCTCAGTTCGCCGGCGGCGCGATCGTGACCAAGGTCGGCGGAGCGCTCGCGAGCGCGGGCGTCAACCGCCAGCAGATCGTCACGGCCATCGGCGGGCAGCGCATCGCCGATGCGACCGCGTTCGCCAAGCGTGCCGACGGCGCGACCGACGATCTCCAGCTGACGGTGGAGACCGGAGACGCGGCGCCGCAGACCGTCACCGTCAAGCACTGACGGGCGTGCGCGGCGCCGCTGCCGCGACCGACTACTTACTTCTTCGCTTCGATCGCGACGCGGCGGTTGCGACCGTCGGTGCGGCCGTACTTCAGCTTCGTGTCGCCGAACGATTGCACTTCGAGGCGCGACCCGTCGATGCCCTGCGACACGAGGTAGTCACGCACCGCTTCGGCGCGCTGCTGCGAGAGCGCCATGTTGCCGTCCGGCGTACCGGTCGGATCGGCGTAGCCCTCGACGGTGGCGTGCACGTCGGGGTTCGACGTCAGCCACCGCGTCGCGGTCGCGAGCGCGAGCCGGTTGCCGACCGAGGCGCTGCCGGTCGTGAAGTACACCTCTTGATCGAGCGTCGCGCTCGTCGCGGGCGCCGGCTTCGGCGTCACCGGCTTCGGCGTCACCGCCGGCGGCTTCGGCTGCTCGACCGGCGGCGTCGGCGCCGTCGCGACGTGCTCGGGCTCGATCGCCGTCGGCGTCACCTTCTCCTGAACGACGACCGGCTTCTCGGCCGGCTTCGGCTCGATCACGTGAGGCGTGATGACCTCGCGCGGACCGGCGGCGACGGGCACGCGCGCTTCACGACGAGCAACGACCGCGCGCTCCTCGGCGTTGACGGGCTCGGCTTTCTCGCGCTGTTTCACGCGCGCGCGCTGCCGCACGTTCTTGATCCAGAGCTTCACGCCGCATGCATCGGCTTGCTGCTCTTCGATCACCACGCCACCCACCATCGTCAGAACTAACGTCAGGGTGATTGCAAAACGAGACATCAACGCTGCTCCAAACTTGATGATTTATCCTAGCGGTACCCCAAACATGAATGCACTTGAAATCACCACTTTTATCGACGAGGAGTGCGACATCAGCACACGATCTGCGACTCGTTCGAGCAGTTGATTGCTGCGCTCGTTGCTGAGGCAATTGCGCGCCCGTACTCGGACCCCTTGCGGTCTTGCAATGCCTTTCGGCCGGCGCGATAGTTACTCCGCGTACTTTTTTCCGGAATGAGATGCAGTACATGAATGAACGTCCGTCGGACGCTTCGGGGGAAGCGGCCTTCTCGCGCGTCGTCTTCGACCACGCTGCGGCAAGGCCGGACGCTCCCTTTTTGTGCTGGCAGTCGCAGCTTCGGTTCTCGTATCGCGACCTCTGCACGATGGTCAGCGAGCTGTGCCGGCAGTTCGAGACCTACAAGGTCAAGCCGGGCGGCACGGTCGCACTCGTCGGCAACCGCCACTGGCTGTTCCATCCGCTGCTGATGGCGTGTGCCGCGTACGGCGCCGTCCTCGTTCCGATCGACAGCGATCGGCCGGTCGAAGAGCTCGGGCGCATCCTGCTCAGCGCCTGCCCTCGCCTCGTGATCAGCGAGAACCTGTCGTACCTGCCGAATCCGAACGGCGGACAGAGCTTCCTCTCGACCGCCGCGCTCGCCGACAAGCTCGTCGCCGCGCTCACCACCCGGCCGCGAGCCGACACCGACACGACCGTGCTCACGCGCGCAGAGCGCGGCTCGGTCGTGTTGATGCCGTACAGCAACGGATCGACCGGCCGCCTCAACGGCGTGATGATCACGCACGACAACCTCGTCGCCGGCGCGCAGGCGCTCGCGCAGCTGCACGGCATCACGTCGAACGACGTGATCGCGGCGATGCCGCCGTATCACCACATCCTGTCGAGCATGCTCGGCGCGGTGCTGCCGCTCTACGTCGGCGCGAGCGTGGTGCTCTCCGAGCGCTTCACGTCGTCGATCAAGGTCGCGCACGTGACCGGCGTGTACGGCAGCGCGGTCGAAGCGCTCAACGAGCAATTCAACGCGGAAAACGCGCTCGCCTACTGGAACGACGTCGACTCGACGAACGCGACGATCTGCATCCTGAACCCGATGATCATGACCACGCTGCTCGAGGCAGTGCCGGCAGAGCCGCCGCCTCCTCCGCGGGCGCTTCGGTTCGCGCTGTGCGGCGGTGGCGTGCTGACGAAAGAGCTGTGGCGGCGCTTCGAAGATCACTTCGGGGTCGTGGTTCACCAGGGCTACGGGCTCACCGAAGCGACCGGTTGGGTGACGTGCACGTCCGCGCAGCGCGGAAACCGCGACAGCGTCGGCGCTCCGCTCGGCTGCGAGGTCCGCGTCCATACGATTCCGAACCTGAACACCGACGAGTTCTCCTACGACCGCCGCCACAAGTGGCGCCCGGAGCACTCGCTCAACCCGCGCCAGGGACCGCTCGGCGAGATCCAGATCAAGGGCGCCAACGTGATGGGCGGGTATTTCAAGAACCCGCGCGGCACGCACGAGGTGATCACCAACGACGGCTTCCTGCGCACCGGCGACATCGGCTTCATCGATCCGCAGGGGATGCTGCACTTCGTCGGTCGCATCAAGGAGACGATCGTCCGCAACGGGCGCACGGTCTATCCGCGCGACATCGATCGCACCGCCGAGCTCAACGAGCTCGTCGGCGAGTGCAAGACGGTCGGCATCCCCGACGTGAACGCGAACCAGAAGGTCGTCACGGTCTGCACGCCCAAGAACGGCGACCCGACGACGTTTCCGTCCAGAGAGATCCACTCCTGGCTGAAGCAACAGCTGCCGCTCGAAGCGATCCCGGACTCCGTGTTCGCGCTCGCTTCGTTGCCGCGCAGCAGCAGCGGCCGCGTGTCGACCGCGACGTTGCGCGGCATCGTCACCGGCCGCGTCACCGAGAGCATCATCGAGAACCTCGCCAAGCCGAAGTACAGCAAGAGCCCGCCGTCGGACCTCGATGCGGTGAAATCGATCGTCGACAAGACCATCGTCTCGGGGCGACCGCTGCGCTTCGTTTGTTACTGGGGCGCCGGCCACCGCAACAGCGCGGGTGAGGTCGACGAGGACGCGCTGCGCCGGTTGTTTGCCTATCTGCGCTCGCTCGAGGTGATTCCCGGGCTGAAGTCGAACCTGACCGTCATCCTTCACGACATCCACGGAGCCGTGAACTGCGTCGATCGCGCGATCTCGGAGCCGTACTACGCGGAGATCGAGCCGCGCGCCCAGAGCCACGGGTTCGCGACCGTGCGGATGTCGCAGCTCTGGGCCGAAGCCGGCCTCTCTCTCGACGAGGCGATGGCGCGGGCGAAGAGCGACGCGTTCATCGAAGACTTCAAGCACGTACCCATTCGCGACCTGCTGGTTTCACAGGCAGTGAAGTACGGCCGGAACAAGGCGATCGCCCCCGAGATCCAGGCGCGCAACTACCTCGCGTCGTGCCTCCACGAAGGCAAGATGATGGCGACCAAGTTCCAGGATCACGTGTTCCTGAGCTACACGATGCCGGACATGGACCTGTGCCTGCCGCCGATGCCGAAGTGCTACCTGTACTCGTCGAGAAAGTGGAGCTCCAGTCGACCCTGGTTCTCCGACTGACTAGCAGTAATTCTGTCTGTCGTTTGAAATGACCTACTATGACGGGCGTGCCGGGGGGCATGCATCGCTCTGATGCATCCATAGATGACGCTCGCAGCCAAGGAACATTAGAGATGGGGAACCGCGTATCGAGACTATTACCTGTGTTTTTCGCGGTGCTGGTGTTTGGACCGCGCCTCGCCCGCGCTCAGGCGTGGACCCCTCCCCAGAACACGCTGACGCTGAGCGGTAGCTACCAGCTCGGCTACGGCACGCACGCCGACAACCTGACGGCGACGGTGATCCACCAGTACTTCATTCCTGATGTCCAATATGGAATCACGGATAACTTGGCGATCGGCGCATCATTGCCAATCTTGGCAGTGAAGACCGACGCGTCGACCATGGCGACCTTCGCGCACGGTCCGTGGGACGACGGCACGTACCACTCGACGCTGACCGACGCGCGAGTCACCGTCCGCTACAGCATCCCGATCAAGTTCCTCACGATCACGCCGCAGATCGGCGCGTCGACGCCCGTGCAGGACTATCCCGTGCAGGGCTTCGCGGCCGCGGGCCGCCATCTCACAGCCGGATATCTCGGCGTCAACGTCGGAGCCGATCTCAGCGACTACATTCCGCGCACGCTCCTTCACTTCGCGTACGAGTTCGCGCTCGTGCAGCGGTACAACGACGCCGGGCCGAGCGTCGCCGAGTTCAGCCAGAACTACAGCACGACGACGTTCGAGGTCGACCATCGCCTCGGCCGCTTCACGCTGCACGCGGGCCTCGACTACCACAACAACGACGGCGGCATCACGTTCGCTGACTTCAGCTTCATCAACCCGACGCAGCGCTCGTACCACGACGCGATCTTGCTCGAGCGCATCCTGCTGGTCGGCGGTGGCGTGAGCTACTCGGCGACCGATCACGTCGACCTGTTCGTGTCCGCGCGCATCTTCGCCTGGGGTGCGAACACGCAAAACTCGAGCATCTTCGCCGTCGGCGCGTCCTGGGACTTGGGCCTCTAGTCGATCCCCGCAGGCACCCGGCGCGCGTTGTCGTGACGCGCCGAGCGTGCTATGCATGTCGCTCGTTCTCGACGAGGGCGCACACGCAACCAGAGGGTCGCGTGGTACTGCGCCCCTCCGTGCGGCTCGCGGCGGTGGCGTCCGGAGCAGCCGCAGGAGGAACTTCATGGCGAATCGTCTGTTTGTGGGGGACCGCTAGATGGTGGGCACGTCGGGCCAGATTCGGCTCAAGATGGCGCCCGATCGGATCTTCGTCTCCGTCGACAAGGACACTGGACGATCCGCGATCTCGTTCGCGCCGTCGGAGGCCGGAGCTCCCATCTCGTACGAGGGAGACAGCAGCGGCTCGCGCGCGATGAGCGAAGCGAAAGCGATTTCGGAGGCCTACCCGGGCTCCACGATCCACGGTCCGCACTTCCACGCGGCTCGCTCGCCGGCGGCGAACGGCCGCAAGCGCATGACGCGCAAACCGCCCGCGAAGAAAGGCGGTGACGAGTGAGCAACCAACGACCGTCGTTCGCGAAGCGCGACCGCGAGATGAAGCTCAAGGACAAGGCGCGGGCGAAGCAAGAGCGGCGCGCTGCACGGAAGGCCGAGAAGGCGCGAGGCGACGTCCCCGCTACCGCCGACGACGCGGCCGGCGTGACCGGCGCGACCACCGATCCCGCCTCCGATCCGAGCTCGCCGCCGACGAGCTCGCCGCCAGCGCCCCCCGCGCTCGGGACTCCGCCCCGCTAGCTCGGTTCCGTCACGGCACCGGCACGCCGGTCGTCGACGGATCGAGCAGGCTGCCAAGGTTCGCGACGGTGAGGTCGCGACCCGCGAGCTGACCGGTTTGCATCCCGAGCCAGTTCCACTCGACGAACTTGACGATCGACGAGTGCTCCATCTGGACGTGCGAGACGGTGTTCGCCGCCGCGAACGGCCCGATCGCGATCAGCGGGATGCGCGTGCCATACGGCTCGCTGTCGACGGCGCCCGATCCGGGCGGCGCGATGTGATCGAAGAACCCGCCGCCTTCGTCCCACGTGAGCAGGACCAGCGTATCCGGCGCGTAGGCACTGGCCTGGACGGCATCGATCACCTCGCCCACAAACTTCGTGCCCGCGCTGATCGTCGTCCCGTAGCCCGGGTGCTCGCTGTGATAGCCGATGCCTTTCACGAACACGACCTGCGGCAGCGAATCGCCATTTAGATCGTTCGCGAGCTGCGAGTAGTCGCGCAGCACCTTGGGATCGTCGGCGAGGTAGCTGTAGTAGTCGAACGGGTCATCGCTGGGATCGAAGACGCATGGATACGACGACAGCCCGAACGCGCAGTCCGTCGGCGCCTTCGGGCACTTGTTCTGCTGCCGCGCATCGACCATGGCTTGATAGCCGTCGGCGTAGAAGCTCCACGACACGCCGGCGGTGTCGAGC
>Ga0268266_10002369_pt1 | contig 20370 bp, 18 predicted proteins | sample KBSS13metaG_FD_190356 | JGI IMG/M metagenome (GOLD analysis project Ga0268266, IMG submission 190356) | Switchgrass rhizosphere microbial communities from Kellogg Biological Station, Michigan, USA - KBS S1-3 metaG (SPAdes) (version 2) | ecosystem: Host-associated > Plants > Roots > Rhizosphere... | reverse complement strand
TAGCCAACACCAGCACCACCGCGGGAGCAGTTTTGCACTTAGGAAGAAACGAAGCAGAAGTAACCCCTGAGGTTCGTACCAACCGGCGATCGAAGCGGTCTCGTATTCAGGCCCTTTCCACCCTTGCCTTCGCAGCGGTCTCCCTCGGGGCTATCGCGGGTTGCGGAAACACCTATCGTCCGGTTGTCACCAGTATCAATCCCGTAGGACCTGCTGCTCAACCGCAGCGATTCGCTGTTGTGATCTCCGATCCGGGGGCACCCCTTCCCGGCCTGGTTACCATCGTTGACTTCTCCGGTGATACGGTTCTGGTGACTGCGAATATCGGTGTTCAACCCCGGTTCCTGATGCTTGACGCCGGGGGAACCACCGGCTACTCACTCAACGGTGACAAGACCATGTCCAGCTTTGACATCTCTACATCGCTGCAGACCAGAGACGTCGTCCTGACTACGCTGCTTCCCGATAATGACCCGAACAGCCCGAACAGCATCTTCGCGGATTCGACGGCCCTCTTCCTTACTGAACCCGGCCGCAATGCTGTCGCCCAGCTAAGAGCAACTCCAACTCCTCCCTCGCTCAATCAGGAGTTCCCCATCGATCCGAACTACTCGCCTGTCTGGATCGCGGGCTTCTCGGGTTCTCCTCGTGCCTATATCGTCAGCCCGACCAGCCCGGACAAGAACAGCGGACCGGGCGAGGTCTCCGCGATCGAAATGTCGAGCAGCACGATCTCGACCAAGATCGATGTTGGCGTCAACCCGGTCTACGGTGTCATGACTGCGGACGGCAGGCGTGCCTTCATCATGAACAAAGGGGACAATACAGTCTCGGTCATCAATTCCCAGACCAACCAGCTCGACGTCGTCCCCACGCTCCCTGCTCCCGGTGCGGTCAATCCCATTCCCGTCGGAGTTGCCCCTGTCTGGGCAGATCTTGCTCCTACTCGCAATGAGCTCGTAGTGGTCAATGAAGGCGATGGAACATCGAAAGGCTCCGTCAGCCTCATCAACATTCCTCTCTGCTCCACAACGGCCCTTCCTGGTAACCCCAACTGCGACCCGAACAACCCCATTGATGCGAATGGCTTTGGTCAGTCACTCACGAAAACCCCCATCCCCGTCGGGGTCGATCCGCAGATGGTTGCTGTGCTTCAAGATGGTTCGCGTGCCTACGTCATCAACAAGGGTGACAGCACCGTCTCGGTGGTCAATCTCACTACCAACACTGTGACCGCCACGATTCCGGTTCCTGCGACTCCTCACCCAACCTTCATGGCGGTTATCAATGGAACCCCGACAGGGAAGGTCTACGTCACCTCGCCGGAGTCCGATCACATGACGATTATCCGCACCGATACGGATGTAGTCGAGACCACCGTTCCTCTGCAGGGCAAGGGAATCATGGTTCGGGCTCAACTCCCGTAACCAGCGCCACCAGCTCCTTCGACATCGACACACAGTTTGAAAGCAGGCGGTCTCTTCACGAAGAGGCCGCCTGACTTTTAGAAACTCTTGGGCTCTACTCCCCAGCCAGCACAATCGGCATGGTAGGAGATTGCGACCCTTCACCTTCCTCCACCGTTACACCGAATGCCTTCGCCCGGACTGATTTGGGCAGCGGGGGAAGGGTGAGCCTCGCATTCCCGTTCGCGTCCGGTCTGAAAACTCCTACGGGATTCGGATCTCGTCCATCGGCAGGGATCAGCCATAGCTCGTAGGTCTTTCCAGGATCGAGAGCTGCCAGATGATCTCCCAGAAAGATAAGCGCGCCTCGATCTGCGGCGTAGAGCACCAGGCCTTCAGGAGCAGCTTCGCCGGTTGTCGTCGAGGCTCCGGACAACACGATCTGCTTGGTCGATGCATCCTTGAGCGTATCCAGCAAGCGTCGGGAATCTGCCCTTTCTTCCCGTAGTTGCTCCAGACTCTCGGACTGCCTCACCAGTCGAGCCCGATAGTCCTCTCGTTGTTGATACAGCCTCATCCCTGCTACAGCAAGTGCTGCCACAGCTGCCCAGCTCAGCCATAAAAAGAGGTTTCGTTGCAGGTTGGTCCTCGCGGTATGGGGACGATCCTCTTCCTCAATATCCAGCTCTGGTCTGCTATGCGACTTCGTGGCAGTCCGCTGTCCTCGCGTTCGCCACTCCAGCGTCGGTTCTTCCAGGAACTGGTTTGGCTCCGGCTGCTCCACGGGCACTACACGCCCGACAGGCTCTATCGGGATGGTCTTCTTCTCTCGTGCTACCTGATGCATCACACGTTCCCGAACGGAATCCGCAGGGACCTGCATCTCGATCGCATAGGCACACGCGGCCAGATCACCCTGCAGGCGGCCCAATTCCTGCCGGCAAAAGGCGCAGCTGTTGATATGAGCTGCCATGCTCCTATGCTCGTTCTCATCGAGCAACTGCAGCGCAAACAACGCCAGGTCGGATGCTTCATAGTGTGTTGCCGTGCTCATGCCAGTGCCGCCCTCCTCAGTCCCAGCAGCGTGTCACGAACCTTCAGCTTCACGATGGACGCATCCTCACCCGTCATCTCGGCGATCTCACGATGAGAGAGCCCATCAAAAAACGCCATTCCGAAGATTCTCTTCTGGTCTGAAGGGAGCTTCGATACCGCAATTCGAACCTTCTCCGTCAACACTCCACGCTCTTGCTCGTTCGATAGATCGTAGAAAGCGGCTAGCGAGATATCCGGAATCGGTTCTACCGCCCTCCTGCGTCGAAGAGCCTCGATGGCTCTGTTTCGCGCAATCACGGCGAGCCATGCTCCAAGACTTCCCCGTACATCGAGGAAATCATCGGGCCGTCTCCAGATCTCGAGGAACAGCTCCTGCAGAATCCCTTCCGCCTTCTCCTTGTGGTGCAATACGCGAAGCAGCACGGAGTAGAGAACCGTCGCATAGCGGTCGTAAAGCGCTGTCATCGCGCTCTCATCGCCTCGCCGTATCAGCGTCAGCAGGATCGTGTCGTCTCGCAGCTCCGGCTCTGTGCGGGGAAACTCCATCACTCTAGCGCTCAAAATGCACCTGCTCTCGAAAAGAAATCCGCGGTCTTGCGTTTAGCCACTCTAACGTAGGCCGCAGCACAATGTACCTTAGAAGTGACAGTCCCTGTACCATTTTGGAACTGACTGACCTCCCATGAAACAAAGGCTCGATAAGCTCCTCGTCGATCAAGGCCACGCCGCATCCCGGGAACGGGCACAAGCTCTCATTCTCGCCGGCCGTGTTCTGGTCAACGAGCAGAAGGTCGACAAGCCGGGTTTCAGTGTTCCTGACGACGCTGTTCTTCGCCTTCTGGGCTCCGACCTCAAATACGTCAGCCGTGGCGGGCTCAAGCTGGAGCACGCCCTCGCGCACTGGAACATCTCTCTCGAAGGCATCCACACCGTCGATATCGGAGCTTCCACGGGAGGATTTACCGACTGCATGTTGCAGGCCGGCGCTCTAACCGTCCTCGCCGTCGACACAGGTTACGGACAGATTGCCCAGAAGCTTCGCGACGATCCTCGTGTCACCCTTCGTGAGCGCACCAACGCCCGCAGACTCGCGCCGGGGGAACTTCTACTATCGGGACAGCCCAGGCCAGTCTTTTTTGCCATGGACGTCTCCTTTATCTCAGCCACACTCGTGCTTCCTGCTGTCCTCTCGGCATTGAGCTTCGAGGCCGAGCCGTGGCAGGGAGCCGCCATCGTCTTGATCAAGCCGCAGTTCGAGGCTGGTCGTCACAACGTCGGCAAGGGAGGCATCGTGCGCGACCCCGAGGCTCGCCGTCTCGCCATCGAGCGCGTCTCTGATACTGTCGCGGAATTAGGTGGTCTCCACATCGATGTCATTGATTCTCCAATCCAGGGAATGGAAGGGAATCACGAGTATCTTCTCCGCGCCGTCTTCGGAAATGCCTGATACGGACAATAGAGCATTTTCCCTGTGAGTGTAGTGCAGGGCTTCCGCATCTATGGGCGTTTTCCGCAATGAAAACGCCGCCGCACGCCCTTTTCGGGATACCCGGCGACAGGGAAAATGCTCTAAGCCGGTAAACTAACATTAATGTTCAAGGCAGCCGTTATCTCGAAGCCGCAGAAGCCTGAGCTCTTTTCCATCGTGCGCGAGCTCGCATCCTGGCTGGAATCCCATGAGTATCAGATCCTCTTCGACCCTTACAGCGCTGCTTATCTCGGCGAAGATGTTCCGTCCGTTGCGCGTGAGGAGATGTCGCAGCATCATCCCAATCTTGTCATCGTCCTTGGAGGCGATGGGACGCTGCTCGCCGCGGCAAGAGCCTTTGCGCACTCTCCCACGCCCATCCTCGGAGTCAACCTGGGCTCTCTCGGCTTTCTGACGGAGATACCACTCTCCGATCTCTATACCTCGCTCGAAGCCTGGTGCGATAACTGCGCCAGTATCGAAGTTCGCGACATGATGCACACCGAGCTCATCCGCGAGGGCAAGTCCTTCAAGCATTGGGACGCCCTCAACGACATCGTCGTCTCGAAAGGCGCCATCGCCCGCATGTCCGAGTTCACCGTCGAGATCGACAAGCAATTTGTCGCTACCATGCGTGCAGACGGTGTCATCATCTCCACCCCTACAGGCTCCACGGCCTACAACCTGGCTGCAGCCGGACCCATCGTGATGCCGTCCGTCAACGCCCTGGTCGTCACACCCATCTGCCCGCACCTGCTCACCATACGGCCCATCGTGGTGCCGGGGGATGCCGAGGTCAATATCCGGGTGGAAGGTGCTCCTAACCTCACCTATCTCACCGTCGACGGCCAGGAGGCAGTTGAACTACAGCTAGGAGACGAGGTCCACTGCCGTCGTTCCGAACACAGCGTCCGTCTCCTGCGGCCACGCCGTAATGGCCTCTTCAGCGTGCTGCGCAGCAAACTCAAATGGGGAGAGCGCTAGACGGTTCTTGGCGTCATTCCGAGCGAAGCGCAAAGCGCGAAGTCGAGGAATCCCTGTATTCCGCTTGAACCTCCACTCCTCTTTCTGGTTCTAAAAAATGTGTCATCCTGAGCGAAGCCACGCAGTGGCGAAGTCGAAGGATTTGCAGAGGCTCGCAGTTCCAAAGTTATCGCCTCAGCCACACCGACTCAATCTCATGACCCTGCCCCTTCTGCAGAATCAGATCGGCGCGCTGGCGCGATGGCTGGATATTCTCGACTAGATTCGGCAGATTAATCTCACGCCAGATCTTCTGCGCAGTCCCTACCGCCTCCTCGTGATCGAGCGTGCGATAGCGATAGAAGTACGAAGAAGGATTCTGGAACGCAGTCCGCTGCAGTGCCAGAAACCGCTCCACATACCATTGCTCCAGGTCGTCCTTGTCTGCGTCGAGGAAGATGGAAAAATCGAAGTAGTCCGAAGCGATTACCGATGCTCTGTGCGGTGTCTGTAAGACATTCAGCCCCTCAAACAAAAGAAGGTCAGGGCGGCGGATCTCCTGCACTTTATCCGGCACGATGTCATAGCTCAGGTGTGAGTACACAGGAGCCTTAATAACCTCTTCTCCCGACTTCACCGCATGCAGAAAGCCCAGCACCTGGTGCAGATCATAGCTCTCCGGAAAGCCTTTTCTCCGCATCAGGCCTTTCTGCTCCAGTACCGCATTGGGATAGAGAAAGCCGTCCGTCGTAATCAAAGCGACATTGGGGCTCTCGGGCCACCGTGTCAACAGAGCCTGCAGAGTGCGCGCAAATGTGCTCTTGCCCACCGCCACGCTTCCGCCGATTGCGATCACAAAGGGAGAGCGCTCGTTCGCTCTGCCCAAAAACGCATTTTGTTCGAGAAGGAGGTCCTGGCCCGCCTCGAACCGAAGCTTCAGCAGCCGCGAAAGTGGAAGATACATCTTGGCCACTTCGACCAGCGACAAACGGTCGCACAGGCCTCGCAGCGCGGAGATATCCTCATCGGTCAACGGTAGCGGCGCGTCAGCGCTGAGGGCGTGCCACTCTTTTCGGCTGAAACGTTGGAACGGGCTCGATAGGGTCATGAGTAGAAAGGCAACCTGACTATCTTACTGCCGCAGCGAGATCATTGGCCCGCCCACCGGATGGCAGAAGACCTTGCCGTGGCTCAGGGCAATCTTTCTCTGCGCCAGAGCCGCCATCTCCGGATCATGCGTCACCATCACGATCGTGTGACCCTGCCCATGCAGGTTCTTCAGCAGATCGGCGACGATCCTCTGGTTCGCCGCGTCCAGATTTCCCGTCGGCTCATCCGCCAGCAGGATCGGAGGGTTATTGATCAGCGCCCGGGCGATGCAGACCCTCTGTTGTTCTCCACCCGACAACTCACTCGGAAGATGATCGGCACGCTGCCCCAGCCCTACCTTCTCCAGAGCCAGCCGAGCCTCGCGCTCATCCGTCATCGAATGGAAGTACTGTGCCAGCATCACATTCTCAACAGCGGAAAGATAGGGAATCAGATGAAACTGCTGAAAGATAAAGCCGATCTTATCGGCGCGGAACCGGTCAAGCTCCGTAGCCGACATCGTGGCGACATCCACTCCGTCGATGTGAAGCTTCCCATGTGTAGGTCGATCGAGGCAGCCGATCAGATTGACCAGCGTACTCTTTCCCGAGCCTGACGGCCCCGTAATCGCCACCCACTCTCCTGCGACGATAGAAAACGAGGCGTGATCGAGCGCGCAAACCGTACCGGCATGTCCCGCGTACTCTCTCGTTACGCCATGCAGCGCAATCACCGCGCAGTCAGGACGCGTCTCGAGATCAACGGGATTCTCCATCGTTACACCCTTTGTATCACTTCTCATTACTCGCCCTTCAGCAGCGCTGCGGGCTCAAGCCCCCGCAATACGCGAACCGGCAGCAGAGCCGCCACAGCCGCGATCAGCAGATTCAGCAGTAGCACGACAGGAATCACACCCAGGCGCGGAAGCGTCGCGGTATGAAAGTTCAACTGGCTGATCACCCATGCCGCCACCGATCCGATCACGTAGCCTGCTACAACACCACCCAGCGCCAGTGTCAGAGCCTCCAGCAGAAACATCGTCATCAGGCTTCTCTGCGATCCTCCCAAAGCCTTCATCAGGGCTAAGTCGCGTCTTCGTTCTAGTACACTCGCCGAAAGTGTCGCTAATACGCTTACCGCAACGGTCAGCGCGATCAGAAGCACAGCCCCATACATCAGGGCATGGGTCTTATCCACGATCCGGCTCTCGCCCTCCACCAACTGGCGGACCGGCTCAATCTTCGCGGCCGGTATCGTCTGCCTCAAACGCGTGATCGCGTCTTCAACCTTTGCGGAGTCTCCCTGAACCTGCACCTCGATCACGCTCGGCTTCGCTCCGGTCCAGGTCGTGAAGACCTCCTTGGGCAGGTAGATGCGGCTGTCCTCATCGCCCCCGGTGTGCAGCCTGCCCACTCCATGCAGCGTGATCGGGCGATCTGCGAACGTCAGCTGCACGGTCTGTTCATCGCCAACAAACTCAGCCGCCCGCTGACCCAGCAGCGCTGCATTCGGGTTCGTCGAAGAGGGCCACGCATCCACCTTCCACCACGAGTTCAGTTTCTCGACCGCTGCGAAATCGGTTCCCACTACGACCACCGGAGTTCCACGGTCCGTCGTCGCTACCGCATAGCCAAACTCCGCCGCGTCTGCATCGGGCCCAACCGCCTCCTTCACTCGACTTAGAGCATCGCCTGCCAGCCCCTCTTTGGAATCGTTCGCAGTGACGATGATATTCGCCCCAAAGCTGCGAAACTCCCTGTGCAGCTTCGCATCCAGATCGGCATAGAGTGTCAGCAGTGCCGTCGCCACCGCAGCCGAGACCGTCAGCGCAGTGAGAGCAGAAAGGCACCGGGCCCGCCGATGAATCAGCGAGCGTCGCAGAATCCCCGTCATATTCAAACGGCTCATGCGTTCGCTCTCAGAATTACCGAAGGATCGGTCGTCAACGCGCGCCGGATCGCCGGTGTGCTCCCTGCAATCGCTACCAGCAACGCCAGCGTCACCACAACAGGGAAGAGCACAGGAATCAGCAGAGAGCTCATCGCCGCAGGCTCTCCATTCGCGAAGATTCGCGCGCCCAGCCACGCTGCAAGTCCCGACCCTGCCAGGTATCCCAATCCCCCTGCAAACACTGCCAGCAAACCTGCCTCGGTATAAAACAACAGCGCCACGGTCGTCTTGCTCGCTCCCAGCGAACGCATCAGTCCAATCTCAGCCTGCCGCTCCAGAATCGTTGTCGCCATCGCCGCGCTCACGGCGAACCCTGCTGCCAGCAGCGCCGCTCCGCTGATCAGCCACATCAGTCCGCTGATCCGCTTCAGTACCGTTCCTTCGCTCTGTTCCACCTTACGCACCTGTTCCGCGCGGGCGCCTGGAATCGCCTCGCGAATCTGGTAGGCAATCGAATTCGCGTAGGGCCTGCAGTACCAGATCTCCTTCTGTTTAGGAGACAGCGAATCAGGATCCTTCCGCGCGAACGCATCCTCCGGCTTCGTGCGAGCGCTCACCTCAACCCTCCGCACGGCGTCCGGCTTACCGGCCATCTGCTGCGCCGCTTTCAGAGGCATCACAATCTGATTCTCCAAAGCATCTCCACTTGAAAACACTCCAACCACGTGGAGGGTCATCGCCTGCGAACCATCACCCGGTTGCCCTGACGTCTGGATCGAATCGCTTGCCTTCACTCCAAGCCTTTGCGCGAGTGCAGATCCTATAACGACCTCCGCACTTCCTGCCTGAGTCGACTGCTCCTGCGGCCACGCCCCCACAACCTTCCACCACGGATGCAGCCCCACAGCTCCTGTCTTCAGCGTCGTACCACCATTGCCGAGCGCATGATCAAACCACAACCCCATCGCTCCCGCATCCACATCCACGCCATTCTTTGTCTTGCCCAGAACCTGAACCGGTAGCTCCGGACTCACCCCCGTAATATTGTTCGCCCAGAAGATTCCGCGCAGCTTCGCCAGATCGCTCTCGTGTAAATACGCGCCGCCCGAGACGGGCTTCACGTCCACCCCGCCCACCTTCACCTCAAGCTGATCGGCTGCCGGATACACCACAAGATTCGCGCCATACGCCGCCAGCTCCTGGTGAATGCGATCTCCAATCGTCGTCGCCAGCGCCAGCATTGCCGTCACTGCCGTCGTCCCTAGCAGAATCGCCAATCCGGCAAGCGCCTTGCGGCGACGCTGCCGCCGGAAGCTCTCCATCAGTAGACGAAAGAACATCAGTTGCTCCTAGCGCTCAAACACTGGAACCAGCGTCTTCAGGTCGGCAGCAGCAATCACCAACTGCCCTCCCGAAACACTGCTCTTCAAAGGAATCGGATTACACCCACCCTCCTGCCCCATCGACGAAGGGTTCAGAGGCGAAGCGCACATCTTGCACGTAATCCCCTGGCCACTGATATAGAACCCCACCGGCCCGCAGATCCTGCATGCATCTCCCACAGAGACGATGTTGCCGTCCGGCTTCCTGTACAGCAGAAACCGTACCTCCACGCTGCCGCCCTTGCCGTCGTCCACCTTCACGCCATAGCGATGCAGCTTGTCGTCGTTGATCTCCGCTGCAGGAACCTCGACCTGGCTTCCCACCAGCGTCACCGCCGCCGTTGGAGACAGCGCCGTCGCGCTCTTCGCATAGATAAACTCCGCCGTCGAAAGGAAGATGAACAGGAAGCTCGTCGCCACGACCGCGTTCATCCACATCTTCTCGCGCCGCTGGGTCCACTCCGCTCTTCTTTTGTCCGCTGAGGTTGCATTCGCAGCCAGAGCCGCCGGTGCGCGTCGCCGATACTCCATCAGAATCATCAGCCCCGCCAGCGCCAACATCGTCACGAAGAAGAAGAGATCGTTGCGTACGATCGGGCCGATCATTCGCATCTCCGCCTGGCTCGAAGGCAGCACGCCATTCTCGCTCAGCTCATGCAGACCGCTCACGATCAGCTGAAATGCTACGAAATAAAGAATCACCGTCGTCACGCGGAAGAATCGCTGCAGGTTGACCTTCACGCTTCCACGGATAAACAGAACACCGAAGATGACTGCTACCGCAATCCCCAGCAGCGTTCCTATAAAACTCAGCAGCTCCGTCGAGTTCAGCGTCACCGCCGACAGGATCAGAACCGTCTCCACGCCCTCGCGCAGCACCAGCAGAAACACAAAGAAGAAAAGCCCGATCTTCGATACGCCCGCATTGTCATTCGCATACCGGGAGATCTTCTCCTCTATCTCCCCCTTCATCGTCCGGGCTGCCTTATGCATGAACCAGATCATGCTGATCACGAAGGCTGCCGCCGCCAACATCACCCAGCCCTCAAAGACGTCACTGTTCCACTGCGTCCTCGCCAGCACCACCGCGCCGGCCACACTCGCCGCCACCGCCGCACCCAGGGCCCAGAACACCGTGCGCTTCAGCTCCGAGCGCCCTATCTTGGTCAGGTAGGCGAAGACGATCCCCACGATCAGCGAGGCCTCGACGCCTTCCCGCAGGGTGATGATAAATGCCTGCAACATTAGGTGGTTCTCCCTCAAAGGGCCACCGCGAAGCACTTCGAAGCGAACCCCGGCCAGATGGCAGGCGGCCCCTCAGGACACGCTCCGCTCGTCTTCCAGTCTAAAGAGGACCAATTTGGTCGTCAATTGTCGAGAGATTGTCGTAAAGCGCTGTAACTCAAAATGGATGCAGAGGTTTCGTCTTCATAATCTCCTCCACCTCCTGGTAACCGTCCGGGAAGGCGAAGTTGTATCGCGGAGGAAGGGCAAAGACATAGCGCGAATTTCTTCCCAGCTCCGAAGGTCCTATGGGAGCCGCACTCACCACCAGATCTTGCTTCCACTGGGCCAGGGTGAAGATCATGATCGGAATATCCTGCCGCGGCTTCGCCTTGGTCCATCGCGGATCACGGAGCACGATCCTCGGCCCATACTCCTTGCGTCTCGGCTCTTCCTGGGTCGTGCCATCCCACCGTTGCACAAGCACGCGATACCCCTTCCAGTCCGCAGGAAGATTGAAGCGAAACCCATACTGGCGGTTTGTGTACACCACAGCCGCCTTGCTCGAATTTTCTGTGGCCGTCGTTGCCGCTGTGGTCTGTGCGCGCAGAGGGCAGGCAAGAAGTACTCCTGTCGATATTCCGACTGCGAGGCAAAGCCGTCGTGAAAGTACCTCTCCCTTCACGCCAAAATTCATACCAGAATCTCCGTCTTGTACTTCGGACCCAGTTCCAGAGCCTTCTTCTTCAGGGTCTCTGCCGCTGCCGCATCGGGTTTCGGCGGAGCCTCTGTTCTCGTCCCAACCCGCACTCCCACCTCCTCGAAGAATCTCTCCTGTCCCGCCGGGGCGCAGATACACAACAGCCTCGCCGGCGTCTTCGAGCTATTGTGAAACTGATGTGGTGCATTCGCCGGAATATGCACTGTCTCACCCGCCTTCGCGACTCTCTTGTCTCCACGGAACATCAGTTCGATCTCCCCTTCGAGCACGGTGAAGGTCTCTTCAAAATCGTGGCGATGCGGTGGTGGCCCTCCACCCGGAGGCACATGCATATCGATCAGGCAGTACCTGCCTGCCGTATCCTCACCCCGAAGCAAAATCGTATAGGTATCTCCCACCACACCAAGGTGAGGTGGCTCCTCCACGCTCTTGACCACAAGTACCCGCGTCAGATCATCCGCCGGAATATTCGCCATGCTTCGAAATCCCTCCTGATCTTGAGATAGTCTCACTCTCGGATACCTCTCGTCTCTCGGCGTTGCTGCGATAAATCCACGGAATCGCAAAACGTGAATTCTTGATGACAATGGGAGAACAAAACGGATGCTCGGCATCAGGAAGCATCCCGAAGAGGGAAAAGTCGAATTGCTCGCAGTTCTTTGCATAGCCCTTAGCCGAGACGACGCTTCCGGCGGATCGAACATCCTAATCCACAAGCGCCGGACAACATAGGTGTAACCTGACGGCGATGTCGTGTGGTTACACTCTCGGTCATACAATTCCTTAAAGGAGAAGCCGATGCAGCTTGGAATGGTTGGTCTTGGCAGGATGGGCGGAAACATGGTTCGCAGGCTCGTGGAACACGGTCACGAGTGCGTCGTCTACGATCATTCTCCTCAGGTCGTCGCCGAACTCGCAAAGACAAAAGGCGTCATCGCAGCCTCATCTCCGGAAGACATGGTCAGCAAGCTCGCTCCTCCGCGTCCCATCTGGCTCATGATTCCCGCAGGCTATGTCGATCAGTCCATCGCCCAGTTCGTGCCTCATTTGAAATCCGGCGACATCCTCATCGATGGCGGCAACTCCTACTACATCGACGACATCCGCCGCTCCAAGGACCTCATCCCCAAAGGCATTCACTACGTCGACGTAGGCACCAGCGGAGGCGTATGGGGACTGGAGCGCGGCTACTGCATGATGATCGGCGGCGAAGACAACGTCGTTCAGCACCTCGACCCCATCTTTCAGGCCATCGCACCCGGTCCCGGCGATGTCCCTCGCACCCCCGACTTCAACAAGATCGGCGGCACCGCAGAAGAAGGCTATCTCCACTGTGGAGCCAACGGAGCCGGCCACTTCGTCAAGATGGTGCATAACGGAATCGAGTACGGCATGATGGCTGCTTACGCCGAAGGCCTCGGCGTTCTCAAAGGCGCGAACATCGGCAAGCACACCGCCGAGATCGACGCCGAGACCACGCCTCTCCGCGACCCCGAGCACTACCAGTACGACTTCAACCTCCCCGCCGTCGCCGAGGTCTGGCGTCGCGGCTCGGTGATCGCCTCCTGGCTCCTCGATCTCACCGCCTCCGCGCTCGTCGAAGATCCCGCACTCTCCAAGTTCGGTGGTCGCGTCTCCGACTCCGGTGAAGGCCGCTGGACCATCAAAGCCGGCATCGACGAAGGAATCCCCACTCCCGTTCTCACCACTGCGCTCTACGAGAGATTCAGCTCTCGCGGTCTCGCCGACTTCTCCGATAAACTTCTCTCCGCCATGCGTTACGAATTCGGCGGTCACCTCGAAAAACCAGCTTCGAAATAGCCTCGCAAACCACAAGGAGAGATGCTTTTGAGCACGCAAGCCCCAACCGTTCCTCCAGTCATTCACTCCGATGCACTCATCTTCTTCGGTGCCACCGGTGACCTCGCCTATAAGAAGATCTTTCCCGCTCTCCAGGCGATGACCAAGCGCGGACATCTCAACGTCCCTGTGATCGGTGTCGCAAAAGCAGGATGGAACCTCGATCAGCTCAAAGCCCGCGCCCAGGACTCGCTCGAAAAGAATGGCGGCGGCGTCGATCGCGATGCTTGGCAGAAGCTCTCCTCGCTTCTCCGCTACGTCGATGGGGACTACGCCGATGCCTCCACGTTTACGGCTGTTCGTAAAGAGATGGGCAGCGCGAAGAATCCCGCTCACTATCTTGCCATCCCTCCATCGCTCTTCGAGAAAGTAATCGAGCAGCTTGTCCAATCCGGCTGCTCCAGCGGCGCACGCATCATCGTCGAAAAGCCCTTCGGCCACGACCTCGCCTCTGCGCAGGAGCTCAACCGCGTTCTCCTCTCCGCGTTTCCCGAATCCTCCATCTTCCGCATCGACCACTACCTCGCCAAAGGGCCCGTGCACAACATGGTCTCCTTCCGCTTCTCCAACGCCTTTCTCGAGCCACTCTGGAACCGCGACTACATCGAGAGCGTCCAGATCACCATGGCCGAAAACTTCGGCATTCAGGGACGCGGCGTCTTCTACGATCAGAATGGAGCCATCCGCGACGTCATCGAAAATCACATCTTCCAGGTCATGTGCAATCTCGCCATGGAATGTCCCGCACGACGCGACAGCGACTCGATCCGCGACGAAAAGGTTAAGGTCCTCAAAGCCATTCCACCCATCCAGGCTTGTGATCTTCTGCGCGGTCAGTTCCTCGGCTACAAAGATGAAAAAGGCGTATCCCCGGACTCCACTATGGAGACCTACGCCGCGCTTCAACTCGAGATCAAGAACTGGCGTTGGGACGGTGTACCCTTCTACATTCGTGCAGGCAAAAACCTGCCCACCACCTGCACCGAGGTCATCGCCCGCCTTCGTCGTCCTCCTCAGACCAACATCACCGATCCGGCCCCGCAGAACTACATGCGCTTCCGCATCATGCCCGAGATGACCATCGCCCTCGCTGTCTCCGTCGCTGCTCCCAATGACGAAGGCAAGCGCTCCCAGGTCGAGCTCGAGGCCTGCCGTCATCCCCGTGCCGAAGATATGGAAGCGTACGAACGCGTTCTGACCGACGCCATGGCCGGAGACTCCACCCTCTTCGCGCGCCAGGACTACGTCGAAGAGGCGTGGCGTATCGTCGATCCGGTCCTCAAGGCAAATACTCCCGTCTACCCCTACGCTCTCAATACTTGGGGACCCAGTGAGGTGCCGCAACAGGTACTCGGCAACGTAACGCCCCCAGGGGGCTGGCAGAAGCCGATCACCGATGCCGTCGAGGACTTCACCGTCATCGACTGAAAACGCATCTCATCTATCAGCTGTCGAAAGCTCTCGTTCGGAGTGATGCTTTGGCGCGTCCCGCCGCAGAGGCACACTTCGATAGTCATATAATGACGTCAAATCATCGCACCATGCAGGAGGTGCAATCCGTGGCAATCGATGAGAAGCAGCATCATGACTCAGCAACCTCCCTCGGCAGGCTCACCCGCCGCTCCTTCCTCTCCCGCATAAGTGCCGCAGGAGTGGCCACAGCCGCTGCCCCGCTCGCAGGTGCTGCTGTTGCGAAGCCTCCTGCATCACGACCCGCCGATGTCGCGCAGGCCATCCCCGGCACCATTCCCATCACCCTCAAAGTCAACGGTGACTCTCACTCCGTCAATGTCGATCCTCGCGCCACCCTGCTCGACACTCTGCGTGAGACTCTGCATCTCACCGGCACCAAGAAGGGTTGTGATCACGGTCAGTGCGGTGCCTGCACCGTCCACATCGACGGTCGGCGAATTAACAGCTGCCTGACCTTCGCCGCCATGCACCAGAACGCGGAGATCGTCACCATCGAAGGGCTCGGCTCTCCCGAACATCTTCACCCCATGCAGGCTGCCTTCGTTGAGCACGACGGCTTCCAGTGCGGTTACTGCACCTCCGGTCAGATCATGTCCGCCGCCGCCATGGTCAAAGAGCCCTGGGGAGCTGCCGACTCCGATGTGAAAGAAGCCATGAGCGGAAACATCTGCCGCTGCGGTGCCTATCCCAACATCGTCGCCGCCGTGCAGTCCGTTCGCCGAGCCTGAAGTATGAACCTTGAATGAAAGTGTCATCCTGAGCGAACCCTGAGCAAGCGCAGCGAGTCGAAGGGGGAGTCAGAAGGATCTGAGGTTGTACTGATAGACCTCATGACACTGGAAAGAGAATATCGATGGAACTCTTCGAACTTGTCACCGCTCGCACCATCCCCGATGCCGTCAAAGCGCAGGCTGCCTCCAATACCGCTCAAAATCGCGCCAGCGTCCGCTACATCGCCGGTGGAACCAATCTGATCGACTATATGAAACTCAACGTCGAGACGCCGAAACAACTCGTCGATCTCAACGCTCTTCCTCTGAATCAGATCGAGCGCACGTCGGATGGCAGTATGAAGATCGGCGCACTCGCGCGCAACTCCGACGTTGCCAACGATCCCACAGTCAAAGCGCAGTACGCCGTACTCTCGCAGGCCATCCTCTCAGGAGCGTCTCCGCAGCTTCGCAACATGGCCAGTACCGCAGGCAATCTTCTGCAGAAGACCCGCTGCGTCTACTACCGCGATACCGCCACGCCTTGCAATAAACGCGAACCCGGCTCCGGTTGTTCGGCGATCGGGGGCTACAACCGCATGCTCGCTATCCTTGGAACCAGCGAGCACTGCATCGCCAGCAATCCCTCCGATCAGAACGTCGCTCTCACAGCGCTCGAAGCCACCATTCACATCGAAGGACCCAAAGGCTCGCGCTCCGTTCCCATCGCCGAGTTCTACCTTCTCCCGGGCACAACCCCTGAGCGCGAGACCGTTCTCGAACCCGGCGATCTGATCACGCACATCACAATTCCCGCGCTGCCAGCCGGTGCGAAGAGTTACTACCTTAAGCTCCGCGATCGCGCCTCTTATGAGTTCGCCCTCGCCTCCGCCGCAATCGTGATGAAGCAGACCGGCGGCAAAATCGACTACATTCGCGTCGCCATGGGTGGCGTCGGAACCCGTCCCTGGCGCTCTCCAGAAGCTGAAAAAGCTCTGCACGGTAAAACCGCTACGCCTGCAAACTTCCGCGCAGCCGCCGAGGCCGCCCTGCACGGCGCAAAACCGCAGAGCCAGAATGGATTCAAAGTAGAGCTGGCAAAGCGCTGTCTCGTTCACGCCATGGCGCAAGCCAGCCAGAACGCCTGAGGAAGGTGCTTTGAAATGAGGAAATTAAAAAAGGAAATTGCTTCGAGATGTTTTGCTTAAGGGCACGGCTTTAGCCGTGCCGCGAAAGATCAAGGAAACAAAAGGGGCTTTAGCCCCTGAGGTACAAGGAAAAAGATCATGGACCAGATCAAAGAATCGAAGGTCATCGGCGTCAAGACACCCCGCATCGACGGACCGCTCAAGGTCTCTGGATCGGCGAAGTACGCCTCCGATCACAACTTCCCCAATATGGCCTACGCTTGGCCCGTCTGTGCGACGGTCTCCAGTGGAACCCTCACGGCACTCGAAACTGCCGCAGCTGAAAAGATGCCCGGCGTCATCGCTGTCTACCATCGCGAAAACATCGGTAAGCTCTATCGCACTCCGCCGAGCGCTGGCTTCACCATGATCATCGACGAAAAGCGTCCTCCGCTCGAAGACGATACGATCCGCTACTACGGACAGTACGTCGCCGTCGTCGTCGCGCAAACGATGGAGCAGGCGCGCGCCGCCGCCGAGTGCGTGAAAGCCACCTACAGCAAACAGCCGCACAACGTCGACGAGAAGCTTCTCTCGAGCGCTCTTACTACCCCCAAACCCGACGAGAAGAGCAAGCGTGGAGACACGACCGCCGCGCTCAAAGACGCAAAGATCAAAGTCGATCAGGTCTACACCATGCCGGTCGAAACCCATAACCCCATCGAGCTCCACGCCTCGGTGGCGGTCTACGATGGCGACAAGTTCACTCTCTATGAGACCTCGCAGGCGGTCGTAAACCATCGCGATGTGATGGCGGCCATGCTGGGCGTGCCTCCGGATAAGGTGCAGGTCATCACCCGTTTTCTGGGCTCCGGCTTCGGAGGCAAGCTCTGGCCCTGGCCGCATGGTCTGTTAGCGGCCGCTTGCGCTCGAAACCTCAAGCGTCCTGTCAAGCTCGTCGTCAGCCGTCAGATGATGTTCCAAAGCGTCGGACATCGCCCCGCGATCGATCAGCGTATCCAGCTTTCTGCCTCTGCGGACGGCAAACTCACTGCAGTTCAACAGGACTACGTCAATCACACCTCCATCCAGGATGACTACGACGAAGGCTGCGGCGAGATCACACCCTTCCTCTACAGCACGCCAAACCTGCTGGTTACGGGTGGCCTCGCTCGCCGCAACGTCGGCAATCCCACCGCCATGCGTGGCCCCGGCGCCGTCCCCGGACTCTATGCTCTCGAATCCGCAATGGACGAACTCGCCATCGCCCTCAAGATGGACCCCGTCGAGCTGCGTCTCAAGAACGAGCCCGCGACCGACGAAAGCCTCAGCATTCCTTTCTCCTCGCGCCACTTGAAAGAATGCCTGACCACAGGAGCCGAAAAGTTCGGCTGGTCCCGCCGCACCCCTGAAATTGGCTCCATGAAGCGCGACGGCCTCACCCTCGGTTGGGGAGTCGCCGCCTGCTCCTGGCTCGCTGCCCGTAGCGAGACCGAAGCCTCCGTCGAGCTGCGTCAGGACGGAACCGCTCGTGTCGCCTGCGGAACCCAGGACATCGGCGGCGGAACTTACACCGTCATGGCCCAGGTCGTCAGCCACGAGACAGGAATCCCCGTTCACAAGATCGACGTCGTTCTCGGCGATTCCTCGCTTCCTCCTGGCCCCATCTCCGGCGGCTCCTGGGTGACTGCCTCCATGACACCCTCGGTCCTCGAAGCTACGAAAAAAGCATCGAAGACCCTTCTCGAACTAGCGGTGAAATCGGAAGGCTCTCCCTTCAAAGAAAAAAAAGCTGATGAGCTCGAGCTCTGCGATGCCACGGTCCGCATCAAGGGGCAGTCGCAGGGAGCTGTACCTATCTCCGAGATCCTGCGCATCGCCCGTGTCAACGCCGTCTCCGGTACCGGAAAATCGGATGGAACTCTCGGACCTGGCAAGCCGAAGTTCTCGTTTCACTCCTATGGCGCGCAGTTTGCCGAGGTCACCTGGCAGCCCGAGATCGCCCGCCTCCGCGTCAGCCGCGTCGTGACTATCATCGACGCAGGCCGCATCCTCAACCCGCCCACCGCTCGCAACCAGATTGAGGGAGCTGTCATGATGGGCGTCGGTATGGCTCTCTTCGAGGAGACGATGTACGATCCGCGCACCGGAGCCCCCATCAACAACAACCTCGCCGACTACGTCGTCACCGTCAACGCCGACACCCCGGATATCGACGTCACCTTCCTCGACTACCCGGACTTCGAGCTCAATCCATTGGGCGCCCGCGGCGTAGGAGAGATTGGTCTCGCCGGCATAGCGGCTGCCATCACCGGAGCCGTCCATCACGCAACGGGCATACGCGTCAGGGATCTTCCCGTCCGTATCGAAGACCTGCTCGTCCCGGTCGGCCAAAAGATGCACGTGGCCTAGTCGGTTGCATTTGGCCTGGGCCGTTAGGCTATGGGTGTCATGCGCTCCACAAAACTTCGTCATTCCGAGCGCAGCGAGGAATCCCTGTATTTTGCTCGTGCCACCTCCCAACTCCGGGCGTGCTGCGACTAGAGCCAGAGAGAAGGATTGCACGCTGAGTTCCAATCCACAGATCGCCTCTTGACAGGGCTGCTATTGTTAAATTCAGAAGACAAATGGTCCGGCTCTGAGCCGGGCCTTTCTTTTTGCTCGCAGAGCGCACGGCAGGTCCAAAGCTATCTGCAATTTTTGGAAGACTTTGCGCAAAAAGGACGGGTGGGGTGTCGATTCAACACGGCGCCGTCTCGCAGAGAGACGCGGAGCCAGCAAGGCTCTGAAAATACTGTTAGAATCTATTAAATCCACTCCTCGGAGAGGCAATGCAGGCAATCTTAGCGCTCGAAGACGGGCGCATCTTTCGCGGCAAGAGCTTTGGCGCACGAGCGGAAAGCTCTGGCGAAGTGGTCTTCAATACATCTCTAACCGGCTACCAGGAGATCTTTACCGATCCCTCGTACGCAGGCCAGATCGTTGTTCTGACCAATCCTCACATCGGCAACTACGGAACAACTCCCCACGACGCCGAATCGAAGAAACCCTTCATCGAAGGCCTCGTAACCCGGGAGTTCTCCCCGGTCAGCTCCAACTGGCGCTCCACCCAGGTCGCTGACGAGTACCTCGAGCGCTACGGCGTCCCGGTGATCGCAGAAGTCGACACCCGGGCGATCGTCCGCCACCTCCGGGCCAACGGAGTCATGCGCGGCGTTCTCGCCAGCGGCGACAATCTCGACGCCGAAGCCATGGTTGCAAAGGCTCGTTCCATCCCCAAGATGGAAGGAACCGATCTCGCAAGTGTCGTCAGCACCAAAGAGCCGTACAAGTGGGACGCGACCGAGCCTAAGAACCAGACCGGCGACCCATTTCTGAAGCCCTCCGTCGACGGCGACGCACTCCACGTCGTCGCGTACGACTTCGGCATCAAGGACAACATCCTCCGCATGCTCGCGCGGGAGAACATCAACGTAACCGTCGTTCCCGCCAAAACCTCCGCAGAAGAGGTCCTCGCCATGAACCCCGATGGAGTCTTCTTCTCCAACGGTCCCGGCGACCCCGAGCCGCTGGACTACGCCATCGCAAATGTCCAGAAGCTGCAAGGCAAGAAGCCGATGTTCGGAATCTGTCTCGGCCATCAGATCTTCGGTATCGGCCTCGGCGGAAAAACCTACAAGCTGAAGTTCGGCCATCACGGCGGCAACCATCCCATCATGAACCACCAGACGGGCAAGGTCGAGATCACAGCGCAGAATCACAACTTCAACGTCGACCCCAAGTCTCTACCCGAAAACGTCGAGAAGACGCACACCAACCTCAACGACCAGACGCTGGCAGGTCTCCGTCACAAGACAGACCCCATGTTCAGCGTCCAGTACCACCCCGAGGCAAGCCCCGGTCCGCACGACTCACACTACCTCTTCAAAGACTTCCGCAAGATGATGGAGGAGTGGAAGAAGTAGTTTTAGTTCGAGATTGATGACAAAGGGCGCCGCTCG
>Ga0268266_10002367_pt1 | contig 20374 bp, 16 predicted proteins | sample KBSS13metaG_FD_190356 | JGI IMG/M metagenome (GOLD analysis project Ga0268266, IMG submission 190356) | Switchgrass rhizosphere microbial communities from Kellogg Biological Station, Michigan, USA - KBS S1-3 metaG (SPAdes) (version 2) | ecosystem: Host-associated > Plants > Roots > Rhizosphere... | reverse complement strand
AGGTCGCCCCGATTGACCGTTGGTCTTGCCGGGAGATTGGTCAGGGCGACGATCCGCCCGCGCATTGCCTCGATCTCGGCCGGGGAGACGAGGCCCGCCGCGACGCGTGACAGCGCACGCTCGATGCGCAGGCGCCCCGTCGCCGCGTCCGGGGCATCGCGTACCGAACGGATCATCGTGAGCAACCGGCCGCGATCGGTGACCGTCCGCACCAGGTACATCACCGCATCGACCAGTCCCCACGCGAGATTGCAGCCCAGCGCAGCGATAAACATGGCGCGGATCTGCGCATCGCGCGGCTCGGCGACGGAGACGGCGCCAATAAAGGTGAGCGCCATGAACAGTCCGAACAGCATCTCCGATACCCGGTCAATCGGACTCAGCACGGGCTCGCGCGTCGGCTCTTCATGGCGAACCTCTTCGTTGATGGCCATACGTGTTCTTCCGATCTATACAAATTTCGAGATCAACGCAGGAACGATATCGACGAACAGTATTTTCACGATCGTCATGCCTGGAAAAATCATTGCGTAGCCGATGTCCGGCCGGTCCGTCGGCGCGAGCTTGTTCGCATAGGCGAGGATCGCCGGGTTCCCGCACGCGCCTGCGACGATGCCCGCCACCTCATCGTAGGGCATCCGGTACACCAGCAGGCCAATCAGCAGAATCGGCAGCACGAGCGTCAACAGCACGACGGCGCCCAGGCCGAGCATCAGCAGGCCGGTTTCCGTGACCGTCGCGGCGAACTTCGGTCCCGAGGACATCCCGACTTGTGCGAGAAAAAGCGTGAGCCCGAGGTTGCGCAGCACGAGGTTGGCGGAGAGCGGGATGGTCCAGTTCATGCCCCCCGTGCGCCGCAGGTTGCCGAGGATCAGCGCCACGATCAGCACGCCCGCCAGTCCGATGGCGAGCTTGCCGATGCCGGGGAGCGGAACCTGGATCGCTCCGACCAGGAAGCCGAGTGCCATGCCAAGGCCGATGGAAATGTAGCTGAATTCCGCGGTGCCCTTGATCGAATCGCCGAAGTACTTGCGCATCGCCGGAAAATCCCCGCGATGCGTGAGCAGGCCGACACGATCACCGAACTCGAGCACGAGATCGGGCCGCGGCAGGATGTCGGTGTCGCCGCGTCGCACCTGGACCAGGGCCGCCGCCCTGTCTCCCGGCAGTTCGAGGTCGCCCAGCGCGCGGCCCACCACCGTCGGGCGTGAAGCGAACACGCGCATGTAGTCGAGATCGCTGCGATCCTTGAGCACGCGGCCGGGCGCCGGCTCACCGAGACCCCTCCTGGCCTGCTGAAGGGCGTCCTTGCTGGTCGCCGTGACGAGCACGACATCGTTCTCCGCGACGACGATGTTGGGGGAGGCCGGCTCGTTGCGGTGCTCCCTTCGCAGGGCCGCGATCTGCACCCCTGCGGGTAAACCGCTCATCACTTCGCCCATCGTCCTGCCGAAGTGATCCGGATTGCGGATGACGACCTCCAGCATCTCGAGGCCCGCGGCAGCGGGCGCCTCGATCTTCGGCTTGAGCAGCATGAAGCCGATATAGAGCAGCAGGATCGGCCCCGCGACCCCGAACGGATACGACACGGAGTAGCCGATGGCCGGGTCGTCGTTGCCGAGCGTCGCGATGGCCGCCTGCAGCGTCGGCGTACTCGTCCCTGAGCCCGCAAACAAGCCGAGTCCATAACCGAGCTTCAGGTCCATCCACTTCACGATCAGCATGCTCACCACGCCCGACAGCAGCACGCCGATCAGTGCAATGACGTTGGCCCTGCGTCCCGCAGCGCTCGTGAGGCCGAGGAAGAATTGCTTCCCGTACTGGACGCCGACGGCATAGAGGAAGAGTGCAAGGCCGAGCGTCCCGACCATCGGCGCCGGCACCGACTTGGGGGCGAACCAACCCACGCCGAGCGCGACGAACAGCACCGCGCCGACGCCGAGTGAGAATCCCTTGATGTTGATCTCGCCAACGAGATAGCCCACCGCGATCGTAAGGAACAGCGCCATCAGCGGCTGCTGCTCGAGCATCGTCCTGATGAATTCCATCAACTCTCCCAATCTTCCTGGACGTTCGACCCTAATACACGGTCAACCCGTGGCTGCGGAACTGTCCGCGCACGCGCTCGGTCAGAGCGGCGGTTGGCGGTTCGACGTTCTCCATCGGATAGGCCAGCCCAAGCTTGTGCCACTTTTCGCGACCCATCTGATGAAACGGCAGGATTTCGACCCGGTCGACGTTCCTCAGGCCTGCCACGAACTCGGCCAGCTTCTCGACGTTGTCGTGGGCGTCGGTATGGCCCGGCACCAGCACGAAACGAATCCAGGCAGGGCGGCCGAGCGCCGCCAGCCGGCGCGCAAACTCGAAGGTGGGCGCCTGCGGATGCCCGCTGACTTTCTCGAAGGTCGCCGCATCGCCGCCCTTGATGTCGAGGATCTGCAGGTCGATGTCCTGCAATTCGGCATCGGTGAAGCGATCGCCGAGCCGCCCCGAAGTTTCCATGGCCGTGTGCATCCCGAGCGCCTTGCAGCGCCGGAAGATCTGCGTGACGAACTTCCGCTGCACCATCGGCTCGCCCCCAGAGAGCGTGATCCCGCCGCCGCTCAGCTTGAGCACCTGGGCGTACTTGCCGATCTGGCGCATGGCCTGGGACACGGGGACCTGATGGCCGTTGCGCTTGTGCCAGGTGTCGGGGTTGTGGCAGAACTGGCAGCGCAGCAGGCAGCCCGTCAGGAAGCCGACGAATCGGATGCCCGGCCCATCCACGGTGCTGCCGACCTCGTACGAATGCACATAGCCGACGACATCCTCCTCCTCCGTTTCTTCGGTGTCGCCCGGATACACCGCCATGTAATCGTGTGCGGCCTTGCTTTCGACCGCGCCCTTGCGCGCGACGTGAAGTTCATACCGGCTGCCGATCAGCGATTGGCCCATGGCATCACCTCTACATACCGCCATGGAACGTGCGGTTGATGACATCCAGCTGCTGCTCCTTCGAGAGCTTGACGAAGTTCACCGCGTAGCCGGACACCCGGATCGTCAACTGCGGATATTTTTCCGGGTGCTTCATCGCGTCGCGCAGCGTATCGCGGTTGAGCACGTTGATGTTCACGTGGAAGCCGCCGCTTGCGAAATACGCATCGAGCAGGCCTGTCCCGCGCGCGGTTTGCTCGTCCTTGCTGCCGAGCGCGGAGGGCACCACCGACAGCGTGAGCGAGATGCCATCCTCGGCATCGTCGTACGGCAGTTTCGCGACCGACATCAGCGCCGCCAGCGCGCCGTGCGAGTCGCGTCCGTTGGAGGGATTGGCGCCGGGCGCGAAAGCGTCGCCCTTCTTGCGGCCGTCCGGCGTCGTGCCTGTCTTTTTCCCGTACACGACGTTGGAGGTGATGGTGAGCACCGACTGCGTATGCGTCGCGTTGCGATAGGTGGGGTACATCCGGATCTTGCCCATCATCATCGACACCAGGAATTTGGCGAGGTCGTCCACGCGGTCGTCGTTGTTGCCGAAGAACGGGAATTCGCCCTCGGTCTCGAAATCCACGATGAGGCCGCGCTCGTCGCGCACCGGCTTCACTTTGGCGTACTTGATCGCCGACAGGCTGTCCGCTGCGTGCGAAAGGCCGGCGATGCCGCAAGCCATGGTGCGCAGGACGTCGCGGTCGTGCAGCGCCATCTCCACCGCCTCGTAGCAGTACTTGTCGTGCATGTAGTGAATGCAGTTCAACGCGTTGACGTAGGTTTCAGCGAGCCAGTCCAGCATCGGGTTGAGGCGCTCGATCACTTCCTCGTACTTGAGCACGTCGCCGGTGATCGGCGCGAGCTTCGGGCCGATCTGCTTGCCGGTTACCTCGTCGCGGCCGCCGTTCAGCGCGTACAACAGCGTCTTGGGCAGGTTCACCCGCGCGCCGAAGAACTGCATCTGCTTGCCGACCCGCATCGCCGAAACGCAGCACGCAATGGCGCAGTCATCGCCGGATTTCGGCCGCATGAGATCGTCGGACTCGTACTGGATCGAGCTGGTATCGATGGACGTCTGGACCGCGAAGCGCTTGAAGCCGTCGGGCAGCCGCGGCGACCAGAACACCGTGATGTTGGGCTCGGGCGCCGGACCCAGGTTGCTCAGCGTGTGCAGCATCCGGAACGCGCTCTTCGTGACGAGCGTGCGGCCGTCCTCGCCCATTCCGCCTACCACCTCCGTCACCCACACCGGGTCGCCGGAGAAAAGCTCGTTGTACTCCGGGGCGCGCAGGAACCGCACGATGCGCCACTTGATGACGACGTCGTCGATGATCTCCTGGGCCTGCGATTCCGTCAGCGTGCCTTCGCGAATATCGCGCTCGAAATAGATGTCCCAGAACGTGGACAGGCGCCCGGCGGACATCGCCGCGCCGTTCTGCTGTTTAATGGCCGCGAGGTAGCCGAAGTAGGTCCACTGCACCGCCTCGCGCGCGTTGTTCGCCGGACCGGAGATGTCGTGGCCGTAGAGAAGTGCCATCTCGTGCAACTCCTGCAGGGACCGAATCTGCTCGGACAGCTCCTCGCGGAGCCTGATCACGTCCTCGGTCGAATGGCGGTTGTCCAGCTCCTCCTTCTCGCGCTTCTTGTCGGCGATGAGGAAATCGACGCCGTAGAGTGCAACCCGGCGATAGTCGCCGATGATGCGGCCGCGACCGTAGGCATCCGGCAGGCCGGTGACGATGCCCGACGAACGGGCGGCCCTGATGGCCGGCGTGTAGGCGTCGAATACGCCGTCGTTGTGCGTCTTGCGATACTTGGTGAAGATCTCGCCAACCCTCTCGTCCGGCTTGTAGCCATAGGATTCGAGGCTTGCCGCGACCACGCGCCAGCCGCCGTACGGCATGATCGCGCGCTTGAGCGGAGCGTCGGTCTGCAGCCCGACGATGATCTCGTTTTCCCTGTCGATGTAGCCGGCCTCGTGCGCCAGAATGCTGGAAGGGATCTGCGATACATCGAGGATGCCCTTCTCGCGTTCCTTGGCGAGCAGGGGCTGCAGCGTCTGCCATATGCCGCGCGTGCGCTCCGTTGGGCCTTGCAGAAAGGCGCCATCACCTTCGTATGGCGTGTAGTTGCGCTGGATGAATTCGCGGATGTTGACGCGGGTCTGCCAGGTCCCCGGCGCGAATCCGCGCCACGCGACGTCCCACCGCTCGTTCTCGACTTTCGGAATGCTTGCCATGATTTCTCCTTGGGAGGATCTAGCCGACCGCGTTGTCGTTCGCAGCCAGTTCGAGTGTGAGATGAACGACGCTGCCATCGCGCCGTTGCTGCATGGGAAATCCGCAGCGCCTGAAGACTGCGAGCATCGAGCTGTTCTGGATCAGGACGTCGGCTTCGAAGCGTGTGAGCCCCTGGCTGCGGGCGAGTGTGGCCAGATGCGCGAGGAGGCGAGACGCGATGCCCCGGCCCTGATAATCCTCTTCGACCATGAACGCCAGCTCCGCCGAGCGTTGGGTGTTCGGCGCTTCGCCTGCGAAGTACCGTCCCGCAGCAATGATCGTCTCACCCCGATCCGTTTCGGTCGTCACGACCAGCGCCACTTCGCGCACGAAATCGACGTTGACTGCGCGATCGAGCTCGGCGTCGGATAGATCGTTTCGAGGGCTGAAGAACCGGGTGTAGAGGGAGTCCTTTTCCATCAGCCGGAACGCCTCCAAAAAGGGGGTCCGGTCTTCGGGCCGGATGGCGCGAATCGTCACACGCGTGCCATATTTCAGCACCTCGCTGACCGAGTAGTCGCGCACCTGGTTCATAGGTTGGCGTGCTGGCCCCGGAATCGTGCTCCCTCTGCAGGGCGATGCCAGGCGAGTCCCGAATATCGGAGCCGCGCTACGGCTTCGATTGTTCTTTCATCTGCTTGCTCCATGCAGCGCGCTCTTCCGGGGACATGTCCTTGACGTTGGTCGGCTTCTTCTTGGCAACCTTCTTGGACGCCTCGACATTGGCGGCTGCTTGCGCAGGATTGGTGCCGGATTTGGTCAGGTTTTGCTGCGCCTGCATCGTGGCGGGATTATGGACATCCGGCTTGACCGCGTTCGGACCTTGCTTCGACTTCTCAGCGGCAGCCATTCCTTCCTTGGCTTTCTCCTCGGCGGTTTTTTGCGCGGCAGGATTCTGGTACGCAGCGGCGGCGCCTTTGTCCTGCGGCGTGGGTGTGGGCGAGGGTGCAGCGCCCTGCGCGAAGACCGCCGACGATGCGACGGAGAACGTAGCGACAATCAAGGTTGCGAGCAGCGTTTTCATGGTTACTTCCTCCCGAATTGTAGTGTGGCACTGCGCAGCAGCACTGCGGAAGCGCAGATAACGGTCAGGCCATGATGTTCACCCCACCGTCGACATAAAGCGTTTCGCCCGACAGCCGTCTTGCATACGGCGTCGAGAGAAACGCGCACGTGAATCCCACGTCCATGATGTCGACCAGCTCGCCGATGGGCGCGCGTTGCGCGGCTTCGGTCAGCAGCAGGTCGAAATCCTTTAGGCCGGATGCCGCGCGAGTCTTGAGCGGCCCCGGCGAGATCGCGTGCACGCGGATGCCTTGCCCGCCCAATTCGTAGGCGAGATAGCGGCAGCACGCCTCGAGAGCGGCCTTGACCGGTCCCATGACGCTGTAGGTCGGCACGACCTTGCTGGCGCCGTGGTAGCTCATCGCGAACATCGTTCCGCCGTCTTTCATCAGCGGCGCGGCGAGTCGTGCCATGCGCACGAACGAGTGGCAGGAGATGTCCATTGCCTTCGCAAAGCCCGCCGCGGAACAGTTGAGGAGGCCCCCCTGCAAGTCCTCCTTCGGGGCGAATGCGATCGAGTGCACGAGGATGTCGAGGGAGCCCCACTGGGCCGCGACCGCCGCGAACACGCTCTCGAGCGCGCCTTCGCTGCCGACGTCGAGCGGCAGAAACAGCGGCGCTTCGAGCTCGCGCGCCAAAGGCTCTACGTAGCGCCTGGCCTTGTCGTTGAGATACGTAATTGCAAGATCGGCGCCGAGCTCTCGGAACGCCTTCGCGCAGCCGTACGCGATCGACTGGTCGTTTGCGATACCTATGACGAGCGCTTTCTTTCCCTTCAGAATCTGGCGCGGCTCTTCGCTGCTCATTGAATCCCCCCTCCGCGCTGCGCGCTCCGGCATTCGCCCTTGGGGCGGCCCGGCGGGGCAACTGGATTACCTTCGCGCTGCGCGCTCCGGCATTCGCCCTTGGGGCGGCCCGGCGGGCTCATGCACGCCCCTGTTGCGACTGCGTGCCGAGAATGTTGTAAGTGTGGCGCGCGATCATGAGTTCCTCGTTGGTTGGAATGACCCACGCCGACACGCGGCTCGCGGTGGTGCTGATTCGTCCGGCACCTTGCCGGTTGGCGTCGGCATCCAGTTCCACACCGAGCCATTGCGCGTCGCGACAGACGCGCTCGCGCAAGCTGCGGCTGTTCTCGCCGATTCCCGCTGTGAATACGATCGCATCGATTCCGCCGAGCGCCGCAGCGAGCGAGCCCAGCTCGCGACCGACACGGTAGATGTAAAGGTCAATGGCTGCCTTGGCGTCGGGCTCGTTGCTGGCCTCGAGCGTTCGCATGTCGCTGGAAATGCCCGACACGCCCAAGAGGCCCGATTGCTGATAGATGAGCTTCTCGATTGCGCGCGCGTCCATCCCGAGCTCGTCCATCAGATACAGCACCACGCCGGGATCCAGGTTTCCGCAGCGAGTACCCATCGGAAGTCCATCGGCGGCGGTGAATCCCATCGTGCTGGCAACGCTCGCGCCGCCTGCGATCGCGCACATGCTCGATCCATTCCCCAGGTGCAGCACGACGACTTTGCCGGCGGCGGCACGCGAGTCGTAATCCGGCATGACGCTTGCCACGTACTCGTACGACAGCCCGTGAAAGCCGTACCGGACCACGCCTCGCTCCGTAATTGCCTTTGGCAGTGCGAATGCCTGCGCCACGGGGGGCTGGCCCCTGTGGAACGCGGTATCGAAGCAGGCAATCTGCGGGAGCTGCGGCAGGCGTTCCAGCAGGCCCCGGATGGGCGCCAGGTTGTGCGGCTGGTGCAGCGGTGCAAGCGGGACATACTTCTCGAGCGCCGCGAGTACCGACGCATCGACGCGCACGGGTTGGGCGTACTCGGGTCCGCCGTGCACGACCCGGTGGCCCACGCCGACGAGCCGGTGCTCGGTGAATCGGTTCCGGAGAAAGGCCACGAGGTAATCGAGCGCGCCCGCATGTCCCAGCGAGGAACCCTCACCCCACGATTTTTCGTCGAGGATAGTGCCGGCCCCGTCCTTGGCAACAAAGCGCGGAGCGGTATGCAGTCCCTCGGCCTGCCCGCGGACGACGACCGAGATGCCTTGCGCACTGTCGACGAACAGCGAGAACTTGAAGCTCGACGAGCCGGCGTTCAGTACGGCGATTGCGTCGGCCATGTCATGCACCTCACGCCACTGCCTTGCTGGCTGCTTCTCGGCGCGCGTGCGCGACCAGTGCCGCAATGCCACAGGAGGCGAGCCGCGTCATCACCGAGTCGGCGCGGCTCGTGAGGATGATAGGGACGCGCGCCCCGAGGACGATCCCTGCGGCGTCGGCTCCGGCGAGGAACGACAGGCTCTTCGCGAGCATGTTGCCTGCCTCGAGATCCGGGACTACGAGCACGTTCGCCCGGCCGGCCACCGGCGAGTCGATCTTCTTGACCTTCACCGATTCGAGGCTTATCGCGTTGTCGAGCGCGAGCGGGCCGTCGAGAATCGCACCCGTGATCTGGCCGCGGTCGGCCATCTTGCACAATGCGCCGGCCTCGATCGTCGACGGCACCTTCGGATTGACGGTCTCCATTGCCGAGAGGATCGCCACGCGGACCTCAGGGACGCCCATCGCATGCGCAAGGTCGATCGCGTTCTGGATGATATGGACTTTGTCTTCCATCGTCGGTGCGATGTTGATCGCGGCGTCGGTGACGATCAGGGTCTCGGCATACGACGGCACATCCATCACGAAGCAATGGCTGACGCGCCGCGCTGTGCGGAGGCCCGTCTCGCGCCTGACGACCGCGGCCATCAGCTCGTCGGTGTGCAGGCTGCCTTTCATCAGCGCTTCGGCCTTGCCTTCGCGCACGAGCTCGACCGCCTTCGCGGCGGACGCCTCGCTGTAGGGCGCGTCGACGATCGGAATGTTGGCGAGGTCGATACCGTGCTGCTTCGCCAGCGCTTCGATGCGTGCGCGCGGCCCCACCAGTATTGGCGCAATCAAGCCGAGCTGCGCAGCTTCGACCGCACCGCGGAGCGAGCTTTCGTCGCATGGGTGGGCGACCGCCGTCGGCGTCGGCGGCAACGACTTGCAACGTTCGAGCAGGCGCTCGTACTTCTCGTGCGCACGTTCCATCGCTACTCCACTCTGTTCCGACTGCGCTTGCCGGCGGGTTTGCCCTTGGCCTTGCGCGGGACCGGCGCGGGGCGCGACGTCCTGGGAGTCACCTCCAGTGTTTCGCCGAGGTGCTCGACCATCGCAAGCTGCTCCGTCGACGGCTTCGTGCGCTGCACGCGCTCGTCGGCGAGGAGGCGCTGGACAAGCGTCACGAGCTTGTCCCGATCGCCTTGACGCGCGAGCAGCTTGGGCAGCGTGGCAAGCGCCTGCTCGGGCTCGTAGCGCACGATGATCTCCTGCTCGCCGCGAATGCGGCGCCACTGATCGGGCGGCATCGCGGGCAACAGCGCGTGGTAGTCGGCCATCAGTTCCTGCCGCATTTGCAATCGCGACAGGAGCAGCGGCTCGCCTTTGCGGGCGAGCAGGCACGCGACCCGCGCGAGCGCCTCGGGATAACCCCCTTCCGCGATCGACGCCAGCGCCTCCTGGACGAACGGCAGCTCGCGCGGCTCGACCATGGGTTCGGAAGTTTTCCCGCCGGCCTGTCGCTTGTCGGCCACATAGAGCGAGAACACGTTGCCGTACGTCTGGAAGAAGGCCGCTTCGCTCGCCGCATCGCGCATGCCGCGGTAGTACTCCAGCGAGGCGCTGATTGCCGTCGACGCGACCTTCTCGACCTTCACCGCGATATTGTCATCGCGAACTTCTGCACGCTGGGCCTTGACCGCCTCTGCGGCCGGGCCGAGCCAGCCGAGCCACGGATTCAGGTCCGAGAACGCCCAGCGCTGAAAGCGCAACGGATGGAACTGGCGGCGCAGCTTGGCTGTGAACTCGTTGGACGTCGATTGGATCAACGGCTGCAGGAACAGCTCGTAGGCACGCTGGTTGAATTCGGAGATGGCGGCGACAGCCTCGAACGGCTTCTCGTCGGCGCGCTCGAACCGATTCAGTCGCGCGACGATTTCCTCCAGCCGGCGCTCGGTGAACTCCACTTCGTATTCGATCTTCCCGTCCCGGCCTTTGCGCTCGTTGATGGCCATTGCGTACAAGCCGGGTGGCAGCGTCTCGATCGACTTCAGCACCGAGACGATCTGTGCGTGCTCCTTCTTCGCGACCTTGCCGGATACGAAGATGCCGAGATGCCCGACGTCCTGGTGCACCAGTCCTACGATGACCTGGCCGCGCGCCTTGATTTCTTCCGTCGAGCCGTAGACGTCGGCAACCCAGTTGAAGGCTTGCTGCGGCGGCGTGATGTTGTCGCCCATCGATGCGAAGAGGACGATCGGTGCCTTGATCTTGCGCAGATCGAAGGCTTCGCCGTTCTGCGACTTCGTGTCGCCGGACCAGAGCTTGTTGCCGACGAACAGGTTACGCGTGATCCACTCGATCTCCTCGCGGTTCATGAGGTAGAAGCCGCCCCACCAGCGCTCGAACTCCAGAAAGCGCGGCGGCTCGGTGTCGACGTTCGTGTACAGGTGGTAGTACTTGTCCCAGAACGTGTTGGCGGGGTTGAGGCTTTCGAAGTTCTCGACCAGGTAGGCGCCGTCGAACACCCCGTTGCCTTGATCGGCGGTCATCGACGCGAGCCAGGTGCCGCCGAGCATGCCGCCCGCGTAGCGCATCGGATTGTCGCCCGCGCCTTCCTGCCACGCTCCGCCCCAGTACGACATCGGCGCGCCGTTGATCACGATGGGACCTGTGTCGTCCGGATCGGCCGCGGCGAGCATCATTGCCGCCCAGCCGCCCTGGCAGTTGCCGACGATGGCAGGTTTCGGGCTGTTCGGATGGAGCTCGCGCACCTTGTGCACGAACTGCTTTTCCGCGTCGCAGACGTGGAGGAGGGTCTGGCCCGGCTCGGGGTCGCGAAAGAAGATGACGAAGTAGACCGTGTGGCCCTCGCGCAGTGCGACTCCCACCTGCGAATCGTCCTTGAAGCCGCCGATGCCGGGGCCGTGGCCAGCGCGCGGGTCGATGATGATGTACGGGCGCCGCTTGGGATCGATGGTCACGCCCTCGGGCGGAACGATGCGCACGAGCGCATAGTTCACCGGCCGCGCGAGCGTGCGGCCGTCGACGATCGTTTCGTAGGCGAAGTGCAGAACCGGCGTCAGGCCTTCGCGCGCGTGCTCGACGAAGTTGTTGCCGCGCTGACGCATCGTGTCCCAGAACAGGATCGACCGCTGCGCGGCATCGACGGCATAGTTGTACCAGTCCGACCAGATATTCGCGGCGGATGCCGGATGGGTCAGCTGCTCCGCGCTCAGATTATCGGCAAAGGCCTTCTTGAGCTGCTCGGCAAAGCGCTCTTGCGCCACTTTCGTACGCTTCTGGAAGAGGATTGGAACCTTCGTGGTGATTTCGTGGCTCTGGGATAACTGGCGAGCGATGGTCATGGCATTTGTCTCTATGTGCGAGGGATCTGCTTCACCTGAAATCGGGGACGAGGTGATGCTCCCGGACGTCAGGCTCGTAGGCGGGGCGCCTGGCCTTCGCCAAGTTCTTGACGCAGGCTCTCGACGATCTTTGTCACCAGGGCAGCGGTTACCGCCTCGCCCCGCGCGCCCGTCGTCTTCCGGCGCGCATGGTAATGCAGTATCAGTGTGCTGCGCAGCCCATTGAAAGCAATCGAGTTCTTTGAGTCACAGATCGACGTCGCTTTTCAGGAAACGCTGATCGCTCCCGTGTGCGAAATTCGCACGTTGCAGATAGGCGCGAGCTTCGCGATCAAATACGTCGCGATTTTTCAGCTACCAGCCACCACTCCAGCATACTCGGCCCGTCACTCATCAGGGAGGGGCCGCCTTACCGGCTCCGCTGCGGGCCTCGAAGACGATGCGCACGTCGCGTCATTGCTGCTTGCTGCCCTTGATGTTTCCGGCGACACCGCCGACGACCGCGCCGACGGCGGCACCCGTCCAGCCGCTGCCACCGGCGATGGCCGCAATGCCCGCGCCCGCTGCGGCACCAATTGCCGCGCCGCTCACCGTTCCCTGCTGCTGCGGAGTCATGCTCGTGCATCCGATCACGACGCTCGCGGCCGCGATTGCCACAATTAGACCAACTCGTTTCATGCTCGTTCTCCTCTACTTGGCTTTTTGCAGGCCCGGCGCGACCATTTCGAACCAGATGGTTTCGACGACGGGTCGCTGCAACTTGTCGGGATGAGCGGCGTACCACCTGTCGAGCGCATCGCGCACGCTGTCGAGGGTTTCGCCCTTCAATCCTTTGGCAAAGCGCGGAACGATGCTCTGCGCGTCGGACGGCGGGTTTGCTGCGTGATAGGCCAACTCAACCTGGATGACATTGGCGATGCCAATGAGGTACGCCTTCTTCACCGGTTCTGACGACGTAATCCAGTGTTCGCCGGTGATCATGGGAACTTCATCCGCGCGCGCGCTGCTGCATGCCACCGACAACACCATGCATGCCACGGTCATCGCCGCTCGAAACTGCTCTTTCATCGTCATCGTGTCCTCCACTGGGAATCGAATTTCACCATGCGTCGACTGCGGGAGACGCGCTTCCCTTTTGCACGCATTCGCCGCGCCACGAACGGTCGTTACTTGGCGGCAGGCGTAACTTTGATCGCGACCGCCTCCGTGTACGTGGCTTCGATTTGATCGCCCTTGGCGACGAGCTTGAACTGTTCAGGATCGCGTACCTTGAGCTCTACCGTGCGCTGCGGTCCACGTAGCGTAAGCGATTGCGTCGCGGGGTTGACGGCAACAACCTCGGCGACGATCGTCACTTGACGGCCCACGATTCCTGCGGGCGTCTGACCCGGTTTGGCCCCGGCCGCCCCTGACTGCTCGGTACGCGCGATCGCCTTGCCACCACCCTTCTTGAGCTCGACGGTCAGCGCTTCGGCGTATTCGACGTTGACCTGATCGCCGACCTTCATCTGCGCAAAATTCTTCACGTCCGGCCCGGCCGTTACGACGATTTCATTGCCCTGCGGACCCTTCAATGTGATCACACGCGTCGCAGCGTCGATTGCGACAATCGCTGCCGTGACGTTAACGGTTTGCGCGGCCGCGGCGACACCGGGGCCCTTGCCGACCATGGCATCGCCCGTCTGGGCCGCGGCGGGCAGCGCAAGCGCCGCTGAAAATATCGACGCGACCATGACAGTCTTACGTATTTGGACAGTTTTACGCATTCGTTCTGGCACTTTCGCATTAAGAGTTGAAGAACATTCGAACCGTCAACACCGCCGCACCTACCGTGAGCGGCTCCGTTGTTGCGCACAAAAACGGTGGACCATGTCGGCGGCACTAACGGATCGAAGGGCGTTGCGACCTCGGAATCCTACCTGGTCCGCAGCCGGAAACTACCGGTGCGCCGGCGATGTTACACGCGCAAGCTGTCGCGGCGGATGCCAAGGCGGCGTGGCGGGGGTTTCTATCTTGCGCGAGACGCAGTTTACGGCCACGATCTGCGGATGCGCGCAACCCGTGTTTCACGCTTCGGCCTGGTCGTCGTGGGCTCTGCCATAGCCTGGTTTGCCGGGACGGCCTTCAGCGCAATCCTGGCCGAGGCGAAACGGATTCTCTTCGTTGAGTCGTTCGCGCCGGGAACGTCTCCGTTCGCCCCCTTCAACCCGGCATTTCGGATCCGGGCCGCACGTACCTGTCTCGCTGCAGTCAAGTCGCAGCTTACGCGCGCTACCCTAAACACGATTGATCTGCGTCAAGGGCCGATGCTGCCTTGCAACGTCGTGTGCAAGCGTCGCGTGGTGCGAGCGATACGGAGGCTGAAGCGGGTCGCTCGGGAAGACTTCGCCCCGCCCGGCGCTCGACGCCGCGACCACGTGCTTCGCACCTGGCCGGCGCAGGTGGCGTTGTACGAGGTTTCACTGGATGGGTGGCGCCCCGGGGTTCCGGAAAACGAGAATCCGCTGGTCGAGGTCATCCGCTCCCAGTTTTCCGGTCTCCGCATGGAGGCAACGAGCCCGGTGCCACCAGTGTCGCACGTCGGGCACACCGGGTAACCAACCCGCTCACCGCGAGATCCCCTTGCAGGCAACTTCGCGCGCGGTCAAGACGGCGCTGCTCGTAGCGGCCTTGGCCGTCATCGCGATCCTTGTCGCCAAATTTGGCCGCAACCCGGACCTGTCGCACGTCAAGGTCGCGATCGTCTCGGGCAGCGAGGACGGGAACTATTACGCAATCGTGGCAAAAGCGGCCGCGGAGGCGCGACGCGAGCGTGGCCGCATCGAGAATCTGGCAAGCGCCGGCTCCGTCGAAAACATGCAACGCCTGGCTGCGGCCGCATCGTCCTGCGATATCCAGTTCGCGCTGGTGCAGGACGGCCTCCCATGGCCGGCGTCACACCCGTTCCAGCTGATCGGGCGGCTGCCCGTATCGGAGTCCTTCGTCGTGCTCGGCCGCGACGCGGACAGTATCCGGTCGGTGACCGACATGCGCGGCAAGCGGGTCGGCATCGGCCCCGTGGGAAGCGGCACCGAGCACGTGGCGCGGCAGGTCATGGCGCAACTCGCGGAGCTGAACATCAAGGTGACCACCCAGCCGATACGCGAGCAGATCGCGATGCTCGAACGCGGCGATCTCGACCTGGGCGCCATGGTCATTGCTCCGGAGGCAAACTTGATGCTCGAGGCGGTTCGCGACCGAAAGCTTCAGATCGTCGATTTCTCGGTTGCCGACGCGCTCGCGCACCGGCTCCCGTCCGCACGCGTCGGAATCATCAAGGCCGGCTATTACGACCCTGTTCGCCAGCTGCCGCCGACTGACAAACGGATCATCGACATCGACACACTTGTCATCGGCAATGGCTGCGCTCGCGAGTCGGTCACGCAAGGTGTAATCACGGCATTCGTACGCCAGTTTCCCAACTTCGTCGCGGTCAATCGCGAACGGCCGAATCTGACCGGGTTGGAATACGCATCGGCGGCGCGCAGCTACCTGGACAACCAAGGTCCCGACCAGGTAGGCCAGTATGTTCCGTGGGTCATCGACATCATGCCCACGGCACGCTGGGTACAGTTGGTATTCGCCTTTTCCCTGCTGTTCGGGGCCCAAGCGGTGTGGCACCGTTTTCGTCTGTGGCGACTGGACGCGGGGCGCGTCCGTATCGAAGGCGACGTGGCACGGATTTTCGCGCCTGGCATCACGGTCCCCGAGATCGCGGCAACGGTACCGGAGCAGCAGCGCCGCACCCCGGAGGTGCGGGCGAAGGTCGATGCCGCCATGAACGCGCTCACTGAGCTTGCAAACCGCTGCCGCAGGCAATCGTTGTCGATGCTGGTCCCGATGGGTCAGGAAATGAACTACCGCTATCAGGAAAAGCTCATCGCCGAGCTTCTTCACGCCTTGCGACAGTTCCGTGCGCGACTCGATGACTGAAATGCTGTAGCGTGATCTACATGGGCTCTGTACATTCCAAGGACCTTTCCGTTCAACGCGGTGACGGGGCAGTCCGCGATCGTGAGCCATAAATGGTTCGTTGATGGCGGATGATCATTGATTGCACCATCGAAATTCCGCACCGCACGACACCAAACCCGAAGGAGAGCTTTGACATGAAACTCGTACACCTCTGGATACTTGCGTTCACTGCGGGGCTCAGCACGGGGGCCAGCGCACAACAGCAATTCGTCTACCCCGCCAAGGGCCAGTCGCCGCAACAGCAGAAGAGCGACGAAGCAGCCTGCTATTCGTGGGCGGTCCAGCAATCCGGATTCGATCCCGCCAAGCCGCAGCCACAACAGCAGGCGGCGGCACCGCCCACGACGGCGACGGGCACTACGCCCGGAGCCGGCGCTCGCGGAGCGGCGCGCGGTGCAGTTGTCGGAGAGATCGTGGGCGGAGATGCGGGGACCGGTGCAGCGGTGGGTGCGGCGGCGGCGCGCGGGCAAAGCCGCCGGCAAAACGCCGCAGCGTCGCAGCAGGGACAGCAACAACAGCAGGCGGCCAATCAGCAACAACAGGCGGCTTTCGGCAAGGCGCGCGGCGCGTGCCTCGAGGGCCGCGGATATACCGTCAAGTGAGCCGCAGTCGCTTGCGATCCGAGGGCCTGGGGGAAGCATGAGCCGCTTGCAAGTGCCGTTATTGCTGTTATTGACGTCGTTCCTGATGCTTGCGGGCTGCGCCACTCGCCCGGTCAACCCTCCGATCACGCAGACCGACCCGCGTGCCGGATACCGCTTCGAGGTGCGCCAGGCGGAAAGCAAGGGCAGCAAGGAAAACCTGGTCATCCTTGCGTTCTCGGGCGGCGGCACGCGGGCTGCCGCGTTCTCCTATGGCGTGCTGGAGTTCCTCCGGCGCACGCAGATCGTCGCGCCGAACGGCGCCAAATATCGCCTGCTCGACTCCGTCGATGTCATCACGGGCGTGTCGGGCGGCAGCTTCACTGCGCTGGCCTATGGACTCTACGGCGAAAAGCTGTTCGACGACTACGAGCAGCGCTTTCTGAAGCGCAACGTCCAGGGCGAGATCATCGCCCGCGCCTTCAGTCCGCGCTATTGGGGAGACCTCTCGTCGGAGGGCTGGGGGCGCTCCGAGCTGGCGGCCCAGCTGTACGACGAGATCCTGTTCAACGGCGCCACCTTCGCCGATCTCAACCACGGAGCGGGCCCGATGATATTGGCGTCGGCCACGGACATCTCGTCGGGCGCGCGTTTCGTCTTCCACCAAGGCACCTTCGACATCATCTGCTCGGACCTCAATGCCGTGCCGCTGTCCCGTGCCGCCGCGGCGTCGTCGGCGGTGCCCGTCGTGCTCTCATCCATCACGATGAAGAACTATGGGGGTACCTGTAACGCAACGCCGCCGGAATGGGCGAAGCTGTTCCTCGACACCGACAACCCGCCGCGACCTGCCGCGCGTGCGATTCGATCGCTTAAGAATCTGCAGGCCTATCGCGACAGCGTCCATCGGCCTTATCTGCATCTCGTCGACGGAGGGGTGTCGGACAACGTGGGCATGCGCGGTGTGCTCGATGCGATGGAAGTCCTCGAAGCGCTGCACGAGGCAGGCTTGCCTTCGCCGCTCGACAGCGTGCGCCGGATTATCGTATTCGTCGTGAACTCGCTGTCGTCACCGCCGACCAAGTGGGACGAGTCGTATTCGCCCCCGGGCACGGTCGACATCCTGCTCAAGTCCGCCGGCACGCCGATCGATGCGTTTTCCTTCGAGACGATCGAACTGCTGAGAGACACCGCGGCGCGCTGGCAGACCTTGCGTCTGATCCGCGATTCGCCCGCCTATGCGGCCAACAAGGATCCCCGGGTGGCCGCCGCCCTGCGCGTCCCGGCCGCCGAGATCTATGCGATCGACGTGTCGTTCTCGGCGCTCAAGGACAAGGCAGAATTCGACTATCTGAATCTGCAGCCGACCACGTTCGTGCTCGAACCCGAGGCCGTCGATCGACTGCGCGCCGCGGGCGGCACCATCATCCTGGATTCGCCCGAATTCAAGCGCCTGCTGAAGGATCTGGGTGGCACACTCGTGACGCAGCCTCCGTCCGCTGCGAGGCCCTGACCGGCATCTCTCCGCCAGACTGCGAGCGCAGACGCTTTGTCTTGCTTCACCTTCAGCTCTCTATTTCTCGTAGGTCCCAACAATGGCCCTTCGCGGCAATCTCTCCGGCGTCAATCGAGCAGTCGCAGTCGTGCTGGCTTTTGTGTGGCTGGGTGCTGGCATTGCCGGGGTCGTTGCGGGCCTTGGCCGGGGTCAGGTTGTTGTAGTCATCGCGGCGGTGGCGGCGCTCGTATATGGTCTCATTTGGTTGCGTGTCGCCACGCGTGGACGGTTGCTGTCCTGGCGTGAGTTGGTGACGCCCTGGCGCGCGTGAGTTGGTGAGGTCGTTGCAGGTTGAGGTTGAACGCGCCATCCCTGCGGACCGCGCTTCAGTGCGGGACGCAGAACACCGGTCCCTCGATCGACCAGCCTCGCGCAACCGTAGCGTCGATCGCCGCGCGGTCGGTCAGGTAGCGATGATTCGCCTGTCCGCCGATGCCGTTGTTGTACAGCCGGGTAACTGTCGTGTATTCGGTCGCGCAGCCGGACGCGAGCGGCTCGATCGCGCGGAACGCAAACGCTTCGAACGTCCAGTCGGGATTCGTCTTCACCTTGTCGCACTCGGCGATGCTGATCGTGTAGAAGTGCGAATTGGGTCCGCGGCCCGGCGTGCCGAAAAACCGGCACGCCTCGTTGCCGGGACCAGTGCCCGATTTCCAGCTGCGGAATGTGTAGCCGGTGCGCTTCCAACCCGGCGGCACGTTCGCGTCGAGCGCCGCCGCCTCGTCGGGGAATGCGGTCATGAAGTAGTGGTCGAGCGATGCGTTGTAGTACTCGATGGTGTCGGCCACTTCACCAGGCGGAACGCTGCCGCCGGTCGGGTCGACGTAGAGCACTTTGTTGTCGTCGAGCCCGCCATCGACGCTGACAACCTGCGTCAGCTTGCTCTTGGCTGCCGCGTCCCCGTTCACCCACGCGGCGAGGAACCCCAGCGACCACGTGATGATGTCGGCGCCGCTGCCCGGGTCGAGGTCGTGGCCCTGCCCGTTGATCAGCACATGGCCGCGCGGACCCGTCATCCTGTCGAGCCCCGCACGGACAAGGGCCGGTGGTGCGATCGGATCCAGCGTGCCCGACAACGCCAGAAACGGCAGCGACACCCCCTGTGCGCCCACCTGCCCGTCGCCGAACGCCGGCACGCTCTCGATGCCGAAATAGGGCACGTAGCCCACGGCGGCGCGCACGCGCACGTCCTGTGTCACGCGCCTGGTGGCAAAAGTGAGGATGTCGTAGTTGAGCTGCGCGCCGCCCAGCAGCATGAGCGTCTCGCCACCCTGACTGATGCCGAAGGCGCCGACGCGGCCCGAATCGACGCGACTCTGCCATTCCGGGCGCGCGAGCAGGAGATCGAGCCCCGCCGACAGCGAAAGCGGGCGGATCGCCTGCATCGCGACGAACTCGCTCCAGATCGGTACGTGGACCTTCTCAACGAAGCCCGCGGAATCGGGGCCGAACACCGAGTAACGCAGATCGCCGTGGAACGGAGCGACCGTGACGTAGCCCCACGATGCGAACGCGATCAGCGCACCGAGGTAGTTGCCGTTCAGCGGGCTGCCGCCGTAGCCGTGCGAATAGAGCAGCACCGGCCACCGCGACGCGCCCGCGGGAAGGATCGGCGCCTCGCCCCCGCGCTGCATCTTCGGAATCACGTTGCCGCCGGGCAGTACATAGTCCGCGCGGGCATTCTCCGCGGTGGTTGGGTAGCAGGCGATGAAGACGTACGCGATCGGCTGGCCGGCCCAGCGGTCGAAGAGGTCGGCGTCACCGGGTGCGATGAAGGTCGACGCGAGCGCGTTCGCCGGCGAGACGAGCAGCGCGTCGACGTAGCGCTCCTTGCCGCCCCCCGATGAGCCGCGCCAATACATTTCGGCGCTCTCGCCGTTGGCCACGCGCGAGAAATCCTGCTCGACATTCGTGCACGCCGCCGGATAGGGGCCCGTCACGGCCAGCGGCGGCACGACAGTCTGGCCGTACACGGAGCTTGCACAGGAGATCACAGCCGTAACGAACATCGCCACGAGGACGCACGCGCGTGCAGTCATGGCATTTCCTCCTCGGAACCCGCGGCGCGGAGTCCGATCGATTTGCCGTCAACGCCGAGTCTTGCAATCAGCGCGGAGGCCATATAACCAAGTTAGACATGATCCCCGATCCAGAAGTCCCTGCGTCGAACACAAAATAAAATCCGGATCGGTTACGGGGGCGCGTTTTGTCTCTGGCGATGCCTGCGAGTCAAGTACTTCCCGGGCGGCGAGAGCTGCGCTGATTCAGCGGTTGGGAAGCTTCATGTCCCTTTGCCTGAGCGAACTCTGTATCAGGATCATGTCGCTCGCCGTCACCGGACGGCCGGACGCGTTCGGCGTGACGCATGTAAAGTTGGCCGCGTCATTCACGTCGCCCGAACCCTTGTACGCGGCCTGGGCCGGATATGCGCAGATCGGCCGCTGACGGACTACCTTGCCGTCCTC
>Ga0268266_10002365_pt1 | contig 20397 bp, 19 predicted proteins | sample KBSS13metaG_FD_190356 | JGI IMG/M metagenome (GOLD analysis project Ga0268266, IMG submission 190356) | Switchgrass rhizosphere microbial communities from Kellogg Biological Station, Michigan, USA - KBS S1-3 metaG (SPAdes) (version 2) | ecosystem: Host-associated > Plants > Roots > Rhizosphere... | reverse complement strand
ATTCTCCCGGCCGAGCGGTGCGCGTGGCAGTGCCGACCGGTGTCGGGGCGGGGCGGCGGCGGAAGGACCAAGGGCTGGGGGCAAGCATCCGGGTGACTCCGTTCGTTCGATGCTGGCCGATTAGGCCCCGGATCACCGTATTTATACGATCATTGTCCCGATTCTTTGGCCGCGATCCGCCAAAAAGCGGCGGCAGACGACTGGCAATTGCAAGTGCGTGCGGATATGTGCGGATCGGTGCGGACCGGACGAGGGGCTTGAGCGTGGTGCAGGGGGATTGGCTGGACGAGCATCGCGCGGAGGAAATCGCGCATAAGGTGCGAGAGGAACTCGCCCGGCGGCGCATCTCACGCCAGGCGCTTGCCGATCTCGCCCGGATCAGCATCTCCACGCTGGAAAAAGCGCTGGCGGGCCGCCGCTCCTTCACTCTGGCCACGGTCATCCGGCTGGAGGAGGCGCTCGGCACGTCGCTGCGCGGCGGCATGCAGGCCCAGCCGCATCCGAGCGAATCCGCACCGGATGCGCTCGGCGGCTACAATCATGGCGCGGTGCGCTGGCTCGAAGGCCGCTACTGGACCTTGCGCCCGGTGTTCGGCCCCGATCCCGGCATCTATGCCTATCTGACGACCATCGCCTGGGAGCCTGCCTGCTCCTGTCTCGTCTTCTCGGAGGGGGAGCGAACTGACAGCCACGCCCAGCACGGCCAGGTCTCGATGCCGCATATGTCCGGCCACATCTATCTGATCACCAGCGAGGACGGCCAATATCGGCTGGCGATCGTCGGCCGGCCGAACATCAAGGGCTCGCTCTATGGGGTGCTGACGACCCTGCTCGTCGGGCACGGCTCCCAGCTCGTCCCGGCTTCATGCCCGATTGCCTTCCTGAAGATCGTCGACGGGATGACGCCCACATTCGGGCGGATCGACCCGGACCATCCGGCCTATCCCGCCTGCCGTACCGAGCTCGACACCGTGATTCAGGCCGATTTCGCGCGCTTCCCGACGGGGGTCCACGGCGATTGAGGCCGCGATCGGGCGTCAGCCCTGGCGCCACTCATAATGCGCGCCGAAGCGATTGGCGATGAACTGGCCGAAATCGACCTGATCGTGATGGACGAAGCCGCTCTGCGGCAAAATGCCCTCGCGCACCATGTCCAGCACCGCGCAGATCGCGGATGCGGTGGTGATCTGGATTCCGCTCCAATGCTGCCCGTTCAACTCGCGTGCATAGACCTTCCGCACCGCGCTCTTCTGTCGCAGCTGCCCGTCGATCTGGCCAATCGCGCTCACGAAGATCAGCACGACATCGTCATAGGAGACGGGCAAAGCGTCGTCGAAAATCTTGACGAGCAGCTTCTCGTCCTTGCCGAGCTTCAGATCCTGGATCAGCAGCTTCAGGATCGCATTGTGGCCGGGATAGCGGATGGTCTTGTAGTTCAGCTGGCGGACAACGGGCAGGCGCTCGCACAAAGTGCCGAGGCCGCCTGACGTGTTGAACGCCTCATAATCAATGCCGTCGAGCGAGAAGGTCTCAAGCCCCTCAAGCGGCTCGACGACCCGTTGCGCGCCGTCGACCACCGCCTCGCATCCCTGCAGATATTCGTGGATCAGGCCGGCCGTGGACCAGGTCAGATTATATTTGAGGCCGTTGGTCGGATATTGGGTCAGCGCGCCGACCCTGAGGCGCAGCTCCTCCAGCGTGTCGAACGGCTTGGCGACGTGCATGCCGAAGATCGAGATGAAGCCCGGCGCCAGGCCGCATTGCGGCATCATCACTGCCGCCGACGCCTTGGCGAGCTCGGCCACCTGATGCGTCGTGGCGACGTCTTCCGTCAGGTCGAAATAATGCACGCCCGCGTTGGCCGCGCCTTTCGCGATGGCAAGGGTGACCGAATAAGGCGCGGCGGACAGCACCGCGAACTTGCCGGCGAGGGCGCGGGCCAGCGCTTCCTTATCCGCAACATCCAGCGCCAGTGTCTCGACACGCTCATGACGGGCGACCTTGCTCAGGGCCTCTTCGGACCGGTCGGCCACAGTCACGCGATAGTCGTTGCTGCCGCCATAGGAACCGCTGTTCGCCAGCAATTCGGTGATCATGGCGCCGATCTTGCCGCCGCCGACGAGAAGTACGTCCTTCATGCTTGGAGCCTAGCGCGGAAAACGGAGAAAGCCAGCCGCCGCGGGTTCACTAGGCGACTCGCGGCGAAGCCCTTAAGGAAGGGCCCATGTCAGCGAAAACCCATATCGGCATCGGCGGCTGGGACTTCGATCCCTGGCGCGGGACCTTCTTTCCTCAAGGCCTCGCCAAGGCGAAGCAGCTCCAGCATCTCGGCACCCGGCTGGGCGCCACCGAGGTCAACGCCACTTATTATGGCTCCATGTCGCCAGCCACCTTCGCCAAGTGGGAGGCGAGCGTTCCGGACGGTTTCAAGTTCGCGCTCAAGGCCTCGCGCTTCTGCACCAACCGCAAGAAGCTTGGCGAAGCGGCGGAGTCGATCGGCAAGTTCTGCGCGCAGGGTTTCACCGAGCTTGGCGACAAGCTCGGCCCGATCCTCTGGCAGCTGGCGCCGACCAAGAAGTTCGACGCGGATGAGATCCGCGATTTCCTGATGCTGCTGCCGACCAGCCGCGACGGCATCGCGCTCCGCCACGCGCTCGAAGTCCGGCACGAAAGCTTCAGGAGCAAGGAGTTCGTCGCTTTGGCGCGCGCGTCCAGGGTCGCGATCGTTTTCGCCGATCATGAAATCTATCCGGAAATGGCCGATCTGACGGCCGACTTCGTCTATGCGCGGCTGCAGCAGGCGAAAGAGGCGGAGCCCGCCGGCTATTCGCCCGAGGCGCTGGATCGCTGGGCGGACACGGTCCGCGGCTGGGCGAAGGGGGAGAGCCCCGCCGGGCTGCATTATGTCGCCGATGCGCCCACGCCCGAGGTGCCGCGCGAGGTGTTCGCTTTCTTCATCGCGGGCGACAAGGTCCGCAATCCGGCTGCGGCCGAAGCTCTGACCGCGAGGCTCGCATGACCAGAATGGACTCCTTCTCCCCCGTCGACGGCACCGTACTCGGCAGCGTCGTCACAGCCGACCGCGCCGCTGTCGAAGCCGCGATCGGCCGCGCGCAGGAGGCCTTCCTCGCCTGGCGCCAGGTGCCGCCGCCCCGCCGCGGCGAGCTGGTCCGTCTGTTCGGCGAGGTGCTCCGCGAGGAGAAGGACGCGCTCGGCCGGCTGGTCAGCAGCGAATGCGGCAAGATTCTCTCGGAGGGCCTGGGCGAGGTCCAGGAGATGATCGACATTTGCGACTTCGCGGTCGGCCTCTCGCGCCAGCTTTACGGGCTCACCATCGCCACCGAGCGGCCAGGGCACCGGATGATGGAGACTTGGCACCCGCTCGGCGTGGTTGGCGTCATCTCCGCCTTCAACTTCCCGGTCGCGGTCTGGGCCTGGAATGCCTGCCTTGCCTACGTCTGCGGCGACAGTGTGGTCTGGAAGCCGTCCGAAAAGACCCCGCTCTGCGCGGAGAAGGTGGCCGATTTGTTCGCCCGCGCGGTCGAGCGGTTCGGCGATGCGCCGGTGGGCCTGCTCGAGGTGGTGCAGGGCGGGCGCGAGGCCGGCGAGGCGCTGGCCGACGACGCCCGCGTGCCCCTCGTCTCGGCGACCGGCTCCACCCGGATGGGTCGGGAGGTCGGCCCGCGCGTCGCCGCGCGCTTCGGCCGCAGCCTGCTGGAGCTGGGCGGCAACAATGCGATGATCGTCTGCCCGTCCGCCGATCTCGAACTCGCCGAGCGCGCCATCGCCTTCGCGGCGATGGGCACGGCCGGGCAGCGCTGCACCACGCTGCGGCGGCTGTTCCTCCATGCGGACGTCTATGACCGGCTGCTGCCACGGCTAAAGACGATCTGGTCGAGCGCCCGGGTCGGCGATCCGCTGGATCCCGGGACCCTCGTTGGGCCGCTGATCGACGCCGCCGCGGTCGAGGGCATGCAGGCCTCGCTGGCCGAGGCGCAGGGGCAGGGGGGGAGTCTCCATGGCGGCGAGCGCCTGGACGGCTGTTATGTCCGCCCGGCTCTGGTCGAGATGCCCGGCCAGACCGCGGTGATGATCAAGGAGACCTTCGCCCCGATCCTCTACGTGCTGCGCTACACGGAGCTGGCCGACGCGATCGGCCTGCAGAATGCGGTGCCGCAGGGCCTCGCCTCGTCCATCTTCACAACAGATCTCAGGGAGGCGGAGACCTTCCTGTCGGCGGCCGGCTCCGATTGCGGCATCGCCAACGTCAATATCGGCCCGTCGGGCGCCGAGATAGGCGGGGCATTCGGCGGCGAGAAGGAGACGGGCGGCGGCCGGGAGAGCGGCTCGGACAGCTGGCGCGCTTATATGCGCCGGGCCACCAACACCATCAATTACAGTCGGGAGCTGCCGCTCGCCCAGGGCGTCGATTTCTCCATTTCGGAGGCATGAGAGAGGCCTCGGCGTTAAGCACGATCCCTCTCGAGACCCTGAGGAATTTATTAACTGGTATGCTGGTATTTCCTCCGCGCTCCGGGGGAGACCTAAGTGAGGTATTCGCGCAAGATCGGTCCGCCGATTGTGTCTGCCGCAGTAGCGACGCTCGTGCTTACGAACTTCGCTACCGTCAGCATCATCAAGGACAATACCAATAGCCAGCTCGAGCTGTTCGGCTCGATCTGGCCGATTGCGCTGACGTCCGCCGTGGCGGTCATCCTCGTCATGTCCTTCCTCTACAAGTCGCTGGTCGACCTCGTGGACGAGCTGGAAGCGCGTGAGGCCAATGCGCAGCATCAGGCCCTGCACGACCAGCTGACCGGGCTGGCAAACCGCGCCCTGCTGGAGGACCGTCTTTCCCAGGCGCTCACCCGCTATCGCCGTTCCGGCGAACAGGTCGCCTTGCTGATGCTCGACCTCGACCGGTTCAAGCAGGTCAACGACACGCTCGGCCACAATGCCGGCGACAAGCTCGTCCAGGAAGTGGGCGAGCGGCTGCGCTCGCTGCTGCGCGAGACGGACACGGTCGCGCGCATCGGCGGCGACGAGTTCGCCATCGTCCAGGTCAGCCCCAAGGGCGAGGCCGACGTGCGCCGGCTCTGCGAGCGGATCATCTCGGTCATCCGGAAGCCGTTCCTGATCGGCGACCGCGAGGCGCGGGTCGGCGTGTCGATCGGCGCTGTGTTCGCGACCAAGGAAGTGTCCGAAGCCTCCGAGCTGCTGCGCAAGGCGGACATCACCATGTACCGCGCCAAGGCCGCGGGCCGCGATTGCTTCCGCCTGTTCACCGAGGCGATGGACGCCGACGTCCAGCGCCGCGACCAGATCGAGTCCACCCTGCGCGCCGAGCTGCGCGAGGGCCGGGGGCTGGACCTGCACTATCAGCCGATCTTCGACGGCCGCGGCAAGGTGACCGCGCTCGAGGGCCTCGTGCGCTGGCATCATCCGCTGCTCGGCCAGGTCAATCCGAGCGAAATCATTCCGATCGCCGAGGAATGCGGCGTGATCGACGAGCTCGGTCAGCATTGCTTCCGCGACGCCTGCAAGATGGCGAAGCACTGGCCTGGCCTGGCCATCGCGGTGAACCTCTCGGCCGTCCAGTTCCGTGCGCCACGCTTCGCCGCTTCGCTCCGCGCGATCGCCGCAGAGGAAGGCGTCGAGCCGACCCAACTGGAGCTGGAGATCACCGAGGGCCTGTTCATCGAGCATGGTACGCTCTGCGGCACGACCATCCAGGAGCTTCGCCGCGACGGCTTCCGCATCGTTCTCGACGATTTCGGCACCGGCTATTCGTCGCTCTCCTGCCTGCGCAAATTCCCGGTCGACAAGATCAAGCTGGACCGCTCGTTCATCGACACGGCCTCGCGCGACCAGAGCGTCGCGATCATCCGCGCGGCCGTGACCCTCGGTCACGCCATGGAGCTGGAGGTGATCGCCGAGGGCATCTCGAACCGCGAGGAAGAGCAGATTGCGCTCGAGGCGGGCTGCGATGGCTTGCAGGGCCACCTCTACGCCCCCGCCATGCCGGCCGACAAGATCGGCGCCTTCCTCGCCGCCCATGACGGCGAGGCGGGCATTTCCAACGCCGCCTGAGCCGCTGCATCGCCGGGATGACTCTTGCCGCGGGGCTGAATAAGCTCCGGCGATGAGCACGCGCCGGTTCGCCTTTCTTCTTGGCCTCTTTTTTCTTCTCGCGGGGATTGCCGGCTTTCTGCCGTTCCTCACCTGGTCCGAAGCGGGGGTGACCCTGCCGGACAATGCAATCGCGGCGCCGGCGCACGGCCACGCCATCTTGGGCACCGGCGACGTCATGCTGTTCGGCCTGTTTCCGGTGAACGCCGTGCACAATGGCGTACACCTGCTCTTCGGCCTGTGGGGGCTTGCCGCCTCGCGCGGGCGGCGCGGCGCGGTGGCCTATGCGCGCAGCGTCGCCATCATCTATGTCGTGCTGGCGGTGGCCGGCCTGCTGCCGCTCACCATGACCGGCTTCGGCCTCGTCCCGCTCTATGCCAAGGACGTCTGGCTGCACGGGCTGATCGCGCTTGGCGGCCTCTATTTCGGCTGGGCCTCGCACGAAGGCGAGCGCTCCTGATCCGGGCTGATCCGCGACCCGACGTGTCACGCCCGGCCGCCGTTCACCGTGAATCCCGCAAATCGGTCTAGCGCCGATGCGAGGGCTTGCTTAGAAGAGCGGCATGATCAAGTCGCTTCGCAACGCCGCCCTCATCGTCCTGCTCGCCACGCCGACCATGCCGGGGGCCATGCACGCCGCCGCTCTGGCCCAGGAGCAGCCGCCCGCCGCAACGCCGCCGCCGCCCGCCGCCGTGACCTGGCGGATGAACGATGCGCGCGAGTTGCTCGACTACGTTCAGATTGTCGGCACGGAGGGGCTGACCCCCGCCGCCTACGGCCCGGATCGGCTCGCCGCCGCGATTGAATCCGGTGACCGCGCGCGGGTCACGCCGATCGCGACCGAGATCTTCCTGCAGCTTGCCGCCGATCTTAGTGGCGGCCGGGTGCGTGGCCGCAGCCGCGTCGACTGGTTCATGCCCGACGCGGGCCTGAACGAGGAAGCCCGGCAGCGTCTGCTGGCGCAGGTGACCACGCGCGGCGGGGTCGCCGAAGCGCTGAACGGCGTGCTGCCGACCCACCCGCAATATGCCGGCCTCCGGCGCGCGCTTGCCAATACGGCGCCGGACGACACGGCCCGCCGCGACCTCATCCGCACCAATATGGAGCGTTGGCGCTGGTTGCCGCGGACGCTCGGCGAGCGCCACGTCCTCGTCAACGTCCCGGCCTTCACCGCCGCCATCATCGACGACGGCCGCGTCACTGCCCGCCACCGCGCGGTGGTCGGCGCCATTCGCACACCGACCCCGCAGCTGAGCGCCCAGATCACCGCGGTCACGCTCAATCCCTGGTGGAACGTGCCGCAGAGCATCATTCGCACGACCAGCTTCGGCGCGGGCTATCAGGTGACGCGCGGCGCCAATGGCGCCGTCAGCGTCCGCCAGCCGCCCGGGCCGCGCAACGCGCTCGGCCGCCTCAAGATCGAGATGCAGAACCCGCACGCCATCTATCTGCACGACACGCCCTCCCAGGCCCTGTTCGGCCGGGCCGTGCGAGCGTTCAGCCATGGCTGCATCCGCACCCAGAATGTCCGTGATTTCGCCGCCCATCTGCTCGAGCCGGGCGGCGAGTGGAATCGCAGCCGGATCGACGACGCGATCGCCACCGGGCGCAACCAGACGACGCGGCTGTCCCAGCCGGTGCCGGTCTACATCGCCTATTTTACCGCGGCGGCGACGACCGACGGCAATATCGTGACCTATAGCGATCTGTACGGCCGCGATGCCCCGGTCCGCGTTGCCCTGAACCGCACCACGCCCGCTCGACCGGCCGCACCGGCTTCGGGCGCGAGCAGCGCCGGCAATTAAGCCTCTCACGTCCTGGAGTCAGCCCGGCGAAAGCCTGGACCCATGGAGATGGATGTGAGGACATGGGCGCGTGACTCATCGCCTCATGCAAGACGAATCGCGTTCATGGGTCCCGGCTTTTGCCGGGATGACTATGGGTGGTTTGCTTTGATCGCCTAAGCGAGGCGGTCGGCGTAGAGGAAGCGGCCCGGCCCGAGACGGGTGAGCACTTCCTGGAGGCTCTGATAGGAGAAGGCGAAGCAGCCTTCGCTGCGGCCGAGCCGGCCCTGTGTCGCCGCGACCTGCGGCTCGGCATACCAGGCGGAGTGGACCACGATCGCCCGCGATTCCGCGTTGCTGTTCGTATAGTCGAGCCCGCGCACGCGCATCGCGCGGCCATAGCGGCCCGGATAATGGATCGTCGTCACATAGCCGCCGGACGAGGTCGCCTCGGAGCCGGGGGTGTTCGAGAAACGCTGCAGGAAGCCGCTATGCTCGGGATCGGAGCCGCGGCCATGGGCGACGAGGTGGCGGGTGACCCGGCCGGTATTGGTGTCCAGCAGGTAGAAACGGGATTCGCTCGACGACTTGGAGAAATCGGCGATGCCGACCACGTCGATGCTGCGGAGCGAGTTGCGATGCCGGTCGAAAGAGGCGCGCGCGCGCGCGACGAGGCGCGGGTCGATCACCGGATCGGCATAAGGGCGGGCGGTGGCCGGTGCGCTGGCATAAGGCCGCGGCGGCGCGTCGGTGTAGCGGTCGGGGCGGGCGCGAAGCACGGGCTCGGCGACCTGCGCCCGAAGCGCGGACGGCATCAAAACGAGCGCACCCGCACCGGCGGCTCCGGCCTTGATTACGTTCCGACGCGATACAGACATTGAAAGCCCTTCCCCGGTGTTGCCCAAAGCCTAGGTAGAATCCTCTTTCGCCTCAACAGGCTGCCCGGCTTTGCTGACTCCGTTCATCGTGGCGAGGCAGCCGTTCGCCGCACTTGCATGCAGCCATTTCGTCATTGTGAGGCTGGAACGGTTAACGACCCGTTGGCTCCGTCGACGAAGCGTTGCCGTGGCGCGATGAATCAGATTCGGGACTCAAATGAAGAGATTCGCGGAGACTGACCCAGGGTTCCGCTGGGTTCGCGCTATCGCAATCTTAACCTGGTCGAGACCAGAAACAGTTGCGCTTCTGCCCTTATGGACCCATGTGAAGGCCGGTGGGGGCTATCGATATTCTTACCGAGGACGTGACGCTGAAATCGCATTTTGTTTACGTGGTCGACGATGATCGCGACGTTCGCCGCTCCCTGAGCTTCATGCTGGGTGCCGCCGAGATTCGGTCCCATCCTTATGGCAGTGGCGCCGACTTTCTCGAAGCTTTGCCGGATCTTGAGCCGGGCTGCATTCTGCTCGACCTGCGCATGCCGCAGATGGACGGCTTCCACGTCATGACCGCGCTCCAGGAGCGCAATGTCGACTGGCCGGTGGTGGTGATGACCGGCCATGGCGAGGTGCCGATCGCGGTGCGCGCCATGAAGATGGGCGCGGTCGATTTCGTCGAGAAGCCTTTCTCCGAGCAGGCTCTGCTCGGCTGCTTCCAGCAGGCCTTCACCTTGCTCGAGGAGCGGGCGGTGAGCGGCAAAAGGCGGCGCGAAGCGCATGAGCGCGCGGCTTTGCTGACGGCGCGCGAGAAAGAGGTGCTCGCGGCGCTTGTCGCCGGCCAGTCCAACAAGCAGATCGCCCAGTCGCTGGGCATCTCGCTGCGCACGGTGGAGATGCACCGCGGCAATATGATGGACCGGCTCGGGGCCTCCAGCCTCGCCGAGGCGCTGACCCTGGCGCTCGAGGCCGGCATCCAGCCGTCGACTGAAAAAGCCCATTGAATCGATGACCGGTCCTGCCGCTCCCGGGGAGGACAGGATCGCCGCGCTCGAAAGGGAGAAGGCCCGACTCGAGGCCGAGCTCGTCAGGCTGCGCGAGAGCGAGCGCATGTACCGCTTCTCGGCCGCGCTGGCGGGCCGCCTGGTCTGGATCGCGGATTCCGCCGGCAACATGCTGTTTCTCGACAATCCCTTCGTCGTCCTGACCGGGATGAGCGTCGAGCAGGGGCTGGGCACCGGCTGGTTCGATGTCATCCACCCCGCCGACCGCGAGCCCACAAGGGAGCGCTGGATGCACAGCGTCGAGACGGGTGAGTTCTACGCGGCTGAGTTCCGGGTCCTGCGCGCCGACGGCGAATATCGGCGGACCCGGTCGCGGGCCGTGATGGCCAAGGCCGAGACGACGACGCGGTGGTTCGGGACCACCGAGGATATCGAGGAAGAGGCACGTAGCGAGGATGCCCGCCGCGCGGCCGAGGACGCGCTGCGCGAAAGCGAGCTTCTCTATCGCAACACGCTGGAGATGAGCCAGCAGATCGCCTGGCGGGCCGAGGCAGACGGCAGCGGGCTGATCCTCTCCGATCGCTTTCGAGAGCTGACCGGCCTTGCCGGAGAGGCCGGGGAGCCGACCGAGGCCATCCATCCCGACGACCGGGCGGAGGTCCTGGCCGGCTGGGCCGAAGCGGTCGCCACGGGCAATCGCTACACGGCCCAGTTTCGCATGCGGCTCCGCGACGGCAGCTATCGCCACGCCCATATCAGGGCGGCGCCGCAGCGGGACGAGCATGGCGCGGTGCTGCGCTGGTATGGCGTCACGGAGGATGTTCATGAGCAGCAGCAGGCGCAGCTCGCCCGGCACGAGGCGGAGGAGCGCTACCGGCTCGCGGCACAGGCGACCAACGATGCGATCTGGGACTGCGACCTCGTGGCGGACACGATCGACTGGGGCGAAAATGCCGCCCTCGTGCTGGGCGTCGAGGGCGGGCCGCTCGGCCGTACGCCCGGCCATTGGTGGATCGACCGCCTGCATCCCGACGAACGGGCCACGCGCGTGCAAAGCATGGAGCAGGCCATAGAGAGCGGCGTGAACCGCTGGTCGCATACCTATCGCTTCCGGCGCGACGACGGCAGCTATGCCGATATCTTCGACCGGGGCTTCATCATTCGGGACGCGGACGGCTCGGCCGTGCGGGCCGTCGGCGCGATGCAGGATTTGACCGAGAGAAACCGCACCGAAGCCGAGATCAGGCGGATGCAGGCGGAGCTGATCCATGTCTCTCGCCTGTCGGCCATGGGCACGATGGCCTCGACCCTGGCGCACGAGCTCAACCAGCCGCTCGCCGCGATCAGCAATTTCCTCAGCGGCACCAAGCGCATCGCCGAGCGCCCCGACGTTCCGCAGGATGTGCTGATGGAGGCTTTGGACGGCGCGGAATCGGCGTCGCGGCGGGCGGGGGAGATCCTCAGGCGCCTTCGCGATCTGGTCTCGCGCGGCAAGGTCAGCGTGCAGACCGAGCATCTGCCCGAGTTGATTGAGGAGGCGCGCTTGCTCGCCTTCGTCGACGATGCGGCGCTCGGCCTCAAATATCATCTGGTGCTGGATCCGAAGGCGGACTGGGTCCGCGTCGACCGGATCCAGATCCAGCAGGTGATGATCAATCTCGTGCGCAATGCGGTCGAGGCGATGGCGGGCTCCGGCCCGCGCGAGGTCACGATCACGACGCGCCCGGCCGGCGCGATGGTCGAGATCGAGGTCGCCGACAGCGGGCCGGGCATCGCAGCGGAGAATATGGAGAATCTGTTCTCCGAATTCATGACCACGAAGAGCGAGGGCATGGGCCTCGGCCTGCCGATCAGCCGGACTATCGTGGAGGCGCATGGCGGGGCGATCAGCGCGCGGAATGGGGACAGCGGCGGCGCCGTCTTCACCTTCACCCTGCCGAGGGCACGCGCAAGAAGGGTTTGAAGGGAGGCGGGTTTGTAGGCGGGCCGCCGCCTTCCTATCTTTGCATCGGACTTCTGAAGGAGATGTGGCGTGGCCGAGCAGCAGGCGATATTGGCGGGCGGGTGCTTCTGGTGCACCGAGGCAGTGTTCAAGGATCTGATCGGGGTCAGCGCGGTCGAGAGCGGCTATCTTGGCGGTCATGTCGACAGCCCGACCTATAAGGAGGTGTGCGGCGGCGCGACGGGCCATGCGGAGGCGATCAGGGTGACCTACGATCCCGCGCGGATATCCTATGACGACCTGCTCGACATCTTCTTCGCTACTCACGATCCCACCCAGCTGAACCGGCAGGGCAATGACATCGGCACCCAGTATCGCTCCGCCATCTTCCCGCTCGACCGGGAGCAGACGGAGGCGGCGCAGCGCGGCATCGCGCGTGCGGCGGATGGCTGGCCGGCGCCGATCGTGACCACGATCGAGGAGGCCGGGACCTGGTGGCCGGCCGAGGATTATCACCAGGATTATTGGGAGAATGAGGGGCAGAGAAACCCCTATTGCCTCGCTGTCATCCCGCCCAAGCTGCAAAAATTGCGCAAGAGCTTCCTCGCCCGGCTGAAAGCGGACGAGACCGCCTAGGCCCCAATCCGGCCGCCGGCGAAATGGAGTCGGGCCCAGCCGGCGGGGTCGGCATCGGTCGAGCCCGCGGGGAAGACCAGGCTGGTATTCCCGGCGCCGAGAGCGTTGAGCTCGACGCGCACACGCCAGGGGCCGGGACCGAAACGGGCGCGGGGCAGCTGCAGTTCGCGGGCGGCCGAGGGCGTGAAGTCGGCCCGGGCGCGGCCACTGGCGTCAGTCGCGAGGCCACGGAAGGCGACGGGCGGGCCGTACCAGCCCTGCGCATTGCCAAAGCGCCAGGCCGGCCAGCCGCCGGGGCCGCGCGTCCGTTCGCCGATCTGGGCCGAGACGTGCAGATTGTGCAGCGCGCCGTCGGCGCCCCGGACGTAGAGATCGAGGCTGCCGAAGCTGTCCGGCGGCAAGGAAAGGCAGAGCACCAGATAATGCGAATCGTGCCGGGCCTGCAGGCTGACGCCGCCGCCAAGGTCCTGCCGCGCCGCGCCTGCATATTCGGCCGCATCGCAGCGCGCGTCGAGCAGCAATGGCACGTGGGAGAGAGCCGAGGTCAGCAGGCTTGTGGCGAGCAACTGGAGCATGAGATTTCCCCTTCAGCCGACAGCCTAGGGGCGAGCGGGCGGGGGCGGGCCGCTTATCGACGAACAGCCGGAGCGTTTCGACGGGAGAGCAATCGCACCTAGAAAAGGTTGGCGGCGGCGCGGCGCAGACGGTCGTTGATCGCTGCGCCGAGGCCGGTCTCGGGGATCGGCGCCATGGCGATCCGTGGCTCCGAGGAAGCTTCGGCTTCATGCAGCATTTCGAATAGTTTGGCGGCCGCTTCCACGAGATCGCCTGAGGTGCTGAGCGTGGCCTGTCCCGCGACCGGGCCGAAGCCGATCAGCCATTCGTCCGCCGCCGCGTTGCTGGCGTTGAGGCGTAGAGGCTTGGTCGGTGCATAGTGACTGGTGAGCTGCCCGGGCGCCTCTACCTTCCCACTGTCCGCCAGCCTGAGCCCGAGGTCGATCGGGCCCGGCCGGAGCAGGCGGGGCGGGCCGCCGGTGAGCGCGACGATGGTGGATTCGAGGCCGTGCGCGGTGGGGCCGCCGTCGATAATCAGCGGAATTCTGCCATCCAGGCTGGCGAGCACATGCGCGGCGCGGGTCGGGCTGATCCGGCCGCTGGCATTGGCGGAGGGGGCGGCGAGGGGCCGCCCGGCCGCCTCGAGCAAGGCCTGCATGGCGGGATGGGCGGGCGAACGGATCGCCACGCTCGGCAGCCCGGCGGTAACCAGAGACGCGATCGGCGCGTCTTCGCGCAGTGGCAGGACCAGGGTGAGCGGGCCGGGCCAATGGGCCGCCGCCAGCTCGCGCGCCAGATCGTCGAACACAGCGATTTCAGTGGCCTGGTTCGCATTCCTCACATGCACGATGAGCGGGTTGAAGCTCGGCCTGCCCTTGGCCGCATAGATGCGCGCGACCGCTTCGCCATTGGTCGCGTCGGCGGCGAGGCCATAGACCGTCTCGGTCGGCACCGCGACCGGCTGACCGGCCGCGATCAGGCGCGCGGCTTCGGCGATGGCGCCGGGACCGAAGGACAGGATTGCGGTGTTTTGCGCGCTCACCTCGCCGCGCTATAGCCGCCTCTTCCGCCGCGCAACCGTCCGGAGCCTCGATGTCGACTTACACGCCGCCCACCACGGAGCAGAAGTTCCTTCTCAAGCATGTCGTCGGCATGGAGGAATTGGCCGGGCACAACCGCTTCGCCGAGGCCAGCGCGGACGTGGTCGAGGCGATCGTGGACGGGGCCGGCGCGCTGGCCGCGGGCGAGTTCGCGCCGCTCAACCGGGCCGGCGACGAGATCGGCGCGAGATGGTTGCCCGAGGGCGTCACCATGCCGCCGGGCTTTCGCGAGGCCTATCAGGCTTATGTCGAAGGCGGCTGGGGCACGCTGGCGAGCCCCGTGGAATTCGGCGGGCAAGGCCTTCCGCTCACGCTCGCGACGGTGCTGCTCGAGGATCTGGGCTCGGCCAATATGGGCCTGTCGCTCTGCATGATGCTGACTCCCGGCTCCGTCGAAGCGCTGGTCCATCACGGCTCGCCCGCGCTGCAGGCCGAATGGCTGCCGAAGCTCGTCACCGGGGAGTGGAACGGCACCATGAACCTCACCGAGTCGCAGGCGGGCTCGGATGTCGGCGCGCTCAAGACCCGGGCCGAGCCGGCGGGTGACGGCAGCTGGCGGATCACCGGCCAGAAGATCTTCATCACCTATGGCGAGCACGACCTCACCGACAATATCGTCCATCTCGTCCTCGCCCGCACGCCGGGCGCGCCGCAGGGAACCAGGGGCATCTCGCTTTTCCTCGTACCAAAGATCATGTCCGACGGCACCCGCAACGACGTCCGCTGCGTGTCGATCGAGCACAAGCTCGGCATCCATGCCTCGCCGACCTGCGTCATGGCCTATGGCGACGAGGGCGGCGCGACCGGCTGGCTGATCGGCGAGGAGAATCGCGGCATGGCGGCGATGTTCACGATGATGAACAATGCGCGCCTCAATGTCGGTCTGCAGGGTGTCTCGATCGGCGAGCGGGCGATGCAGCAGGCGGTCGGCTATGCGCTGGAGCGGGTGCAGGGCAGCCGCGAGGGGCGCCCGGCGCGGATCGTCGAATTCCCCGACGTGCGCCGCATGCTGCTGCGGATGAAGGCGCTGACCCAGGCGGCGCGGGCTCTGATCTATTATACATCCGGCCAGCTCGACCGGGCCACGCTCGGCGACGAGGCGGCAGGGGCGCGGGCCGATCTGCTCACGCCTCTGGTCAAGGCCTATGGCACGGACGTGGGCGTCGAGGTCACCAGCCTTGGCGTGCAGATCCATGGCGGCATGGGCTTTATCGAGGAGACCGGCGCGGCCCAGCATTATCGCGATGCCCGGATCGCGCCGATCTACGAGGGGACGAACGGCATTCAGGCGGCGGACCTGGTCGGGCGCAAGCTGCCCATGGCCGGCGGCGAGATTCTCGCCAGCCTGATCGCGGACATCCGGGCCGAGGTGGGGGGCGAAGCGACGCTGATGGCGCTGGTCGACGATTGCGAGGCGGTGGCCCGGGCCTTGCTCGGCGCCGGCGGGGACGACCGGCTGGCCGCTTCCTATCCGTTCCTGACGATGCTCTCGACCGGGGTCTCCGGTTGGCTGATGGCGCGGCAGCTGGCGGCGCTGGACGGGTTCGATGGCGATCCCGCCTTCGCGGCGATGAAGCGGGCGGCCGCGCGCTTCTATCTCGACCAGCTGGTGCCGGAGGCGCAGGGGCTGAAGGCTGCGGCCCTGGCCAGCGCGGAAATCCTCTATTCGGTCGACGAGGCGGCGCTCACCGCCGCCTAGGCGTAATGCTCAGACCCGGCGCGCGAGCTTGTGCTGGCGCTGGCCTACCGCGCGCCAGATGCGCGGGCCCTGGTCGACGCGGAAGGCCCCCATTTTCTCGCTCTTCTGCCCGGCCTCCTCGAGCTCGCGCCCAACCACATAGGATTTGGAGGTCTGGCCGGTGCGCCCGTCCCCATAATCGTAGAGCGCGTTCACCGCGATCACCGGGATGAAGAGATAGCGGTTGTCGAGAATGACGGCGCGCATGTCAGTGCGGGCCATTGCCACCTCGCCGCGGATCATGCCGGTCTGGCCGGCATGGATGCCCGGCAAGTTGCACTTGGTGCTCTCGCGGCCGGCGGTCTTGAAGAAGGCGCCGATCTCCTGGTCCTGCTGCTCGCCCGCATTGAACATTTTCACGTCGATGCGCAGGTTCTGCGCTGGCGCCGCGCCGGTATTTTTGATCTCCAGCTCGAACTGGACGAGGCTCTCGTTGTCGGTCGAGGACAGGCGCTCGGCCTTCAGCTCCAGCTCCAGCCAGGGCCGCGGCTGCGGCTCGGGCCGCGCCGTCTCGGCCGCCTTCACCGCCCGCTCCTCGGCGGCGACCGCGGTCGCCTCGTGGATCGCACGGCTGCGCCGGCGCTGGCGGAGATAGGCCAGGACCAGCAGGGCCAGCAGGCCGATCGGGATGCCATAATACCAGGGGAAGCCGCCGCCGACCTCGTTGACCGGGACCGGCTCGGCCTTGGGCTGGGCGCCGGACGGTTCGGGTGCCGGCTGGGGCGCGTTGGCGGCCGGGGCCGGGACAGGCGCCTGGACCGGTACGGCTGCCGGCGGAACATTGGGCTGCGCCTGCACCGGCTGCGCGGCGGTCGGCGCTGGCGCCGCAGGGCGGCGCGCGTCAGGGGCCGGGCGCTGGGCCGGGGCGGGCGCCGAGCGGGTCTGAGTCGGATTGGGCCGGGCCGCGGTCGGCGGCTGCGCGCTGACCGTCGGCGGCTGAGTCTGGATCGGCACCGGCTGGGTCACGATCCGCTGGCGTGGCTGCAGCGAGAAATCGCGCAGCTGCGGATTGTTGATGCTGGCCGGGGGAGGCGAGGGGGCAGGCGAGGGCGCCGGCGGCGGGGGGGCGGCAGTCGTGTTCTGCGCCAAAGCCGATGGCACCAAGGCGGCCAGCAGCGCGCCTCCGGAAAGCAAACTCACCCCATATTTCTTCATTGCGTCGCCCGACCCGCTCCGAGCCCAATACACCCAAGCCCCCAGATAGGCGGCTAGGGCCAAGATTTCATCAGGGAGTCAATGTCCTGGCGCTGAACGGGGCCAAAGGTGCGGCAAATGCGCCACACCGGCGCGGATCAATGATGCTCGCCGCCCTCGCCATGTGCGGCCGCGGGAGCCGGCCCGGCGGCGTCCGCGCGCACCCGGGTGCAGCGCGTCACCTCACGCTCCGCCTCGCCCGGGGGGGCATTGCGTGCGAGCTCGTAAATCCGGGCCTCTTCGCCATTCGCGGTCCAGATCATGATCGGATCAGCGGCATCGTCCGCGCTGACATAGCGCAGGCCGGAACTGGGCGGGGTCGCCTGCAGGCGGATCGTGCGGCCGTCCCAGACGAGCTTGGCCTTGGCCCGGACGACCCAGCCGCCATTTTCATAGGTGATCCGCGCGACCCGGCCGTCGGTGCCGCAGCTATAGGGAATGTCGCCGGGCACGTTGGCCACGCGGCCGCCCGGCGCGGCGGCGCCCAGGAAGATCAACAAGCCAGCCAGGCCGAACAGGCGCATCCCCATCTCCGTTCAGGCGAAGGGCCGCATGGTGCGCGAGGATGAAGGGCAAATCAAGGCGCCGCGGCGGCGGCGCACGGCCTTAGGCGACGGGCGGCGGGACCTGGAGGGGGCCGCTGCCGACGCGCTGATCGGGCGCCGGCTCCATGGCGTAGACCAGACCGCGTGCGCTGAAGAGCAAGGCCAGCCCACAGGTCAGCGAGAAAACGAACGCGCGGAACGGGTGCATCATCTGGTCCTTTCTCCGGCGGAGGCAGCCGGTGGCCAGCATGTACCGAGGATGATCGTTTCGGGGCAACAACGCCGGTCGCACGATCTGTCAGGTTCGTCGATGAAGCGGGAGGAAAAGCGCGTCCGGCGCGTTCCCGCGCGTTCAGGCGAGCGCGCGCTCGACCATATCCTCGGCGTCGAGGCCGAGCCGGCGCATATGCGAGACGATCCCCGGCCAGCGATTCTCCAGGAAGTCCTTGCGCTCCGTGGCACGAAGCTGATCGGCGGCACCCGGCGCCACGAACATGCCGACCCCGCGCTTCACCAGCACCAGCCCCTCCTCCTGGAAGGTCTGATAGGCCTTGGCGACGGTCAGCGGGTTCGCGCCATAATCGGCGGCAAGGCTGCGCACCGAGGGAAGCGGGTCGCCATCACGCACCCGGCCATCGAGGATCATCGCGGCGATATTGTCGCGCAGGCGGAGATAGACGGGGCGATCTTCGGTCATGCCGTCATGCTGTACTAATACACCAGCGGGGTCAAGGATTCTTTGTAGCACCCCCTAACCAACCGCCCCCCATTCCGAGGCCACGGCGTCGAACTCCGGTCGGACGCGTTCTTCCAGCTCCGCGATCGAAGTGCCGAGGAACAGGAACCCCGCGATCCGCTCGGGCGCCTTGCCGAAGGCGGCCAGGACGGTGGGGGAATAAGCCGCCCAGCCCGTCACCCAGCCCGCCGCGAAGCCGCTGGCGGTGGCGGCAAGCTCCAGGTTGAAGCAGGCGGCGCCGCAGCTCAGCTCCTGTTCCCAGACCGGAATCTTGTGGCCTTCCGTCGGGGAGAACAAGGCGACGATCAGTTCCGGCGCCTGATGGGCGAAGCGCTCGTTCGCCTCCAGCTCGAGCCGTCCGGGCGCCGGATTGTCCGCCCGATAGGCGGTGTCGAGCAGGCTGGCGAACTCCGCCCGGCGCTCCCGCGGGACATGGACGAAGCGCCAGGGATGGAGCTTGCCATGGTCCGGCACGCGCGCCGCGAGGGTCAGGATCTCGCGCAACTGCGCGGCATCCGGGCCGGGCGCGACGAGATCGCGCGGGCGGGCCGAGCGGCGGGTCCGCAGGAAGGCGAGCGGGGAGGAGAGGTCGTTGAACATGACTTTTCGACTAACAGCCGGAGAGCGCGGCAACAATCGGCTTCACAGAACCGTTTTGGTCGCTAGGGTGACCGATCGTTCGAATAATCAGAAAATCCCCAGGGTGGTGCCATGAATCTCAAGCCGATGTCCGCGTGGGTCGAGGGCGACTGGATCGCAGCGATCTGCCTCGTAGTCCTCGTCTTTTTCCTCGCGATCGGCGCCATGGTCGCCATGTCGAAGAAGGAGGAGGTGCTCGGACATCCGAAGGGCCTCTACATGCTCTTCTTCGCCGAAATGTGGGAGCGCTTCTCCTATTACGGCATGCGGGCCATCCTGGTTTTCTACCTCGTCCGCCATTGGGATTTCACGGAGGCGCAGGGCAATCTCATCCTCGGCGCCTATGCCAGCCTCGTCTACATCACGCCGGTGCTCGGCGGCTATCTGGCCGACCGCTATCTGGGGCAGCGCAAGGCGGTCCTGTTCGGCGGCGTCTTGCTGGCGCTTGGGCACACATTCATGGCGTTCGAAGGGCAAGGCGGCCAGAATGACAATACCATTTACGTGCTGTGGCTGGCGCTCGGGTTGATCATCGTCGGCTCGGGCTTCCTCAAGGCCAACATTTCGGTGATGGTCGGCCAGCTCTACAAGATGACGGATGTCCGCCGGGACGCCGCCTACACCATCTTCTACATGGGCATTAATCTCGGCGCCGCGGTCGGCACCATTCTGGTCGGTTATCTGGGCGAGACAGTAGGCTGGGCCTATGGCTTCGGTCTCGCCGGGATCGGCATGCTTCTCGGCCTCGCGGTCTTCGTGCTCGGCAAGAAAGCGCTTCGCGGAAGCGGCGAGCCGCCGCGGCCGCTTGCGAAGCAGACCGAGTGGACGATCTACGCGATTGGCTTTGGCGCGGTCGCGGTAATGTGGGGGCTGATCCAGTATCTGGATGTCATCCAGACCCTGCTGATCATCTCCGGCGTCTCCCTGCTCGGCTACGTCCTTTACGAGGCCTTCAAGCTCGACAGCGTGGCGCGCCAGCGCATCTTCGCGATCCTGTTCCTGATTGCGCTGAACCCGCTTTTCTGGGGCCTGTTCGAGCAGGCAGGCGGCTCGATCAACCTCTACACCGACAAGTTCGTCGAGCGCGGCGGTGTCCCGGCGTCGCTCTTCCAGTCGATCAACCCGATCTATATCATCATTCTGGCGCCGATGTTCGCGGCCCTTTGGGTGGCGCTCGCCAAAAGGAAGCTCGAGCCTTCGGCGCCCGCCAAGTTCGGCCTGGCACTGGCGCAGGTCGGCGCCTCCTTCCTGGTCTTCGTCTGGGGCGCCAACGCCTTCGGGATCGAGACCGTGCTTCCCAACGGCACGACGGTGTTCATGACTCCGGTCATTTTCGTGTTCCTGCTCTACCTGCTGGCCACCACCGGCGAGCTCTGCCTGTCGCCAGTCGGTCTCTCGGCGATGAACCGGCTCGCGCCGAAATTCATGGCCTCGCTGATCATGGGTGCCTGGTTCTACATGACAGCGGTCGGCAATTTCCTCGCCGGCAAGATCGGCGAGGCGACGGGCGGCCATGGCGG
>Ga0268266_10002363_pt1 | contig 20401 bp, 14 predicted proteins | sample KBSS13metaG_FD_190356 | JGI IMG/M metagenome (GOLD analysis project Ga0268266, IMG submission 190356) | Switchgrass rhizosphere microbial communities from Kellogg Biological Station, Michigan, USA - KBS S1-3 metaG (SPAdes) (version 2) | ecosystem: Host-associated > Plants > Roots > Rhizosphere... | reverse complement strand
GAAGCCTACCTACCTCCCCCCGCTGTGGCTTTTTGTCGCTCGAGCATCTTCAGAATTCCTTCCGGATCGATACTGAAGCTCGCAGGAGCCTGGCTTGGCGGATACTCCTTGAACGTCTCCATGAACTGTATGGCAAGAATCTGACCTTGGGCGCCCAGGTAAACATTGTGTGCCTGCCAGTCGTTGTACTGGTCCGATGTTATGTCTGCCCTTTCAAAAGGATCCATGCGAAGGTTGTAGATCTTCGGAAGCCGCAGGCATGTGAACGGGTTCGACCAGATGTTCAGGTTACCTGGCGCACGCTGTTCGCAGAAGACGAACTTCCAGTTCTCATGCCGCATAGCCACGAGCTGGCCATCGTCATCGAAGTAGAAGAAGTCCTTGCGGGGCGAATGCGCCTCCTTCCCTTCGAGATAAGGAAGCAGGTTGTAGCCGTCGAGGTGGACCTTGTGAGCAGCTCCGCCCGGTCCCTTTCCGGCCAGCAGCTGCTCCTTGATGTCCGGATTTCCCGCTGCTGCCAGCAGCGTCGGGAACCAGTCCTGACCGGAGACGATTTCATTCGACCATGAATCCGCCTTGATATGGCCCGGCCAGCGAACCATCGCGGGCACACGGAAGGCGCCCTCCCAGTTCGAGTCCTTCTCGCTGCGGAAAGGAGTCATCGCGGCATCAGGCCAGCTGAACATATTCGGCCCGTTGTCCGTCGTATAGATCACGATGGTGCTGTCCTTGATGCCCAGATCGTCAACCTTCTTCAGCAGCTTGCCGACGTTCTGATCCATCTCCCACATGCCGTCGGAGTACTCATAGCCCTTGCCCAGCCCTGCCTTGCCGATATACTCAGGGCGCACATGGGTGAAGACATGCATGCGGGTAAAGTTCATCCAGGTAAAGAACGGCTTGCCCGCTTTGACCTGCCTGTCCATAAAGTTCATGGCGGCGCTCGTCGTCTCGTCGTCGATCGTCTCCATGCGCTTGATGTTCAGTGGGCCCGTGTCTTCGATCTTGCCGTCAGCAAAGGAGTGAATGACACCGCGCGGGTTGTAGACCTTCAGAAATACCGGATCGTTTGCCGGCCAGTACGGCATCTCCGGCTCCTGCTCTGCGTTCAGGTGATACAGATTGCCGAAGAACTCATCGAAGCCGTGATTCGTCGGCAGATATTCGTCTTTGTCGCCGAGATGGTTCTTGCCGAACTGTCCGGTGGCATACCCAAGCGGCTTAATCGCCTCCGCAATGGTGATGTCGCGCTTCTGCAGTCCAACTGGAGCACCGGGCATTCCCACCTTGGTGAGACCGACCCGCATTGGCGACTGGCCCGTGATAAACGACGATCGCCCCGCCGTGCAGCTGTTCTCCGCGTAGTAGTCGGTGAAGGTCATGCCGTCTTCGCCGATCTTGTCGATGTTCGGCGTCGAATATCCGACCAGCCCATGTGTGTACCGGCTGATGTTTGTTTGCCCCACGTCGTCGCCGAAGATGACAAGAATGTTTGGCTTTTTGGCTTGGGCGTTTGCGTATGGCACTGTCATGGCCCCCACCAGAGCCACGCAGAGTGAAAAAATCACATACCGCATCGGGAATCTCCCGTGCAGCCTGAACTTCTGCAGCATGGAAACCATGGAGAACTCCTCTCTCGTTTCAACTTTCAATACAGGACGTATCGAAAAACCGAAAGACAGGCAGCCTTTCGATCATGGCTGGCTCGTTTTTACTGACGAATGGATCTGCTCATCCCCCATGCTTGAGGAAGGCAGAATTCGTATGGCCCAACGACTCAGTTCGCAAATTCAGAATTCGCAATAAGGTCCGGGAAACAGCTACAAACGTCAGAAAACAGGGAGGAACCAGAAGCCACTTGCGCAGCGATTCTGCGCTGCTCCGCATTACAAGTCAAGCCTAGACGCCCGATTGAAATGCGCGCACATGTTCATGTCAAGAGGCGATCAACCTAAATAAAACATCTAACAAGCTTTACGGCGTGCCGATCAGATCCATGAAAGTCAGTAGAATTAAAAGAGCAGAAGGTGGAAGCTTCCTCTTCGAGTTACTAGATCGTTTCGATTCTCAAAACGAAGACCAGCTTGATCTGGATGCGATCCGGATAGGTGGTCCGAACCTAAGTTGTTTCATTACAAGATTTTGCACAAGAACGTACGGGGTGGGACCTCTTGGGCGCCGAAACGTCCGGATTTGCTTTAGAACAGCACCTGGGCTATTGTTGCGGTCTCGTAGTTGCCCGTTGTAAGCACGTCCGACAATAAATTCTTAGCCCGGAGAGTTGCCGTGACCGCACGCGATCCGCTCCTGGAACTGAAGAAGCAGATAGGACAAACCGTCCTCGGCCAGGATCACATGATCGAGCGACTGCTCATCGGCCTCCTCGCCAACGGAAACCTCCTCGTCGAAGGGCTCCCCGGCCTCGCCAAAACCCGGGCCATCAAGAAGCTCGCGAAGTTCCTCGACGCCGGTCTCTCCCGCATCCAGTTCACCCCCGACCTTCTACCCTCCGACATCACCGGTTCCGAGGTCTACTACACCGCCGAAGGCAAGGGAGAGTTCCGCTTCCAGCCGGGGCCGGTCTTCAACAATCTCGTCCTCTCCGACGAGATCAACCGAGCGCCTGCGAAAGTGCAGGCCGCCCTGCTCGAAGCCATGGAAGAGCGTCAGGTCACCGTCGCTGGCAAGACCCATAAGCTCCCCGATCTCTTCCTCGTAATGGCGACCCAAAACCCTATCGAGCAGGAGGGAACCTACCCCCTTCCGGAAGCCCAGCTCGACCGCTTCCTGATGCACGTCTACGTCGACTACCCGGAAGAAAAATCCGAGCGCGACATCATGCTCCTCGTCCGCGGAGAAGAACAACCCGAGGAAGCGAAACCAAACCCGACGCAAGCCGCACCGGAAAAACTCGCACAACAGGTCATCTTCGAAGCCCGCAAAGAGATCCACGCTCTCCACATGGCCGAAGCCGTCGAGAGCTACATCGTCGCCCTCATCCAGGCCACGCGCACTCCCGAGCGCTACGACAAGGACCTTCGGAAATGGATTCAAATCGGCGCCAGCCCACGCGGCACCATCGGGCTCGACAAGTGCTCGCGAGCCTACGCCTGGCTCAACGGCCACGATTTCGTGCGACCCGACGACGTGCAGGCCATCGCGCACGACGTCCTTCGCCACCGCCTTCTGCTCAGCTACGACGCGCAGGCGGAAGGCATCAAGGCCGATAAAGTCATCGACAGGATCGTAGAACTTGTGGCCGTAGCGTAAACACAGGAGCTCGCTCGATGGGAGCTTACGCCGAACTCGACTCGCTGGTCGCTCTGGAGTACAAGGCGCGCGGCTTTTCGCTCCGCCACAATCAGCCCGTTCGCAGCCTGCTCTTCGGCCGCCGGGCCTCCCATGTTCGAGGTCGCGGTCTCGACTTCGAAGAACTCCGTAACTATGTCGCAGGAGATGATGTCCGCTCCATAGACTGGCGCGTCACCGCGCGAACGCAGAAGCCATATATACGCGTCTACTCTGAGGAGCGCGACCGCCCGACCATGCTCGTCGTCGACCAGCGCATCAACATGTTCTTCGGCAGTCGCCGCAGCATGAAGTCCGTCGTAGCCGCCGAGGCTGCCGCGCTCACCGCCTGGCGTGTCTTTTCGCAGGGCGATCGCGTCGGCGCCTTTGTCTTTAACGACACGGTGATTGAGCAGGTGCGCATGCATCGTAGCCGCTCGACTGTACTTCGAATCCTCGACCGCATCACCAAACTAAACAAGCAGCTGCGCAGTGACCAGATCATACCCGCCGCGCCTGAAAAATTGAACGAAGTGCTGGACAAGGTCGCGCGCATCTGCCACCACGACGCGCTCATCATCATTGCCAGCGACTTCGACGGTGCGAATGAAAGGACACGAGACCTTCTGCTGCATCTCTCGCGGTCCAACGATGTCATTTGCGCGCTCGGCTACGACCCGCTCGCGGTGCAGTCACTCACAAGCGGGCAGCCTGTCGTCTCGAACGCCACCCTGCAGGTCGAACTTCGCCTGGATGAGCAGAAGGTGCGTGAAGGCATCCGCTCGGCATCTGACGACCGCCTGAACAACGTGCTCTCCTGGCAGCACGAGCTTAACATCCCGGTGCTGCCGCTTAGCACCGCAGAGGATGTCTCGCAGCAGATACGCCATTTGCTCGGTCACATCGCTGCGCGCGGAAGGCGCATATGAGAGCGCCGCTCGAGAACCTCCACGACTTCTACCAGCCGCCCCCGCCATCGTGGCATCCGCAGACTATCGGCTGGTACGTCGTCTTCGCAATCGCCGCGCTACTGCTGGTGTGGCTCGCCGTGCATCTCTTCCAACGGTGGCGACTGAACCGCTATCGGCGTGAAGCCTTGAAGGAGCTCGCGCAGGTTGACGCAACCGGGCTCTCGGCCCTGCTCAAGCGCACTGCCCTCTCGGTATGGCCGCGTGAAGAGGTCGCCTCGCTGAGCGGTGCAGCCTGGCTCAAGTTTCTCGGTAACTCCACACGCAAACCTCTCTTTGAGAACGCACCCGCGAATCGCATCGAGGAGATTGCATTTTCTGTCACGCCTCTCTCAGGCAAAGACGAGTCCGCGCTGCGCGAGGCCGCAGGTTCATGGATCAGGCAGCACAAGCCACCGTACCGGCAGGGGAGGTCGCATGTATCGGCTTGAGCATCCCTGGCTGCTCGCGCTGCTGCCGCTACCGCTGCTCGCGTACTGGCTCCTGCCTCCTTATAAAGAGGAGCAGGATTCGCTCAGGCTCACCTTCTTCGACTACCTCACGTCTTCGCTTGGGCTTAGGCCGCAGCACCAGGCCGTCATTCTGCGCACGAACTGGCTGGAAAAGATCATCTATCCACTCTGCTGGGCGTTCATCGTGCTTGCGTTGGCGCGGCCACAATTTATCGAGCCGCCGATTCAGAAGATCGAGCCTGGCCGCGACCTCATGCTCGCCCTCGACATCTCGCAGTCGATGGAGACACCGGACTTCCACGCACCCGACGGCAGGCGCATGCGCCGCGTCGACGCCGTCAAGCAGGTCGTCGCCGACTTTATCCGCCGCCGCCAGCACGACCAGATCGGTCTCATCGTCTTCGGCCTTGCCGCCTATCCCGTCACTCCCTTCACGCTCGATCATGACGCCGCGCTGAAGATGTTATCCGAGATCGATGCCGGCATGGCTGGACCGCAGACAATGATCGGCGACGCCATCGGCCTTGCCATCAAACAATTCAACGCCAGCGAAGCTAAGCAGCGCGTGCTTGTCCTGTTGACCGACGGCAATGATACCGGCAGCCGCATGCCACCTCGCCGAGCCGCCGAGATCGCCAAGCAGAACAGCATCACGATCCATGTCATCGGCCTGGGAGACCCACATGCCACCGGCGAAGACAAGGTTGACTACGCTGCGCTCAACGAGATCGCAAAGGCGACCGGCGGTCAGGTCTTTCACGGCGAGAACCGCGTTGAGTTGGAGAAAGCCTACGATGCCCTCGACAAGATCACACCACAGAACTTTAAGACGCTGACCTACCAGCCACGACGCGAGCTCTATATGCTCCCACTCGGGCTGGCGTTGCTTCTGCTCGTCGGCTACAACCTGCTGATGCTGGTTATCGGTCTGGCACTGCATTTGATGCATCGCAGACAAGAGCCTGATCCCACTCCGGGCGAGGAGTCCGACGTCCTGAAGGTGCATGTATGACGCTGCGCGAGTGGTGGCAGGCGTTGCATTTTATACGACCGTACTGGCTGTGGATGATGCTCGTCGTACCTGTCTTCTATATATCTCTCTCCATCCGCGACGACGTGCGCGCACGCTGGAAACGCTTCATCGACCCGGAGCTGCTCGATCACCTCATTGTCTCGCGACGTCGCCTCTGGCGCTTTCGTCCGGTACATCTGCTCTCGCTGCTCATCCTGATTGTCTCGGTCGCTGTCGCGGGGCCAACATGGCAACGAGAGCAGCCACCCTTCACCGAGGACAAAGCCCCACTCGTCATCGCGCTCGATCTCTCGGAGACGATGGACGCCATCGACCTCAAACCTACACGACTCGAACGCGTAAAGCTTAAGCTCCGCGACCTTATCAAGAAGCGCAGCGGCGGACGTACCGCTCTCTTCGTCTACGCCGAAGACACACATATGGTGTTGCCATTCACCACCGATGAGTCCCTCTTCGACGTCTACCTCGACTCGCTCTCAACTAACTTGATGCCGCGCGGGAGCAAGGATACAGCGAAGGCGCTACGCACAGTCGACGACTTTCTCAAGGACGAGACCGTTCCCGGCACGATTCTCTTCGTCACCGATGGCATCGAGCCAGCCGCGATCTCTGCGTTCCAGCAGTTCACCGCGAAGCAGGACGAGACAAATGACATCCTCGTGCTCGGAGCTGGCACCAGTACGGGCGGTCCTGTGCAGACGGGACCCAACCGCTTCCTCGAAGTAAACGGTCGCCGGGTCTTCGCGAAGCTCGATATCAATGCTCTACGCTCGTTGAGCAAGTTCGATATTGACGCAATCACGCTCACGCTCGACGACGATGACATCCAGTGGATTCAACGTCGCGTGCAACACCACTTACAGACGGTTCAGCAGAAGGACGCGAAGACTCGCTGGATCGATGAAGGCTACTGGTTGACGATTCCCGTCGCCGCGCTCGCCGTCTTCTGGTTCCGTGAAGGATGGACTATCCGCTGGACCTCGGCTGCACTCGCGGTTGTTATTGTGCTTCCGCCTCAATTCGGCACAAGGGAGCTGGCTGTAAGTTTGCCATCGAGCTTCGCAAGCTTCTCCTGGCTAGATCTGTGGATGACGCCTGATCAACAGGGACGCTACTACTTTCAGAAGGACGACTACAGAAAAGCCGCGGAGAAGTTCGAAGACCCACTGTGGCGCGGTCTCAGCTCGGCGCGCGCAGGCGACTATGATGCGGCGCTGAATGCCTTTGCGCTCAGCGACACTGCCGAGGCCTGGTACAACCAAGGGGATGCGCTGGCGCACATGAGTAAGTACTCCGAAGCCGTCGCCGCGTACCGGCAGGCGCTCTCGCGACATCCGCACTGGAAGGACGCCGAGGATAACCTCGCGCTAGTGCAGTCGCTTATTCCCAAGCTGAAAGACGATAAGAAAGACAAGCAAAAGGAACAGGAAGAGGCGCCGAACCTTCCCCCCGATCAAACCAAATTCGACGAAAAAGGCAAGCAGGGCAAGAAGACACGCATTAGTATCAAGCCGGAGGCGATGGCCGACATCTGGATGCGCAATATTCAGACGTCTCCCGCCGACTTTCTGCGCCGTCGCTTCGCCGTCCAAGAAGCGAAGGAACGCCGATGAAGCGTCTTCTCGCTCTCCTCATACTGTTCGTGTCGCTCCACGCGCTCGCACAATCGCCTGTGATCCGCGCACGTCTTGAGCCTCGGAGCGACATCATGGTGGGTCAGCCGGTGCGATTGGTCGTCTCCGTCTTCGTGCCAAACTACTTCACGGGATCGCCCGAGTTTCCTGAGTTCGAGATCGACAACGCGATCGTCGTGCTGCCGCAGGACCGGCCTGAGAACTCGAACACGCAGATCGGTAACGCTACTTACTTCGGCATCACGCAGACCTATGTCATCTATCCGCAGGAGGCAGGCGAGTTTCGCATACCACCAGCAAAGCTCTCCGTATCCTACGCCAGCGCGCCGCCGAAGAGCACCACGGCGGAGATCGCTCTGCCCGCGCTCAGCTTTCATGCTGATGTGCCCGACGCCGCTCGCGATCTACCCTACTTCCTGCCGACGACACGGCTTACGATGACGGAGCGTTGGTCGCGTCCGCTGAAGGGTCTCCGCACTGGCGATACTGTTGAACGCACCATTACCATCACCGCCTCTAAGATGCAGGCGATGCTCATCCCGCCGCTCGCCTTCGAGCAGCCCGACGGCATCCGTATCTACAATGGCGAGCCCACTGTGCGTGACCAGAAGACCGATCGCGGTGACTTCATCTATGGCCAGCGCGTCCAGACAGCGAAGTACTTCGTCGTGAAATCTGGTGACTATACCCTGCCCCCCATGGAATTAAAGTGGTGGAACCTCTCGAAACACCAGATGACAACATCCTCTTTAAAGGCTGTACATTTCTCTGCCATTGACAATCCGGAATTCACAATCGAACTACCGCCTGTAGATCAAACATCGCCCACTCCGACACCCCAAAAGATCAACCGTTGGAATCGTTATAGGGCTGCGTTGAAAATGAGTATCGCAGGCGTCATTTTTGTAGTTGCCATTTTTTTATTTGCGTGGCTCGTCAAGTATGTCTATCGCCAGGCGGCAACGTATTCGGAATCGTACAAATCCTCTGAAAGTGCCTGCTTTCGGAAGCTGATTCGCTATGCGAAGTCGCACAATTCGAAACTTACTTATATTCAATTATTGAGATGGACGAATCATATTTTTCCCGGAAAGCCATTGGGAGAGATCGTGAGAGGCCAAGCACATACGGATCTTAGGCACCAAGTGGAAGCTCTCGCGACAACAATCTATTCGGCGCAGACTGCGGCAACGGAAGAATGGAACAGTCGCGAACTTGTGCTGCAATTGAAAAAGTTCCGAGAGCAGTTACGTAAACATCTATCCTGGGCGACAAAACAGCGATGGTTGTCGGCGCTCAATCCTTCTCAAGAAAAAGCAAGCCGTTTAGAGATATAAGGTGTGGGCCGCTAAGCCTTCTCTCTTGAGATCTTCCTGAATACGCTTCCAAGGCAAGCAGTTTGCTAAATTCTCTGGTACTGCGATTCCGTGGGAGCCGTGTAATGGATCGCCAAGTGTGCCGTTTCCATCCGCTGATTCAATCGATGTCGTGAGTTCAGGCATGCTTCCAACACACCCGATGTTAAGAGAGCGCGTTTTACTGGAATCTGCGAGGTACGTTTCTGATACATCGCGTCGACTTTTCCGGCGAGACATGCCGAATATCCCTGATTTGGTGCCACCGGCATGAAGAACTGCGTTGACACCGTTTCGCCACCAGCGATTCGTGCGGCAATGTTGCAGTCGCGAATAGCCCCGTTCAGCATCAGGAGTGTTGCCTTTGTACCGTCCACGTATTCGAGGCAATAGGCGGCGGGATCTTTCACGAGCTGAGGAAGAGCCCCGCTGCTGACGAGCTCCTGATTGCGGCCGTCCAGAAGTGTGAGGCCTAGTGGTGTATCGCTGCGCGACAGAGCCGAGATCAGTAGATCTTTCGACCAGCGACCCTCTTGCATTGCGGTCCAGACATCGTCTCCCTGCAACATTTGAACGGCTTTCACGCCAGTCTCGCCGCCTCTTCGTCTTTCGAGCATTGCCTGCATGGCCTCAAGTGCATCGAAGTCCATGTCGTCGAGGCCACCGACCCCTACCATGACGGCCTCTTCCACTTTTGCGCCGAAGGGAACGTCGACGTCCGGAAGGCGCCATGTGACTGGCATGGATGAACCGGACATGAGAGGAAAATTCAGCCGCTCCGCTGTCCGAAGCATCTCTTGCGCCTCGTTGAAACCAAACGAGAGCTGTTTGTGATTGAAATAGGGGACGGAGTGCTTTTCGGTCTCAAATACCTGTACGCATTGGTGAAAGAAGTCATATCGCGGAAGCAGGACCTGCCCCTTGTCATTCAAGGGATAAGGAAACTCCCGGCACTGCTCCACGATTACGAGCACAGCATCGACCGCGATATGATCGCCACCGCAGCGCAGCGCCTCGGGAATGTTGCGACACAACCGGAAGCCAAACTGTTGCGCGCGTGCTGCACTCAGATCACCGGACAGGCCGTTGTCTGCTGATGAAGGAGCCATCGGTTCCCAACGCTCATCGGCAGCATGTCTTCCGCCTGAAGGACCGGGAGGGGGTTGATTTTGCGGCGGTGTCTGCGGCTGCGCCCTCAATCTTGTCTTCCCGGTTATCGCGAGCTGAAATTCATTCGGGGCGGCTGACGCTCTGCGGATGCGCTCATCAACATAGAGAGAGACCACCTGAACATTTGGCTTATACCATTCGCCCTCAGAGGGGAAACCAACGAGAAACCGATCGGCGATGGTTTGGAGGTCCGAGCCCAGGCTGTATGTGCTACCGAGAATGGCGAGCCGTACAGGCGGCTGCGTATTTTGCGCGAACGCCGAGCGTACGAGCGGAGGATAGGCAAGCATCGAGGAGCCAAGTGCGGAGTAACCCATAAAACGACGACGTGTGAACATCAGCTCCTCCAAAAAGTGGATTTCGGGTTCGGTTGATACCGAACTGCGGCGAGGTTGGGTGTCTCCAGGCGCTTGCCTTGTTTGTAGCTTTCGACGCCTTCGATCAGCAGGCCGCTCGTCAGGAGATTGCGCTCAATTGGATAAGTCGCTTTGCCGGTGAGAAACATCTGCTCCGCGTTGTTGACCAAAGGGCTGAAGAAGCTTGCCAGTGTGGTGCGGCCGTCTGGCATCGGCAGATACATCTGGGTCGAGAACGGCTTCGAATACCCATCAATATCGGCGGCAAAGGTAAAGTCGCGCACCATGCCGTTCATCAGGATCATTGTGCTCAAGAGACCATCACGATGCTTGTATTGATAGGCAATCGGGTCGGGCACGATTGCCTTCATCTGTTCGATCGGGGGGAAGATGTTGGTAAATGTCGGGTCGGCAGGACGCAACGTCGAACTGCGACTCAAAGCAGACTTCACCAGATCCTGCGACCAGACGCCATCCTGGTATGCCTTCCAGAAGTCTTCCTTGGTGTACGTCTGAATCCATTCGACGCCGCTTTCGCCCCCTTTACGCCGCTCCACCATGCACTGGAGCGTCTCCAGCCCGTGAAAGTCATAGCTCGTCATACCACCATAGCCTACAGAGACGGCCTCTTTTACTGTTGCGCCCAACGGGAACTCGACCGACGGAATTCTCCATGTGACCGCGAGGCTCGATCCGCTCTGGAAGGGAAATCCCAGTTCGTGGGAGACGTCGACCATCTTCTTTGACCAGTCCCACCGCCAGGAAAGCTCTTTGTCGTTGAAGTAAGGTACGGCGCGCCCGCTGGAACGATAGACGTTCGTGATCTTCTCGAAGAACTCATAGTGTGGACGCATCATGATTCCGTTTTCGCTCAACGGATAGACGCCATGCTCGGCGACTACGACCACGCCATCCACTGCGAGTTTGCTGGTGCCTAGCGTCAGCGCCTCCTCAATCGTGGGGCAGATCTTCATCTCTGGATGACGATCTGCCCTCTCCTGGAAGAGATCCCCATCTCCCCGCTGGTCCACATAGAGGGATGCGACTTCCATTTGAGGTCGATGATAGGTTCCGTCCCAGCCATAGCCGTCCAGCAGACGGTCAACCACATGCTGTGGATGAAGATATTTTTTGTACGACGTAACCACGGCTGCAAGCCGCGGTTTCTTCGAGAGCTGGGCGTCGGGAGCCATGGCAATCCTTAATCATTGAGGATTTACGCGGGATCTGCGATGGCGAAATCTTATCTCCCCTTGCCTACTGCTTTCTATAGGCCAAATGTCTTGTTCCCTATTCCGGGTGGTCAGAATACTCTTGCTTATAATGCTTGGCCAGTTGGAGATCTTCCTTTGCTGACACGTCGCAAGTTCATCGGTTCCACTGCTGTTGCCTCCTTCTCGTGGGCGGGTGCCCTGGCGCAAGACTCTAAAGATCGACTTGCGCCGCAAGTCTCTGCCCGTGCTCTCGCAATGCACCGGCGAGCGTTCGTCTTCGACGCGCACGTGCACGCGCTCGATCGCGAGTTCTACTACGGTGGCAGTATGGGCGACCGGAAATCGAACGGGCACTGGGATCTTCCCCGAGCTCGGGAGGGTGGAGAAGACGCATTCTTCCTGTCTGTTTATGTGCCGGAGGAGTATTATCCCAGCCGCTTTGAAACTCGGCAGACACTACGTCGCATCGATCATGCGCTTCGACAGATCCATGAAAACAGAACTCAGGTCGAGCTTGCGCTGAATGCCGCTGATATTGACCGGATTCGCGCCAAAGGCAAGATGGCAGCCGTACTCGATATCGAAGGCAGTTACGATTTGGATGGAGACCTCGGCATTCTCCGCGATTTGCACGCCCTCGGCCTTCGTTCTGCGCAGATATCCGCGCACAATTGGAATCAAAACTACGCCGACTCCTGCTGCTCTGAGCCAAAATCTGACGGGCTAACCGCGCACGGTCGCGAACTGATCCACGAGATGAACCGTCTCGGGATGGTGATTAATGTCTCACACTCTGGCGACGATACCATCTCCCAGATCCTCGATATCAGCGATCGTCCGGTCGTAGCTACTCACCATGGCCTGCGCAGTGTTAACGATATTCCCCGCAATATGCCAGACAATCTTATGAAGAAGCTTGTAGATAAAGGCGGCGTCTTCTGCTTCCAGATTGGTAGCGAGTTTAACTATCCGCGGGAGTACAAGTGGCTTACTGCGGAGCGTGGCAAAACTTTTTTTGATACCGCCAGCATCCCGGACCGCGTCAAGGGCAAGAGTCTCTACGAGGTGGATGCACTGGTGGCGCCATCATTTCCGATGAAGGGCGCTACCGTACCCGACTCTGTGGCTATGACGGTTGACGACTGGGTGGCTGTCGTAGATCGCGCCATTAAGCTCATCGGTGAGGATCATGTCGGGTTCGGAAGCGACTTTGACGGCGGCCCTACGCTCGCAAAGGGGATGCGGGACGTCAGAGATCTTCCCATGGTTACCGACGCGATGCTCCGCTTGGGATATACGGAAGAACGGATCCGGAAGTTTTGGGGAGGAAATCTGCTGAGGGTCTTCAGACAAATCACGTCCCAAGCCTAACGTGCGCCTTCTGAGAAGCACTTTTCAATCTTGATCAAAAGGCCCTTCAATCCGAGGGAGATGAGTATCGCAGTGTAACCACACTTGTGCTACCGTTCGGCATCACGGTAATTGCGATCAGCCTTCCATACTCTCCGCTCTCTAAAGGAGGTATGTCTTTTCCAGTGAGAACGTTCACAATCCTAGGAACTGTCGCCCTGTGACCGACTACCAGAATCGATTCGTTGGTCTGCAGTGAACCTCGGATCTTTTTAATCAGTTCTTCGAAGTTGTCTTGAGGAACCGCAACCGGAACGACATCGAGCTGATGTGCTAGTGGAGCGGCGGTTTCCTGGGTCCGGATTAGCTCTGTCGTAAAAATGTGCTTTACGTTTGCATTCGACAGTAGTCGTGCGAGTGAACGCGCCTGTTCTTCACCTTTGGGAGTCAATGCTGGATCAGGCTCCGTCCCGTATCGATCTGCGTGCCGTGTGACGAAGATCGTCGATTGCGCTCGTACGATATAGCAGTGATTGCAAAAAAACAGCAAACATAATAGGGGCAATATTCCTCTAGCTCTCATACGCATGGTCGTAACATCATCGCGTCATGAATTGAATATTTCGTGAAAATCGGGCATTCTCAGCGGATGTATATCTCAGGTAAGCTTTCCCTCGAGGCAAAATCGAAGCTATGGATCGTCGAGAACTTTTAAAAGCGGGGCTCATCACCGCCGGTGCAGCTTTCCTCCACAAGCCTCGCCTCTGGGCAACACCGCAGTTCAAGACAGATCCGTTCACCCTGGGCGTCGCATCCGGTGATCCGTGGCCAGAGAGCGTCGTCTTATGGACGCGCCTTGCTCCCGATCCGCTGAATGGCGGTGGTATGCCGAACGAGGATGTGCTCGTTCGCTGGCGCGTTGCCTCCGACGAGCCTATGTCGAAGATCGTGCGCGAAGGCACTGTCGCGGCAAATCCTGAGTGGGCCCATAGCGTCCACGTCGAGGTCAACGGACTCCAACCCGATCGCTGGTACTGGTATCAGTTCGACGTCGGAACAGGTCCCGGCCGCATCGCCAGTCAAGTCGGACGCACCAAGACTGCACCGGCTGCCTCCAGTCAGCTTGATCGTTTCCAGTTCGCTTTCGTCTCATGTCAGAAGTATGAAGCGGGCTTCTACACTGCGATCGATCACCTGTGCGACGAAGACATCTCCCTCCTGATTCACCTCGGCGACTACATTTACGAAAAAGGGCCGATCCAGGGCGTTCGCAATATGCCTGTAGAGACCTCCATCTCTCTTGAGAGCTATCGCAACCGCTACGCCTGTTACAAGATGGACCCATCGCTCAAGCGCATGCACGCGCAGTTTCCCTTCGCGGCTGTAGCGGACGATCATGAAGTCGCGAACAACTACGCTGGCATGATCCCCGAGAAGGCCTCTCAGGTCGCTGGCTTCAAAGAGAGACGCACCGCCGCCTATCGCGCGTACTACGAGCACATGCCTTTCCGCATGGCAGTACAGCCGCACGATGCATATATGACCATGTATCGCACCCTGCGCGTTGGCAGCCTCGGCGATATTCATATGCTCGATACCCGCCAGTTCCGCACCGACCAGCCCTGCGGCGACGGGGCCAAACCCTCCTGTCCGGAGCGGGAAGGCCCGTCGACCATGATGGGAGATGTTCAGGAGAAATGGCTGCGCGGGCAGCTCAAACGTGGACAGGATTCACGCGAGCGTTGGAACATCCTCGCTCAACAAATCATCTTCTCGCAGGTCGATGTAGGCCGGCACGACCAAGCCGAGTACATGATGGACAAATGGGACGGATATCCCCAGGCCCGCAGACGCCTCGTCGACAATATCGTCGAAACTGGTCTCAACAATGTCGTCATCCTGAGCGGAGACAACCATAACAACTGGGTGTTTGACGTGAAGAGGAATCCTGACGACGAGAAATCTCCTGCCATCGCATCCGAGTTTGCCGGCACATCGCTCACTTCGGGCGGCGATGGAACCGATCTCGCCCCGGAGTTTGCTTCCGTCCTCGCGAAGAATCCTCAGGTCAAGTTCCACAACTCCCAGCGCGGCTACGTACGTTGCACGGTCACCCCAAAACAATGGACAAGCGATTATCGCGTTGTTCCGTTCGTGAGCAAACCGGGTGCTCCCATTCAAACGCGAGCCAGCTTCCTGGTCGAAGCAGGACATGCCGGAGCCCAGAAGATCTAAACGCGTTTCATCTTTCGAGACCTCAGTTCATTTTTTAAAGATTTCGAAACAATTAAGTCATTCCATTTTGATGGAACGTTCTTATTGTCCTCCTATAACCGCAAAAATCTAAACCTGCGGCGTTGTGTCTCAAAAGGGGGACATTCGTTGAACCGCATATTGTTCGTTCTCAGTCTTTTGTTGTGTCCAATATCTCTCACGGCTCAGGCCACGGAAGGCAGCATTCTTGGCGCCGTAACCGATCCATCCGGCGGCGCGCTGGTTGGAGCGCAGGTTACCGTCACGAATCTGCAAACCAACTTCCCCAGAAAAACGGTGACAAACGGCTCCGGCGAATATGTTGTGTCCAGCCTTCCTATTGGAACGTATAGAGTCGCCTCCGAAGTCACCGGATTCAGAACCGCCATCGAGAGCCCCATCGAGCTTACTGTCAAAGCACGTGTCCGCGTGGACTTCACCATGCAGACTGGCGTCGTGGATCAGGCCGTCGAAGTCACAAGCAGCGCTCCTCTGCTCAAGACCGATACGTCGGAAGTCAGTACGCTCGTTACCCGCAAAGAGCTCGAAGCGCTTCCTTCCCTGGATCGAAATTTTTTAAGTCTCCAGGTACTTACTCCAGGAACGCTTCGACGCTGGCCAAACGCCGGTGGTGACCGAATCGGCGACTTCTCCGGCGGTGAATCCATGCAGGTAAACGGAATCAACGCCGGTCAGAACAACTTCATCCTCGACGGTATCTCCAACAACGTCGCGCTCACCGGGGGTATGAACTCCGTTCCTCCCATCGATGCTATCCAGGAATTTGCCATCCAGACCAACGGCTATTCGGCTGAGTTCGGCAGAGCCGGCGGCGGCATCGTCAACGTCGCCCTGCGCAGCGGCACCAATGAGATTCATGGATACGCCTACGATTACATCCAGAACGACATCTTCAACGCGCGGCCTTACGACTTCACGGGAACAAGTCCAGCGCGGACCGCCCTGCGCCGCAATCTCTTCGGCGCCGGTGGAGGCGGTCCTATCAAACGCAATAAGATATTCATCTTCTTCAGTTACGAAGGTCTGCGTCAGCCACAGAACGTCATCGAGTACGACACCGTACCCACAGCGTTGGAGCGCAAGGGAGACTTCAGCCAGAGCGGATGGACCGTCTACGATCCTGCAACTACGGACAGTAAAGGGAATCGCACAGCATTCCCCGGCAATGTCATTCCGGCCTCACGCATTGACCCTTTGATGTCGCACCTCGCCAATACCTTCCCACTCCCTAACTACAAAGATCCGAATCCAACAGTCCTTAATAACTTTATTGCCATCGACCGTAATATCGACACGCGCGACACCTACAACGTCAAAGGCGACATCAACCTCACGCAGAAAGACGTCCTCACGCTTCGCTACTCCAAGCAGCTATCCGAGAAGGATCGCAGCGGATGGATACCCGAGAGCTGGATCGGCGGCAAGGGACTTCTCAACGGCAACAATGCAGGTGTCAACGAAACCCATATCTTCACTCCGAACCTGGTCAATGAGGTGCGCATTGGCTGGAACTACATCAACGATGGCAATAGCCCATTGAACACTACACCGATCAACGAGTTGAGCGAGATTCCCGGAGGCTATATGCAGGCCGGCTTCCCGACCGTTTCGTTCCGAAATCTGGGCTCTACCAAAGCGGTTCGACCCCTCACCACATTGCCCAACCCATACGTCGTCTGGCAAAACTCCATGCAGTACATGGAAAATCTGACCTGGCACAAAGGGAAGCATGCCATCAAGATCGGTGCCGACTTTACGCATCAGCGCAATAGTGTCGGTGGTGGCGCTCCTCCCGGAGGCTTCAAATTTTCTGTCGACGGCTATGCTACCGTCAGCCCTGTGGGTTCGAAGCGGCCCAATAATCTCACTGGAGTCGCCGAAGGCCTGCTCGGTTACGTGGATACGTTGACCACCTACAACTACGGCGACAAGACAAGACTGCATCAGAATGCATGGTCCGCCTTTGTCGCTGACGAGTGGCGCCTTACTCGCAAACTTAATATCACCCTCGGTCTTCGTTACGAGTACTCTCCAAACTGGCTCAACGAAGGGGACCTCACAACTAACTTCGATCTCGACGCCGGCAAGATTCTCGTGCCCGACACCACGAAAAATTACGTGCAGAATATCGTTGGTCTTCCCGGAGCTGTACTGCCCTCAAACTACCAGTACGTCTCCCCATCAAGCGTCTATCCGCACAACGATCACATCGACTTCGCACCACGAATTGGATTCGCTTATTCCATCACTCCGACGGTCGTGTTCCGCGCAAACTACGGCCTCTTCTACGCTCCCTCAGTTGTGCTCTCCATGAACAACCAGACCGGAGCCCCATTCAGCTACCAGCTTCAGGTTATCGGTGATACCGCAAACGCAGTCAAAGTTACGCAGGGATTCCCCACTGGGGGCGCATTCGCAGAGCTCGGCTCCACCGACATTGCTCCCGTTTACTATCAGCATCACTACGACACTCCCATCATTGAGAAGTTCGGAGCGAATCTCCAGCTTCTACCCTTCAAAAACACCGTCATCGAGATGGGATACGAAGGCAACCACGCTCACGGGCTGGATGAGAGTTACCAGCTCAACTTTCCCACACCCGCGCCTGGCCCCATCCAACCCCGCCGCCCCTTTCCAGGCCTCGCAGAGGGAACCGGAACCATCTACAACGGCGTGTCTTACTTCAACGCCTTCGAAGCGACGGTTCGACAGAGAGCCTTTCACGGACTCTCCCTGCAGAGCAGCCTCACCGTACAGCACAGCTACGGCCAGAACGGAATCACCAACCCCTACAACTACAACTACACCTACGGCCGTCTGGCATTCGACTACGGCTCGCAGTGGGTAACATCCGCCATCTACGATCTGCCTTCCGCAAGAACACTACCGCTTGCAGCCAGGATCTTCCTCGGAGGCTGGCAGGCCTCCGGAATCGTTCAGCTGCATGGTGGACTTCCATTCTCCGTGGCCTCTTCTCAGGTCATGAATGACGATCTGAACGCGAGCCGCGCCGACGTTACGAATGCCAACGGTGATCCCAATACCGCCGTCGGACGCCGTTCCATCAATAACTGGTTCAACGCCAATGCATTTACGACGCCGAAGGACTATACCTACGGCAACTCCGGCATCAACCTCCTGCGTGGGCCAGGCTTCTCGCAGATCGACTTCGCGATGCAGAAAACCTTCACCCTCAAGGAGCGGTATCACGCAACGCTGCGCGCCGAGGCGGCTAACCTCCTCAATCACGCTAACTTTGGCAACCCCTCCGCAACCCTGGGAGCCTCCGGCTTCAACACAATCCGCAGTTTAGGAGGAGATCCAAGGCTGATGCAGATCGTCGGCCGCTTTACTTTCTAAGACGGACAACTGCAACACGAGGGAGCAGGTTAAAGTCTGGCCTGCTCCCTCGTTCGCATTTAAAAGTGCGCCCGTGGACTAAAAGGGCAGGAGACTGCGATTGGCTATCAAGGGCTGATCGTTGCTTAGTGAATAGCTTACGGTACTGCAGTGCGGCCCTACACCGTGCGCGAAAGATCGCATCTTCATTTGATCAGGAAGCGATGGACGAACTCACCGGACCGACTGCCAATCAAAAGACGCCTCCTCCGTAGCCGCCCGTCCATCGATTGGAAACGCAGCCTTATTGAACATGTGATGAGCAGGGGGACGTCGAAACGGACTAGAGAGTCTTCCAAACCAGCCAGTAATGCACTCGAGTTTTGTATTCTCCGTGGAAGGGTGGTGGTTTGCGAGTCGTCTTTTCAGACCGTCGAACTCCGCTCTGTTACCATCTTCCCGACTTCAAACCACGAGGAATTTATGTTTCTACCTTCGAATCGACGCAGTTTTCTTGTCGCAAGCGGGCTTACGGCCATGGCTTCAACCAGAGCCTTTGGCTCCAATGAAAAACTGCGCGTAGGGGTTATCGGCGCAGGAGGCCGTATGAAAAGCGTGCTGGGTTCGGCCGACCAGAGCGGGGTCCCCTTTGAGATTGTCTCCGTCTGTGATGTTTATGCTCCCCGCCGCGCCGAGGTCAAGGCACGTGGCAACGCCACTACTGCGACTGAGCATGTTGATTATCAAGAGGTGCTCGATGATAAGACTATCGATGCGGTCTTTATCGCCACGCCGGATCATTGGCATGTCCGTATCGCCACGGCAGCGCTGGCTGCGGGAAAGGATGTCTATCTCGAAAAACCCGTCACACACACCCTTGAAGAGGGTGCCGTGCTGACCAAAGCGGTACGCTCAAGCAAACAAATTCTGCAGTGCGGCATGCAGCAGCGTAGTTGGTCGCACTTTCGCAACGCCGTCGACCTGATACAGGGGGGCACACTGGGCAAGGTACCGCAGGTGCGCACCTACTGGTGGCAGAACTATGGCTTCAGCTGGGTGCCGAAGCCGGTGGATCAATCTCAGCTGGACTGGACTCGGTGGCTCGGTGGCGCTCCGGAGCAACCTTTTACGCTTGAGAAGTTCTTCCGCTGGCGCTGGTTCTGGAACTTCGGAGGTGGCGCCATGACGGATCTCTTCACCCATTGGATCGACGTTGTGCACTGGGCGATGAAATGCGACGAACCTTCAACCGCATTCATGCTTGGTGACAAGCGCATCTATCAGGATTGGGATTGTCCCGATACGATCCAGGCCGCCTTCCGCTATCCGACCTTCGACGTGGTCTATGAGGGCATGATGGCATCTTCAATCGATGACGGCGGCCTTGAGTTTCGCGGTACTGAGGCGACCTTGAAGCTTACCCGCAACGGCATGACCATCTGGCGCGAGGGAGTAAAGGGAGACCGCAATCCCGTATTGAGGGAAGAGAGCTTTGAGGACGGCACGATCGCCCACACGCGCAACTTCTTCGACTGCATCAAGAGTCGCAAAGACCCTAACGCCCCGGTCGAGACGGGCGTTGCAGCGGCTCGAGCCGGACATATCGGAAACTATGCCTTTCATCACGGCGGAAAGGCGACCTGGCCCCCAAAAGCTTAGACCCAAATAAGAGAAGGCCCGCGCAGTCAGGCTGCGCGGGCCTTCATTTGTTTGTGCAGAGCTACTTCAGCGTGTACGACGGATCGAAAGTTAGCTCGCGCACCCAGATATTGCGGAAGCTGATCGGCTCGCTCTTGTCGCCGTGCGCCTGCAGCTTGATCGGCGCCTTGTCATACGCCTTATAGAACGGCTTGCCGACGTAGAGCGTCTGCCCCTTCAACTCGAAGTGGTTCTCGACAAGTACTCCGTTGAAGAAGACCGTCACGTAGGCGGGGGTCTTCACCGAGCCATCCTCGTTGAATCGCGGGG
>Ga0268266_10002362_pt1 | contig 20404 bp, 14 predicted proteins | sample KBSS13metaG_FD_190356 | JGI IMG/M metagenome (GOLD analysis project Ga0268266, IMG submission 190356) | Switchgrass rhizosphere microbial communities from Kellogg Biological Station, Michigan, USA - KBS S1-3 metaG (SPAdes) (version 2) | ecosystem: Host-associated > Plants > Roots > Rhizosphere... | reverse complement strand
AGAGCAGCACGTTCTCGTTGCTCGCCCCCTGCCGGTTGTCGAAGCCCGTCGTCCGGGAGGTGGTCCTCGAGCCCATGCGCAGCGAGAGATTGCCGCAGCCGTTCATCGCTGTCGTCCAGCTGGCGAGCGAACGTTCCATCGCCTCGAATCCGGCCTCTCCGGCGTCGGGCGCGCCGCCCACGTTCTCGTGGAACTCGACGCTGCCCGCGGGCCAGCCGAGGCAGTGGCCACCGTCCGGGGAGGTCCGATCGGTCCGGCTCCGCACGTAGGGGACGGTCGCGCCGGTGACGAACGTCGAGACCACTTGGATCGACCGGATGATCGCGCCGCGATCGCGGCCGAGACCTAGGAGCGAGGAGGGCGCGGGGCTCGGGTCCCGTAACCGACGAGTGACGACGGGATCGGCCGCGAGGGCAAGCGAGGGCCGGATCGATTCGAGTGGTTTCGGCGTTAGGGCCGCGGCGGCGATGGCAACGGCGACGAATCTCACTCCCCCCGACGCGTACCACGGGTGGCCGCGGGCCGCGTTGACCCCCCGAAGGAGCGCTGTTAATCCCGCGGGTTCCGTCATGGCCATCCCTCCCCGCGTCCGGTTCGCTCCCTCGCCCACCGGGTACCTCCACATCGGCGGCGCGCGCACCGCGCTCTTCAACTGGCTCGAGGCCCGCCGGGACGGCGGCCGGTACGTGCTGCGGATCGAGGACACCGACCGGGAGCGGTCCACCGCCGAGTCGGTGCAGGCCATCCTCGACGGGCTCCGCTGGCTGGGACTGACGTGGGACGAGGGCCCCGAGGTGGGCGGCCCCTACGCGCCGTATTTCCAGACCGAGCGGCTGCCGAGCTACCGCGCCGCCGCGGACCGGCTCGTCGCCGAGAAGAAGGCCTTCCTCTGCTACTGCACCAAGGAGGAGCTCGAGGAGCGCCGCAGGGTCTTCGAGCGGCAGAAGCGGCCCTACAAGTACGAGGGCACCTGCCGGAACCGCACCGAGCCCGTTCCGGGGCGGACGGCGGTCGTGCGCTTCCGGACGCCGGATGCCGACGAGACGCTGACCTTCGAGGACCGGGTCATCGGGAAGATCTCGAAGCAGACCAGCGACCTGGACGACTTCGTGATGCTCCGGGCGGACGGCATCCCGCTCTACAACTTCGGCGCGGTGGTGGACGACCACGCGATGGAGATGACGCTGGTCATCCGCGGGCAGGAGCACATCAACTCCACCTTCCCGCAGATCCTGGTCTACCGGGCGCTGGGCTGGACGCCGCCGGCGTTCGCGCATCTGCCGCTCATCCTCGGCCCGGACCGGGAGAAGCTGAGCAAGCGCCGCCACCCCGAGGCGGACGTGATGCTGCACAAGCGGAACGGCATCCTCCCCGAGGCGCTGCTGAACTTCATCGCCCGGCTCGGCTGGAGCCACGGCAACGACGAGATCATCTCCCGGGAGCAGATGATCCAGTGGTTCAGCTTCGACCACGTGGGGAGCACCTCGGGCGTGTGGAACCCCGAGAAGCTGCTCTGGCTCAACCAGCACTACTTGAAGACGCTGCCCGAGACGGACGTGGCGCAGCGGCTCGTGCCGTTCCTCGCCGAGCGCGGCGCGAGCGTCGCCGGCGACCGACGGTTGCCCCGGGTGGTGGTCGCGCTCCGCGAGCGGAGCAAGACGCTGGTGGAGATGGCCGAGCTGGCGCGCCCGTTCTTCGTGCGCCCGGAGATGGACGCCAAGGCCGTGGCGAAGCACCTCGACGAGCCGGGCAAGGCGCTTCTCCGGAGGTCGCGGGAGGCGCTGGCGGCAGTGACACCGTGGGTGTCGGGGTCGATCGACCCGGTGCTCAAGGGCCTCTCCGAGTCGGCGGGGGTGGGCATGGGGAAGGTCGCCCAGCCCATCCGGGTCGCGGTGACCGGCTCGACCGTCAGCCCGCCGATCGGCGAGACGCTGGAGCTGCTGGGCAAGGACGAAGCGCTGGCGCGGATCGACGCGGCGCTGCGCTAGAATCGGAGGGTCCGTGGCTCGTCTTGACACCCCAGGGGTCGGTTTCTATAAGCCGCGCTCGGCGTGGGCGGTGGCCACGGCACTGGCGCTCCTGACCGGTGGCGTGGCCCGGGCGGAGGTCCTGGACGGCGTGCAGCTGCCGGACAAGTCCTCCAAGGTGGGCGAGCGGCGGTACCGGTGTCCGCAGGACTGGGAAAACACGCTGAAGTACTTCAAGACGGTCTACTCGACGGCGACGTATCCCCGCCGGTCGATCGTCAACCAGCCGGGCGTGAAGGCGATCCACATCGCCAACCCCTCCGGCAAGGGATGGGCGGGCCTCAACGTCTACGAGGCCAACGACGAGGTTCGGGTGTACGTGGTACCGCCGGAAGGTGTCCCGGCGAAGGCGCCGAAGAAGAAGTCGACGCCGAAGAAGTCGTAGGTCTTGGGGAATCGTCTAACGGCAGGACGCCAGATTCTGGATCTGGCTATCTAGGTTCGAATCCTAGTTCCCCAGTCATTTTGCTTATATAACTCGCTGGCTTACATAGTTTGGTTCTAGCCTGTTGCGTCGATGTCGCGCTGACAGACCGCGAGCGCATCCGCGGCTGCTGCCGGAGAGGGAGCGGACTAGCGGTTCCGAGGGTTGAGCGCGAACATTTCGGCGGCTGGCACTGCATCCAGACCAACGTTTGCAGGGACCTCACCTATCGCCTCTCGTTTGCCTGCTCAAACTGCTCCAACAGCCAGTGACAGCCTGCAGCGGGCCCTTCCGACCGGCGTTCGGTTTGCTCACGAGCCTCCTCATGGGCGAAATGTTGGCCCTTCGAGTCGACCCATTCGACGTACCAGTCCGGACCGTCCACCGAAGTGATCGTTGTCCCCCCGTCTACACGCACCCGAGACAAAGGCGGACTCGACATGGACGTGCTTAGTCTACGAGCCGCTTCGGAGCATGGACGCCTAAGCTGACGCTTTTGCGTTCTTTGATTCTGTGCATCACCGTCGACCCAATCTCTTCGCACGACCGAACAATCACGCTCCTCGAAGAGGAACTCAACGGCCCTGTCGTCCAGAGACCCCAGATATTCGCAGCGAGCAATGAAACCTTGGGTTTCGTATTTCCAATTCAGAAAGGACGGCGCTCCGATCTGGCATAATCTTCTCGCCAACCAAGAGGATGCAAACATTTTGTTAACATCACTATAATAACTGGCGGTTGTCTTTTCTGCGTCTAGACAATCGCGCGGACCTGCATCCGAGGCTCCCAGTGCTACTGCTGACAACACGCAAACAGTCGCAAGCCTGACTCTATCGTTTGAGATCATATGGCGTGTATTTTACGGGCACGAATGCGCTTTGGTCGGCATTCAATTCCGACATTTTTCCGGTCCCGGCTTCTATTTTTACAAAGTTACCTTTCCAGGTTAAAATATACATATCCAGTTTGTTGGTCGGGGCGGTGGCCGTGTCATAGTCTTGAGATGACGGTCGTTCGTCCCTCGAGTCACCGCGCTCGATTACGTGGGCATGTTCTGTCGCTACCGCATTTGGGCCGGATACAATCACCGCATGGTCGTAAGTTGATTTTTCTGCCGCCTTCGGCTCTGGAATGGAGTAGTCTGTAGTTCTCTTTCCGCTCTCGTCGACAGTCGAGCCCTCTTTATATATTGTCGTGGACGGTTCTTTTCGATCGAAGGCGTTGTCATGTGCTGTAACCTGGTCTTTCTGAGCTGCTTTCAGCGATGCCTTACTTTTAGCTGCGGCCTTATCTTGATCAGACATCACAGGCCGGCCAGCCATCATCATTCGCTCCCAGGCGTTTAGTAGCTCATGGGGGTCGAGTCCATTCGGATCAACTTCCGTCACGGGATTGTTCAATGCATACGCGTAGACTAGAGTACGACCGCCCTCGCGCGTTATGGGCAAGATCTTTTCCGGGTAGAGCATTACCGGGTCCGATTCTAGGTACCGTCCGATGCTGGGATCATAAAACCGGTTCCAGTTCTGAAAGAGATCCGTCTCCCCATCGAAGTACTGTCCCGGGAACCTGATTGGCAGCCATGCAGCAGTCGCTCCCGTTTGGTACCGCCTGTACTCGTAGCCCTCGGAGACGATGCCGTCGAGCCCTCCTGGATTGCCGTCTCCCGGTTTGAACGCGAGTCGGAACACTCCGGTCGAGGGAACCGCCGTCCACGCCGCTGCCTGGGTGGGGTTGTCCGATGACGTATGGACTTGGCCAATGGACGCCTCGTTGATGTCGGCTAGGTAGGCCGTCGTCGTTCCCGCCGCGCTGAAGATGGCGAACCTCGGACGAACGTCCACGGAGAGGCCCGTTCCGGGCGGCTGATTGAAGTAGCCGAGAAGGCGATGGTCGCCACTCTGGTACGGATGGTGTGCTGAATCCCCCGGGCTCGTCACGCGATTGACGTGGCCAAAGGGCTCGTAGTCGGCAACCCCGGAAAGCCGCGCCGAGGAGTCGATGAGCGCGATCGGCTTCGGGAGGTAGTCAGTGACGATTCCGTAGACGTCGCACCCGCTACTGTCGACGCTGTTCCGAGTGCACGTTCCGGTGCGGTCGGCTTGACGTGCCCAGGCGCTCGTCAGCTTGGAACGCAGCAGCGCAACGGGTCGCCCTCCGAGCCAGATGTACTCGTCGAGTGTGTACCCTCCCGCCCCATCGAGGCCACGGTCCTCGAGGAGGGAATTGTCCGCATCGTACAAGTACTCGTCCTTGCCTCCGGTCGGGTAGAGCTTCGCCCGTCGGCGGCCGTCCGCATCGTAGTAGTACTCGTAGATGAGGCCGTTGACGGTGACTGCCTTGTAGACAGCGCCTACGGCTGCATGCGCCGCATCGATGGACGCATCGAAGCTCAAATACTTCGCCTCCACGGAATGATTCGATGGAGACTGCCAGGACTTTCGTGAGGCGCGTCCGTCACTGTCGAAGCCGTACTTCACTGTCAGGTCCGGAGTCGGTATCAAGTTGCAGCCGGAGGTCACCGCCCTGCTTACCAGTTGGTCTCCGTGAACCGTGGAATAGCTATTCGTCCAGCCGAAGCAATCGGTCGTTTCCATCTTTCGGTTTCCGCGGGTGTCGTACGTGTAGTTCCGATTTCCGAAGGCACCTCCCTTCGCTCCGAATTCACCCGCTGGACGAGAGGCGCGGACAAGCTGAAGCGTGTTGTCGTACCCGTTCGCGATCGTTCCAGGAGTCGCGAAGTACGTCCGGGAGCTCGTTCCAGTCGTCGTCAGAGTGCACGAGTCCTCGGCAACGAGCTGATCGGCCTTCCAGGTGTAAGTCTTGCGAACAAGGTCTGCACTGCCCGAACCGAGCGCGGCTTTGGAGACCCACAGCGCACCGAGCCGTCCCGACCCATCCAGCGAGCTCGGGCGCGCCGCATTGCACACCTGTGAGGTGGGAAGGGTGCTCGGAGCGCCCGGTAGGTACTCGACGCTGACGATGTTGTTCGTGGTGATGGTCGGAGCGACGTGCTCATAGCCCGCGACGGAGCCGTAGGGCTCGTATTGAATATTTCGAAGCAGTGTCTTGAAGGTTTCGGCTCCCGCACTCCAGTCACCGTACTGAATCGTCGCGAGCCGATCCTCGCTACCGCTCCCTGCATATGTGTATTTGAGATGGCGTCCGTGCGGATAAACTAGATCCGTCAGTAACCCCTTTGTGGAGAAGACCCGGTGCGTTGAGGGAGTCTGATCGTTTGGTGCTCCCACGCCGTTGACCGAACAGGACGCGGAGGCACCGGCTCGGACCCTGAACTCGTCGGTTATCTGGCCAAAGGCATTGTAGGAGTAGAACGTCGAACCGAACGAGTCCGCTCGAATCCTCACCCGTCCGAGCGTGTTAAACGTGCAGTTGGCCGGTACCGTGACTCCGGCGAGCGTCGTTGCGCTGTCATAGGCGAAGCCATAAAGCATCTCTTGGGCAGGGGTGCCACCCGGATGCTGGTGCCATGCTGCAAGGACGCGTCCGAGCGAATCGTAGTCGTAGGACAGGTACTCACCGCTCGGGAGTGCTTCCCGCATCGCAGGGGTTTGCTTCTTGATGATGTTCCCCACCGCATCGTACTCGTACGATGTCGTACCACTGGACTGGCTCGACGTCCCCATCCAGGGCGCCGTGACGCTGAGCAGCCGCCCGAAGTCGTCGTAGGCGTACTGCGCGAGGGCGGTTCCGCCAGAAAGGGCCTGAGCGGCAATCCAGGCCCTCGAACGCGCCGCCGCGCGCCCTCAACCATCCCCCGCTTCCGACAAGCCCGCTGCACCAGTGCAACCCGCGCTACCCAGGCCCAAGCCGGATCCACTTGACGAGCTCGCGCGATTAGCCGAGCAGCTCCGCCCGGAGCCGCCAGGGCGGTGGCGTCCGGGGCCGCTCGGCGTCGTCCTCTTCGGCCTTCTCCTCGTCTCACTTGGGGCTTTCGGCGCGACGCGCCTGTCCGGGCGCAAGCACTCCCCAGCGAAGCCGCTCCTTCGCCCCGAGGATGCCTCCGACGAACCTCCATGGGCAGCCGAGCTGCCACGCCGGTCCGTGCCTCCGGCCCCGACCCCCCTAGCCCCGGCATCGCCTCCGACCAAGGCCACACGCTCCGACGCGAAGGCAATCGACGACGACCTGGAGCGCGAGTTCGGTTCCGGGCGCCCGACCATCCCGGGACCGGCGCAGCCCTCGACGGCACCACTCCCCTCCTGGGTCAAGGAGGTTGCCATTCCTGAACCGGTCGACGCGGGCATTGGCCCGCGGAAACTGGGCGGCCGCTATGGGGACCATCTCCGCGTCCAGCTTCGCAGTAATCTCGACAGCCGCCTCTGCGGCTCCGGCGCGGTCGAGGCGGTCCTCGTCCGCCCATACCTCGTAGACGGGACGGTGGTGCTGCCGCCGCGGACATTGGCCTTCGGAGAGTGCTCGACCCGCGGAGACCGGTTCCTTGTGACGTTCAATCGGCTCCGGCTGCCGGACGGGTCCGAAGTCCAGGTGGATGCCGTCGCGCTGGATGCGACCGACGGGAAGCCAGGAGTACTGGCCTCGCGGCGCATTCAGGGAGATAGACCCGAGAGTCGGGACAGCCTCGGCGGCGAGATCGCCCGGGGTACGGCGTCAACCGTCCTCAGCGCCGGGACCGCCTCCGTCGGGCTCCCCGGACAGCTCATGAACAGCGCCGGGCAGACGGCGATCAACACCCGAGCAGAGCAACCGACTTCGGCGTCGGAGGACGCGCTACTGCTCGATTCGAAGCCCATCGTCGATCTCTTCGTGGCGCAGGCCTTCTGAGCCCGTGCGATCTCGGATCACCTCGCCAAAAGCCTGTAGGTCCCGCGACGAACACGCGTCGCGGACCCCGCAAACGCCAAGGTCGGGGGGGCGAGGGTCCCAAGTCCTTCTGGGAGCAAGGCAGGAACCCGGAACCGACTGCCGCCGCGGCGCTGGGTGTTTCCGCTGCCGTTCGGATCAGCAGAACAACCACCACACGGACCAACAGCAGACCCCGCGCCGCATCGCAGCTTCAGATGGGTTTTGCGCGGCGAGTTGGAGAGAACGAGCGGTCGAGTTTGAAACTACGATGCTTGCCATGTGAACCCGGCTCCGATTCCACGTCCTTCGACGAGATAACTTCCGGTGCACCTACTGCGTCCGGAGCGGCCGTGAGAACGGCGTCGTTCTCCACATCGACCACGTCATGCCTTGGTCCGAAGGCCGACTGAAGGACCTAGAGAATCGTCGAACAGCCTGCCTCGACCGCAATCTCGGCAAGGGCGCTTTGCCGCTCTTGAAGAAGTGAGTGCCGAGCGGCTCACTTCGCAACGGACGGCGGGCCCACAGCTTCGCCGAGATGGCGGCGCGGGAGCCGATGCGCACGCGATGGACAGCGCAGCGGTGGCAAGCCAGGGAGCGGATCCTTACGGCACGCGAGTAGAGCACAGCGTTGGTTCAGATCCAGGAACACGAAGGCCCCGGCTGACTCCTCCGGGGTCTCCAATCTCACGGGCGGGCGAAGAAGTTCCCGCCACTGCCAGAGGTGAGCAGCGTGTTCCCCGTCGGGTTCAATCCCTGCGGACCCGCGGCCTCGTCCACGGACGCGAAAGGCGCTACCCCGGTCACGTTCCAGTGGTACTGATTCCCGGCGGCCAACGGGAGCGAGGGGATCTGAGGAATCGTCGTCCGGGTCGCCTGGGTGACCATGTAGATGCTGGGGCCGCCGTTAGAAGTGGTGAAGTCGACGATGAAGATGCCGCCCGGAAAGGCGTTCCAGGAGAACTCGGTCTGGCCGTCGACCAAGGTCGTGCCGTCGACCGGGCCGATGATCGGAGCACCCTGCGGAAGAGCGAGTACGAGGCCGGTCGTACCCACGGCGATGCCGGTGTCCCACCGAGTGACGCCGACACCACCCGGCCCCGTCGCCTGGGTGAAGATGGTCGCGGTCGCATCGATGTTGACCGGCAGCGTGAAGTTGAAATCCGTTCCCTGGCCGTCGTCGCCGGCCACCCAGAACCACGCCCCGTCGCCGAAGACGAGTTTGACGCCCTTGCTGACGAAGCTGTAGCCGGCCGGGAGCCTGTACGCGCCGCCAATGGACCCCACCGATGGAGGCATGAGTGGGAGGTCAACGCCGGGCGTGTTCACCCCATCGGAGATCGGCACGTCGGTGTGCACGGCGTAGCCGGGGAACGCCGTGGGAAGACCCCCGATCCGGGTCACCTCGAGCGCGTGCACCGATCCGGTGATCGTTTGCGGGCCATTCCAAAACACCGTCACATCGTACGTCGTCGGGGTCGGGAAATGGCCCGGGAGGAGGGTGCGGGCCCCTGGAGCGCCGAAGGCGAACTGGATGGATGTCAGGGCATCGATGGGGACGCCCCCGTCGATCGTCCCCAGGATCTCTCCCTGACGGTTGACCGGCATTTCTGAGGGTCGCGACCGGAGCCACTGGATCGTCGGGTCGCTGCGCGTGAGCCCCTCGTAGATCACCGCCAACTCGGCATCGACCGACACGGCGGTCAGCACGTACGGTGGGGGCACGTTCGGCAGCGAGAACCGGCCGTTGGCATCCGAGACCGTGCTTTGCTGCGCAATGCTCACCGTGATTCCCGGAACCGGGGTTCCCGAAGACAGGTCCAGGATCACGCCGGAGACAACAATCGCCGGAGCTGGACCCCTTCCCCCTCCGCAGGCCGCGATGAACGAGACGGCGGCGAGAATGGCGACACTGCGAGAAGGCATCGGGGTCCTCGGAATGCCAACCAAATCGACCGACGACGCTAGCAGCGATCCGAGCGAGACAGCACTGGGTCCCACGCGCCCCCGAACGAGTGACCATTCTCGTCAATGACCATTTCCGTCACCTGCCGTCCGATTCGCGAGACCCGACGATCAGTCAAGCCTTCTACCGGCACCACACTCTCTTTCGGAACGCGTCTGACGCGCCCGCGTGGAGCCATCTCGAGCTGAGCTACTTTCGAGACCTGGTTCCAGCCGACGCCATCTTCGACCTCGTGGTCCAGCGGCAACCGGCGGACACAGTCCTGCTGCGGGCGGAGATTCTTCTGACGACACCGTCCGCCTTTATCCTGCCACGCGACTGGCAGGGCTCGGCAGACCGGCCCGAACGGAAGGCGTCCCTCGAATACATCGACGTGCAGCCGGCATTTCTCGGCGAATACCGAGACGTCATGCGGAAATACATCGGCCCTGCCGGCGCGAAGCTCGTCCGGGCGAACAGGATCGGGACGTTCCGGGCGATGGAGACGGCGGCGGTGCTCTACCGTGACCCGGAGCTGAAGATCGACTGGAACCAGATTCACCTGAGCGAGGTGGATACCGCCGGCTTCACCGGGTTCAGCGCCGCACTCCAGGAGTTTTCGCCGAACAGCGGCCTGGCTGGTGTGTTCGCCGGCCTCGAGCGCATCCGCACGATTCCCCGCTGGACCTTCAACGATCCGGTTGTCGAGACGGACGCCGCCGTCGCCCGGAAAGGCACGCTGGAACCATGAGCTGAACGCGGCGTCTGACACGGCTCGACTGGCTCTGAAGGGAACGGGGATGGGCTGGCGGGTCTCGCAGGCGGATTCCTTTTGCCCGTACGGCCTCCCGACTGTCCCGAGCTTCAATGGATGCAGGTGGCCGTCCAGCCTCGCTCTGCTGCTCTCGATCCCGGCCCGGAGGAGTCATACGAGCGGGTGCCCATCCTGACCGCACTGAATCCCCCACGGACCACCGCGGGGACGCCATCTGCCGCAAAATCTGAAGACGCGGAGTTCCACCCCTTCAGGGCCCTCCTCTACGAGCAACCGTCCAAGCTTCCCTCGACCTTTCGAGTCTTGCTCTGAAGGGAACGGATTGGCTGGCGGGTCTCGCAGGTGGAGTCCGTGCCCGTACGGCCTGCCCACCGTTGGGAGTTTCAACGGCCGAATGTGGCCGTCCAGCCTCGCTCTGCTGCTCTCGATCCAAGCTCCAAAGGCTTCCACAAGCGGGTGCACGCCCTGATCTCTCTGATTCCCGCCAGGCCGACCGCGGGGACTCCATCTGTCGACCAATTTGTCGACGCGGAGTCCCACCCCTGCAGGGCCTCCTCTACGAGCAGCCGCCCAAGCCTTCCAACTTGCCGCGCGGTCGGACACGCCCCGCGTCGTCCCAGTCCGAGTGACTGTACGGCCCGTCCCGTCTCGCGGACCACGCCAGCCCGCTCCGTAGGACCACCCTGGGCGTCCGCCTTGCTAGGTTTTGGTTACAGCAGAGGGCCGGACCTGCGTCCACATCTCCCTTCGCGGTCGCGGCCGCGCCCGCGCTCTGGTGGGGGGCGCATCCAGCAGCCACGAGGATGTATGTCAGCCTCACGAATCGATTAAGGGATGCCCGGCCGAGATGTGTGCCGCGCCCGAGTTGATGAGCGATCTGGAGCCTCACTATCACCGAGCAACCTCCTCCTCGTTCGCACTGCAATCATCCTCGGCTCGTCAGTCGCTTCGATAGGAGCCAGGCGACGAGCTCATCGTATGCCGTGGGACTCGGCAACGGGACGGTTATTTCGGGTGAGAAGTCACTGGCTCCTTGCCGGCCAGCCCCGCTCGCGTCCTTTGGACGGCCTTACCGGAAGGCTCTGAAGCGGACGCAGACGGGCTGCGCTGCGTCCCACAGACGGCTGTCTCCTGGTTGGCTTTCACTCCGACCGGACGCTCGACCTGGTCTGGGTGACTGACGAGGACCAGCGTTTCCACGTGAGTAGTAGGACCCCGAATCGGCCGTGTGAGCCGTGACGGCTCGGTACGTTCCCGCTCGAGGAGGGCGGATTCAACGTGCTGCTGCATGCGGTCCCCACCAACGGCCGGCTCCTCGTCGTTCCGGACAACAAGGAGCGTCCCGAGTCGGGCCGCTGAGGCCTTCCCGGGCTCCGGGGTGAGGCAGAAGCCGGCGCCGGAGCCCGAGTCTCTGCAGAGAGGAGCACGCCATGGAATCCGTCCCATCAGAAGAAGAGCTCGACTTCTCGGCCGACTCAGACATCGACAACGACACCCTCGACTTCGACATCGACGAGGGGATGGACCCGGACGACGAGCTCTCCGACGACGTGACGCTGGAGCGAGAGCTCGGTCAGTCGTGGCGGAGCGGCCACCTCTTCCGGGAGGACGCCTGATGGCGTCCGGACCGTGGACGCTGGCGGAGCTGGAGCGGGAGCTCGCGGCGTTCGAGTAAGAGACGGACGAGCGCCGCCGCTTCCGGACCGAGCTCAAGGATCTCCGGGAGGGGCTGTCTGACTCGGGCCTCCGGGAGCACCTCGGTCCTTTCCTCGTCCGGGGGGAGAAGTTCGCCTCGGAATTTCATTCGCGAGCTGGCCGGTGCCGAGCGGGCCCGAAGCCTCTTTGTCCCCTGGATTGCGCAGCTGGTCGGTCTCCGGGCCGAGCGCGGATGGCGAATTCCCGGCGGGTTCGACGTGCTTCAGCGCTGGTGCGTCCGCCGCTATGCCCTCGGGCTGCTGGCCCGGACGCCAGTGCGGAAGGCGGGACAAGCGTAGTCGAGCCAGAAAGCTAACAGGCCCGGACTCATGAGCTTTCCGAGCGCGAGGACCAGGAAGACCACCTCGCGCCGTAGCAATCGCAGACTCGGATTCTTGAGGGTTGATGCCATCATGCCTTTTTCGATACCTCGCCAGTCACAGCAGACGTCGGACGATCCAGCTCGTCATGCATATTTTTTATAACTTCGGCCAATGCAGTCCGTTCGTCTCTGCCCAAGCTTTGCGCAATAGCTCTGGCTATATGTCGGCTGACGTCTGCAAGCATGATTCCCCACGCTCGCTCCTCTCTCACCTTGCGCCCTTCGTAATAACCGACACGAAGCGAGCAATGCAGCCCCTTTTGCGCTATCCATACGCGAAGCATTTCCATTGAGTCAGAATCGAGCAGTGCCGCAGGAGGAACTGGTTGTTCATTTAACTCCATTACATTCTACCTCGGCGGTACGATGCCTTTAACGGGCCAATACTTAGGGGCTACTTCATTGCGTTTATTGTCGAGCAACTCTACTCCGCCCAAGTCATTAATCCATTGCTGTTCCTTCGTCCGCCTCTGCTCCCGATCGCCGATCGGATAAGTGTCTACCTCAGCTGCTCCAGTTCTATCACGACCATCGGACGTGTCCTTGGCGCGCTCCTCAAGATCATCAGCTGAACCGACGTATGGTCGACCACTGGACGTCTTGTCGGGATCCACGACATAGATGGAGCCTTCCTCTGCCTTAGTCTCCTCCTGAATAGTAGCTGTCTTCGTTGGTGGATGATAAGTTTCGTCATACGACTGAAAAATATTGGAAGGAATTAGAAATCCGATAACACCAACCACTCTCCCTACCCCAGGTGCCGCTGCCTTCGCCACCTGCCCTGCCTGACTTGCCGCTTTGGCCGCTTGAGCAGCCCCCGCGGCAAGCCACGCCTTTATGACCTGCACCCCTGTTGGGCTGCAAGCATTTGCATTGGCGCAGGGGTCCCGACCATCTGGATCTGAATAGACTATGGGATTGTTGTATGCATATCCATATACCGGCGGCGAGTGGAGTTGTCTCGTGAGCGGTAGGATTTGTTCGGGGTAGAGCCAGAGTGGGTCGGGTTCGAGGTAGCGACCTAGAGCAGGGTCATAAAATCGGCTCCAGTTCTGGAAGAGATCGGTCTCCGCGTCGTGGTACTGCCCTGGAAACCTGATCGGAAGCCACGCGGCGGTCGCCCCAGTCTGGTACCGCCGGTACTCGTACCCCTCGGAGACAATCCCGTCGAGCCCGCCCGGGTTGCTGTCCCCCGGTTTGAACGCGAGCCGAAAAACACCGCTCGAAGGGACGGCCGTCCAGGCTGCCGCCTGAGTCGTATTGTCCGTAGCAGTATGGATCTGGCCAATCGACGCCTCGTTGATGTCCGCAAGGTAGGCCGTCGTCGTCCCCGCCGCGCTGAAGATGGCGAACCTCGGCCGCACGTCGACGGACAGGCCCGTTCCAGCTGGCTGATTGAAGTACCCCAGGATTCGATGATCGCCGCTCTGGTAAGGGTGGTGTGCCGAGTCCCCCGGGCTGGCGACACGATTGACATGCCCAAAGGGGTCGTAGTCAGCGACACCGGAGAGCCGCGCCGAGGAGTCGATGAGAGCAACGGGCTTCGGCAGGTAGTCGGTCACGATGCCGTACACGTCACACGCGCTACTGTCGACCGTGTTTCGGGTGCACGTCCCGGCTCGATCGGCCTGCCGCGCCCAGGCGCTGGTCAGCTTGGAGCGCAGGAGCGCAACGGGCCGACCGCCCAGCCAGATGTACTCGTCGAGCGTGTACGCTCCCGACCCATCGAGCCCACGGTCCTCGAGGAGCGAGTTGTCCGTGTCGTAGAAGTACTCGTCCTTCCCTCCTGTCGGGTAGAGCTTCGCGCGGCGGCGACCGTCCGCATCGTAGTAGTACTCGTAGATGACGCCGTTGACGGTGACGGCCTTGTAGACTGCCCCGACGGCGGCATGGGCCCCGTCGATCGATGCATCGAAGCTCAGGTACTTCGCATCCACGGCAGGATTGGACGGTGATGGCCAGGACTTCCGAGACGCCCTCCCGTCGCTGTCGTAGCCGTACTTCACCGTGAGCTTCGGGGTGGGCATCAACATGCAGCCCGACGTGACCGACCGGCTCTGGAGTTGGTCTCCGTGGAAGCTCGAATAGGTATTCGTCCAGCCAAAGCAGTCGCTCGTGTCCGCTGTCCGGTTGCCCCGGGTGTCGTACGCATAGCTCCGATTCCCGAAGGCACCGCCCTTCGCTCCGAATTCTCCGGCCGGACGAGCGGCGCGTACGAGCTGAAGCCTGCTGTCGTACCCGTTCGCGATCGTGCCGGGAGTCGCGAAGTACGTTCGGGAACTCGCCCCAGTTGTCGTAAAGGTGCACGAGTCCTCGGCAACGAGTTGATCCGCCTTCCAGGTGTACGTCTTGCGAAGCAGGTCTGCACTGCCCGAACCGAGCGAGGCTTTGGAGACCCAGAGCGCGGCCAGCCGTCCCGACCCATCCAACGAGCTCGGTCGAGCCGCATTGCACACCTGTGAACTCGGAAGCACACTCGGAGCGCCGGGGAGGTACTCGACGCTGACGATGTTGTTTGTCGTGATGGTGGGAGCTACGTGCTCATAGCCCGCGACGGAACCGTACGGCTCGTACTGAATATTCCGAAGCAGCGTCTTGAACGTCTCGAGTCCCGAGCTCCAGTCCCCATACTGAATCGTGGCGAGGCGATCCTCGCTGCCGCTCCCTCCATATGTGTACTTGAGATGGCGCCCGTGCGGATAGACAAGATCCGTGAGCAAGCCTTTCGTGGAAAACGCTCGGTGGGTTGAAGGTGTCAGATCGTTCGGAGACCCCACGCCATTGACGGAACAGGACGCCAAAGCACCGGCCCTTACCCTGAACTCATCCGTGACCTGACCAAAGGCATTGTAGGAATAGAACGTCGAACCGAACGAGTCCGCTCGAATCCTCACCCGTCCGAGGGTGTTGAACGTGCAGTTGGCCGGGACAGTAACTCCGGCCAGAGTCGTTGCGCCGTCATAGGCGAATCCATAGAGCATTTCTTGGGCAGGCGTACCACCCGGATGCTGGTGCCATGCTGCAAGGACCCGTCCGAGGGAATCGTAGTCGTAGGAAAGGTACTCACCGCTCGGCGGTGCTTCCCGCATCGCAGGGGTTTGCTTCTTGATGATGTTCCCCAGCGCATCGTACTCGTACGATGTCGTGCCGCTCGACTGGCTCGACGTCCCCATCCAGGGTGCCGTGACGCTGAGCAGCCGCCCGAAGTCGTCGTAGGCGTACTGCGCCAGCGCGGTTCCGCCGGAAAGGGCCTGGGCGCACGTCATCCCGGTGACGCCCATCGCGATGGCCGAGACGTGACCCAGCTTGTCGTAGGACACGCAGGTCGACGAGGACGTTCCTCCTGTACTGGGAGTCTTCGCGGAGGCCAGGCGTTCCAGCGTGTCGTATGTCAGTACCGAGCAGGCCGCGTCAGCCGGAAGACCGGTTGCGTTGGCACCGCAGAGCTCGGAAGGCGAATTGTACGGAGCTCCAAGCCCCGTCGGCGAGTCCATCGCGTCATACGACGCGCGCGAGAACACGAAGTCCGTGCTTCCCGGCCCGTCTGAAGCAAGCCGGCCCTGCGCGTCGTAGATGTGGTTGACCACTCGGCGTGCCGAGCCGGTTCCGTAGCTGTAGGTCTCCTTAATAACCTTCCCGTGCTGGTACAGGTAGTCCACCCGCTCGAGAACGCTCCCGCTGGATGTGACCCGCGCCTTCCATTGAAGGTTCCTCGAGGGTTGGCCTCCCGAACACGCAGTGGTTGCGCCCGTCCGGTAGCAGAAGAGCTCTCGGTTGCCCGCTGCGTGCGTCGTGCTCGACACCGTGCCGGTCCCGACGTCGTAGGTGTTGACCTCCGAAGCTGACATGCCGCCTCCGGAGCGCACCTCCGCCATCAGCCATTCTCCCTGATACGTTCGCGTCGTCGTCGTATTATTCGGGTCTGTAATAACGGTTGGCCGCCCGCGAGAGTCGTAGGACCCGTAGGTCGTCGTGAAGCGCGTCCCGCTGCAATAGGGAACGCTCGCCTGCTGCACGATGGTGGTCTTGGACTTGAGCTTGTTCCCGTTGAAACCAAGCTCGGTCACATCATTTGCCGGGTAGTACGCAAGCTGCGTCACGGGTACGACTGTGCTGGGATCACAGTCCAGGGCGCCCGTACCATTAACGTAGCATGGCCCATGCACTTCGAGCGTACGACCCAGCTGGTCTGGCGAGCCAGTTCCACATCCCGACTGGAATGCGGTGAAATAGAACTTTCCGATTGTCTTGCTCGACACGGTACCGTCAAGGGACCTCGTGTACCCGGTGATGAACTCTGCCTTGAGTCGATTCGTCGCCGTGCTACCAACGCCACCATTTGGGTCGTAGACTCGAACCTGCATCACGGAACTTCCGCCTTGCACGACGGACGCCTTGGTCGAGGTGCTGACGAACTGCTCCGGCACGCCCTTTGGTGAGTGGTATTCGTAGCTGAAGCCCGTGCTGTCTGGTGGATTCGGGTCCGTCTGGGAGCTTGCGCCATGGGCGGCACTCAAGAATTCGCGCCAGCCATTGGCATTGACTGTATTTGAGTACAGGTCCCAGGAACCATTCGCGGAGAAATGCGACTGCGACACCGTCATGTGATTGCTGAGCGTCTGGACGTACCAGGCCTCGTGCTTCGGCGTGTAGCTGGCACAGCTGCCGCTCCGGCAAGTGACTGCGTAATCCTTTACGAGTTCCCCCTCGTAAGTGAGATCCCCTTCGGCAAGATAGGTCTCCCGAAGCGTCGTCGTCCCGCCCGCCACGAGCCCAGAAGAGCCCGCGTCGTCATCGGTAAGGCTGGTGATGCAAAGTGGAAATGCGCCGCCATCGCAGCTCACGGCCTGGATGGTCGAGTAGCCAAGACGTCGATCCTCGTCCAAATACGCGCGAGCGAACATGCCGTATGGCGTAGGAAACGGGACAACCCCCGCGTCGAGGGTGTACCGCGCCAGGTCGGGCCCCCCATCGCGCCCGGCGGTCCACGTCCAATCGGGCCCAACAATGGCCGGGGTATACGTGAGCTGCTCTCCCGTTTCGGGGAAGTAAGCAGCCATGGCTGTCGGATCGGAGCCGTAGCTATAGCTGACCAGCGTCGTGGAGCCGGCGGGAGTTTGTCGGGCGATGGAAGTGAGCCGGCACTGCCCGCTGCTCGCGTAGTTGAAGAGCAGCACCGCGCCGTCGCCGGTGGTGACCCTGGAGATGTATGGAACGCCCGGAGTACTCCCGGCTTCGATGGCTGCTCCAGACGTCGTGCATCCCGAGGGCTGGGCGTAGGTAATCGTGTACTTGACTGGAGTCTGGCCCGTGGCTTCCTTGTAGCGGGCCGACTCGACGGCAATCAGGTACCAGCGCTTGGTCGTCGAGGTTCCGGGGTTCTGAGACGTTCCTGGAATCGATCCATCTCCGATGTAGACACCGGTGAAGATGTACCGCTCGCCCGACGGGGCCCGGTAGACGTACCCCGGACCTGCCGGGTAACCATCGTTGGGCGCCGAGGGATTTCGAGAAAAGAGGGTGCCATTGGCGCCGTAGAAGCTGGCCGCGCACTGCGCAGGAGCGCCCAAGCTGCAGTCGTTGAATTTCTCGACCTGTCCACCCGGCAATCGGACCGAAACCCTGTCCGGAATGGCGGGAGGCTGTACCGTGCCAGGGACGAACTCGACATAGCTGTCGAGGTTGAGGTCCCACGGGGCACGGATGAGGTGTCCTTCGATGAGCCCTCCGAAGAGTCCGAGGGGGCCCGAGGGGGCGAGCGGCGGACAGATGCTGTGCCCACACCAGTCGCTGTGGAAGATGGGAGCACTCGGAGAGGTGCCGAACTGCCGGGAGATGACAAAATCTCCCAAGGACTCCCGAAGGACGATGTCTGGCTGCTCGTGAATGACCGTCGCGCTCCCCACGATGACACCCGCCTGGCGCCTCGTGGGCCCGCCCCGGTCGGGCGGACCGGTGAAGCTGGTCAAGTCTTGGCTATCAGTCGAGGTGCCCGAACTCTGTGCCCAGACCGTGACTCCCACGATGAGCGCGAGCACCGACGCAACGACCCAGGTGTGGCGAGGCACAGGGCTTTCCGTACTCATTGCGTTCCCCCCTTCGCGTCCCTGAGACAGTACGCAGGGCCTCCGGAGAGGCCGGCCCGCGCACACCGCCACCCGGAGGGACAGTCCTCAGCCTTCGAGCACTGCGCGCTGCACAGGTAGCCGGCGTTCGGCGTCGGACTCACGTGAAGACAGAGACCCGACTTGCATTCAGCGGCTCCAAACTGACCGCAGTCCTCGCCGAGCCCCTTGTTCGCCGTCCCGGAGAATTCTGCGACGCGGTGCTCTCCAAAGGCAGTGGGAGCGGCGGGGGGCTCGGCCGGCTTGTCGCATGCGATGCCGGCCATCAGCACAGCCGAGGCCATCAACCGAAGGGCTAGAGTCCGCAGGGAGAGCACTGGAGCCCCTCGTCGATGCGACCATCACCGTTGTCGTCACAGTTGTTGCAGGTGGTGCCCTCGCTCACCGCACACGCGGTCTGGAGCGTGCAGTCCGCGTTGCAGGTCGCCGTTCCGACTTTTCCGCAGATGTCCCCGGCAGTGGTGTGACAGTTGGTTGTTCCGCTACCGTTCGTACACGCACAGGCACTCCAGACATTGTTGGTGCATGTATGCGTGCCCCCGCAGCCCGTCGTCGAGTTCGAACAGGCTTGGGTCGCGGGAGTGCTGCAGGCGTTCCAGGTCCCGTTGGGGACCTGATTGCAGGTTTGCGTTCCCGTGGAGCAATTGCACCCCTGGGTCGTGATGGGGACGCTGCACGTCCCCGAGGGCCCGCTGGTCGTGCAGGCGCGGGTTCCGCTCTGTCCGCACGCGGTGCACGGGATGGAACCCGTGCCTCGATAGATGCAGACAATTTCATTATTTTGGCAGGCTTTGATGCCGGGGCAGCCGTCGTCCATCGTGCAGGGCTGGCCGACGCCGGTGCAACCGATGAGAGGGGCAAGCCCGCCGTCGGGGGGCTGTGCAGCGGTCCCGGGGCCAGCGGCGGCAGCCTCGACGAGGAGAACCGCCAACGCGACGGCAACGACGAAGACCAGTCGATGTTTCATGGCCCCCCCCCAGACTCCGTGTGCGGTGGGCAGCCGACCACTCAGGCGCGTGTCCTGTCAACGATGATGGACCCAACGGGCTGCGTCGTCTCGGCTGTCCTTCGACCTAGACGCGCGTCCCCTTGACGGGACGTCGGGGCTTCGCCCCAGAGCGCAGCGGAAGGTCCCGCGTTTGCAGTCCCCTGTGGAGCGCACCACCCAGCCTGGGCGGAGCGTTTCCGGGGGAATCGTTGTCTCCAGCTCGTCGTCTTGCTTCGGTGTTTCTTGCGGTTTCTACGTGGGGGACCAGCGGTTGGAGTTCCATCCGGCCCGCCGACGTCCCGCGTTCGGAACTCGCCGACGCCGGCCCCTCCTCCCTCTCCGGCTACGTCCTGAAGGGACCGGTTTCCGGCGCCAGTGTCACCCCGACAAACTAGACGCCGCAGTGACCCGAGGCGACGCGCTCGCCACCACCACCACAACCGCTGACGGATTCTTCGGCCTCCGCTCCCGCAACACAACGATGACGTCCACTTGGTCGCGACCGGCGGAACTACGGGGAAGAGGCACTCCCGCTGGACCCTGACGATCTCGATCACCGCGACCGGTCTCGTGGACGATCCGAACTGCCTCGATACCGCACCGATTACGCCGACGTTCTCTCCCCGCTGCGAACCCTACGCGGGGGCCACGTTCTTCTTCTACATTCTGTGCCCGCCCTTCCTTCTCGAGGAAGACTCGACACACCCGAGCTGACTTCCGAGGCGTGCACGGCGAGGTCCACCTGCACAGCGCTGGCGAGCCCGCTCGTATCTGCCCCGGCACCGCCCCGCTCTCCACTCCAAGTGACGGGCTTCTCAGCGATCGGAATCGAGGCTTGAGACGTCGTCCGGTCGATGGGGGCGCGGGTCTGGAGCGCGGCCGCTATCTCTGCTCGAGGAGGGTCACCGAATTCATGTTGCGCCAGTGTTGCGTTCCGGCGCCCAACGGTACGAAATCTAGATCAACAAGCCACAACTACACTCAACTCGATTCCAAGCTTTCCGCGAGCTTGGCCCGCAACCAGTTGACCTCACTTCGGCTTCTTGGACCCCTTTCTATTTTCGAATCCTAGTTCCCCAGCTCCTTTTCCCCTGTAACCTCGGCTGGGTGGACGCGGGCCCGCCCATGTTGCGCTGGCCGTCCAGGAGAACGGTCACCTTCCCGTTCTCGAAGCTGAACTTGACGGCATTGGCCAGTAGATTGGTCACCACCTGCT
>Ga0268266_10002360_pt1 | contig 20416 bp, 17 predicted proteins | sample KBSS13metaG_FD_190356 | JGI IMG/M metagenome (GOLD analysis project Ga0268266, IMG submission 190356) | Switchgrass rhizosphere microbial communities from Kellogg Biological Station, Michigan, USA - KBS S1-3 metaG (SPAdes) (version 2) | ecosystem: Host-associated > Plants > Roots > Rhizosphere... | reverse complement strand
GCTTGATCGACGCCATGCGCCGATTGAGATCGATTGACGGACTGGCCCAGGTCGAGCTGACCAATTCGGACATCGTGCGCCATCGGTTGGTGCAGGAAATTGTCCGCGCCTACGAGGAGACACCCAAGCGGCGTCGCCCGACCGCCTAACAACTCCATGTCCATTGGCGCCAAAAAATTGACCCGTCCCACGCGGGTGATGTCGTTCAAGTCTCAGCCTGGCCGGCTCGCCCGGCTATGGGACCGTGCCCGCAGCGGCGACGTCGTGCTGCGGCTGGGCCTCGCGCTGGTGACCGCAATCGCCCTCTGGGGCGTGACCCGCGCCTGGGCGCCGCCATTCGCGCACCGAGTTGACGACGTGCTGACCGAGGATATCTCGGTTGAGTACCGAGAAGACGATCAGAGCGACGCGCAGATTATTCCGATCTCAGCCGGTCAACCGCTGACACTTCAGCAGATCGAAATGCTCTCGCGCGACTACACGGAATCAGTCGCCAGGCTTCCCCGGGCAAGCGCGCTGGTCCGCTCGCTGGCCGCCTTTGGCCTGATCTTTGGGCTGTTCGCGCTGTGTGGTTACTTCATGTACCACCAGGACCGCCGCATGTTGAAAGACTTGCGCCGGTTCAGCACCTTGCTCGGCCTGACGGTCCTGACCTGCGCGATGGCGCGGATTGCCTGGCCCTACCCCTGGCGCGCGGAGTTGGTGCCGATCTTGTCGTTTGGCATGATCTGCGGAATTGCCTACAAGCGCGAACTGGCATTGTTGATTGCGACCTGCCTGTTGATTTTTCTCGGGCTGGTCGCGGGTTACCGGCTCGGTGAGTTCGTGATGTTGATTGGCGTCACGTCGATCGCCATTTTGCTGCTGGGCCGGATTCGCAGCCGCAGCAAACTGATGAAGGTAGGCCTCGTAACCGGCGCCGGCGCCATCACGTTGACGATGATCACCCGGTTGCTGGATGGCGGCCCCCTATCGTTCGATCTTTGGCAACGCGCGTTCTGGAATGGCGGTTGGGCCCTGGCGGCCGGCGTCATCACGACCGGATTATTGCCATCGATCGAGAGCATCTTTAGCGTGCTGACTGACATCAGCTTGCTCGAATTGGGGGACGCGTCTCACCCGCTGTTGCAAGAATTAGTTCGCCGCGCGCCTGGCACTTATAACCATTCGATCAATGTGGCCTCGATCGCCGAGGCCGCGGCAGAAGCCATTGGTGGACGACGACTGCTGGTCCGCGTTGGCGCTTATTTCCACGACATCGGCAAGATGCTCAAGCCGGGCTACTTTGTCGAGAACCAGGGTTCCGAGGCCAATCGCCACGACGCGCTAATGCCGGCCATGAGCACGCTGATTATCGTGGCCCACGTCAAAGACGGCGCCGATCTGGCTCGCCAGCATCATTTGCCGGAGCCGGTGATCGACTTCATCGAACAACATCACGGCACCACGCTCGTCGAGTACTTCTATCGCCGCGCCAGCCAGCAGAACGAAGGCAAGCCGGATAGCGCCGAGCCACAGGAAGACGCGTTCCGCTATCCAGGCCCCAAGCCGCAAACGCGCGAAACCGCGGTGTTGATGCTGGCCGACGCGGTCGAGAGCGCCTCACGCGCGCTGGTTGAACCGACGCCAGCGCGAATCGAAGGGCTCGTCGAAGAGATCGCGATGAAACGCCTGTTGGATGGGCAGTTCGACGAGTGCGGCCTGACGCTCAAGCAATTGCGGATCGTCCAGGATAGTTTGATCAAGTCATTGACGGCCGTGTACCATGGCCGGGTCAAATATCCTGATCAGCGCACGGCCTAAACAAGGATGAATGCCGTGATTGAAATCGAAATCACCAATGAACAATCGCGCCTGGCGATCGACCAGGAACGCCTGCGCGCCGCAGTCGACGCCGTAATGATTGGCCACGGAGTATCGCGGGCGACGATCAGCGTGGCCGTGGTCGATGATCCGTCGATTCACACGCTCAACGCCCGCTACCTGCAGCACGATTATCCGACAGACGTCCTAAGCTTCGTGCTGGAAGAAGGAGACGGTTACGTCGAAGGCGAGATCATCGTCAGCGCTGACACAGCGGCGACGAGCGCCGCCCGCTTTGGCTGGACCGCGCAAGACGAACTGCTGCTCTATGTAATCCACGGCGCCTTGCACTTGACCGGACATGACGATCACGAGCCGACCGACATTGCCGAGATGCGCCGCCAGGAGGCGCACTATTTGGCGACTTTTGGACTGAGCGCACCCTGGCGCGAGGCAGCGCCTGAGACTTTGGCAGAAGGACGCCCCTCGTGACGCTCGGCATTTCCATCCTGATTGCGATTGCTGCGCTGCTGCTGGCAGGCGTGCTGGGCACGGCTGCGCGGGCGCTCGGCGATCTGTCACGGCAGGAAATCGAAGAAGAATGCCGGCGTAGAAAGTTGGAGCCGCTGGCGATCGAGATCCTCACGCGGCACGAGCAAGTCGCGCTCGGACTCGGTTCGCTCGTCTTGATCTTGGATGCGATCTGCGTGGCTGCGATCTATGCGTCGGTGCTCGCCTGGAGCCCGGCCGACGCGTGGAGCCCCTGGTCGCGCTTCGGCCTGGTGGCGGTCAAAGGTAGCGCTTCCCTGCTGATCAGTAATGTTTGGGCGCCGCGACTGGCCGAAGGATTGTTCACGCCGTCGGTCGTCTGCTGGGCCTGGCCATTAATGCGAAAAATCAGCGTCCTGGCGCAGCACTTGGTGGCCATCACGCGGCTGATTGAGCGTCGTGGCGAATCAACGAACGGTCGCAAGGACGATTCACAGGCCGAGGCTTCGTTGCACGAAGAACTGCGCGAGATCGTGGCCGAAGGCCATCGCGAGGGGCTGCTCGAAGAAGAAGCTCGCGAGATGATCGAGGGAGTCATTCAACTGGGAGACGCTGACGTCTCGCAGGTCATGACACCGCGCACATACATGTCGTCGCTGCAGGTGGGGCTAAGCCTGGAAGAGGCGGTCAAGTTCGTGATCTCGTCCGGCCACACCAGAATTCCGGTCTACGACAAAAGCCGGGATGAGATCATCGGCATCCTGCATATGAAGGATCTGCTGCCCGAGCTGGTCAAACCGGCCGAGGCCCGCGCGGCCGACGTCTCGAAACTGTTGCGGCCGGCGTTGTTCGTCCCGGACACCAAACGCCTGGACGCGCTGCTCGAAGAGTTCCAGCAAAACCGCAGCCATATGGCCGTGGTGCTCGACGAATACGGCGGCGTCTGCGGCCTGGTGACCATCGAGGACGTGCTCGAAGAGATCGTCGGCGAAATCGTCGATGAGTATGACGACGACCTGGTCGACGGCATCAAGAACATCGACGAGCGCACCAGCGAGGCCCTGGCCCGCGTGCGCATCGACGAGGTAAACGAGCGCCTGGGGCTGCGTTTGCCCGAAACGGGCGATTTCGACACCATCGGCGGCTTTGTTTTCAGCCATCTGGGGCATATACCCAGTGTGGGCGAGCAAGTCACGATTGACGACGTGCGGCTGACGGTCATGGACGTCACGCGTCGCCGGATTGAGCGCGTGCGAATTGAAGTCCTCGATCCCTCCCAGCGCGAAATGGCGTAAGCCGCGATGAGTGCGGAAAAAACGCTGGCCCTGGTATTACGGGCTGTTGAGTTCAGCGAGACAAGTCTGATTGTCACGCTTTTCACCCGCGACTTTGGCAAGGTGCGCGGCCTGGCCAAGGGAGCTCGTCGTCCCAAGGGTCCGTTCGAGTCTGCCCTTGACCTTCTTTCCCTTTGTCGGATAGTGTTCCTGCGCAAATCGTCCGAAGCCCTGGATCTGCTGACCGAGGCCAAACTCGAGCGGCGCTTCCGGCTGGCGACCCGCGACCTGTCTTGTCTTTACGCGGGTTATTACGTCGCTGAACTACTAAACGAACTAACCGACGACTCCGACCCCCAACCGGATCTATTCGACGCAGCGAACGACACGCTCGCGCGTCTGATGACTTCCGGCGTCCGGGTGGGCGCCGTCGTGCTTCGCTTTGAATTAACCGCCTTGCGAACAGTCGGGCATCAGCCCGCGCTCGACGCTTGCGCAGAGTGTGGGAAAGAAATTGCTCCAACGGGGCGTGTACCGTTTGGGGTGTTGGCCGGCGGCGTGCTGTGCGCAGCATGTCGTCCCGGCAAAAAACAAGTTGTCTCTGTCAGTCGACCGGCGATCGACGCCTTACGAACGTTCGCGGATCCGAGCACCGAAGCATGGCAATCGTACGGTCTAGATCGGGCAGTCTCAGGCGAGCTGCGCGGCCTGATGAATCGCTACTTGTGGAGCCTGTTGGGCCACAAGCCGCGACTGCACGAGTATCTGGGAGTGGCCAGCAACTGACTGGCCACGCGGCACAGTCGCGCGCAGTGCAATCGCTCTCGGCTCGTTGCCTGATATCTCTGCTCACGCTGTCTTTGATGCTTGTCGCCTGTGGATGCATTACGCCCGCCGCGGCGCCGCCCGCCGATGAGCCCCTCACGCCGTACTCGCCGCTGCACGCGCAGCGCGGCACGATCACGAACCCGGCCGCGGCCGCCGACGCGCCGAGCGTCGGCGCGCATCTGGCCGCCAGCCGTGGCCCCTCGGCCGAAGACGATGCGCTGCTGACCAGCCCGAAGGAAAAACGGACGTTCGGCGATTGGCTCTCGGACCATTCGCCTTCGAAAATGACCGCCAAGTTCAAGGACATGATCGGCTTGGGCCCGGATGAGCAAGTTGCCAAGGACCTGTACACGCAGGCCGACGTGAAGTTCCGTCAAAAAGAATACGCCGAGGCGGCCAAGCTCTATAAAAAGGCGGGCAATCGCTGGCCGGATTCGATGCTGGAAGAAGACGCGATGTTCATGCGCGCCGAAAGCTACTTCCAGATCGACAAGTATCCCAGAACCAGCGACACCTACACCGTCTTGATGAAGAAGTACAACAACTCGCGCCATCTCGATATGGTCGTCAAACGCCGCTTCGCCATTGCCCGCTACTGGGACTCGATCGGCAAAGACCGGGCGGCGATGCACTTCAATTTTACGGACAAGACGTTCCCGTTCTGGGATGTGACCGGCAACACGGTGGCCGTCTATGAAAGCATTCGCATGGACGATCCGACCGGCCCGCTGGCCGACGACGCAACCATGGCCACGGCGAACGCAATGTTCTTGAAAGGACGCTTTGAAGACGCCGGCTATCACTACGATCTAATGCGAACCGAATTCCCACAGAGCGAATTCCAAGCCCAGGCCCACTTGCTGTGCATGGAATCGAAGTTGCAGTCGTATCAGGGGCCGCAATACGACGACAAACCACTGCGAGACGCGGCCAAACTGGCCAAAACGATCCGCACGCAGTACGCCCATCAAATGCCGGAAGAGCGCGAGCACATCGCGCAGGTAGAAAAAGCGATCGACGCGCAGCAGGCCGAGCGTGATTGGGCACTGGGTGAGTTCTACGACAAGACGTTCCACTACGGCGCCGCCAAGTACTACTACAACGCCGTGTTGGAAAAGCATCCCGAAAGCCGTTTTGCCGAACTGGCCAAGACCCGCATGGTTGCCATCAAGGACAAACCGCCGGAACCGGCGAATGAGATCGAATGGGTCGCGCGGCAATTCCGTCGCACTCCTAAGCCGAAGACAGACGCCACGCCTGGCGCCGCGCCAGACGGCAAACCGGCCGATCAGCCGGCCCTGGTGCAGTCGAACGCTCCGCCAGGCTCGCAGCCGCAGGCGCCGCCGGCCGTGGCCCAACAACCCCCCAATTCCTCGCAACCTCAAGTGCAATGATGACGCCGTGGGCCCGCAACTCGCCTGACGCCACGAGTCCCGCCAGCGGCAAGCTGCCGATTGGCCGGAACGAGCCACAGGCTGCGCTGGGGCGCTCTTTGCTTCTGCTCATTGCGACGTTAACCGTCTGCCTCGGCTCGACAGGCTGCGCCGGTTATCGTGTCGGATCGAACACGCTCTTTCCATCGGACATCAAGACGGTCTACGTCCCGATGTTCCAGTCTGACAGCTATCGCAGAAATCTCAGCGAACAGATTACCGAAGAGGTGGTGAAAGAGATCGAGAAGCGAACGAACTACAAAGTCGTCAACACGCCGAACGCAGACAGTGTCCTTTCCGGACGGCTGTTGAACGAGACGAAGTCGCTGATCGTCGAGTCACCAACCGACGAAGCACGCGAATCGCAGCAGCAATACGTCGTCGAAGTCACCTGGCTCGACCGGCAAGGGATGGCCCTCTCGCAAGGGCAAAAGATCCCGCTCCCCGCCGCGACCGCAAATATCACACAAACCGCCAGCATTGTGCCGGAAGTCGGGCAATCGAACGCCACCGGCCAGCAGAATCTAGCGCAGGGAATTGCCCGGCAGATTGTTTCGCTGATGGAAAGCCCCTGGTAGGCTAGCGGAGCATGACCTCCGCGGCCGATCCTCCTCTGTGCTTCCCGGCTCAAATGCCCGGTCGCGCTACGCGCTGGCGCCTGCGCACGCGGCTGCTGGAACTGCCGGCTCGCCCGCTTGTGATGGGCATCGTGAACGTCACGCCAGACAGCTTCTCTGACGGCGGCCGATTTTTCGATCCGCAGGCCGCCATCGCGCAAGGGCTGCAACTCGCGGCCGACGGCGCGGACATCCTCGACGTCGGCGGCGAAAGCACGCGACCCTACTCCGATGTGATCGACGCCGACGAAGAACTGCGGCGCGTGGGACCGGTCGTAGCCGCGCTCGCCGCGCAAACGAAAGTCCCGATATCGATCGATACGTCCAAGGCCATGGTCGCCCGCGAAGCGATCACCGCCGGGGCCGAGATCATCAACGATATCACAGCGCTGGCTGGCGACGCTGGAATGCTGCCGCTAGCGATCGAGTCACAAGCCGGCCTCTGCGTGATGCACATGCAGGGGACGCCCCAGACGATGCAGGACGATCCTCGCTACGACGACGTCGTGGCAGAGGTCTTGGCCTACCTGCGCGTTCGTCGTGACGAGCTGCTGTCGGCAGGCGTTTCGCCCGAGCGATTGGCGCTTGATCCTGGCGTCGGCTTCGGCAAGACGCACCAGCACAACCTTTCGCTCTTGGCCGGGTGCCACCGCCTGCATGAGCTGCAACAGCCGATTTTGGTCGGCGCATCGCGCAAGGCGTTCATCGGCAAGATTATCGGTGACAAACAGGCCGATCGGACGGCCGGCACCGTCGGCGTCGCGCTTTCCTTGGCCCGCCAAGGGGTGCAAATCCTGCGAGTCCACAACGTGGCCGAAGTCCGCCAGGCGTTGCTACTATTCGAAGCCACGGGAGGGTTGGACGGGCACGCTGCAAACCTGTCAGCGGAAGGGCGCAAGCCCTCCGGCGAAGCGCAATAACGCGCTCCGATCGTTGTTGGACGGGGCCCCGCCAATCGGCCGGAAGGCGAGGCTCCCGCAGAGCCGCGTAGCGCATCGACCCCGTTTTGGCAGGAGTAGGCTGCACATTTATGGCATGCACGGATGCGATTGAGCGCAACTCAGTGTTGTCGGCTCAAACTCAGCGCGCGGCTCAGCAGGAGCTTCGCCCTCCCGGAAGATCAGCAGGAGCTTCGCCCTCTCGGAGTGTCCACTCCGAATCGCCCGATTGTCTTGGCGGAATATCCCGCTCACAATTGGCCGGCTTCGGGCCAAATTCGCGTTCGCGTCGTCCGTCCGGCTGAATTACTGGCATTCCACCCCTGGCTGCATTACACTTTTTGGTGCGAACCCGCTCGCGGCGGTGTTTGCTGTTGGTAAGTCCCGCCCCAGTTCCGCCTGGATCCGATCCACGCGTCATTCCCTACCAGGAGCGTTTCTCATGTCCAAGATCGTTGCGTCGTTTGTCGCGTTGGCCGTTTGCTGCGTCTCGTTTGTCGCCCAGGTGCAAGGAGCCGAAAAAGTGGGACCAGCGCTCGATTTCAAAATGAAGAATATCAAGGGAGACGAAGTCGATCTCTCGAAGTACCAGGGCAAGGTCGTGCTGATGGTCAATGTCGCCAGCAAGTGCGGCCTGACGCCACAGTACAAGGAACTCGAAGGACTGCACGAGAAGTACGCCGACCAGGGTTTGGCCGTGCTCGGTTTCCCGGCCAATGAGTTCGGCAAGCAAGAGCCAGGCACCGACAGCGAGATCGCCGATTTCTGCAAGCAGAAGTTCGACGTCAAGTTCGATATGTTCTCGAAGGTCGTCGTCAAGGGCGAAGGCCAATGCCCGCTCTACAAGTTCTTGACGTCGGAAGAGACCGATCCGAAGTTCCCAGGCGACATCAAGTGGAACTTTGAGAAGTTCCTGATCGGCCGCGATGGCAACGTGATCGCCCGCTTTGCGCCGACGGTCAAGCCAGACGCGCCGGAAGTGCTGAAGGCGATCGAAGGCGCCTTGGCTGAGAAGAAGTAAGCACGCTGAGTTCGCAAAACCCTAATTCGAAAAGCACTATCACGGCGTCCTACGCGGCTCAAGCAGCTGTTTAGGGCGCCGTGATGTTTTCGACGCTTTCGTTCGCGCCCACTGGCTGCGGCGCCGGCTTCCCTTCTTTCCAGGGATAGACAAACGAACGCGGATAAGGGACACGGCCACCCGTAGCGAACGGGAACGTGTCCAACTCCGACGTTGGCGGCGAGCCCCAGCAGTCGTACCGATAGGGCGATTGCCCCTTGTAGGCCGGATAGGCGCGGCTGCCGTAGTACGGCTCCCAGCCATGCAGGCCGCCCCACCACGGTCGCCAGCCATAAGTGCGTGGATCGACCGGCCCCCTGTTGTTATGCAGGGCGCTTGCCGTTTGCACACGGCCGACCAGCAGCGCGGAAAGAATCAGGAGTGCAATTGCGATCCGCTGCATGGATTCCGTTCCTTACGTTGCGACCCGCTAAGCGCGCCGGCGCCGACAGAGATCGCGGCGTGGTTCCAGCCCTCGATACAGTTGAAATCGGATCGTCAGAGGCGGTAGAACCGAAAAACTCGACGCCAGCGGTTCTCTTGCCCAGTCCGCGCATTTGCACAGCGATTCGCTGAAAAACAGCCGATTGCAGCGGAAATATGCTGCTAGCAAGTCGCTGAGAGTGTGCGAGGAGTCACGCCTCTTTCACCGCGCCGGACCAATCCTGCTCGTACACCAGGTGACCGGACGGGGTCATTCCCAACTTGCGATACGTGGCCAGCGCCGCCTCGTTCTGATGCTCAACGTAGAGCCGCAGCCCTCGGACGTTCGAGTTTGCCTGGGCGAGCGTGTGAATGTGCTGATGCAATGCGCGAAACACACCCCGACCACGAAACGGCTCGACGACATAGACGCTTTGAATCCACCACAGCACGCCGTTGCGCCAGTCGCTCCACTCGTACGTGATCATCGTCTGCCCGACGACCTCGCCGGCCACCTCGGCGATAAAGTAACGACAATAAGCCGGCTGACTGATCGCGCGCTCGACGCCCAGGGTGAGCACGGCCACGTCGAGCTCTTTGTTTTCGCTCTCTCGCGCTAGCCGGCGATTGAAGTCAACAATCGTCCGCACGTCATCCATCGTGGCGTCACGAATCTGCGGAGCGTGGTGGGAAGTGGGCATGAGCTCGAGTTCCAAAAATAAGTACGTCGCAAGGCGGTTTGCTGTAATTAGTGTTGGCTATGATTGAATGACGCGTCGAGCGCGCTTCACGGCTCGGCGGGAGCCTCGCCCTCCCTGATGTCAATCGCCTCACCCGATTTTTCAAACTGGTACTACAACTTAAACCGTTCATGCAGCATGCAGGCGCTCAGCACCAACGTCAGGATATAACTCGCGCCGCTGCGGCGCTGGTCGTCGAAGGTGGGCATCAGGTCAAGCAGGCCGCGCACGGCCTTTGGGTCGTAGAATGGTTGATGATCGAGCGTTTCGCTGCGCAGTGTGTCCTGAGTCAACTGACTCAGGCGGCCTGATTGTTCCAGACCGGATGGCGGCGCCAGAAACGGGTGTTTCTGCCGGCGATAGACCGTGTCGGTGATGTAGGGTTTGGCCGCTTCGCGGAGCGCGTACTTTTCGGTCACGCCGCGGATCTTCATGGCCACGGGCATGTCACGCACTAGCTCTACGACCTTGTGATCCAAAAACGGCACGCGTCCTTCGATCGAATGGGCCATCTCCATCCGGTCTCCTAACACATTCAGCAAAAAGTTCGGCAGCATCGTCCGGCTCCAGAGATAGAGCGACTGGTGCACCGGCTCGCGCCCAATGAGCTGCCCGCTGACGTCAAAGCGGTTCAAATAGACGCGGAATGGATCGCGCTCGGCGAATTCGCGCATGAACTCCGGTCGAAATAGCCGGCGATAGCGGACGCTGTTGCTCGACCGCACCTCCATCCACGAAGGCACAAAACCAAGCTCGCGCCGCACGCTATCCATCGGCAGCGGCTCGCCACTCGGCAGCAACACCCCGCGCGAGACCGGGTTGGCTTCCGACAGTTCGGCCAAAGAGCGCTCGACCTCTTTCGGGTCTTGCCCATGCGTGTTGTACAGCAGCATATCGCGGCGAAAGTGGGGGTAGCCGCCAAAGATCTCGTCCGATCCTTCGCCGGTCAGCACGACCTTGAAGCCATGATCGCGGACCATTTCACTGAGCAGATATTTGGCCGTGCCGTGCGGGTTGGCGACGGTTGTTTCGCTGTGGTAGACCGAGTCGGAGAAGTTGTCGGCCAGTTGCGTCTGCGTGATCGGCAGCGGATGGAAGTTCGCGCCGGCCAGCGCGGCCATTTCCTCGGCCACGGCGTGCTCGTTGTATTCCTCGACATCGAAGCAAAGCGTGAAGGCCTCGATCGGGTCGGGATGATGCTTCGCGGCAATGCCCAGCAGCGTGCAGCTATCCAACCCGCCACTGAGGTAGCAGCCCACTGGCACGTCGGCCCGCAGGCGAATTCGCACTGATTCGTCGAGCGCGGCGCGAAGTCCCTCGATGTGTTCCTGCTCACTGCGCTGCGTCTGGGAATCGCCGATCTTCGGATAATCGAAGTCCCAGTAGCGCACCACTTGGATGTGGTGTTTTGTCGCCAGCAAGTAGCAGCCAGGCGGAACCTGACGGACCCCTTCGAAGAGCGACCGATCTTGATCGAAATAAATGTGCGAAACCTGAAAGAACGATTCATGGTCCCAGCGGGCCGGCACACCGGCGGCGAATAGGGCCTTGGCCTCGCTGGCCAGGTAAAGCGTATCGCCCACTTGCGCGTAATAGAGCGGCTTGACGCCAAAGCGATCGCGCGCGGCCAGCAGCGTGCCGTTCGCCTCGTCCCACAAAACCATGGCGAACTCGCCACGCAGTTCTTCGAGCGCCCGCGCGCCGTAATCTTCGTAGAGGTGGATCGCAATTTCGCTGTCGCTGTGCGTGCGCAGCGTGTGCCCGCGGTCGGTCAACTCTTTGCGGATCCGCTCGAAGTCGTAAAACTCGCCATTGACGATGACATGAATCCGCTCGTCTTCGCTGGCGATTGGCTGGTCGCCGCCGTTGAGATCAATGATGCTAAGCCGGGTGTGCCCGAGCGCTATGCGGGCGTGCGGGGCAATCCAATGCCGCGAGCCATCGGGGCCACGATGATGGAGTGAGCGCATTCCGCGCTCCAGCGCCTCGACCGAGACCGGCCCGCGCCGAGAAAACATGGCAACAATGCCGCACATATCCGCCTGACCTTTCGGGGTAGCAACACGAAGGGCGTCCAGAAAAACACGCCCTGCCCGCGTCGAGTTGACCTGACGCAACCAACGCCGTCAAGCGGAAGCACCGGGTCGCCTCGCGATCGACTTTCCGGGAGGGCGAGGCTCCCGCCGAGCCGAGCAGCGGATTTGGCGCCCGAGCGCTGGCAATGTAAGTAAGCCCAAGCTGACACATACGCCTGCTGTGACGAGTGGCAAACGCCCCAACACGCGCTAGCGGCATCTCATGCGGGGTGTGATGCGTTTTTCTATGGCAACTCGCTAAGCGGCGTGATGCAGCGAAATCCAAGACAACGGCCGCGCGCTTCCGGTGGACGCCCTCGACGATTGGAACTCCGACAAAGCTCGGCTGGCCCGACCCAACTGCCTCCTCGCTCGCTTCGCGCTCGTGTTGGCGTTGAGTTTAGCGGATTCTTCCTGGCAGCTTCTGGTCGGCTGTAGAAATCTTCAGCATACCAGTCGCGGCACCACTGCCAGATATTGCCGGCCATATGGTGCAATCCGAACGGCGACATGCCGAGTTGCTCATTGACATCCGCCAAAGGAAGCACGCCTTGTCCGTGGACAAGTGAACGGCGATGCTGCCCGAATCGCATTCTGCTCTGCGTCGGTGGCTCGTCTCCCCATGGGAACTCCTGCCGCGTGGCTCCCCGCGCCGCATACTCCCATTGAGCCTCGGATGGCAACCAGCACTCTGATGTTGGGCTGTCATTGAGATAGTTTCGCCACTCTCGGCCATTAGCCCACAGCGAGTAAGCATTAGCCCCGAACCACGAGACCAGGATCATCGGCGAACGAAACGCGTTTTGTAGTGGGCGCCATTCTCCGCCACAGTACTCAATGAGCATGTGCGGACCGCGGTCATCACCCGGCTTCAATACAAACCAATCAGCCAACGCGGCCGCCGTGACCTCGCCAATCGAATTCAGAAAGCGGCAGTATGCCGTCGTCGAAACTGGCTCTGCGTCGATGATGAATCGACCAAGATCTGCAGTGTGCGCCGGGACCTCATCGGCGAACCCGCCTGACTCGTCAGACCCAAGTTCCACGGTCGCCGCCGGAATCATTACGCAAGGCATGCCGTCTGATCGGCGACGGTATTGCTGGATTGATCCCGCGCTAGGGAGCCTTTCCAAGAGTCGGATCGCGGAGTCTGGCCCTCGTGTCCAGCGGCCTTCGAGTTGTGAAAACGGCGCCGCAATGGCCCGCGGCGGCGCCACTGGCGTGCTTCGCCAACCCCTGCGCTCAGGCGTCCCAGTTCCCTGTTGTAGGTAAACCAATTCCGCCAGATCCGATAGCCGAAATGGCGAACGTGTGAAAACTGCCTTGTAAACAGGATAAGGCGAATCGTTTGGCAAGGTGACGCCGAACGTCTCCTCGATCTCCATGATTACTTCGATCAGATCGAGGCTGTCACAATGGAGGTCTTCGATTAACCGGCTGGATGGAAAGACGTTGTGCCGCGGTTCTCCAAGTTGCTCGGAAACCACGTCGCAGACTCGGTGCTCGATCTCTTCAATCCGTAAGCGAGATTCTACGCTCATGTTGATGGACCTGACCATGTATCTGTGTGTCGCAGTGAGCTAATACGCTGAATTATAATGGTTTGGAGAATCAATCGGCTATGCGATCCACTGATCATTTAAGGACCCTGCGAATCGAATCGCATCAAGAGAAGAATGGCGCGGCTGGCGGATAGCGACTTACAGCTCAGATCAACCGCCACTTATAAGCGTCTTAACGAAAGTGCCGACTTGCAATTCCCGCCGTTTAGCGCTTCCGCCCGTTCGCTCTCAAATCTGTAAGCTAGGGTTGCGTTAGCGGATTTTGACCGCAAATCCGACGAATTTCTGACACGGCACGACGTTTGGCGGCGTCGGGCTGGGGCCGATTGCGAGAGTCCGAGATGGCATCCGCCAGGCATCGTCCGCGAGTTACTTCGCTAGCGGCTACAGTCGGCGCTTGCGCCCTGTTTCCGCTGGTCCTTGCGCGAAATTACTTCAAGCAGCGCAAGCAATCCTGCATGGTCGACGCGCTACGCGCGGCCGAGGCGAAGTATCGCAGCTTCTTCGAGAACGCCATCGAAGGCATCTTTCAGACCACGCCTGCTGGGCGCTATTTGATCGCCAATCCCGCGCTCGCGCGGATCTATGGTTACGATTCCCCGCAGCAGATGATCGACTCGATCGGCAACATCGAGCGGCAGCTCTACGTCGACCCGCATCGCCGCGACGAGTTCATCCGCGTCATGGCCGACGAGGGAGAAATCGCAAACTTCGAATCGCAGATCTACCGCCGCGATGGGAGCGTGATCTGGATCGCCGAAAGCGCCCGCGCCGTGCACGACGCCGACGGCAACCTCGATTACTACGAAGGGATTGTCGAAAATATCACCGAGCGGAAACTCTCCGAGGCCCTGTTCCGCGAGAAAGAATCGGCCGAGGCCGCCAATCGCGCCAAGAGCCAGTTTCTGGCCAACATGAGCCACGAGCTGCGGACACCGCTCAACGGTGTGATCGGCATGTTGGACCTGTTGCTCGAAACGACCGAGGCGCCCCAATCGCTGCGCTTCGCCACCATCGCACGGTCTTCGGCCGATTTGCTGTTGAGCGTGATCGATCAGATCCTCGACTTCTCGAAAATCGAAGCCGGCAAGCTGGACCTGGAATGCATTGATTTCTCGCTGCGCGCTGTGCTGGAAGAATCGCTGGAGACCCTGGCTGGCCAGGCGGCGCAAAAAGGTCTGGAGCTGGCGCTCGACATGCCGACCGGGATGTCGACCGCGGTCCGTGGCGACCCGGTCCGTTTTCGGCAGGTACTGATCAACCTACTGGGCAACGCCATCAAGTTCACAGAGCGCGGCCATGTGCGCGTGCGGACCAGCGTGCTCAGTGAAACGAGCGAACGCCTGACCCTGTTTGTTGCGATCGAAGACACCGGCATCGGCATTCCGGCTGACCGGCTGAAGCGGCTCTTTCAGTCGTTTTCGCAGGTCGACGCCTCGACCACGCGGCAATTCGGCGGAACCGGCCTGGGCTTGGCGATCTCGAGTCAACTTGTCGACTTGATGGGAGGCGAAATCGGCGTCGAGAGCGCGCCGGGGCGTGGCAGCTCATTCTGGTTCCGGATCCCGTTGGCTAAGTCAACCGCCGGACCAGTTTGCGTGCCAGTCGTCCCCTCGGATCTGCAAAAGTTGCGAGTCCTGGTGGTTGACGACAACGCGACGAACCGCGAGATCCTCTTCCGACAACTTTCTGACTGGCAGATCCGCGTCGAGCTGGCCGCGAACGGCGCCCACGCGCTGGAACTGCTGGAACGCGTGCGAGCAGCAGGCGAGCATTTAGACCTGGCGATCGTCGATTGCCACATGCCGGTCATGGACGGCTACGCGCTGGCGCACGAGATCAAGGCCAAGCAGAGCTTCCGCGCAATGCCGCTGATCATGCTCAGCTCGTTGGCGGCAACCAGCCATGACGATCATAACGCCGCGGAGATCTCCACTCGCTTAACCAAGCCGGTGCGGCAATCGCAGTTGCTCGGGGCAATCGTGGCGGCCACTGCCGGCAATCGCCCGATGGTCGATGACGAGCCTGATCGGACCATTGCGAGCGATGTTAACCCCAGCGCGGCGTGCCACGGTTCAGCAAAGCCGTCGCACGCGCCAGACGTTTCGCCCCGAGTCGCTTCGGACACTTGTCGTGGTCGGCTGTTGCTGGCCGAAGACAACGAGATCAATCGGATTCTGGCTCTGGAAACACTCTCTCGCGCCGGCTTTGTGTGCGATGTGGCCTGCAATGGGCAAGAGGCGGTCGACGCGATTCTCGCCCGTCCGTATGACGTCATCCTGATGGATTGCCAGATGCCGCTGCTTGACGGCTTCTCGGCCACGCGAGAAATCCGTCGCCTCGAACGCGAAGGAGCGCTCGCCGACCGTCCAAACCGTGTGCCGATTGTGGCGATTACGGCGAATGCTATTTCCGGCGATCGCGAGCTGTGCGAGGCCGCCGGCATGGACCATTACCTGACCAAGCCGATCGATTCGCTCAAGCTGATTGAATTATTGAACGTGGTTATCGACTCAACCCACGAGAAACCAGACGCGGAGTCACTTGACGATTCGTCGAAAAGATCGCTACAGCAAGCGGTAAACGAGCGACCCGACACGGCGCCCGCGGCCTTCGATTTTGCTGAGCTCGCCGAGCGCTGCCTGGGCAATTGGGAGCTGATCGATCGGATTGTTCCTAAATTTGTCGAGCGATTGCCGCAGCTTGCCGGCCGGCTCGAAGAAGCAGTTCGGCAAGAACGCTGGCACGAGGTCGCAACGCAAGCTCACCAACTAAAAGGGCTGGCCGCAAACCTTTCGGCCAAGCCGCTCCACGCCGCAATTCGGGACCTGGAAGCCGCCTGCGGCGACGCCGACGCCGCCCGCGCGATCTTGCTGCTCGATGACGTTGGCGCCGAAGTCGAACGTTGCCTCGAGGCCGGCCTGGCGCGGGCTGTGGCGGCGAACGCTACGCCGGAGGGCATGCGCGCATGAAAGTCCTTGTCGTCGAAGACGATGATATTTCCGGCGAAATGATCGAGCACGCGCTCACCTGCGCCGGCTTTGAAGTTGTGATGACCAACAACGGTCTCGACGCGCTCCAGAAATTGCAGGCAGGCGTTGCCCGGTTGGTGATCACCGACTGGGATCTGCCTGGCATGAGCGGCGTTGAGCTATGCCGCGCGGTCCGCAGCGAGGCGCTGGATGGATACGTCTACCTGATCCTGTTGACCAGTCACGACAGCGTGCAGAAGACGGTCGAAGGACTTTCGGCTGGCGCGGACGACTTCATCAAAAAGCCCTTCGACGCGACCGAACTGGCCGTCCGCGTCCGTTGCGGCGAGCGGATCCTGGCGCTGGAAACGCGGGACGTCGCGATCTTTGCCCTGGCCAAATTGGCCGAGTCACGTGACGCGGAAACCGGCGCCCACCTGGAGCGAGTCCGCAATTACTGCCGCGCGTTGGCCCGGCAGTTGGCCCGAGAGCCGATGTTCGCCCGCGAAGTCGACGCCGAGTTTGTTCAACTTGTTTACCTGACCAGTCCGCTGCACGATATCGGCAAGGTCGGCGTTCCGGATTGCGTGCTGCTGAAAAACGGCCTCTACAACGACGGCGAATACGCCGAAATGAAAAAGCACGCCGAACTGGGCGCCCGCACGTTGGATGCGGCCCTCGCCCAGTTTCCGCAGGCCAAGTTTCTACGCATGGCCCGCGACATTGCCGCCACGCATCACGAGCGCTGGGATGGCGCTGGTTATCCCAAGGGACTCGCCGGCCACGAGATTCCGCTCGCTGGACGGATCGTGGCGCTGGCCGACGTGTACGACGCCCTGACCTCACGCCGCGTTTACAAGGGAAGCTTCACGCATGAGATTTCGCGCTCCCTGATCGTCGCCGGCAGCGGATCGCAATTCGACCCTGACATCGTCGATGCGTTCGTTCAATGCGAGGCGGAGTTCATCGCCATTCGAGAGGCCTACGCCGCTAGCGACAACGCTGCGCAGGATTCTGAAGAAATTCCTACGGACGTCCCTCCGACTGAATGTCTGGTGGCGCAAGGCGAAGCGCTGGCCGCTCACGCGTTTTAACGTCGTCGATCAACCCAGCGTGGCGGCATTCTTGGCTGCAATCCGCCGCACGTCGCGTGGCGCCAAAGCCAGCGCTGAGAACAACAACAAAAGGCCCAGCGCCAGATAAATGGCGCCGGTCGCGGCAATTGCCTGGCCGAAGGTGAACAGCTTGTGGTCGATGCCATAGCCCACGCTCGGGGGCGCGACGGAAGCGCCGATCCAGCCGATCATGTTCATCAAACCTACCGCCGTGCTGCGACGGGCCGCAGGCACTACGTCGTAGAGCGACGCCCAGATATTCGAGTCGTAGATTCCTTTGAAGAACCCGAACAGCGCCATCATGATGATCAGGATGTTCAGGCTTCCGGTCGTGCCGCAGATGTAAACGAACGGCGCGCCCAGCAACAGCCCCACACCTTGCGTTCCCATCCGGCCACCCGGAATGTAATGCCGCCAGAGATCCGCGAGCCAGCCCCCCACAATCACTCCGATCAGGCTGCCGATCTGAATCCAGGTTGTCCCCTTGGCTCCGGCCATCGCCACGGATTGACCAAAATCTTCGTACAAGTAGGTCGGCATCCAACTGATCACAACCCAGGCGACAAAGTTGATGCACGGAAAGGCAATCAACAGCACTACGGCCGATGGGGTCTTCATGAACTCGGTCAGAAATTGCGTCAGCGGCATCGGCGGAATGGCCTCGGCCGGGGGCTCTTCAATGCCAACCTCTTCGCGGCCCGGATCATTCGCCGCGATCGCGGCCGCTTCGGCGTCGGCGCGTTCGGCCTGATTTCTGGCCGGCTCGCGGATGAACAGCCCCAGGATCATGCCGAGCAGGATTCCTGCGCCCCCCAGAAATACGAACGGCGTCCACCAGCCGAACTCCGCCCCCATCCAGGCCGCCAGCGAGCCGCCGCCGATGATCCCGGCGTAAACGCTGGTTTGGTGAATGCTCATCGCGCGCGAGCGCGTGCTCTTGCCGTGGTAATCGCTGACTAGGGACATTGAGGCCGGAAAATAGAACGTCTCGCCCAGCCCTTCCGCCGCGCGCACGCCGACAAACGCCCAAAACGTCCGGCAAAGGGCGGTAAAGCCCGTCACGGCGCTCCAGACGTACAGGCCGGCCATGATGATCAACTTGCGTGGCAAGCGATCACCCACCTGCCCCGCCATCGGCGCGGTCACTGCGTACACGATCATGAACGCCGAGACGATCCAGCCTTGTTCCTGCTTGCTAAAGCCGAAGCGCTGTTCGAGCAGTGGCTGAGTCGAAATAATCGCCTGGCGATCGGCGTAGTTGAAAAAGCAGATGAACCACAGAATCCCCACCACAAACCACTTGTACCGCGCGGGCGACATACCAAACGGAAGGGGCTTTGCGCCGGCGGGGATCGTGGACATGCGGGGCTTTCTGGAGGCGGGCGGAAATGGGACGCGGTGATTCGCGTCGCCCAACGAGACCCTGGCGAGCTGCGAATGAGCCCGCCATCGTAAGCCACGCCGGGCCGAAAATCCAACGGGCCGGGCAATCGGATCAAGCGATTGAGCGGAGGGGCGAAAAAGATCAGCCCACGGCTAGCGCCACGCGGCTCACAGAACGCGCGAGCGTGAGCCGCAAGGCGCTAGCCGCGGGTGAACGACAGGACTGCGCCAACCAGACGCGTCGCGCTGTCCCGAGGAAATTCTCTTGACGCCGTGCCGCCGTTTGCTAATATCTACCGACGTACGTCGTATCGACGTAGATAGGAGGTCCGCTTGAAAGACCGCACGTTGCACGGCCTGGGCGATTTGCAGGCCAAGGTGATGGAACTGCTCTGGGACCGGGGCGAGGCGACCGTGACCGAGGTCGTCGAGCATCTCGGCAAACGCAAAAAAATCATCTACACCACAGTCCTGGTGGCGATGCAAAAGCTCGAAAAAAAGGGGTGGCTCACACATCGCGTCGCTGGCCGGGCCTATGTCTATCGGCCGGCCCGCTCGCGCGAGAACGCGCAGGCTGGCCTGCTGAGCGAGATGCTCTCGGCCGTTTTCCAGGGCGATCCCAAATTGCTCGTTTCGCAGTTGCTCGATTCCCGTTCGTGGACCGCCGACGAGCTGTCGCAGCTCCGGCGATTGATCGAAGACCGTCGCAAGGAGAAACGTCATGACCGCGCTGAATAGCTTGTTCGAGCTCATCCCAGCCGAGGGTTGGCGAAGACTCGCGTTCGACTTCGCCTGGCAAACCACCTTGATCGGCCTGGCCGGCATGACGCTGGCGACGCTTTACCGGCGCCGGCCAGCGGCGCGCTCGGCGATCGCCATCACGGCCGCTGTTCTGTTTTTGGTGGCGCCGCTATCGACTGCGGTTGCACGGCACTACGGCTGGGGATTCTTTTCGGATCCTGTCGTCGAAGCCGACGCGCCGCCGATCGTTTTCGCGCCCCAAGCCAAACCGCTGCCGGCCCTGGTCATCACGACGTCGACGCCGATGGCCGCGGCGCCTAAACCAGTTGTTCGCGTCGAGGTTGCCTGGCGGGCGATGGCCGTGGGTTGGCTGCTCCTCTCGCTGGGATTGTTGTTGCGGCTCCTTCGCAGCGCGCTAGCTGTGCGCTGCCTGTACCACGCGGCGACTTCCTGCGAAGACGCAGCGCTCTTAGACGAATTGCAGCGGGCCAGCCGATCGCTCGGCGTCACCGCGCCGGAACTTTACATCAGCGCAGCGGTCGACTCCCCTGCCTTGGTGACCTGGGGCCGACCGCGCTTGTTGATTCCCGAGAATCATGCGGCAATCGACCAGTGGCGGGCCGTATTTTGCCATGAGCTGGCCCACATCGCCCGTCGAGACGGCGCCACCCGGGTGGGCTTCGAATTGCTCGTGGTCGCGCTACCGTGGCAGCCGCTGGCGTGGCTACTGCGACGCGAGTTCCGCGCTTCGTGCGAGCAAGCTTGCGATGACTGGTCCGTAGCGGCTGGCGCTGATCCCGTCGAGCTGGCGGCGCTGTTGGCCGATTTTATCCCGCAGAGCCGCCCTGCCCTGGTGCTGGGCATGTCGGAAAGCGCGCCGGCGACACGCAGCCGGATCTTGAGGTTACTGGCGATGCAAAGCTCGCCGCAGCCAAGCCTGGGCCGCGCGTTTGCGCTGAGTGG
>Ga0268266_10002359_pt1 | contig 20425 bp, 41 predicted proteins | sample KBSS13metaG_FD_190356 | JGI IMG/M metagenome (GOLD analysis project Ga0268266, IMG submission 190356) | Switchgrass rhizosphere microbial communities from Kellogg Biological Station, Michigan, USA - KBS S1-3 metaG (SPAdes) (version 2) | ecosystem: Host-associated > Plants > Roots > Rhizosphere... | reverse complement strand
GGGGGTTCTACCGTTCTGACCCGCCAGTCCTGCACCGTCCACAACAGACAGCACAGACCCCGCAGTCCACTTGGGACTGCGGGGTCTACGCCGCTGGGGAGCGGACTTAGGTTAGCCAGACGACCATCTGTTGCCTAGTCACAGCAATGACGGGCTCCCCGTCGCGATCGATGAGCAGGTCGAGTAGACCGTGCTCCCAGGCGTACCGCATCGTGTTCCGGTCGAAGACGCCAATGAGGGATGGATCGGCGATTTCAACCCACGCACGCGGGTCGCGGACGGTAGCGAGGTCAATCCCCGCACGCGCTGACTTCTTCTCGGCGATAGAGAAGTCAGCGCCATTAGCTACGCCGTACCAAACAGTCACTTTGGTTCCAACTCCACCAGTACCGACCCCGGTCCCTCAGCCGAATACCATAGTTCGATGTACTCCGTTCCGTTGGGCATTTCGACCCACCGGCGCATTGCATTCGGCTCGCTGACTTTCCACATCGGACCCGCACCCGGTGCGGCGCCGTCAGTGTGTGCAGACTTCTGGAAACCCGCTGTACAACTAAAGCCACCCGACGCGGAGATAGACAGAAAGCCTTTATTGACCAGTGAGGACGCGGACCCTACGGGGCAGACGATCCGCATATACTGGTCCTTACCGGCCGTGATTGGACGCTCAATCATGTTGAGTAGTGCCTTTCTGGTCGGAGTGGATCCCATACTAGCCCTAAAGGCTAGCATGTCGAAATTTGGGTCAATCTTTCGGCCCGGCGGGGAACAGATTTCTTTGTGTCCCATGACTGTGAACTTACTCAGCCCATACCATTTAATGAGTGAATCGCACAGTGCCAAATAGTCGTTATAGAGGCTAGATGGCCACGGAGACACGCCGTCATGCTCCGCTTCGATACCGATACTGTTCTGATTGGCATAGTCGGGATCAATGACGGCACCCGCGTGGTACGCCATTCCGGCCGCTACTACATGAACCGTTCCGTCACGGCAGAGGAAGAGATTAGCGAGCGGACCGGGTAAATCAGTTCGGCCGTACTTCACCGTGTTGAGCGACGGGCAATTGCCCGTCGCAGGGCCGGCCGTGTGATGGTCGGCGACCGAACGCGGGTAATTGTGATCCCCGTGTCCGGCGTACATCCATCCGTCTTCTTCGATGATATGTAGGCCCGAACCTGCACAGGCGCGGTGTAGATCGGTGAGCACTGCTACATCCCCTCACATTTAACGCACTTGCCCAACAGTGACGAACAGAACGTAGATCACGCACAGAATCACCAGTAACGCTAGTAGCGCACCGATGTCACTCATTTTCATTGCTCTTGTCCTCCTCCACCTCATACACAATAGCATATAAATCCTCTTCACTATCGGCAGTCAGGGAGATCGGACGGATGATGTCCCAGCACGGACCACCGGGGACTAGGGCGATCCGTGCTAGGACATCGTCTCCTCTGTCATCGACAGAGAACGTGCACTCAATCCGCATTACTTAATGAACGCGGCCATGTCTGCATGCTGCCCACACTCACAGTACCGGTTAGAGCACTCGAATGCGTACGGCTTGCCCTTACACCTGCCACAGCAGTAGTTGCCCTCGTACGGCACGGTCTCGTAACAGTCCGGACACACCTTACTCCACCGGCTATTACCGTTCCCACCAGAGTTGAATTTCTTCTCGCAGTGCTTACAGCGAGCGTCCAACCCCTTCTTACGGGCAATCTTTGCCCGTGTCCGCGAGTCAGTCATGCTTGCCACCCCTTCGGTTGCGTTCCCATTCCACGATATCCTTTACCGCGTACACTTCCGCGCCACTTCGGTTATCGATGGGCAACGGGAACACTCCGCGCTGACGCGCCGAACGCATGGCACCCAACCGGCACGTGACCAGATTGAGCTGAATTGCCTCTTTCATCGTGACCCCGTAGCCATCCGGTAGTGTCGGCGGTGGGGTGTCAGTCTTCATAGAGTCGGGGCCGGTCACGTCAGTCTCCTCTCCCGTGGGCTGCATCGAACCCCCGTTCGATGCAGGTGATGCAGTGTTCGATACAACGGCGCTGAGCTGCAATGATGCAGCCGCTGCACCGGATTTGATCGATGCAGGATCATGGTATTTGCCCTGGTCAGAGGATCGGGCCTTTTCCCACCGATCCGATGCAGCAGCATCGAACGTTTCCTCAAATGCTGCATCGGGGTCGGGCGGCCCGTCTGCGTAGACTCGCGCGTCTACCGGAGACCATCCGACCATCTGAATCACCTCATGGTCTTCTCCGATCACGACTAGACCGCGTCCCTTATGTCGTGGACTGCGGGGAATCGGCATAGTCGCCACTAGAGATTTCCATGATGCCGGACTGAATCGAGCCATGATCTTAAATCCGAATTGGTCGCGTGCATCACCGCTACCAACGGACTGCACCGATAGCCGCTGATACGCACCCATCACATTCATACCGGCTTGCCGAGCCTTGAACAGAATGAGTGCCAACAGTCCGATGATAGGCGCCGGTCCCTTGCCGTTTAGCTCCATGTTCCAATAGAGCCGAATCTCAGCGGCAAAAGAGTTGCCCTCCTCAATGATGAGGACACGTCGCGGGAACGTGGCATGCGGGTCATCTGCCAGCACTGCATACCGCCGATTCATCTCATCGGCGAATGCCTCTATACCGGCCCACATTTCCGGGTAGGTCGTGCAGATGAGGACACGCGGGTGATCCTGAAACTCAATTAGCGAAATGAGTTTCGGGTCAATGATGGTGATGTGCTCTACACCGTTGTGGAGTAGTTGCGCGATGAGTCCGCGCAAGAGTGTGGACTTACCGGCACCGGTGCCCATCGATGCGACCATGTGCGGAGCGTCCGTGTCAAAATCCATGACGATTGGACGCATACCGGCCGCGAATCCGACGACCACACGATCGGCGGTCGCTTCCCGGTCGATGTACTCCCGTGCCTTGTCGAACGACACTTTCCACGGCATGCGGGTGGCCGCATTGAGTTGCCGTGTCTCCCATATGTAGAGGTAGAGAGCGGAGACGCACCCACTGAGAACGACTGCGAGTGTAAGCCAGTCAATCCACGGTGCATTCCACCATGCCCAGAAGAGTAGGATCACGTAGGCGACACCGAGAATGCGGATGGCTGACTTAGCCACACCGGGCAGGTATGACCAGCGGTAAGGGCGATCGTTACCATAGGGCAGTTCACCGGCACGGAAGAACTGCGCATTAGTGCGACGCTTACCATTGAGCGGCAGTCCGGCAACGTATCGCCAGGCTATCTGCCGTACTTTCATGTTGCGTTCAGTCATCGGGAATCCACGTCCCGACTGCCCACAAGAAAAGCACTGCGAGACCCACTAAGAGCAGAGTCCAACACAGTGCGAGTAAGAGATTTGACCATTTCAAGGACGCTCCATTATGTAGTGCCGCACCGGCCGGGGAGACCCAACATCCCCGACCGGTGCAGCGGGCGAGGCGACTACTCCGCCCCGACGGGAGCGTCGCCGGTGCTGGACTTGTGAGACTTGCGGCGTCCCTTGCCCAGAGACACGCGGAACCCGATGAGCCGGTCGTCATCGTCCTTGACGTCCCAGACGCGCGCCTCTCGACCCAACAGCTCCGCAGCGGCAGCGAAGTAGGGACGCATCTGGTCCTTGTACTCAGGGTTGTCGGTGGGCACGGTGAACGGCTGACCGGTCTCCGACATCCGCTTGACGAGTTCAGTGACCTTAGAGGGGATGTCAGCCGGGTCAATCCCGCGCTTGCTGTCTCCGAACGTACCCGCGTCCAGAAGATCGAAGTTCGGTGTACTCATGTCTAGCTCCCTATGATCGGCGCCGTGATGCGCGGTTCAAGTGTACCAGTGCACCGGCGTCCGCAGTGAGCAGACCACCCCTAGCTGAGGACCGTTGCGGTAAGCGGTCGATTTTGCGGCACTCAGCGGCAGCCTCATGGATGAGCCGTGGGAGCGTCTGTGCCCACTCGTCCGCGACGTCTGGCGGGACTGCCATCGCTGACGTGACCGACCCGCACTGTAACATCAACACTACGGACTGTGACCCATCCGGCCCTTTCTGCACATCGATCGTGAGACCGACCGGGATCTGTACCTGCTGACCGTTCGTCACTTGTAATACCCCGCCTTTAGTCTGGGCATATTGCCGAGTCCGGCGCCATTAGCGTAACCGTACTGTTCATAGTCGGCCGATCCGGTGTTACCTAACACGATGCCCTTAAATGACCCGTTGAGCATAGCTGTCTGTAGCGACGTTCCCTTAATGTCTATCCAGAAACCGACGTTGCGCCCCGTCCAGAATAGACTGTAAAGATTAGGGAAACCGCCCGCAGCCTCATTGCCTGGCGGCACGGCGGCCTGGTTATGCCATCCGAACCGGCAGTCTTGCAGATTATGAGCGGGCGAACCGCCGTACGAATCGACGTAATACCAGTGCGTGTAATAGAGATAGAGTTGGAGGTAGTCGATGTTAGCAGCGGACACGCCGACCATGTCATTGAGTGAGCCACCCGATCCGGTACCGGCCGATGCCGGGTCAAACCATCCCCATGACCTCCGGTTGCCGTTGCCGTCGTGAATGTCTCCCTGATACATCCACGTGTCAGCGGTACCCGGTATTTGCACACCGTTGCCGTAGTAACTGCGACTACCGATAACCTGAGTGTTAAATGAATGGTAGTTAGATGGAACTGCGGGAGATGTGCCGCCGGAACCGGCGACAAGCTGTCCCATATCTTCCACATAGATACGGCCCTGACCGGCTTGTATCCACTGCTGTACCGCACCGGCAACACCCTGCATTGTCAGCACCATTCGCACCCCGATCGTCGGACCGGCACCGACACTGGAAATCTCATCACAGAATCCGGGCTGAAACTGATTCAGGTTACCGGATGAGCACAGGATACCGCTGGTAATAGTCGGGGTAGACCCGTTGCCGGTTGTGCGGATACGAAAGGTTGCCTGTTGTCCGGCTGTCTGATGGTACAACGCGCCGGTTCGGATCTTATAGAGCCGATTCGTGCGGGACGTCCAGTCAAGGTAGAAAATGGGTAGTTCTGTTGTGCCTGCGGTTGTGGGCTGTGCGGTGAATGAACCGAACGCTACGATCCCTTTCGGATTGGAAGAGAAACCGTCGAGCCCTTTATTCAGGACAGTAGTAAGTTCCGTGCCCTGATAGTACAGTGCGTTAGCTACGCTGAGATTGTCGATGCTCCCACTGTCCGCATCGACAAAGCCGGTAGTCGTATAGTCCAGCGCTGACTGAGAGGCATCGGATGTATAACCGTGCGCCTCATAGATCACAATGGACTCGACCTGTGACACGGTGGCATTAGCCACCATCGCATAACCGAAGTTGATAATCCCGTCTTTGACCGCGATGAACTGGTATTTAATCTGCGGTGATGGGAACGTCGCGGAGTAGTCGGACGAGTAGAAGATAATGGCGGCCGGGTATCCGGCGTCTATGAGCGGTTGCGGCACACCGGTACCGATCCCGATGACATCGTAGCCGGGCGCGAACGGCACGTTATTGGGAACCGATATCTGTGTGACTAACTGTTGGGGAAACTCCAACCTACACCACCTCAATAGGCATGGTATCGAGCTGACCCCAGGTTATTTCGCGGAAGAATAGGGAGAGGAGGACCGTGTCACCGGAGTTGAGTCCGGCGTAGTCGACCGTTAACTGATCGGGTGGTTTGAGTGCCAGGTAGGGCGCGCCACCTGCCGACGATGACAGGCCACTCGCCGATGAGGTGACAAACCGTCCATTCTTACGGACGACTGCGGACATGGTGGGTTTAGTGCTCTGCGCTTCGATGCTGATTTGCGACACGACCCAGACGAGTCCGGACGGTATGAAACCGGCAACGGTGATCCGCGCGGTACCGGCAGCACCGACGCGACCGGACAGAGCGAAGTCAGGCATAGAGTGGACTCGACCCCGGATTCGTCATACAGATATCCGACTGTCGCCACTCCTCTACCTGTAGGTTCACCGAAATCTGCTGAGTAGCACCGAGCAATGTGGTAATCATATACACGGACTCGTTCGGGTACACCCAGATACCATCGGATGCGGTGGCTCGGCACTGCGGCACAGTCATGGCGGGTAGCCGTACCTGTCCCAGGTGGAATGCGGTCGGGTCTCCCACGCAGAGCGCGACCAGTGCGCCACCGCCCACCGTTTCCCACGGGTCTTTACCGGTTACCGTGATGGCGACCAGGAACCACATACGTCCGATGGGTGGCGACCCTAAATCGATCGGCTCTACCGATTGTCCGAGCCTCTGGCCCATCTGTGTGAAGCGGAGGGGTTGTGCTTCCTTACCGCCCGCGATGGCGTCGAGTAGGGTTTTGCGATCCTTGGCTAGGTCGTCGGCGGTGGCGAGGTCAATCACGGCACCGGCGCCAATGTGGACTTCGACCATTAGATGGTCCTCTCTAGTTCGAGTAGGCGCCGGTACTCTAGCTCCGCGTTAATGCCGAACTCGCCGATGCTAGCCGCGAGTTTCTGCGCCCCGGTGTAGAGCGTGTAATAGTAGGACATGCGACGCCGTGCCGGATCGGGGTCAAGCATGAGATAGATAACTAATCCGGTGACTGCGAAGCATAGGCAGATCACTGCAATGTCTGTGCGGTCTAGTTTCCGCCGTCGCTCTGTCCTCATGCCCGATGACCTGGCTGCACAGCTTGCGGGACACTCACATTCGCCCCCGGTCGTTGCACGGGTGTCTGATACCGATGGAACGGACTACTTTGGTTCGGTGTCAGGTACGGAGAGAATCCGTAGGTTTCCGGGATCCAATCGGCCGGTGGAACATCACCGGTGGCATCACGGTTATAGAGTTGCTTGACACGTGGCATTAGACCGGCACCATCTTTCTAATTTTACCGGCGACGTTAGCGACGTCGGTACCCTTGAATGCCATAATGACACCCGCACCGAGAGCGGCTAGACCGATCAGCGTCATAGCAAGGTAAGCGAGCCAGTTACAGATGACGTCGAGAGTATGAGCCCAGAATGCGCCGGTGAGTGCGTCCGGTAGTAAGCCGTGGAAGAAATCACCGAGTAGACCCCCGGACTCTGCCGGTGCTGCGGCACCGACCGGTTGACCCTGTGCCGTGCCACCGGCAGGGACCGCACCGGGTTGGGTGGGTCCGACCGGTGGCGGACTGTTCGTCGACGCGAACAGAGACCGGAAGGCTTTACCAACCGGTGTAGCCGTGCTGGTCGGGTCATACGTGCCACTACACCCGTTAGTCCACGCGGTACACCACGGGCGCCAGTTCTGTCCGTTACCGGACATCTGGACGGCAGCACGGGCGTTCGCCAACGGGTCAAGACTGGCCAGGTTGCCGTGACTGGAATTAATCTGCCACAGTCCGACGTCATACGTCCCATTACTGTTGGGTGCAGAGCGAACGTTCCGCCCGCCAGACTCCGCCATCGCCACCGCAGCGGCTAGCGGAGCCTGGTCGGGTCGGCCGCCCGCCTTCACCCATAGGTCACGCAACTGACCGTAGGTGTAGTTAGCGCCTGGACTGGTCATTAGTGCGGCGTGACGTCCGGCTGTGCTTCGAGTGCGTTATACACCGCATTCAGGTGGTCGAGACAGAGCGACTGTCCGCCGAGCACTGCCTGTGCTTCGGCCATCTTGCCACCGGCCGAAGAGAGATAACAGGCGACACAGAGGAATGTGCTACCACCGCCGTTGCTGTGCGGCGGAGGGTCGGCAGGCACATCGGATGGGACTGACATTGACTATCCTTCCGTGGATGGGTTGGCAATCATGTATTCGTAACCGGCTACAAAGATCACACAGATACCTATCGATGCCCACAACGGCACCGGACTATTCGTGGTCATTGTCACCGCTGCCCCCGTAGCGACGACAATACCGGTAGCCGCTAACTCTCCCCACCGGATGCGGCGCACATTGCCCTCTTTAGCATCCTGTTCGTGGAAGAACGGAGAGGACACCGTGAACCATGACGGACAAAACCCCGCGAATGTGCCCGATGCTTCCCCGATGAGGAGAATGACCATAGTCAGGTCTTCTGTGCTAGCCCGTTTCATCTCACCATATCCCCGGTGATGTCGGGACCGCTGCGGTCATGGTCGCCCGTAGCGCAACCGGATCGTACCCCGGGGGCGCTACCTGACTGGCCTCCGGTGCCAGAGGAGCGGGAGGAACACCGGCCCCACCGCCCCCGGCAATCGGAACGAACAGAGCCGTACCGGCCGGAATCTTTCCACCGCTGTTAGTAATGCGCGTCCAGTCTAGTTGCGGATTGGCATGCATGATGTTGATGAGATCAGCCGCCATGACCTGAATAGCACCGGGTGTGGTGTTTTCAGGCGTGTTGCCCAGCCGATAGACGACATTCGCAAGGTCATTCGCGGACGTGTCCTTCGACAGAGTCCACCAGTAAGAGCCGGTCTGACCGGCCTGCGCCGCTGGGGCATTGACGGGCGGTAGCGTCGGCCCCCGATAGCCCGGGTCTGTCGTGCTACCGGGATAGTTCACGTACACATCCCCACCACTGTAGCCCATCGGCTGTGCATTCCATCCGGTGAGCGCGCCACCGGTAAGGAATCCCGACGTGGGTCCGGTGGCGGTATACGACGTCGACGTTCCCGTGTTCGGGTCTGTAGACGTTGTGGTGGACGTGAAATTACCGCTTGCGTCTGGACTACCCGCTCCACCGCCCGACTTTCCACCACCCTTGCCTTTACTGCGGAAGGCAAAGAATGCGATGACTGCGACCCCGGCGAAAATCCATACGTAATTGGGGAGCGGACCGGTCTTATTGGTGAGAAATGCTTGGATCTTTTCGCCACGGTGTGACTTTTCCGGTTCCGGCATCACTGCATCCCTGAGTTGATCGGCTTAGCCGGGAGACTGCCAGCACCGCCGAAGGACCGGTTAGTGATGATAGACCGTCGCCACTGCGGACGCGGCTGCATCTGCCACGGAGCAACGCCGAGAGCATCCCTCGGAATGGTTCCGACCTTGAACGACAGACCCAGGTTTGTACCGGGATGACCCATCTGCCAATGGGCATCATCGAATGAACCTGTCCACGTCCACGCCGTTGCCGGTTGGAATGCCGTTGACTGCACACGACCGGTCGCCATCATCACGAACTGACGAATTACTTTGGCACCGGATGCGTACAGGAACCGCATACCTAGTTGACGCTCTCGCCGGTTGACGACCGGTGCGCCACTGGTGGGCGCCTCATGCATGGCCGGTAGCTGTGTGGTGACGTTGCTACCTGTGACCAGCATTTCAGGAATGGGCACAGTCGGGGCAGGATAGTTCGGCATGTATGCCTGAATGGCAGCACCGTACGATCCACCACGACTCATGGGCGGCGTGTATTGCCGCATGAGATTCGTCATCTAGTGGCCCGGTTCCCCTTCGATCAGCTTATAGCCCACAAAGAGGATGATAGCGACGAACACGAGCACCATCATGACGGCACGCCGAGCACGCCGTTAATAGAGATGCGCCACAGACCACCGATCCCATTGAACAGTGCGGTAGTACCTGCCTGGTGGGTGACCAGATCGGCAAGCATGACACCGCCGATGATGGTCGTGGCAAGTGCAAGAATGCCCTTCACGGTTAACCCTTTCCTAGCTGTAGGTGGGCGCCATCGGAATGCCATAGACCAACGGTCGCGCCGATCCTGTACATGAGGTGTGTAACGACGATCGCGGCGACAATAACCGTCCAGTCGCCGAGTGTGGTGGGGAGCGAAAAGTTCATCCGGCAATCCTCGGTGACACCGGGCCGACAAACCCGGGCGGACGGTTACTCTGGGGATTGGGTGCCAGTCCGCCCGGACCGCCCGCGTTCTGTCCGCCCCACCCTAGGGTGTAGAACGGGAAGCCCTGCGAGAGGTCGGGCGGAACTGCCCCGAATGCCTGTGTCCACGGCCCGGACTGGCCCTGTGTGGCAGCGAGATTGACGAGTGACGCGAGTGTGAATCCAGCCGCTAGGATGTCTGCGAACTGATCGCTGTAGGTGGCAACTACCCCGATCATGCCGAATGCGATACCGATGCGGATGAATGTACCCGGCCACGGTACCCGCGACTGTTTGATCGCACCCCAGGAATTGATAGCGAGGGAGAGACCCAAGCATCCTGTCAGCATCCTGTTAGCCACTAAATGCCTCCCGGTGTGATGCCCGGAATGACGCCGAGTCCGGGTGTCTGTGCCAACCCTTCCGGGGTGAGTGCGCTAGGTGTCGGAGCACCGGCGCCACCCATCGCATAGACCGCGTTCGCCCGGTCTAGGTCGGCAATGGTGAAGATGGGATGAAACGGAGTCATATCGGGTCCGCCCGTCGTCGGAACGGGTACACCGAGCACGTATTTAAGCGGCACCGGACGTGACTGGTTGGCAACGGAGGAGCGTGACCACGTCATTACATTGAGCGCGTAATACGCTACGGCATAGCCGCCCATTGCGAGAGCTAACCCGATGATGAACATTAGCGCGGCGCCTGCCGAGCCTGGTACATCCGCCACCCGTGATACAGGGCGATACCGGAGAGGATACCGAGCCAGAACGTTCCGCTAAACAATGCACCGACCACCTTTCACACCCGACCCTCGGCGACCGCCAGGTTACCGGAGTAGACCAGGGTCAAGTAGAGCACTGCGAGACCAAACCAGATGTATGACCACTTAGCCGGGACCATCGGTCCTCCATTGCTGGGTTGCTTATTGACGTCTGCCTGAGTGACGACACCGGCCGCTACGCCTGCCATCATTCCGCCTTTCTCTTGAGCGAACTGTCCTGACCCTCTGTCTCTGGGAGTTTTGAGGACCCACGCGGGTGGGTTAGCCACGTTTTAGCCGCCTTCCTCTGTCGACGTCCGTACAGCACTAGGTACGCCGACAGTCCCGGGTGTCTGACGATCCACCGGAGAGTCCGCATCACACCGCAAGGTGCGTGTAAGGGATGCCACCCATCGGGAACAGTTCGCCCACAATGGTCGTGATCGTGGCGGGTGCGTTCGTGATCGTGCCGAATGTTCCGGCCAGTTCCATCAGCGTCGCGGGAGTCGTCGGTGCCAACAGGTCGTATGTGTCACCACTGGACACAAACGATTGAATCGAGTTGCGGAATGTGTAGACGATTACGCCGGCGGGTCGGGTGACTCCGAATTGCGTAAACATCTGGTCTTGACGCTCAATAAACGACTCCGACAGGATCGGCACCCCGTCCACCCACAACTGAAGATCGGATGTAGGGAAGGAATCAATACGGGCGCCTGTGGAGTCGCGGAGGACCATGATGAGCGTGTGGATAAACGTACCCACACGTGGGAGTGCGATTCGCTGGAATGCGTTGGCACTAACGCCAGCGGCCGCTCGGACTTCTGACCACTGAGAGGAGGAACCAACGTCAGCCGGTGCCGCTTGTGGGTTGTCAACGGGCGCCATCCAATACGGTTCGTCGAGTTGCAGCGTGAGCGTGGGCGGAGTGCTGCCCGTACTGGTCGGCATAACCGTGGTCTGCGGGTTGAGCTGAACCTGTACCTGAGGCTGAGAACTGGCGTTCATACTCGGGAGCGAACAGTATGCGGAGCTGTCCAGTTCGAACGGAACCACCAGGCGGAATGCGTACTGTCCGGTGGATGTGGACGCGGCGACGAAACTGGGGAGCGTTGCCGGGTTATTGCCGAAGTTCAGCGCGCCGACCTGTCCACTGTAGATGTTGATGAGGAACAGGCTGTATCCGCTGGCCTGCACGACCGGCTGACCGAACGGGTCACGGAGGTAGAAGTTCTGTACCACGTTGTACGGCGCATCTGCGGAGAATGTGGCGGCACTGAGGTTACCGCCGGTCGCCGTGATGTAGAACTGTAGGGAGCGGAGGTAGCCACCGACCGGCTTGAGGATCGGTGTCCACAGTCCGCCGTAGGGGTTGCCTGCCTGTAGCGGACCGGGGATCTGTCCCTGTCGGGACAGTCGGGGGAAGGGAACGCCTGCCTGTCCCGATGGCGCCGCAGTGGTCTGCGGATCACGGGACACCGTCGACATTGCCGGGTTGGCGTTCTGTAGGGTTGCGACACCCATTTAAGTATCCTGTCTGTGATGTGGGTGGACGCTCCCTAGAACATATAACCCATCCCGACTAAGACAATAAACTCGGTTATTGCCAAGCCACAGATAAGCCAGCACAGTATGGCGCCTATGCGACGGTAACAGCGGCGAGCCCTTGCATTGCTGGGGACTCTGGGTGATGCGCGGTACATCCCCGGATGAGGAACGTCCAGAAGATCCACCAGGCGAGGACGATCCCACCCAACTCGATAAAACCGATAGCGAACCGAATCATACGACCACCTTCGTACGTGCGAACATTTCTCCGGCATCTGCGGACACTAGCCACTCACGACGCTTGAGTGTTGACACATACGATAGTTCGGACTTGGATAGCCCGCCTATCTCTAGTAGTCGCTTCTGACGCTGTTCGTCCCGAATGCGCCCGATCCACGCGAATGAAGCCTGATCGTAGAATGCGGGCGGAGCCCACCGGGGCGATTGGGTCGCGGCGACAATGGACACCTTGCGATAGCGACCCTTGCGGTACAGGAGATCCACCTGTCCGAGCATGTCTAAGCCACGGAAACGGGATGACTGCGGGTCGGTAATGTCTCTGATCTCGTCAAAGACAACGACCCACCCTCCTTCGTTATACACAGTGGACAGTGCGCGGGAGACCTGTGTGCGTGCCTCACTGAGGTTTTCTGACACGACCAGGCGCCACCACTGGTCGCCTTTCTTACGCTTCTCTTGCACTGTCCAGTGCTTCTCTGGGATCTTCCGCACCGGGTGGCCTACGCTACTAGAGACCGGGTCGTCTCCCTTAGTGTCCACCAGTAGTACGCGGTCCCAGGCACACATCGGTTTGAGTAGGCCGTGGACCATGAGGTATGACTTACCACTGCCCGACAGTCCGACGATGGAATGGTGCGGAGTATTCTCAGGATCCCAGATCTGATTAATGCGCGGCGACAACACCGGCCAGTCCACCCACGGGATGGTGGACCGGTCGGTGTCGCCGAGTGCGGGCAGTGTCATTCTGGGAAGGGGTTCCCGAGAGCACCGCCCGCATGGGGTGTGAAGGATGCGGGGGCATCCATTCCCACCCCGTTATCCCCCGGCCCTGCGTGTCCAGCGAACGCATACCGGGCGTGTCCCGGGTCTGCCATTGTCTCCGGTTGAGGCCGGGACTCGAACGGGGGCACTCCGTTTGAGCCACCACCGGTAAACGGCGGCATGACACCGGGTGGAACAGGAACCGTTGCGTTCGGGTGTGTCTGCATGTACTTCTCAGTCACACCGGTCATCATCGCCAACGGGTTATTGATCGGTGCGCGCCCTAGGTCGAGAGTAGCGGCGGCAACGACCTGGAATCCGGTTTGTACAACGACCACAACCGGACCGACCTTGGACACCCGCTGAATAGCGGCAAGCATCGCGGGCCGATCCTTGCAGAGCGCAACGATGGCATCGGCCGTCATCTCTCCTCGCTCTGTCAGGACGAGGGAGACCGTGGGGAGCAGGGGAGCGGACGAGATGGCGCCGAATGCGAACAGTTCGACCAGATCGGCGCGAACTGTGGCGAGGTCTGAGGCTTTCGCGGTAGTTGTCGACTTGTGGGAGCGTGCGGCACGTGTGCGTTTGATCCGGCCGGAAGGGGTGAGTTGCGGCGTGACGCCGTCCTCTTCCCACAGAGCATTTTCGGGAATCGGTTTACCGTTCCACTCTGTCGGGCGGTCTACCGGCGGTGCCTCATCCACAGGGTTATCCCCAGGTGGGGATTCCTCCCACCGCACAAAGTCAAGCGGGTCTGTCATGCGCTATCCACATCGCCGAGTAGCCGCTCCATAAAGGACTTCGGCCGGTTGTCACCCTGCGGCGTCTTCGATTTGGGCGCCGACTTTGTGCGCTTCTCCGCCCACTCGTCCATCCAGCGCATGAACTGCGCCTTTTGTGGGCCGGACTCTTCCTCGGCTTTCGCGGCCTGCCACTCTTCGTACGCTTTCTGAGCGGCGGTCTTCTCTTTGGGCGCCTTGTCGTCTGTCTTCTCTGTGCCCTTGTCGTCAGGAGCGGTCACGCTTGCCACCTCGGACATCTTCGCTGTGTGCCTTAGGGTCCGATGTGGACTCCGGCTTGTCCTCTGTGGACTGGTCGTAGAGAGCCGGGTCGTGCAGCGGCATCCCCGGGCGCCGCATCGGGTGGACGTCCTCACGCGCTTCCGGGACGTGTGCCGTGTCTGCGTCGAGCAACGGCGTACCGCCGTCGTTTGTCGTTACCGCATCATCCTTGCCCATCACGAACCCCCATCTGTTGCATTTGCTGGAATGCCTGCTGTAGTGCCTGCTGCATGGGTGGCGGCAATGTCGCCTGAATTGCTGTAATCATCTGACACAGCCAGGTAGTCTGTGCGAAGATTTTATCGCACTTAGCGGCGATATCCGCAATCATTGCGGTATCAGTGTTGCCCAGCATTTCGCTAAGGTCGGCAGTGTCTGTGGTGAAAGGTTCGTCTGTCATCTATGACGCTCCCTGGACGCTCCACTGTGGACTAGGTGCAACCACGGGCCGGTGCGCCGAACCCGGGGGAGCGTCCGAACTACACCGAGTCTCATTCCGGCCCGTGGTCACCCACATAGTCTAACGCATCCGTGTAGCAAACCCACACGGCGTAGTCAAGCCCTGCGGTGAGCGGTCGCCCAGCGGTCGGGGCGGTGCTGCCCAGCGTGGTACGCTTGCACTGCCACCCGCGCCCGTGGGTGACATAGTGCGCGCCGAACCCCGGCCGTCCGAACGGAGAACAGACAGTGACTCGCACATCCAGCAAGATGAGCACAGAGGTCGTAGAGGCGCCGCAAGAGGCGCTAGCGATGACGCCCGACCGCGCTATCCGGGTGGAGGACGACGCAGACTTCCGGGACATCCAGGAACTCTCGGCACTCCACGGAGCCATCGCGTTCCCGGGTGCCAATATGGTGCCGAAGATGCACCTTCTCGGTATCCCGCTGGTCATCGTCGGTGTCCGGTTCCAGAACACCATGCGCACGGAGAACGGTGAGCGCGACTACCTCACGGTGGACGCATTCGTGGCAGACCTGCCGACCGTGCAGGACGCCATCGACAAGGGGCGCGTACTCAAGTCGGTCGGTCGGGACGCCGAACCCTACACCGATGTCGATGACCTCCCGGTGTCGCCAGAGGAGCGAATCCTCTTCAACGACGGCAGCACCGGCGTTCGTCGTCAGTTCGTCGAACTGCTCAACCGGCTCGACCTCATCGACGTCGGAGCCGTGCAAGACCGGCGCGACTATGACACCGCGTGGACACAGTGGGCGGACCCGTTCAAGGCGCGGGACAAGGTCGCATGTTCGTGGTTCGCGGCAGACGGCACGGAGATTCCGGCGTTCCGGTCGTTCGCCGATGGACGTCCGCTGATCGTCGCCGCTCCGCGTGGTCTCACCGGATCGGTGTACGCCAATGAGTACGCGCCGTCCGGCTGGGCGACCACGTACTACGTCCGATGAGCTACGCCGGTCGCCCTGTCGTCGCCCACATTGACCTAGTGGACGAGCCACGCGACACACCACATATCCGCATGGTCTCGAAATTTCAGGGCATCACCTACGATGAGGTAGACGCTGCATTCATCGCAGCACAGGTGAAACACAGCCTTGACGGTGAAGACGGGACACCGCACAACCCCTCCATGCCAGCATGGCGGAAGCTGTCCATTCTGGTCGAAGAAGTCGGAGAGGTCGCACGCGCACTCAATGACGGGGAATCGCGCGATGCCCTGGCTAAAGAGTTGATGCAGACGGCAACGATGGCTCTCGCCTGGTATGAATCGATCGTGCGGTGGTCACCAGAGGCATCGGACAAGCTATGAGACAGCGCGGACCCTCTCTGTACCGGTCACAGGTCACGCTGTACGCGGTCTATGCGGACCACGGGGACCGCGTCTGTCGGTTCGTTGCGATGTGCATTGACCGGTCCGATGCCGAACAGCAAGCGGCCAAACTGTCGCACGTGGCGGACGTCTACATCTTGCCGCACACAGCAGACAAGTTCTGGCGGTCACCCATTGAACCGGCCACACAACAGGTCAACGCGGAGGAGTTGGCAGCAGCCCTGAATCATTGACAGTGTTCGGCCCGGACCGTGTGGAGCGGTCCGGGCCGTTCCCCGCGAATAGGCGTCTCCGTTGCCCCCAGCGAGTAACCCTCATGATATCACCCGTCGCCTGGGTTTGCCGCGTCCATTTGAGACTTACGCGCCACGGACACAACGCAGATATCGGGCCGCTTATGAGCAGGGTCTCACCCGATCCGATGTCACACGACGTGAGAGGGAACAGCGTCAAGGCTCACCCTCCGGACTCGCGGCAGCGATCCGGCGCGAGGGTGTACGCACACCGGAACATGAACCCGACGGTATCCGCCGATTGGTGGGTGCCGTCGGGTCTGTTCGTGCTAAGGAAATACTGCGTGACCAACTGAATGCCACTCGGCAGTATAAAGAGACTGGCAGCACTGTCATCGGTCAAGGTACACAACGACACCTAGACGCGCCGGTCATAGGTGCTCAGATCATTGACTTGAAACCCTATACTTATTATCACCCCGCTTAGGGAGCGTCCGAATGCCACTCACCGGAGAGGCAAAGCGAGCCTATGCACGTCGAAAGTATGCCGAGCAAGGGAAACACCAGAGGCGTCTACTCCCGTTTGCGGGAGTGGATGGGGAGGGAGGAGACATCGGTACCGGGCGACAGGAGTATTTGTTACTGCGTGCGGGTGACCACGTGCTAGAGACCGGTCAGCCTCTCACTCCGATGGAATGTCTGCGTTTCCTCGCCGACCTCCCACATGACCGTACCTATGTGTCTTATGCGTTTAACTATGATGTGACTATGATTCTGCGTGATCTGCCGGTGGAGCGATGGGCGCGTATTCTCGAACCGAAACGTGGTGTCCGGGGTACTGTGTTACCGGTCTGCGTCCCCTATCGCCAAACGCCGCAGGATGGCGACGTAGAAGTCAACTATATGCCGAGCAAAGAGTTTAAGGTCCGTATCCGACGCGGTGGTGAGTGGCAAAAGTTCGTCGTCATCCATGACACATTCTCATTCTTTCAAACCTCATTCGCGAACACACTGCGGACATGGCTCGGCACTGACGACCGATATCACGATGTTATCGTGGCCATTGAGGAGAATAAGGCGCGCCGCGCGGACTTTGGTCCGATGACCGATGTTGAACGGGAGTACAACCATCACGAGTGCATCATGTTGGCGCGCGTGATGTCCCTGTTTGCTCAGAAGTTGGAGGAGGCAGGCATTCCGACGCTGAGGACGTGGCAGGGACCGGGCGTGATCGCGGCGGCACTGTTCAATAAGGAAGGGCTACCAAAGCGTCCAGCACTCGGTAAGGACACCGTACGGGGCACGCCGTTACTGATCGGGCAACAGTGGCCTGAGGTCGTGTTAGCGGCTAACCGTTCCTACTACGGCGGCCGGTTCGAACCGTGCATCATGGGCGAGATCACCGGGAAAGTGTATCAGTACGATATCCGTTCGGCGTATGCGTCGATGTATAAGCATCTGCCTTGTCTGGTCTGTGGGAAATGGCGTAAGACGATAGGGATGATGTGTGATCTACGGGAGGTCGGGTTTCAACACATCCGTTTCCGTCATCACGTGGGTATTAGGTTGGGAAGCTTTCCGGTACGTCTCCGTACCGGAGTTATTCAGTTTCCGGTACAGGGTGAAGGCGTCTACACCCACTATGAGATTCAGGCTGCAATAGAGAGCAATAATATCAGCTATGGTGACATAGAATGGCTAGGTGGGTGGGAATATGTCCGAACCTGTGACTGTGTATGGATGCATTTCGCCGAAGGGCTGTATAAATCTCGTCTCAAAGTGGCTAAACGTGATCCCAACTTGGGACGAATCTTTAAGCTTGCTTTGGCCTCCATGTATGGCAAGCTTGCGCAGTCAGTCGGAGAGCCGGTCTATAGTAATCCGGTGTGGGCGAGCCTCATTACAGGGTATGTCCGAGCGCAGCTACTCAGTGCCGCACTCCGAGTAAAACAGGGCGCGGGTGTCATCATGCTAGCGACCGATGGTATCTACACACTCGATGAGATCCCCGGTCTCGATATCGGCCCTAACCTCGGACAATGGGAGGTCATCGAACACGACCGGGGCATGATGACCATTCAATCCGGCGTCTATCTGGTCCACGGCGAGGATGGCGACAAGATTAAGTCACGTGGCGTTCCTATGAAGGCGCTAGCCGAGCAAGCCCCCATGTTTCGCCTGGCCTGGACGCAATTCTTAGAAACCGCCCGGTATGACCCCGACTTGCCAGATACATACTCCTCTGGCCTTGACGATATGTGGGACCAGCGTCTCAGCGTGCCACGTAATATGTTCTACGGTCTCCGCCTGGCAAAACACCTCAATAAACCCGAACTGGCGGGCACGTGGGATTATAATTACCGGCGAGAGGTCGGGTTTAACTGGGCTGTGAAACGAGCGCCACGGCTAAACGCGGCCACGTATCCACCGGAGTCTATCCATACCATTGCCTACACTCGTCCGCCATATGGGCCGAATGTGCCGACTATGTACTATACTAAGGACATCGGTCGGATGGGCACCGAGGTAGGCAGGAATATGGAACTCGTAAGAATGGAAGATGAGGGTCAGGAATGAGCGAAGATGAGGACGACTATTATGTCGCACTCACACCAGAAGACCTTGACGCAATTTATTGGGAAGCTGTAGCAGTGGAGGAATGGCAACATGACCGTCAGACTTGATTGTGGACATACCAAAGAGGACCGAACGGTGCACGGTAATCAGGCATACTGTGCACGATGCTTTAAGGTCTCCAACGTGATCGAACACTACGGGGAGGTTATCGTCAAGTGCGTCACCTGTCCTTACACGCGCAAGTTCGGGACCGACTCCACACTGGCCTACCGTGCAGCAATGCGCCACCAGCGCACGAACGGACACCCCATCTGGGTCGGTCCGACGCTCTACCGCCACTCCACCAACCAACTACCTCTGTTTCACATCTAGAGCGTCCGGGATGGGCCGTCACCACCGTGACTATTTGGACGATAATATGGGTGAGTCTGCTTATATCTATGGCGGGGCAGGTGATAATAGTCTTGCCTATATCGATCATTTATCGCAAGGTCAAGGGGAAAGACAAAGACCGCCCGCCCTCGGGTATAAGGAACCTTCGCGGCGACAAAAGGTGGCGGGAGCGCTGGCATTAATATGTATGATGCCTTTTACCGCGATCTTCGGATTGTGTCTCTTTACCGTCGCGTCCTACTACGTACCGTGGGGGACCATTGCGGTCTGTGCGCTAACTGGAGCCCTCATTATTCTCTCAGCCGAATTAGTGAGGAGGGGTTCACTCTGACCGATGATGAATGGGAATGGCTGGAATCACTACCACGTGTTACACTGGCAGAGAGGGTCCGCTACTGGGATGCCCGCCATTTCCTCGAACAGCCGAGAGCGTCACTAGCAAGAGCCTACGTAGGGAGTGTCCAGAATGAAACTTATAGTGGTCGTCACAGATCGCGAGACAGCGGAAGCTATCGCCTATGCTGAATGCGACGGCCTCCCCGACGCGCAACAGCAATTCGAAAGGTTTAATCGCCTCTTCGAAGACTGCTGTGACATCGACATCCGAAGGGCGGTAATGACGTGAGCCTATATCCCGACTTCACCCCTGTGCCGGATGTAAATGTCATTCACCTGCACGACCCTGACACGCACGACATCGTCTGTGACCCTGATGAAGTACCGCCCGTCATCGCTACGACCGACCCTGATCTGGTCAACTGCACCGAATGCCTGGCCGCGTGGTACGGGATCGGGCCTGACGATGATAAGTGAACTGTTCGGACTGACAGAGGGTGGCAGGCTCGCACTGCTCTGTCTGTGGGGTTGTATCGTCGCCGTAGTATTCTCTAGGTACTGAGGGAGTGTCCGATGAATACAGTAACACCAGTAACACGGGAAATGGTGGCATTTGTCGTGAATGGCGCTGGGCGATGCCGGAAGCACGATTGTTGGCTGCACCGGGACGTCATTGTGGGTCGGCACGATGAGGACGTCCACATCATATTCACCTGTAAGTCGACCATTGCGACTGACTGTGACCGGCTGAACTGGGACATCACTATGGAGGCTCATGGGCGGTAGCGACCAGCGGCGTAGACCCCGCAGTCCCAAGTGGACTGCGGGGTCTGTGCTGTCTGTTGTGGACGGTGCAGGACTGGCGGGTCAGAACGGTAGAACCCCC
>Ga0268266_10002358_pt1 | contig 20428 bp, 15 predicted proteins | sample KBSS13metaG_FD_190356 | JGI IMG/M metagenome (GOLD analysis project Ga0268266, IMG submission 190356) | Switchgrass rhizosphere microbial communities from Kellogg Biological Station, Michigan, USA - KBS S1-3 metaG (SPAdes) (version 2) | ecosystem: Host-associated > Plants > Roots > Rhizosphere... | reverse complement strand
CGCTGCGTGAAGCGGGGATTCAGCGTGCAGCCCAGCTTCTTGCGGTGTGCCCAACCGATGCGGTGAACACCGAGATCGTCGCCGTGGCGCGACGACTTGCGACCGGCCGCCGAGGTAGTGCGCTGCGGTGTTTGGCTCGAATCGGTAATCCGGAGCTGTGCCGATTGTTGCGAGTTCAGGAGGCAAACTCCTCGCATGGCGCCCCATCATCGTTGGATTTCTTCAACATTGACGACATCAGCGCGCAGTTGTGCATCGACGAATTCTCCATCGAGGCCCACAACGGCAATCCGCACATCCTCGTTAGCCGCCTTGACGCATTGGGCATGTGGTTGGTGAAACACGCGGCTTGGCAATGGTTTACAGACCGGACGGCCGACGTGCCACTCTGGGTCACAGTGGTCGACGAAAAGGCCGCAGAGTGCGTCGCCGGGCTCCTCGACCAATATCCGGCGCTCGAATCGGTGTGTCGGTTCATTGAATCTTCGATGTCGGTCCGAGATCTGCACCGGCTCGACGACATTCGGGCCGAAGTTGAAGCGCCCCCGATAACCCGCGCCTATGTCAGCGCATTTCGTGACGAAGACGCGATCGAGGGGGCGCTCACCTTGCGCCACTACCTCGATTCGGCCGTCCCGATGGTTGTCGCGTTGTCACGTACGGATGGCGTGGCCCGTCTCATCACCGATGCGACCGCCAGCGGCGAGCTGACGAACGTAGAGGTGTTTCCGGAGTTGGAGCGCACGTGCACAGCCGAGCTTGTCGCCGGCGGGTCATTCGAGAGGATCGCGGTCGCCATCCACCGCCAGTGGAGCGCGGGACAACTCGCCGCCGGCAAGGAAGCCCCATCGTGGTCGGAGTTGGACGAATCGCGTAAGGAGTCCAACCGGGCTCAAGCCCGCGACATCCCGATCAAGCTGCGCAGCATCGGGTGCACCATCGCGCCGCTGCATGACATAGAAGCGCCAGCGTTCGAATTCACCGACGAGGAATTCGAGATGCTCGCGATCGCCGAGCACAAGCGTTGGGTAACCGAACGTTTGGAGTCAGGCTGGCGGCTGGGGCCAAGAGATATCGAGCGGAAGACCACACCGTATCTGATTCCGTTCGACGAGCTGCCGGATGACATCGCCGAGCTCGATCGCGACGCAGTGCGTCATATCCCAGACGCACTAGCCATGGTTGACCTGAAAGCAATCCGGTCCGCCACGGGCTCAGGCCGGGCGGCGCAGCCGACGCTCATCGGCGACGATCGGTAGCAGTATTCGGCGTCTTGCCGAGCTACTCGGGCTGGAGCGGCAGATCTGGGCACACCTTGATGTACTCGATGTCGGGTGACACCCACTCGTTCCACTGCTTGTGACTCATGTTCTCAGTCAACTTGTCGCACAACTCTTTTTGGCCTGCAACCGCTGGCCAGACCCGGACCGTATGGTCCGTGCTGCCCGAAACTATGCGCTGGCCATCGGGGCTGTACGCAATGCTGTTGACGTCGTCGGTATGCGCGGTCAACGCGTCACCGACCTGTTGGCCCGACTCGACGTTCCACAACCGGATGGTTTCGTCACGACTCGCGGAAGCCAGCGTGCGCCCGTCCGGGCTGAACGCCAGCCCAGCGACTGTGTCCTCGTGGCCGCTGAACGGTCGGCCGGTGTTCTCGAGCGAGTGCCCATCCAACAACTGGATGACACCGTCAGCACCTGCCGCGGCGATGCGTTGACCGTCTGGGCTGAAGGTCACCGCCCACACAATGGACTCGGCGTCTCCGATTGTGGATGCCTTCATCAACTGACCTGTGCTGGCGTCCCACAACCTCACTGTGCCGTTGTTGGCGGCCTCCAGGCCGCCCGAGACAAAGCGGCTTCCGTCGGGACTGAATGCGACGCTGTGCACTAATTCGCCGTGGATCCGCGGCTCACCCACGGGCTTGCCCGTATCGACATCCCATAACCGGACGGTGTTCCCACCTCCGACAACCACACGGCGTCCATCGGGACTAAACGCGATGCTGGTCAGTGGCCCCTGCCCGGTACGGATCGGTGCACCGACGGAAGTGCCGGTGTCTACGTCCCACATCCAGACGGCGCCATCGGCGCCAGCGGTAGCCAGGCGACGTCCATCCGGGCTGAAAGCGATGCTGGACAGCGGCTTCCCGCTGCCCACGAGTGGATTGCCGATCGGTTGACCATTGTCTGCGTTCCACAGGCGCGCGGTGCCGCCGTCACCGGCCGAAGCGATGCGACGTCCGTCGGGGCTCACCGCCACGCTCGACACCCCTCCGACATGGGCGATGAGCGGCCGACGAATGCCGACATCCCACAATCGGATCACCCCGTCCTGCGATCCCGACAGTAGGCGGGTTCCGTCCGGACTGAACGACAGAGTCCACACCGCGCTCTTGTGGCCCAGCATTGGGGCGCCGAGCAGCTGTCTGGTGTCGACATTCCACAGCCGCACCGCGCCATCGGCGCCGCCATCAGCAAGCCGGTGGCCGTCGGGGCTGAACGCCAGGCTGAGCACCTGAGTCCCGTGACCGCTCAGGGGCGCGCCGATCGGTTCGCCATTGTCGGCGTCCCAAAACTGCACATCCCCGTCGCTGGTCGACGAGGCGTACATGTGGCCATCGGGGTTGAACGCGACGTCGATCACGTCCTCACCTTGATCCTCATCAACCTTGTGCGCAGGACCGATCTGCTGGCCGGTCTTGACGTCCCACAAGCGCACCGTCGCATCGGAGCTGCCAGTGACGAGGCGACGTCCGTCGGGGCTGAATTCCACAGTATGGACCCGGGCGGGATGCTTCATCGGTTGGCCGATGGGTTGACCGGTGGTGGCATTCCAGAGCCGCACGGTGGTGTCGATGCTGCCGGACGCGATCATGAGTCCGTCGGGGCTGAACGCGACGGCCCATACCTCGTCTGTATGGCCTGCCATTGGGGCGCCGATCGGTTCTCCGGTGTCTGCGTTCCACAGTCGTACAGTGCGATCGTCACTTGCGGATGCGATCACGTGCCCATCCGGACTGAACGCCGCGTCGTTGACCCAGGCCGCGTGCCCGATCAAGTCCCGGCCCACCTGCCGGCCGGTCTCCGTGTCCCACAGGTGCAACCTTCCATCGACGCCTCCCGTGACGAAGCGACGACCTTGCGGGCTGAAAACGGCAGCAGGGCTGAAGGCGCCCCCGACGATCGCCCGCGAGGTGTCGATGATCTTCAGGGTGTTGAAGGTCCGGACTGCCACCGAATACAACTCTTGCTCAAAAGTGTTGGGAGAGAGCGCGTTCGCGGCGAGTAGCTGCTGCAAGGCCTTGGCATCGGTGCCCGGCCTGCTGCTGTCCAGTATCGCATTCGCCTCGGAGACCAGGCGCACGCTTGTCGCCTGACGGAACCGTTGTTGCGCCTGCCCGCGAGCACTCATCGCGAACACGAATCCACTTGCGGCGACCACCGCGACAACTGCAGTTACTGCCAGGACAGCGCGTAGGATCCGCGATCGCTTGCGCATGTCGCTCGCGTGCGCTTCGGCCTCCGCTTGCCGTTCCTGCGCATTGCGTAGTTCGGCATGCCGGCGTTCTTCCTCCGCGGCGACCCGTTCGTTCTCGCTTTGTCGAGAAGCGTCGAGGTATTCCCGGACAGGATTCATGCGCTGGGTGAAAGAAGATGAGCCGATGACCTTTTCGGCGTCAGCGAGGCGGGAACCTGCGAGAAGCCACGCCGGATTCTTATCGTTACTTCGCCACGCCGTGTCGGCACGCTCAACGTCGTCGGCGACCTGGAGTTCGTGCCGTTGCTCGCGAAGCCAGTCTGCCAACTCATCCCACTGGCGCAGCAAGCTTTCCAGGGCGACCTCGACCACAGTCTGGCCGTCGCGTTTGTCCTTTACCAACAGCCGCTTGACGACCAGCGCGTCGATCAGTTCCCTGCTGTGCTCGGGCAGGTCGTCGTAGCGGGCCATCCGACGCATCGGCTGGTCGTTCTCCGGGTTCACTGTGGCGAGCCATGGAATGAAAGCGGCTCGCAGACGGTCGAGTTGGTGGCGCCGTTGAGCGGGATCGGCGGCGAGAACCTCGTTGATCTCCGTCTCGACGACGCGGCGCATCCCACCCATCGCGTCGTACTGCTCGACCGTCAACTCGCCCGTCGAGCCGTAGTCGGCGTACAGCCGTGCCAGCGTCAACGACAACATCGGCAGTGTGTCGGCACCCTCGGCGGCGTCAACGAGAAGCCTCTCCACCAAGTCTGGTGAAATTGCGAGGCGGCGGCCCCCCTCGCTGGCACGAGCGGCCGGGCCAGTGATCACCTCCTTGAACTGAGTCGGCGGCATCGGCTTGAGGTCGTCGAAAACCCTTGTTTCCAGGCCGGCCAGTTCGGGATGGGTCTGCATGACTTCATACCGGTCGGTTCGGATCGTCGCCACCACGATCAGGCTTAACGGTTGGAGATCCGTTCTTGCCGTCAGCCGTCGGACGAGCGACATCAGTTGCGCCCCTTGGGCTCCGGCGTCTGCGGAGAACAGTTCCTCGGCTTGGTCCAAGGGCAATATCAACGTCGGAGGGTCCGGCTTTTCATCGCCGCGGACCGGATCCGGTAACCGATCCGCCGCCGCCTGCTGGGTTTCGAGCAGCAATTCGCGGAGCCGATCGATGTCGTCCGTGCAGGCGGTCTTGATCTCGCCGAGGCTTGGCGCCGATAAGCCAAACTTGTCTCGAGCGTGCCAGATGGCCGATGCCAGGCCGGTATCCCCTGTGAGCGCGTTGCGACCGGGCCGCACGATGCCCAAAAGGGTGAAACGACGATCCTCGCGGGCCAAACGCGGCAGTAAACCTGCGCGAAGAAACGACGACTTGCCTGTGCCAGAAGGACCCAATACAACGAACAACGACTTCGTCTCAGTCAGTCTCATGCCGCGGAGCTCATCCAGCCCGTGCACGATCGGGGCATCACGGCCGAAGAACACGGCCGCATCGACCTGTTCGAATGGCTCCCAGCCGCGATACGGAGCCCGGTCCACGTCCTCGGGCGGCGGCCACACGAACGAATGCGCGCTGATGCCGGTCCCGCGGATCGCATCCCGTAACCGGTACAAGCCGCTGGTCGCAAACATCACCGGTGGTCCGCCGCCCACATCGATCGACGTCATGTCGCTTTCGCCGAAGAGGTCGCACCGCTGCCACTCCGACGTCAAGTCATCTCCCGCGGAAGGCTCGAGGCGGGCGCACAGGATCTGCTTGTTCAGATTCTCCGCGACGCGGTATTCGGTCTTGCACTCATGAGACGCTTCCCAATTGCTCGACAGGAGGCAGACCACGGCCTCACATTTGGCGCTCGCCTGCTGCAGTCTGTCTTTCCATCGCTCTCCCGGTCGCAGCCCCACTTCCGGATCGATGTCGAGGAAGATGTCGGTCGCGAGCGGAGGTTCCTGGCCTACCAGCCAGCGTTTCAGGGCCAGCGCCTCGCGAGCGTCGAGACTGGAATGGCTGAGGAAGATTCGCGACATGTCATCTCTTAACGGCTTAGCTCGGAGGTTAAACCTCCATGTCTTGTCATTAAGTCGCTTTGCCGTAAGTCATCGGGAGCGTCGGTGTCGGACTACCCTCAATCGATGACGTCAGAGCCCCGACCCGGTGAGGCGATCGCGTCGGTTAAGACAGAGTCACACCACGGTTCGGTCGCCAACAAACTCAATTGGCTCCGCGCCGGGGTCTTGGGCGCCAACGACGGAATAGTCTCGACGGCCGGGATTGTCATCGGCGTCGCCGCGGCCACCGCCGAGCGGGGGCCGGTGCTCACCGCCGGCATCGCGGGGCTGGCGGCAGGCGCGCTGTCGATGGCGGTTGGCGAGTATGTATCCGTCAGCACGCAGCGCGACACCGAGCGGGCAATGCTTTACACGGAATCCCAAGAACTGGAACTGCAGCCCGATGCCGAACTGGACGAGTTGGCAGGCCTTTACGAGGCGAGGGGTCTGTCCCCGCAGACCGCACGCCAGGCTGCCATCGAGCTGACCGCTCACGATCCGCTTGCTGCGCATGCGGAGCTCGAGCTGCGAATCGATCCCGAGAACCTGACAAATCCGTGGCTTGCCGCGATTTCGTCCGCGGCCTCGTTCACCATCGGGGCACTGCTGCCACTAATCGCAATTCTTCTGCCGCCCTCCTCTGCGCGCATCGCGGTCACCGTCGCCGCGGTGTTGCTCGCCCTGGCGATCACCGGGTGGGTGGCCGCCCGGCTTGGCGGCGCGAAACCCCTGCGCCCGGTCCTGCGCGTGACTGCAGGTGGCGCGCTGGCCATGGCCATCACGTACGCCATCGGACATCTCGTCGGCGCAACGATCGGATGACGCCCGCCGTCTGCTCGCTGTCGTTCCTTGGCAGTGGGCCACAGCGACATACGACGTGGCGTCGCATTGCATTCGTGGTTCTGACGATCGTGCTCGGTGCGGGTTCGTCGGGTGTTTCTTCGCAGGCGATCGCTGACACCGGCGCAGCCGACACCTACATCGATCAGCTAGCCGAAGCCGCCGATACGCCCCGGTTGGCCTGGGCCGATTGCAATGACGGATTCCTTTGCGCGACAGCGGAAGTCCCGTTGGACTACCGCCGGCCACGCGATGAGCAGATTGAGCTGGCGGTCATCAAACTGCCCGCGACCGATCCACAACGCCGAATCGGAACGCTGTTCATCAATTTCGGGGGTCCCGGCCAGTCCGGCGTTGACCGGCTGCGGGGACGTGCCCGGTGGCCGTGGTTGTTCTCCGAGGAACTGCGAACGCGATTCGATCTCGTTTCGTGGGATCAGCGGGGAGTGGCGCGCAGCGCCGCGGTGCGCTGTTTTCCCGATGCAGCCCAACAGTGGCAGTTTCTGACACCCAGTCCAGGGCTGCCCATGGACGCCGAAGGAGAGCAGAAACTCTTTGCATGGTCAGAGGGCTTCGCCGACCGCTGCGAGCAGCAGGTGGGCCCGATTCTGGACCACGCTTCGACCGCCAGCACAGCACGCGATCTTGAGTTGTTACGCCGCGCCGTCGGTGACTCGACATTGACGTATCACGGCATCTCGTACGGCACACAACTGGGAGCGACCTACGCCAACCTTTTTCCGGGCCGCGTGCGCGCGATGGTGTTGGACGGATCGATCGACTTCGAAGGCAACACCAACGGTCACGGCTCAGAAGGAACCACGGTCCCGCTCAACACCCGGCAAGATATCGCTACCGGCACGGCCGCGGCGTTCGAGGAGTTCTTGCGGGACTGTTCGGCGGCCGGCCGGCGGTGCGCGTTCTCCGAAGGAGATCCCTGGGCGAAGTGGGCGGCGCTGTCCGAGCGTTCGCGCATGTCACCTGTTGTGGTCTATGGCCATGCGTGGACCTACCCGGAGATGGTTGTCGCGACACTGGCGAAACCCACCACTTACCCTCAGCTGGCCGAGCTTCTGCAACAGTTTTCCGCGACCGGCACCGCGGCGCCAGACCTCATCGACGCGATCACGGGCAGTGATCCGCCCCCAACCGATGTCGACGACACCTACCTGAGCAATCGCGAAGAAGCGTACGACGCGATCCAGTGCACTGACAGCACTGTGCCGAGCGACCTCGCCGCGTACAGCCGAGCAGCCCTAACGGCGGACGAGCTGTCCCCGGACTTCGGCCGCATCTCTGTCTTCGACGTGATGCCGTGCGCGTTTTGGCACGGTCATGACGCTGACAGCTACGCCGGCCCCTGGAACCGGCGTACCGCCGCGCCAATTCTGGTGTTGAACACACGCAACGATCCCGCCACTCCGCTGGCGGGCGCATATGCCGGGGCAGCCCAGTTGTACGACGCCAGAGTGGTGGTGACAGAGGGCTCAGGACACACCAGCATGTATGTCGCCAGCACCTGCGCAGAGCGCGTAAAGCGCGACTACCTGTTCTCCGGTCAACTGCCACCCGCAGGTACCGGCTGCAACCGGGACCAATCACCGTTCGATCAGGCGCCGCCGTCATAAAGACGGACGGAAGTTGTTGGTCGCGGGTATCGGTTTGGACGCCGAAGCGTCCCGATACAGCTATCAGATTGGGATGCCAAGTGTTCCCGATGGTGCGGCCGCGTGTCGTTATGGCTACATTGTGTCAACTGCGGTGAGCACGGCGCCGCGGCCCGAGGGACGGAGTGAGTCTTTGCGTGGCTCTTCCGCAGGCCCGTGTCCTCGCCCAATTCGGCCGGGCACGCCCCGCTTTGACATGCGATGCGTCGCCTCACCGCCCGGTTGGGATGTGATGCAGCGTTGCGATCGCAGAAGTAGCTGAATACGCGCACCTGACTGACGCGGACGTCGAGGCGATCGCGGTGTCGCTCGACGAGATCCGCAGCGACATCGAGGCGTCGCTCGGTACCGCCGATCGCGCCTACATCAAGCGCATGATCCGGTTTCAGCGTTGCCTGGAAGCTGCCGCCCGGCTGACAATCTTCGGCAGCCGTGGCAAGAGCGGATGGACGGTCGGCACCCTGGCGTTGCTCGCCTCCAAGTGCCTCGAGAACATGGAGCTCGGTCACAACATCATCCACGGTCAATGGGACTGGATGAACGACCCGGAGATCCACTCCAACACCTGGGAGTGGGACATGGTGGGCCCGTCGTCACAGTGGCGGTATTCCCACAACTATCGCCACCACGTCTTCGCCAATGTGGTCGGGATGGACGATGACCTCGGCTTTGGCGTCATACGCGTCAGTCGCGACCAGGAGTGGAAGCCCGGCTACCTGTGGGCTCCACTGCGGGCGGTCGGCCTGTCCATCGTCTTCGAATGGGGCATCGCGCTGCACAACCTGGCCGCCGAACAACGGGATCAGCCGACCGACCAGGCCAAGGCCGAACTCAAGCTGGCCATGCTCCGCAAGATGGGCCGGCAGGCCGGCAAGGATTACCTCTTCTACCCAGCGCTCAGCGGACGTCGGTTCCTCCGGACGTTCTTGGCTAATCTCGTCGCCGCCGGTTTTCGCAACGGGTGGGCCTACATCGTGATCGTCTGCGGGCACTTCGCAGACGGCGCCGAGAAATTCACCCCTGCCGCCTTGGAGAACGAGACGAAGCCGGAATGGTATCTGCGGCAGATGCTGGGGACCGCGAACTTCAACGCCGGCCCCATCCTCAGGCTCATGAGCGGAAACCTCTGCTACCAAATCGAGCACCACCTGTTCCCCGATCTGCCGAGCAACAGGTATCCAGAGATTGCGGCGCGAGTGCAGACAATCCTGGCCGAATACGACCTGCCCTACACGACCGGCCCGCTGATTCGCCAGTTCTGGCACACAGTGCGCACGATCTGCAAGCTCTCCCTGCCCGATCGGTTCCTGACGGCCACCTGTCATGACGCGCCGGAGACGGCCTCCGAGGAAAAGTTCAGGGCCGTGGCGATGCGCCCGCGGGTGCTCGGCGCGCACGTCGTCGGTACGCGAAGGTGTGGGTTGGAAACCGCGATCGCCGACCACGCTGGGCGGCGGACGAAGCGAGGCCGGGTTCGGCCGTTGCTGCGCACCGCCGCCATCGCGGCGCTTCGTTTCTTCTGATCAGTACTGCGGGGCTGACAACAGCGAAAAGAATTGGTGTGACGGATCATTTGCACCAGGGCTGCCCTCGTGTGTGCCGCGGGTAATCGGGTGGCTCAGATCGACTGACGACGGATCGTTCACGTGCGCCCAGTCGGTCACGATCGTCCGCTCGATGATCTTCCAGACGTCGTCGCGCTTTTCGTACTTGTCGAGATAGCGCCCACCGACGATGACATCGACGTCCCGATCCCCCGCACCGAAAGTGTGCGTCGCGATGGTGTAGATCTCGCCCTCGGCGCGGTTGCCGTCGATGGCGAAGTTCACGGTGGTGACATTGTGTTGCATCGACCGGATGTGCGGCGCGAGGCTTCAAGCGTCTTGAGAAACTCGTCAACCGACCCCGAGGAGATCTCGCCGTGGGCGTCCACCGCCTCCCGGTGGTAGAGCCGGCGCAGCGTCGCGAAGTCGCCGCGGTCGACCGCGCGGCAGTAGGTATGGACGAGCTTGCGCAGCGCAAACTCGTCGAGCATCTCCTGCAGCAGGGACTCAGACGCGGTCATCACGACAGTCAAGCAGCACAGCCGACCGACCCCATCGGCAGAATTAAACTTACTCAGCGGTAAGATCTGGCCGCATGGTCGGCGAATCCGGATCGTCCGGGAACGAAGCGGGATCTGGCATCGAGCCGCCTGTCGAACCACGGGTTCGGCGCGCGCTCGGACTGCTCGAGCGCTTCGCGCCCGCGCTCGGGTCGAGGTGGGCCGTCGAGTTGTGGTGCACGCCGCCGGCCGTTGACGCGAGCCTGCGCATGCCGCCCGGCGTGCCTGCGAGCGAGCCCGTCGAGGCAACCTGGGCCGGGCACCGGATCGCGGGGGAGTCCTGGGGCGACGGTCCTGTGGTCTATCTAGTGCACGGCTGGGGCGGATGCCGTGCGCATCTCGGCGTCTTCGTTAAGCCACTCGTCGAAGCGGGACACCGGGTCATCGCCTTCGATTTGCCCAGCCACAACGAGTCCGAACCGGGTGATCTCGCGCCGGGACGGACGACGATCGTCGAGTGCGCCGAAGCGGTGAGAGCGTTCGTGCGCGCGCACGGGCCTGCGCGCGCGATCGTGGGGCATTCCCTCGGCGCCAAGGCTGCGGCCCTCGCGGTGTCGCGCGGCGCTCAGGTCGAACGTCTGGTGTTTCTGGCGCCGATGGGCGACTTCGCTTGGTACCTGGACGTTTTCGCCGATCGCCATGGCTTCGGACCGCGGATCCTCAATGGTCTTCATCGCCGCCTCGACCGACGGATAGGTATGCCGTTGGTCGATACCGACATCAGCCGAGTGGCCGTGACTCTCGATGATCCGCCGCCTCTTCTGGTGGTCCACGACCCCGATGACCCCGACAGTCCCTTCGACATGAGTGAGAAACTCGTCGACGTCTGGCCCGGATCGAGGTTGGTGACCACCCGCGGACTGGGCCGCCTGGCGCACTACCGCATTCTGCGGCACCGCCCCGCGATCAACGCCGGTCTCGAATTCATCGGTCCTGCAACGCCTGACGGGGATGAAACCGCCACGGCGACAAACGACGGCGAACGGGTAACCCCGAGGAACTGAGCCCACCCGGCAGCGCTTCGTCGAGTCGTTCAGAATTTCGCCACGGCGCCGGCGTCGACCGGCAGCGCCGCTCCAGTGATGTACTGAGACTCGTCGGAGGCAAGGAAAAGGACGGCATTGCTGACCGCTCGGGCCTCGATTATGGGTTTCGGCAACATATGAAAGTGCCCGATCACCTGTGTCGCATCGGCCATGGTCGGCTCTGCGAGGTCCGGTCGCACGGTGCGACGGAAGTGGTCGTTGTCGAGCATCGGCGTCAGAATATTGCCGGGATGAATCGAGTTCACTCTGATCCACTGCGGCGCAAGCTCATTGGCGAGCGAGTGCATCAGGCCCACCACGGCGTGCTTGGCCGATGCATAGCCGGCCATGTAGCCGCCGCCCCGCAATCCGAGCATCGAGCTCACCAGGATGATCGACCCGCCGCGGCCGTCGGACATGTGTGGCAGAGCCACCTTGACCGTGTGCATGACGCCGGTCAGATTGATGTCGAGCGTTGTCTGCCAAGCGGACTCGTCGATCAACGCGGCGGGGGTGGGGTTGCCGCTGATCCCCGCGTTGGCGATGACCACATCCGGCCGGCCCAACTCCTCTACCCCCTGCTGTAGCGCGGCGCGCAGTCCGTCTAGATCCCTGACGTCGGCCTTCGCTGTGACGATGCGCCTGTCCAGCTTCTCGACCAAGGCCGCGGTCTCGTCGAGATCTGCCTCCGTCGGGCCGGGATATCCGGCGGCGTCGATGTCGTCGCACACGTCGACGGCAATGATGTCGGCGCCTTCCTCTGCGAGCCGGACCGCGTGCTCGCGACCCTGTCCGCGCGCCGCTCCGGTGATGAACGCGACCTTGCCGGCCACCCTGCCAACCGTGTTCGACATCGTTGCCTCTCGTGACGAAGGAATAGCCTCTATACCTTGCACGATTCCGCCGCAGGGTGGGTACCGTCACGTCGATGGAACTGATATCGCCGACCGATTCGATGTTCCTTATCGGTGAATCCCGTGAGCACCCGATGCACGTTGCGGGCCTGCAGCTGTTTGAACCGCCCGCGGACAGCGGTCCGGACTTTGTCCGCGACCTGCACCAGACGATCGTCAAGAACAAGGACTTTCAGCCGACGTTTCGAAAGCACCCAGGCAGCCTTTTCGGCGGCATCGCCAACCTCGCCTGGGCGATCGACGACGAGGTGGACATCGACTACCACCTGCGCAGGTCGGCGGTCCCAAGCCCAGGACGTGTTCGTGAGCTGCTCGAGCTGACGTCGCGGTGGCACGGCACACTGCTCGACCGGCACCGGCCGTTATGGGAGACCCACCTCGTCGAGGGCCTCGAAGACGGCCGCTTCGCCGTCTATACCAAGATCCATCACGCGCTGCTCGACGGCATCTCCGCGCAACGCCTCACGATCCGGTCGATGACGACCGATCCAGACGACCGCGAGATCCGCGTGCCGTGGACGCTCGGACCGAAGCGCGCAACGAAGGAGTTGGCAGAGTCGCGGTCGTTGTTGCAGTCGATCACCGGCGCGGTCGGTTCGGTCGCATCGCTGGCCCCCTCCGCTCTTTCGGTCACGAGGGCCGCACTGCTGGAACAGCAATTGACTCTGCCGTTTCGCGCGCCCAAGACGATGTTCAACGTGCCGATCGGGGGAGCGCGGCGGGTGGCTGCTCAGTCGTGGCCGCTTGCGCGGATCAGGGCGATCAAGTCCGCCGCAGGCGTGACGGTCAATGATGTCGTTCTGGCCATGTGCTCGGGAGCGCTTCGGGCATACTTGATCGAAAGTCACGCGCTGCCCGAAACCCCTTTGGTGGCAATGGTTCCCATCAGCCTCCGCGCTGCAGACGAGCAGGACGCCGGCGGCAACATGGTCGGCACAATTCTGTGCAACCTCGCCACCGACACGGCCGACCCGGCCAAGCGACTCGACGCGATCAACACCTCGATGCGCGACAACAAGAAGGTGTTCGCCGAACTGCCACGAACCCAGGCGCTCGCCTTGTCGGCGTTCCTGATGTCCGGCATCGCACTGGCATTGGTGCCCGGATTCGTTTCGTCGGCGCCGCCGCCCTTCAACATCGTCATCTCGAACGTTCCCGGTGCCCGCGAACCGATGTACTGGAAAGGCGCCCGGCTGAACGGCAACTACCCGCTGTCGATCGCGTTGGACGGGCAAGCCCTGAACATCACCCTGACCAACAACGCCGACAACCTCGATTTCGGACTCGTGGGATGCCGCCGTAGCGTTCCACACCTGCAGCGCTTGCTGATTCACCTCGAGGACTCGTTGACGGACTTGGAGCAAGCTGTCGGAGTCGCGAACTGATGGTCTCGCTGGCCGCGCAGCGGGAGTTCACGGCGTACGGGCCGTCGCACTTGGTCGTGCTCGCCATATTTGTCGTAGGCGCCGTGCTCCTGGTCTGGATCGGGCGACGGCAGACCGAAGCGCAGGCCCGCGTCCTCGGCCGCGTGTTGGCGGTTCTGCTGCTCGCCGCATTCGCGGTGGCGCTGGTGTACAAGCTGATCCGGCCCGACATCCAGACGTCGGTGCCGCTGCAGCTGTGCGATATCGCGGAACTCACGGCGGCCTACGCGCTGTGGTCGGGGCGGCATTGGGCTTTCGTGCTCGCCTATTACTGGGGTCTGCTGCTGAGCTCGCAAGCGCTGATCACTCCTGACGTCGGCACGCCGGACGAAGGTGCGCCGGATTTTCCGCACCATCTCTTCCTCACGTTTTTCACCTTGCACGTTCTCGTTGTGTGGGCCGCCGTCTATCTCACGTGGGGACAACGCAACCGGCCGCGCTGGCGCGATTACCGCTTCACGGTCGGGGTGACCTTCCTGTGGGCGGCATTCACGTTCACGTTCAACGCGATCACGGGAACGAACTACGGCTACCTCAACCGCAAGCCGCCCACTGCGTCGGTGCTCGATGTCTTGGGCCCGTGGCCGATCTACCTGCTGACCGAGATTGCGATCGTCCTTGCCGTGTGGGCGCTGATGACCTGGCCATGGCAGCGGAGGTCAGTCACCGAGCCGATCGGGCAAAGCCACGAGCAAGGGATCTGAATGCGCCGAGCTTGCGATACCTGCCGCGTGTCACCGCAGCCGCTGTCAAGCCGGTGAGGACGCCGAGGATGAAATATCCGCGCGCTCGTCGTCTCTTGCGCAGAATCCACGCCGACGCGAGAAAGCCACACATTGCGCCAGTGCCGGCGATCGCCACGAGCAGAAGCAGTTGCAGCGGTCCAGCCGCACTCATGTGGTGACCTAATCACCTCGGTCGTCGTGGCGGAAGCGCGCAGCCGTTGTCGTGACCAAACCGAGGATGAGACGTTACCGCGCCGCGGAACGTCAGGCCGTCGCCTGCAGCGTGATCTCGGAAATCGATGTGCGGCTTTGGCCGTCGGTCGTGCCCAATTTGGAGATCCACACGAGCACATTCGACGTCTTGGTCTCGTCGTGCACCTCGATGCGGTTGTGCCCCGGCTGCAGTGGCGTCGTCGGGGTCAACTCGGTGGTGTCAGCCAACTTGGATGGGGTTTCGGTCGGCGACGAACGGATCTGCACCTCGGTACCCGTGCTGGACAAGTCGATGGTGACGGCGCTCAGCGCGGTCGGTCCGGACAGGTGCAGCAACAGCCCTTCGCCCTCAATGAAATTCGGGAACGGCACGGCGTCTTTATAGGTGACTGTGGACCATGACGTGTCCGGATTGCCGTCGATCGCTTTGCCGGCTTGCTGCGGATTGTCCGGGGCACCGGCCGGCGAGAACACGGTGGCGCTCAATGGCTTGACCATCGGCCCGGGACCACTCCAAAGGCCGAACCCGTTGGTGAACCACAGCACCGCAGCGGCAGCCACCACGACCACGCCGGCGAGTGCGCCGAGCATGGCGATCCGATTCCGTCGCCCCTTCGGTGTCTTCTGGCGAGGTGCCTTCTCACGCGGTGCGGTCTCGCGCACCTTCGACCATCGCCTCTTGGGTGCAGGGGTGGCCGAGATGTTGACGATCGTGTCGGCGTCCAGGAGATGGCCGTCCCAGACGCCACTGACCTCGACGTCGTCGCCATCTGCGAGCTGACCCGCTCCGAGTTGAGTCGGTATCTCAACGGGCACCAAGGCACGCCCACCGGCTACCGGGTCATGTGGCACCACGTCGAACGACAAGATCCCGACTTCGCCGTGAGCGCCGCTGTGCTGCACTCCGCGTGCGGTGCCGCGAACGACCAAACGCTCGAGACGTTGCGTGTGTGAACGGCCGCCCGATCGCGACGGCTGGCCGGATTGGCCAACAGGTGCCGTCACATCGGGGCGCAGGGGCTGCTGGGTGAGCGCGCGGGCGAAGTCAAGACAAGTCGGGTATCGGTCGGCTGGGTTTTTGGCCAGTGCCCTTGCGAGCACGCCGTCGAGGTGCGCTAGGTCGGGTCGGCGCTGCGAGAGCCGTGGTGCCGGCGTGCCGAGGTGGTGGCTGATGACAACCGCGCGATTTGAGTCTTCAAACGGTGGCGAGCCGGTCAGCAGGTGAAACGCCGTGGCTGCCAACGCATATTGATCTGCCCGGCCGTCCAGCGGCTTGCCCAGCAGCTGCTCGGGGGCGATGTAGCTGATCGTGCCCGCCGAATCGTCGGCGTCGGTGAGGTTGCTGACGTCATCGATTCGGCGGGCGATGCCGAAGTCGGTCAACAGCACTCTGCGCCGGTGACCGTCGGACGCGTTCACGAGAATGTTCTCGGGTTTGACGTCGCGATGAAGCAGACGGCGCTCATGGCCGAAATCGAGCGCATCCGCCATCGCTGTCACGATCTCCGCGACGTCCTCTTCGGGCATGCCGTCGGGATAGCGCTCCCGAATCAAACGACCCGCATCAGTGCCGTCCACGTAGTCCATGGAGATCCACAGTCGGCCATTGAACTCACCACGATCGAGAACGCGGACGATGTGCGGGTGCCACAGCGTCGCGGCCAACTCCGCCTCGCGAGTGAATCTGGCTCGAAACTCGTCGTCCCTGGTCGAGGCCGTCGACAAGATCTTCAACGCGTCGCGACGAGGCAGGCGTGGATGCTGGGCGAGGTAGACCTCGCCCATCCCACCGGTGCCGATCATCCGCTGGATGACGTAACCAGCGAAGACGTCACCGTTGTTGAACGGCATCCCGAAAGCCTACAAACCAGCACGGCTCGGTCGCGAACGCCGCCGTTGGCGGTCATCGTCGAAATGGGTAAAGCGTCCAACGCCCGCTCGTAAGGTGGCGTGGTGACGCTGTTGCTCGGCCCGGTCCTGCGGCACGTTTCAGACACGACGGCGCTGGTGTGGGTCCAAACCGAGTGCCCTGGAACAGCGGAGGTCCTCGGCTGTGCAGCGCAGACGTTCACTGTGCAGGATCACCATTACGCCCTCATCACGGTAACCGGGCTGACGCCGGACACCGCGACCGAATATGACGTCACGGTCGACGGAGAACGGGTCTGGCCGCTCGCGGACTCGACTTTTCCAGCAAGCGTGATCCGCACCCGCGGCCCCGCATCGACTCATCGACTCCAGGCCATCTTCGGATCCTGCCGGTACCCCAAAACCGGTGACCAGAAGGTGGACGGCAACCTCGGGCTCGACGCGCTGGACGTGTACGCCACGAGGATGGCCACCTATCCGATCGACGACTGGCCCGACGCGCTGATCTTGCTCGGCGACCAGTTGTACGCCGACGAACTCACACCCGAGACCCGACGACGCCTGGCGGGGCGCCGCCCTCGGATACGAAAGCGTGGCCTTCGGCCGCCGGACGAGGTGGTGACGTTCGCCGAATACGAACGGTTGTATCGCCACTCGTGGGGCGACCCCGAGATCAGGTGGCTCATGTCCACGGTTCCGACCGCGATGATCTTCGACGACCACGACATCAGAGACGACTGGAACACGTCGTCGTCCTGGCGCGCCGATATGAAGGAGAAACCGTGGTGGCGTGACCGGATCCGAGCCGGACTGGCGTCGTACTGGGTGTATCAGCACCTAGGCAATCTGAGCCCCGCCGAGTTGGCCGACGACGAGGACTACCGGCGGCTGGTGGCGACGGACGGCGACACGTGGCCGCTTCTGGCCGATCTAGCCGACCGGGCCGATCGAGAGGTGGATTCCACCAAAGGCATCCGATTCAGTTATCGATGGGATCTGGGCCGCAGTCGGCTCCTGATGATCGACTCGCGTAACGGCAGAATCCTCGATTCCGGTGACCGCATGATGATCGGCGAACGCGAGTTCGCGTGGCTGGAGGCCCAGGCCACCGACAACCTCGATGAGGTGGACCACCTGATGCTGGCGTCGTCGGTGCCGTGGCTGATGCCACCCGCCATCGGGGACCTCGAGGCGGCCAACGAGCGAAGCGCAGATCGGGCCGGTCTTCGCGGGAAACTCGCCGAGAAGACCCGCAGGGCAGTCGATCTCGAACACTGGCCGGCCTTTTATAAGTCATTCCTCCGTCTCGCCGAGATGATCGCCCGCGTCGCACGTCATCCGAGCGGACTCACGACTGTCAGCGTGCTATCCGGGGACGTCCACCATAGCTACGCCGCGCGGGCCGAGTGGGGGAGTGGCTCGGCCGAGTGGGGCACCACGGTCCATCAACTCGTGTGCTCGCCGGTCAACAACTACGTGCCGCTATTCCTCAAGCCGGTGTTCATCATGAGCTGGTCGCGCCCCGCGGCCGCGCTCGCTCGATGGTGGGCACGCCGACACGGCGTACCCACGCCGCCGCTGTCGTGGGCTAACACGTGCGGCCCACTGTTCGGGAACACCATCGCCACCCTGCATGTGGACGGGCGCAGCGCGGAGGTGCTTTTCGAACAGCCGCGGGGCCCGGCCCTGATGGACAAAGTGTGCCGCCTGGCGCTCACTGGACGGGAACGCAAAAGGTAAGCGCCGCAGGCACTATCGTCGCGTGTAACTTCTTGCTGGAACCGCGCTCCCCGCCGTCGAGCTCGTAGGTGATCGGCTCGCCGAACTTGACGTCGATCATCCGACCCTGCGTCATCTCGACGTACGGCGAGACCTCCGACCGACCCACCGCCGCGCGGCCAAGGGCGCGGGCCCACTGCAGTGCGCCCTCGGCGGTGACGACCCCGACGTCGAGGTAGCCGTCATCGGGCTCGGCGTCGTCGAAAGCGCGGATGCCGCCGGTGATGGTGCCGACGTTGCCGAACAGGACGCAGGTTGCCGGCCCCTCGAACCATTTCCGCCCGTCGACTCGAATCTTCGTCCGCACCGGCTTGTCTCGCACGTGGCGCAGCCCGGTCAACACATAAGCCAGCCGTCCGGCACGGTCCTTTAATCGGCCATCCGCGTCACTGATCATCTGGGCGTCAAAGCCGGCCCCGGCCATAACGGCGAAGTGTTCGCCATTCAACGTGCCGAGGTCGAGGCGCCTGCGTGCGCCGTGGAACGCTATCCGTACGGCCTCCTGCAGGTCGGTCGGGACACCGAGGTTGTTGGCGAGTTGATTCGCGGTGCCAGCCGGGATGATCGCGACGGCGGCGTCCGAGCCCGCCAGCGCGTCGACGCACCGCTGAACCATGCCGTCGCCGCCCCACACCAGGACCAGATCGACACCATCCTCGAGCGTGCGCCGTGCCCGCTTGCGGGCTTTGCGGCTCTTGGACACCTCGTGCCAGACGGGGTCGTCGAATCCCTCCTCTGCGACCAGCTTTCGGAGTTCGTCCAGACCGCCACCGAGGGACTTCTTCCGATGGGCGATGACCGCGACCCGTTTTGGCGGTGCTGCAACCTCTTCCATGCGAAGCGACCTATCCGCTCGCTACTGTTGCGCCGACGCGAATACGAGTCCGGCGCTCCAGCGCATCGATCACAACCGGGCAGAGATCGACCTCGTACAGATGCTCTATCGCCTGCAGGCCACCCGGGCTCTCGGCGTTGATTTCGACGACTTTGTCGCCGATCACATCGATGCCGACGAAGAACATTCCGTCGTCAACGAGCTTGCCGCGCATCGCCTCAACCACCGCGCGTGTCGATTCCGAAACGTCTCCGGGTCGCATCTTGCCGCCGGTGCTGATGTTGGCACGCGGATCACTTCCGTCCGGCACCCGGCGAAACGCGGAGACATGTCCGTCGATCTCGATGAGCTCGCCGTCGAGCAAAAAGATCCGCATGTCGCCGTCCTCGGCACCGTCGACGTACGACTGCGCGTAGATGTAGCCGTCTTCGAGTACTGCCTCCAGGATCTGGTTGAGGTTGGGCTCGTCGTCCCCGTCGACCATGAACACGTTGCGGCCCTTCGCGCCGCACAGCGGTTTGACGATGGAGCGGCCCACAGACGAGATGAAGCTCCGGACGTCCTCCTCGTTGCGCGTCGTCAGCGATCGGGGCCTGATCTCCGCCGGGAACTCGTCGAGATATACCTTCGTTCCCGCGCGCAGGAGTACCGCCGGGTCGTTGACCACGGTGACACCGTGACTGACCAGGCGCTGACCGAACACGCAACCCAGACTGCTGGCCCACGGCCGCTCCTGCAGATCTTCGACCGAGTCGTTCCGCAGAAACGCCGCATCGAGTTTGTCCAGTCGGATGCGCTCAGGCGAACTCCCCTTCACGCGATCGACGTATGTCGCTAGCGTGTCGTCGTCTCGGGCCGCGCCGGGGAGGGCGTGCGCGCCGATCTCGCCGTCGGGTTCGCCGATCCTCACGTCGCCAAGGCCGACGTACCAGACCTCGTGGCCCATCAGGGCCGCGGCCTTCGCGAGCCGGGTCGTGGCGTACTCGTCGATCTCGGTCTCCACGCGATTGACTACGAATGCAATCCTCATGCGGCCACGTCCTTTTCGAGTAGGTCGATGGTGCTCATGCCTGCACGCACGCGTTCGAGTCGCTCCTCGGCGCCGGGCACGGACAGCCAATTGGGACGCGCAAACGGAGGCTCGAGCACCCCGTGCTGGATCAGGTCGTCCACCAGCGGCGCATGGTCGAGCGAGAGCTTGCCGGCGAGGAGCGGATCGATATCGCGGCCGTCGGCGAAGTATCTGAGGACTCGCTCGATCCCGCGCAGATAGATGATGTCCTTCGTCGAGCCTCCGCCGAACGTCGCGCGGCTCGTGACGGACCACGCGGTGCGGGGCGCGAAACCATGAACGTCGGTCAGCTGCTTGAAGATCTCGACGAAGTCGGCGTGGGCCAACATCATTGATGCGGCCACGACCCGCGCGGCGAGGACGCGCATCCGTCGGGGATCGAGTCCTCCGACGACGTACTCGGCCAGGATCGCCAGACCCTCCTGCGTCTCCTCGTACGACGGG
>Ga0268266_10002357_pt1 | contig 20429 bp, 20 predicted proteins | sample KBSS13metaG_FD_190356 | JGI IMG/M metagenome (GOLD analysis project Ga0268266, IMG submission 190356) | Switchgrass rhizosphere microbial communities from Kellogg Biological Station, Michigan, USA - KBS S1-3 metaG (SPAdes) (version 2) | ecosystem: Host-associated > Plants > Roots > Rhizosphere... | reverse complement strand
ACAACCTTCATCATCGGGCCCGATGGAAAAATCAAGCACGTCTTCAACAAAGTGAAACCTGAAGGACACGCGGAGCAGGTGCTTGAGTATTTGAAGGAAGCGGCGTAGTGCGATTCTTGGACGGGCTGGACGCCCGTCCACAATCGGTTTTGAATGCTACTTCGCCGTCGTCGCGGCTGTGGTTGTGAATGTGATCGATTTCTCCGCTGGAATCACGGCTTCTTCTTTGCCTGTTGCGGCGGCTACACCGGTTCCCGCCGCTGCGCCAGCACCTGCGCCAATTGCTGCTCCCTTGCCGCCTCCTGCAATGGCTCCGATGATCGCTCCCGCTGCCGCACCCCCACCGATCTTGGTTGTGTTGCTCTTGGCGTGACCTTTCCCTTCCACGTGGTAGCTGCCTGTCGATAGCGGCACGGTTTTTCCGCCGGCGGTTACTGACGTCAGGCGAATCGAGAGTTGTCCGGGAGCGTGCAGGCGCCCACTGGACTTTGCTGACGTCACTTTTCCGTGAACCGTTGATCCAGATTTTGCGATGGTCTTCCCGTTCACGACCAGATTGTGCGTCAAACTACCTTCGAATCGATCGCCAACTTTGGCGGATCCTGAACTGATTTCTGAACCGATACGCACGGTTACTTTCGTACCGGCCGGAATGGTTTGCGTCGCGGCAATCAGGCTGAACGCCAACACAGAAAGCAAAGTCTTCAGGATTCGGGCGGACATGACTTCTCCTTGTTTGGTGACAGCGGCACACTGTCGTGGATTGCCCATGATTATATGAAGAATGCGCGTGAGATAGGATTTACTCGACATGTACTCTTTGCGAAAACTCGTGATTCTGCCCACCGTTTTTTTCAACCGTGATCCAAGGAAAGTCGGGCGCGCGCTGTTGGGCAAGGTATTGGTTCGCAAGAGCGGGAAGACTTTGCTGGCCGGACGGATCGTGGAGACGGAAGCATATCTAGACGGCGATCCGGCGGCGCACTCATTCGTCGGACGCACGGCGAGGAACGATGTGCTCTTCGGGCCGCCTGGCCGTTCCTACGTGTATTTCATCTATGGAAACCATTACTGCTTGAACGTTTCTTGTCTGCCTGACGGGGTTCCAGGAGGAGTGTTGTTTCGCGCGGCGGAGCCGTTGGCGGGGGTCGAGGAAATGGCGCGTGCGCGGGGCATAGAACTGGGAAGCACAGGCAGCCTGGTACGGTTGACGAGCGGTCCGGGGCGGCTGGCGGAAGCGTTCGGCATTACGCGAACCCGCGATAACGGGAAGTCGTTCACCGATCCGAAATCCGATCTGTTCATCGCGGACGATGGTTATCGCGTAAGGAAAGCTGAGGAAACCGTGCGCATCGGGATTACCAAGGCTGCGGAAATGCCACTCCGGTATGTGGTGGCGGGAAATCCGTTTGTGTCGAAGTTGCGGTAGTGCGCCCTGTCACTCCAGCCTCTCTCCATCACGTGTGCTGGCCCGCTTAATTCCTTTGGAACAAACTATCTCGGCGATTATGATGCGCGCGGGTACGTTATACCCTTTCTCGATCCCTCAGGAGCCTTGTCGAATGCGGAATGCCAAGTTCGTTGTCGGACTGATTTTGCTGCTCGGGCTGCCCTTGTTTAGCCAGACCTCTGCGAATCTCGAAGCGCTAAAGAAGGAAGCCATTCAGCAGGTGGATGCGCGACAGGTGTTTACGCAGCAGATGGTCGACCAGATTTTTAGTTATGCGGAACTCGGATTCCAGGAGTTCGAGACTTCGCGCTATGTGACTGACATCCTCGCGAAGAATGGTTTCAAGGTCGAGCAGGGTGTTGCGGGCATTCCTACCGCGTGGACGGCGACCTACGGTTCTGGCAAACCGGTGATCGCATTCATCACGGATATCGACTGCATCCCTCGGGCATCGCAGAAGCCGGGCGTCGCGTATCACGATCCGATCATCGAGGGCGCGCCGGGACACGGCGAAGGGCATAACTCAGGCATGGCCGTAAACGTGACCGCGGTGCTCGTGCTGCGAGAGTTGATGGAGAAGAACAAAATCGCAGGCACGTTGAAAGTTATGCCGGGTGTTGCCGAAGAGTTACTCGGGACGAAGGCTTTTTACGTCCGCGCCGGATTGTTCAAGGACGTCGACATTGTCTTGGGCACGCACGTGGACGATTCGCTCGGCACGCAATACGGGCATTCCTTTGCGCCACAGGGTTTGGTGTCTGTGCAATATCTCTTCCACGGACGAGCGGCCCACGCAGCGGGCGCGCCATGGGATGGCCGCAGCGCTCTGGATGCGGTTGAGTTGATGGACACCGCATGGAATTTTCGGCGCGAGCATTTACGCCTGCAACAACGATCGCACTACGTGATCGTCAATGGTGGAGACCAGCCGAACGTGGTGCCGTCGGAAGCGGCGGTCTGGTATTACTTCCGCGAACTCGATTATCCGCACATCAAAACACTGTACGACTTGGGTAACACCATGGCGGAAGCCGCCACGATGATGACCGGAACGACGGTCACCCGGCGGGTTGTAGGATCCGCCTGGCCTCCGCACTTCAACAAAGTCGTTGCGGAGATTCAACAGAAGAACATCGAACGGGTTGGGATGCCGGAATGGAGCGATGCAGACCAGACGCTGGCGAAGGCTTTACAAAAAGAGATTGGGGCTCCTGTCGATGGGCTGAAGAGCAAAGTGGATTCGTTGCGTGAGCCCCGACCTGACACCGAGCCAGGCGGCTCCGATGACGTGGGTGACATTTCGTGGGTTGTGCCGATGGTTTACATGCGCTATCCGGCGAACATTCCACACACGCCTGGACACAGCTGGGTCGATGCCGTGGCAATGGCGACTCCGATAGCGCACAAGGGTTCGACGGCCGGGGCGAAAGTGCAGGCGACCACGGCATTGGACTTCCTTCTCTCACCAGACCTCGTCAAGCAAGCTTGGGACTATTACAACAACGTGCAGACGAAAGAGATGAAGTACACACCGCTCATTGGCTCCGAGGACAAACCCGCGATCGAGTTCAACAAAGAGAAGATGGCAAAATTTCTGCCGGAGATGAAGAAGTACTATTACGATCCGACGAAGTACAAGAGCTATCTGGAACAGTTAGGAATTCAGTATCCGACTGTAAAGAAGTAGGGAGAAGTAGCGCCGATGTTGGTTCAGCTTTGCGGCTGCATCGCGGAACGACAATCGTCTATGTCGCTACATCTTCCCCGGAGTGCCGCCCCAATCCTTGGGATCAACATCCGCAATGGATTGGGTGAATGTCCAAACGTGGCCGCCGAAATCCTGCACTGTGTACTGACGTTCTCCGTACGGATGATCGGCGGGCTGCCGCAAGATTTGTACACCCCGTTGCAGGACGTGCTGGTGATGGCGATCGACATCGTCAATGCGCACCAGCACGGAATGGGTCCTGTCGGATGAACTGGAGTCCTGCTGGCGTTCCGTGACAACGACCGCGCCATCGCCCACGTTGAGTTGGGCGCGATGGTCGCCGATTGCCAGTCGCAAGGTGAAGCCGAAAACATCGCAGAGCCACTCAGCTGCCTTCGTGACATCCGGATAAGCGAGCTCGGGAATGACCGTGCAGCGCGGAATTGAGCGATTGGTCAGCATAGTTTCCTTTCCACTCATTCAATGGGATTCATCCATTTCGCACGAGGATGCAGGGCAATTTCGATTTTTCGACAATCAGGTTGCCTGGTCCCGATCACGGCAAGAGCAGGTTGTCGATGAGGCGTGTGTTCCCCACGTAGGCGGCGACGGCAACCATCGTGCCGGGCGTGGCCTGCGCGACTGGATCGAGGGTATCCGCGTTCACCAGTTCGAGATAGTCGAGCCGCGCGGCCGGTTCCTTCGCAATGAGCTGCTTCCCGCGTTCTATGAGTGTGTTCGTATCACGCTCCCCCGACTTATACTTTCGCTCGACCTCCCATAACGCGCGCGATAGCACGAGCGCAGCCTTGCGCTGGCTGGAATCGAGGTAAGCGTTGCGGGAACTCATGGCGAGCCCATCCGGTTCCCGAACGATGGGACAGGCCACGATTTCAACCGGGAACTTCATGTCACGAACCATGCGGCGAATAATCGCTACCTGTGCAGCGTCTTTCTGACCGAAAAATGCAATATCAGGCTCGACGATGTGAAACAGTTTCGCGACGACCGTCGTGACGCCGCGGAAGTGGCCAGGACGCGATTTTCCATCCAGCTTCTCGCTTAAGCCTTCTACCGTTACCCAAGTGACAGCGTCCTGCGGATACATTTCTTCCACAGTGGGTGCGAAGAGCAAATCTGCATTTTCCTTTTCGAGAAGCTGGCAATCGCGTTCGAAGGTTCGCGGATACTTGGCAAGATCTTCGTTCGGACCGAACTGTGTCGGGTTGACGAAGATGGACGCAACGACGAGATCACATCGAGATTTGGCTGCGCGTATCAGAGACAGATGTCCGTCGTGGAGGGCGCCCATGGTTGGGACGAAGCCGATGCGCTTGCCTGCCACGCGTGCAGCGCGAGACTCCGCGCGCAGGCTGTTGATGGTGGTGTGAATCTTCATTCGTGTTGGCGGCGGGCTCAGGTTTTGGGTACCCAGTGAATCAGGACTTGCATGCTTTGGAGCGTGCCCGCGACGATGGCGCGGTTCTTACGAATCACAGTTCGTTCGTCTTCGGAGTCGTTGTTGGGCGCGGCTTCTGCGATGGCGACAATTCTGCCGTAGGGCCACGCTTCCGGAGGAAGCTTTGCGAGCGCGTCAGGGATTTCGTCGGGATCAAAGATGTGGATCTGATTGTTTGGGAGGTCGAGGAGGCCAACGCCATCTGTGCGGACCACCAGATATGGATTCTTCCAGTCGTTCAGATCGCGCGGCAGTTGGTAGCGAGTGCTATCGACGGCTGGAATGGCTTGCAGCACGGCAGCTGCCGCCGGCTTGGCCGCGGGCGGAGGAGTCGACTTGCAACTCACGAGCGCGAATGCAAGCAAAAGAAAAACGATAATAGTCCGTGGGGTGGGCGTGCTCACCGTTCAATTTTACCGTCTCAACGTCCGTTTTCGTTCGAGGATCGTTTCGAGGGCGGACTGCGTTTCCTTTGGCAGATGATAAGACTCAGCGTCTGACGGATATTGCCGCGACGAGACATCTGCCTTAAACGACAGGGCGGCCTCCGTAATCAGCGCTGCAGCGTCACCATAGCGGCGCACAAATTTTGCCGGCGGGCTGAACGAGAGATTGAGAAGGTCGTGGAAAACAAGCACCTGGCCGTCGCAATCCGGCCCAGCGCCGATACCGATCGTCGGCGTCTCCACTTCGCTGGTGATCAGTGCAGCAACTTCGCGTGGGATGCCCTCCAGGAAAATGCAAGCCACTCCGGCCCGATCGAGCGCAACCGCATCTTTCATCAATTGTTCAATCGCATTCAGGCTTTTGCCTTGGACTTTGTACCCTCCCATCACATTCACCGACTGCGGAGTGAGGCCGATGTGTCCGGCGACCGGAATTTCAGCTTCGATGATTCTGTGAATCAGGTCAGAGCGTTTCGCGCCTCCCTCGATCTTTACGGCTTCGGCGCCCGCTTCCTTGATGAAGCGAGCTGCATTGCGAACAGCCTCATCCTCGCTCACGTGGTAGGAACCGTAGGGCATGTCGGCGATTAGAAGCGCGTTCTTCACACCGCGTCGGGCCGCACGGGTGTGGTGCAGCATTTCGTCGATCGTGACCGCGAGGGTGTTGTCGTACCCGAGCATGGTCATGGCCAGCGAATCGCCGACCAATACGATGTCGATACCAGCCTCATCCACCAGGCGCGCGCTCGCATAGTCGTAGGCGGTGAGGCACGTGATGGGTTCGTGGTGAAGTTTCTTTTCTTGGAGTGAAGCCGTGGTGACCTTACGGCGAGGTTCGCCGATCGGGGTGAGACTCATGATGTCCTCCAGTGCCCCTCCGGCCTGCCGGATAGAGCCTGCTTCCATCTTGATGTTGCAATTGTAGTGGGAGTAGCAAGGATTTTCTATAGGCAGCGTGCTAGTGATGAATCTCTATAAGCGGTTGAATGTAAAAGACTTATAGGAGACACTCAAGTTTCGTCGCGACCCTACGCGCTGGCCGCTTCCTGATTCCCCAACGCAAGGAAATATTGTGTCCCCTTGATGGGCTCAGAAACTTTGCGCAGAAGCTCCTGCAGGTCTTCGTTGCGATCTACGAAGTCAATTTCGGATGTGTTGATAATCAGCAGGTCTGACGATGTGTAGTGGAAGAAGAAGTGTTCGTACGCTTTGACAACCTCGTCCAGGTAATCTTCGTTGATGGCTTTCTCGCCTGGCGCATTTTTTTTCTTGAGGCGCTTTTTCAGGACGTCCGTTGAGGCCTGCAAGTAGATCACGAGATCGGGTGTTGGTAACTGGTCGCGAAAGAAATTGTAGTACCGATTGTAGGTTTCGAGTTCCAGGTCTGTCAGATTCAAACAAGCGAAAAGCTTGTCTTTCTCGAAAATGAAATCGGAAACGACCGTGCGCTGCGACGCCGCGCCCAAGTCAAGTGACCGCAGTTGCTCGAAGCGTTGAATCAAAAAAGAGAATTGGGTCTGGAACGCCGCGCCCTGCTCGCCGCGGTAAAAGGCAGGGAGAAAGGGATTCTCGTCGGGTTCCATCACGCGTTGTGCATTCAGACGCTCGGCCAGGATACGTGCCAATGTGCTTTTGCCGACTCGGATGGGTCCTTCGACTGCGATGTACCGGGGGAGCTCAAAAAGCTTGGCCATGGTTTAGACGAGAAGACAGCACGCAGAATATATTGCTTCGCGCCGGGAAGCAATTGCGAGAAAAGTTAATAGCATGGGCGATTGCCGGTCGTGAATTTTCGGTTGCATACAGGATATTGATTTGGGTGGAACGATCTTTCTTGGCCCGCGCGACAATTCACCGTTCCGTGTAGCGCGCAATTACAATCCCGAGTGATGATCGGTTATGGAGTCGCCGCGCTTGCTGCTGCCGCAGGTTCACTTGCAGGGTATCAATCTATGGCCCCCACGGGGCAGTGGTACGGGCGAACGTTCACGGGGCTGCAGAGCGGGACGAAGAAACTAGCGCTAACTTACGACGACGGGCCGAATGAGAGAGATACCCCGCGACTCCTGGAAGTCCTCGCCAAACATGGCGTAACCGCGACGTTCTTCATGATCGGCCGTTATGTGCGGCTTCGCCCGGATCTAGCGCGCGAGGTTGCGCGGGCCGGACACGCGATCGGGAACCACACCTACTCGCATCCGCCACTGACATTCGAAACGCAACCTCAGATTCGCGCTCAACTGGAAGAGTGCGAAAAAGTATTGGCGGAGGCTATTGGCGACCACGCAAAGATCTTTCGCCCACCGTTTGGTGCGAGGCGTCCAGCGGTGTTGAGAATTGTCCGGGAAATGGGACTGGAGCCAGTGATGTGGAATGTGACCGGGTACGACTGGAATGCGTCGTCTGTGGAGGCGATTGAAACGAAAGTCTATCGTCGCATCCGCGGTGGGAACGTCGTCCTGCTGCATGACGGCGGACATCTGGGTATGGGCGCCGATCGGTCGAAAACGGTCGAAGCTACAAATCGATTGATTGGTCGCTATAAGGACGAGGGATACAGGTTCGTGTCGATTCCAGAAATGATGGGTGGCGACGGGGACAATCGTCGAGCATAATCGCGACTTTTGCTTTGTTCCGAGGCGAGACGGCAAGGACGCCCGTCTTCAATTTTCAACTTTCTCTATGCGTGCGCCAGAGCGAATGCTTGCTTGGCAGCTGCAATGGTTCGCTCAATATCCTGCTCGGTGTGAACCGCACTCAGAAATGCTGCCTCGAATTGTGACGGCGGCAGATAAACTCCGTTCTCGAGCATCGCCCGGAAGAATCGGCCGAATGCTTCCGTGTCCGATTTGGCGGCCGATTCCCAGGCGGTGACGGGACCGGGTGCGAAAAACCACGTGAACATTGATCCCACGCGATTATGTGTCACGTGCACGCCAGACTCTTTTGCTGCCGTCGCAACGCCGCGAACCAATTCGCCGGCCAGTGTGTCTAGCTTCGGATAAATTTCCTTGTGCTCTCGGAGATAACGAAGCGTCGCATGGCCTGCCGCCATTGCTAAAGGATTCCCCGAAAGCGTTCCCGCCTGATACATCGGCCCCAAGGGAGCAACAAGATCCATGATTTCACTGGGTCCACCGTAAGCACCCACAGGCAGACCTCCGCCAATAATCTTGCCCATGGTTGTGAGGTCGGGTTGAATCGAATAAAGCTCCTGTGCTCCACCAAAGGCAAGACGAAATCCCGTCATCACCTCGTCGAAAATCAAGACTGCCTTGTCGCGCTCCGTCAGGGCCCGGACTGCTTCCAGGTATCCACGGGCTGGCGGCACGCAGCCCATATTGCCGACCACGGGTTCGACGATCACGCATGCAATCTGATGGCGGAATTTTTTAAAAGCTTGTTCCAGGGCGTCGGTGTCGTTGAAAGGCAGCGCGAGAGTGAACTGCGTGAATTCCTCTGGGACGCCAGCCGAGCCCGGAATGCCCAATGTGGCGACGCCTGATCCAGCTTTTACGAGCAGTGCGTCAGCATGTCCGTGGTAGCAGCCTTCGAATTTCACGACATACTTACGCTTCGTGTAGGCGCGGGCCAACCGAATTGCGGTCATGGTGGCTTCCGTGCCCGAACTCACAAACCGCACCTTTTGCATCGACGGAAAGGCGGACAGCACCAGTTCCGCTAGATCCGCTTCAGCGGGAGTGGAAGCTCCGAAACTGGTTCCGTTACGAGTTGCGGAGATTACGGCTTCGACCACGGTGGGAGGGGCATGGCCGAGTATCAATGGACCCCAGGAGCCGATGTAGTCAATGTATTCATTCCCGTCGGCATCCCAAATGTGCGATCCGTGTCCGCGAATGATGAATGGGGGATCTCCGCCGACAGCTCGAAACGCGCGAACGGGAGAATTAACGCCGCCCGGAATCATTTGCTCGGCTCTTCGTTGCAGTTTGCGCGATTGCTCAAACTTGCGCGCCATAGGCGGTCCTCCTGCGCGAACTTCGATTACGCCAATATAGCAGCGGTTCGGCAGGAGATCGCAGGGGACGAATCACTGACAAATGTGACGGGAGGCACGGCGGCGCACCGGCGCCAAATTTACCGGAAATTCACACTTCCGCAATGATGCCGCAACATTTGAACGATAAGGTGCTGACATCACGCTACCCTTCTAACCGGGAGGGTTTGAGGACAGTCTCGGGGGCTCCGGACTGTCCCTTTTGTTTGCGCGGGTCGCGCAGGCAATCCGCTTATTTTTCGACGTTTACGCCTCGCCAGAAAGCGACGTAATTCTTGATTTGCGACGCGGCCGACTTCGGTTCTGGGTAAAACCACGCCGCACCAGGGTTCCGCTTGCCGTTGACTTCCAGATCGTAGTAGCTGGCAGTGCCCTTCCAGATGCATAGTGTGTGATGGTCGGTCGGGTGAAAAAATTCAGATCGGATCGACTCGGGCGGAAAATATTGATTGCCTTCAACCTCGATCGTCTGGTTGCTCTCCGCTAAGACAGTTCCTTCCCACGTTGCTTTTGCCATGACAGACATTTAGATTCCTTGCTGCGTTGAGGGGTTCAGAAACATGGGCTTGGCACTGTTTAACGGGCATTCCATGGTTGGAGACTTGAAGCGTGTGCTGGTCTGTCCGCCGCTGCACGCGGGTTGGGATGATCCGGTTCGGGTGGCGAAATCCCAAGAGCTCGGCTTTCATCACGCGCCCATATTCTCAACTGCGCAGGAACAACATGCCGACCTCTGCCGCGTCCTGCGCGATGCCGGGGCAATCGTCGAGATCTTGCCGGCCTCTAGCCAGCTCTCGCTCGATGCTGCCTACGCACATGATGCGTCGCTTGCAACAGACTTCGGTCTGATCCTGATGCGGCCCGGCAAGAAAAATCGCATTCCGGAAGGTGAGGCCCACCGAGCCTTCTGTCGCACTGCGGAGATCCCCGTGCTCGGTGAAATTACAGCCCCGGGCACAACCGAAGCCGGAGATATGGTGTGGCTCGATTCGAAGACGCTTTTGATCGGCTTGGGTTACCGCACGAACGCTTCCGGGATCGCACAGATGCGCGCTCTGCTTCAGCCGCACGGCATCGAAGTTCTTCAAGCTCCTCTCCCGTATGGAGCCGGGCCCTCTGAATGTCTGCACCTGATGTCGCTGATGAGCGTTCTCGACGAGCAGACGATGGTCGTAGATCTTCCATGGTTGGCCGTCGAGACCGTGGAACTGCTCCGCTCGCGCGGTTTTCGATTCATCGAAATTGATGCCACCGAGCGAGCCACCTTAGCGTGCAATGTTCTCTCCCTCGGCAGCAAACGGCTGGTTGCGTTACGGGAAAATCCGAAAACGAATGCGCGTTTGCAGGCTGCCGGCTTCGACGTAAGGACCTTCCCGGGTTCCGAAGTGTGCATTAACGGTTCAGGAGGCCCCACCTGCCTCACTCGGCCGCTTGCGCGCGCTTGAAGTGGCTGGAAAAATTACACGAACCAGAACGCGCTGCTGGACATCTCACCTCCGCTGCATCAATTGAATCAGGCAGTTATCGGGACATTCTCGAGCGGTACGGCGCGTGCTTTGAAGATTAGCGCCTAAGAAAGGACCCACAAAGCCATGCATACAAATGAAATTAGAGGAGCTGTCGGCGCCCGTTTACTCGCGGCCGGTATGTCTCTCGCGATGCTGATCACGGTTCCGTGTTTCGCTTCAGGCGCGCCAGCCGACCCGCAAGCTGCGAAGAACACCATGCGCGATCCCGACCTTGACGCGCTTGACGCATTTCTCGACAGCACGCCCGAAGTTTCAAAAGATGTTCATCAGAATCCCGCGTTGCTGAACGACCAGAAATACATCGCGGATCATCCGGGTCTGGCAAAGCTGCTGCAGGAACATCCGCGCGTGCGCGAGCTGGCGCGAAAGAATCCGCAAGCGGTTTTGCGGCAGGAACAGCGCTGGGACAGTCGAGGTGGTGACATTTCTGCCTGGCAAGTCCAGGCGCTCGACAAGTTTCTTGACGAACATCCGCAGATCGATAGTGACTTGCGCAAGAACCCGAAGCTCGCTTCGGACGACGCCTATCTCGCCAAGCACTCGCAATTCAAAGCCTTCCTTCAAGACCACCCGGGCGTCCGGGAGTCCATTACGGAACACCCGCAGATGGTGATGAATCGTGAACGTCATTACGACAAAGCACAAGAGAAGAACTAAACTTCTCCGCCGCGTCAGAACCTGATCGTGAAGCCGGCTTCGGCCGGTTTTTTTGCGTCCTCAAAAAGCGGTACCGCCGTGCTTGCTAGAATAGAAGGGCATGATTCTTCCCTTCGTTCGCGAACTCTTCGCGGACGTGGAAACTTTGCCAGCATTCGCGCGTGTCGCCTCCCACCTCCGGGAGGGCACGGGGCGGATGGGTGTGTCCGGACTGTCGCTCTCTGCCAAGGCATTATTGCTGGTTTTGCTGCGACGGGCAGCTGAACGACCCCTGATTATTGTGGTTTCGGATAATCGGGTGGCCGACGAGTTCATCCCCATCTTGCAGGCCTTCGCAGAACTGACCGCTGCGCTCGAACCTGAGTCGATCATTTCACTTCCCGCCAGGGATGTGCTTCCTTTTCAAAACCTGTCGCCTCATCCTGAAATTCAGGAGGAACGTGCGACCGCGCTCTGGAAGATTGCTAGCGGCGCGGCTTCGATCGTCGTGGTGCCAGTGTCGGCGGCAACGATCCGTCTTCGCGCGCCCGAATATTACATCGATCTGGCTCGCTCGGTTCGGCGCGGTGAAACGCTCGATGTCGAGAGCCTGCTCCGGCACCTCAACACCGTTGGATATCTCTCGACCGACGTCGTGGAGATGCCCGGCCAATACGCACTGCGGGGAGGAATTCTCGATGTGTATTCCCCCGAAGCAGATCGCCCTCTGCGAATTGAATTTTTTGGCGACGAAGTCGAGTCGATCCGTAAGTTCGATCCTGCGTCGCAGCGATCTTCGAGCCCAGTCGACGAAGCCTTGCTGCTTCCGTTGACGGAAACGCCGGTGAACGATGAGCTCTTGGGCGCGATTCATACCCGTCTCTCGGGCAAGCGGATTACCGGCGATGAAGCGGTAGTGGAAGAAGCTGTACGATCCGCAGGAGTTACCACCTTTCCCGGCTGGGAATTCTTTGCGCCCGTAGCCGGTGCAGACCGATCCATCTTCGAATTACTGCCACATGCCAGCGTTCTGCTCGATGAGCCTGAAGCGCTCAATAACGAACTCGATCGCGTATGGACGCGCGTGTTGGAGGCGCATGAACGGAGTGGCGTCGGCAACCTGGTTCGGCCGGAAGACTTGTATGTAACCCCGAAAGTGTGGGCTGCGAAAGTGGCGACGCTATCGGGAGCAGATCTCGAATATCTGGCCATCACGCGTGGCGAGTCTGCCATTGAGCCCGCTGTGTTTCAGACACAACCCACGCCCAGGTTCCACGGGTCCGTGCCCGGCATGATCGAGGAGGCGCAAAAGCTGGTTCGAGATGGTAAGCAAGTCCTCTTCGTAGTCCCGAATACGGGAGAGGTCGAACGCCTCGCCGACGTGTTCACTGAGTACAACGCGTCTTTCCGATTGGGCAGTCGCACGCGCAGTGGCGAGAGCTACGCCGACGAGACCTCCTACTTCAGCGGCGATGTATTGAGCAGCACGCTGGTGAAAGCCTATCTGCCGGACGGTGTAATTCTCCCAGAGGCCCGGCTTGCGATCTTTGGGGCTCGAGATCTTTTTGATGAATCAGAGTTAGGGTCCGCCAAACCGCAGCGGCAAAAGTCCAAGGTCTCCGCGTTTCTTTCGGATTTCCGCGATCTGCAGGTCGGAGACTACGTCGTTCACGTGGAACACGGCATCGGCCAGTACCAGGGACTCAAGGAAATCAATCAGGGCGACGGTACAGCTGAGTTCATGTTGCTGGAGTATGCCGAAGGCGCGCGTCTCTATGTCCCCCTAACGCGACTCGATCTCGTTCAGAAATATCGCTCGGCGGAAGGCGCGAAGCCCGTTCTCAATCATCTGGGAACAGCGGCCTGGTCAAAGACCAAAGCGCGTGTTCGCAAGGCGATGAAGGACATGACGGACGAGCTGCTGAAGTTGTATGCAGAACGTCAGGCTGCGCAAGGACACGCGTTTCCAATCGACACGCAATGGATGCGCGAGTTTGAAGATGCGTTTGAGTTCAACGAGACTGAAGATCAGGAACTGGCGATTGTCGACGTGAAACGCGACATGGAATCGTCTCGCCCCATGGATCGCCTGCTGTGCGGCGATGTCGGATATGGAAAGACAGAAGTCGCCATGCGAGCCGCGTTCAAAGCCCTCAGCGATAACAAGCAGGTTGCAGTTCTGGCACCCACAACTGTGCTTGCGTTTCAGCACTACGAGACATTCAAACAACGGTTTGCTGCCTTCCCCGTGCAGATCGAAATGATCAGCCGGTTTCGCAATGCGAAACAGCAAAAGGAAATCTTGCAGAAGGTCGAAGCGGGCAAGATCGACATTCTCATCGGAACTCACCGGCTCTTGTCGAAAGACGTGAAGTTCCCGGATTTAGGACTGTTGGTCGTAGACGAAGAACAGCGCTTTGGCGTCCGTCATAAAGAGCGTCTGAAGCAAATCCGCAAAGAGGTGGACGTCCTGACCATGTCTGCCACTCCCATTCCTCGGACCCTGCACATGTCGATGGTGGGATTGCGGGACATGAGTGTCATCGAGACGCCGCCCAAGGACCGCATGGCAATCCAGACGGTAGTCGCGAGCTGGGACGACAAGGTCATTCAGTCGGCGATCGAACAGGAACTCGATCGCGGCGGGCAGGTGTATTTCGTCCACAATCGCGTGGATACGATCTGGGAGATCGCCGCGAAGTTGCAGCAACTGGTTCCACGAGCGCGGATCATCGTAGGTCATGGACAGATGTCCGAGGGCGAACTCGAAAAAGTGATGCTGAAGTTCATGCATCACGAGGCCGACATTCTGGTATCCACCACGATCATCGAGAATGGTCTCGACATTCCGCTGTGCAACACCATCCTGATCAATCGCGCTGAGCGGCTGGGACTGTCGGAGCTCTACCAGTTGCGCGGACGAGTGGGTCGATCGAACCGGCGCGCGTACGCGTATCTGTTGCTTCCTGCGGAAATCGAACTGACACCTATTGCTCGTCGTCGATTGGCGGCGTTGAAGGAGTTCTCTGACTTGGGAGCCGGGTTCAAAATCGCGGCCCTCGATCTCGAACTGCGCGGTGCTGGCAATTTGCTAGGCGGCGAGCAGAGCGGGCACATCGAAGCGATCGGATTCGAACTTTACACGCAAATGCTCGATCGCGCCGTCCGAGAGATGAAAGGCGAAGCGGCGCCCGATGCGGCTGAGGTCCAGCTCAATCTGGGGCTGAACATTCGTATTCCCGGTGGCTACATCACGGAAGAAAACCAGCGTCTGCGCATGTACAAACGGGTTGCCGGTGTCGAGACCCAGGCACAGTTGAAAGATGTTCGGGCGGAATTGAAAGACCGCTACGGCGAGCCGCCGGATGCGGTGCGCAACCTTCTTAGCTATGCCACGTTGAAGTTGCTGTGCCTCGATATCGGGGTGATTCAGATCGAGCGCAAGCGTGAGCTGGTGACCATGAAGTTCCGTGAGAATGCGGCGATTGATCCGGGGAAACTGGCACGCTTTGTGGCTTCGCAACGAGGCGCGCAGTTTACGCCGGATGGTACGTTGAAATTCACTTTGAAAGTCAAGACGGCCGATGGCGTTTTGCAAACGATGTATGACCTGCTGGAAGAATTGGCGGCAGGTGAACCCTCGGCGCGTCCTGCCTGAGCTGCTCAACTTCTAACGCAGGTTACAATTGCTGCCGGCGCGGCCGTGTCCGGTCCGCTTGATTGAGAATTAAACCCATGCCCATGAAAGTCCGCAAAGCTGTCTTTCCTGCCGCCGGTCTCGGCACGCGTTTCCTTCCTGCCACTAAGGCCCAGCCCAAAGAAATGCTACCGCTCGTCGACAAGCCCATCATTCAATACGGCGTCGAAGAAGCCATGATGGCGGGTTGCGATCAGATCATCATCATCACGGGGCGTGGCAAGCAGGCGATTGAAGACCATTTTGACGTCAGCTACGAACTCGAGAAGATGTTGGAAGAGCGAAAGAAGCTCGACCTGCTGAAGATCGTCCGAGACATTTCGGACATGATGCACGTCGCTTATATCCGCCAAAAGGAAGCTCTCGGTCTTGGACATGCGGTGCTTCAGGCGCGAGAGCTGGTCGGTAATGAACCCTTCGCCGTGCTGTTAGCCGATGATGTGATTGATGCGGACCCGCCAGCCCTGAAGCAGATGATGGACGTCTTCCAAGAAACTCAGTGTTCGGTCATCGCAACCCAAGTGGTCGAAGGGAAGGCGATCTCGGCGTACGGCGTCATGGACGTGAAGCCGGCAGACGGGCGCTTCGGTGGCCGGTTGTTCGAGATCAAGAACATGGTGGAGAAGCCGAAGCTGGAAGAGGCCCCGTCGAATCTGGCGATCATTGGACGTTATCTTTTGACGCCGCGAATTTTTGACGTGCTCGAAAACACGCCCACTGGTTCCGGCGGTGAATTGCAACTGACCGATGGAATGCGGCTGCTTTTGAAAGAAGAAAAAATCTACGCGTACGTATATGAAGGCCGTCGCCATGATGCCGGCGATAAACTCGGCTTCCTTAAGGCAACCGTGGAATACGCCTTGAAGCGAGAAGATTTGGGCGCACCGTTTCGCGAATACTTGAAAGGCCTGAAGCTCTAGATCGTAGACAATAATTTGACGAAAGACTCCCATCCTGTTGCCGCCCCTTCCTGGTGGGCCAAGTTCCCGCTGAAAACCAGTCACGCATTTCTGAACTGGCTGCTGCTCTTTGTTCCGGTTGGGCTATTTCTTGGATTTGTCTGGAAGCCTTCCCCGCTGATCATCTTTGCCGTTGCTGCGCTCGGAATCATTCCGCTGGCCGGAGTGCTCGGCGAGGCCACGGAAGATCTCGCGTCGTACTTGGGACAGGGCCTTGGCGGGTTGCTCAACGCCACCATGGGAAATGCCACCGAGTTGATCATCGCGATCTTCGCCTTGCGCGCCGGCCATGTTGAGGTGGTGAAGGCCTCGCTCTCCGGTAGCATCATCGGAAACATCCTGCTCGTGTTAGGGCTGAGTGTCCTCATTGGCGGTTGGGGACGCGAGCGCCAGCGCTTCTCCCGACAGGCTGCCGCAGTAAATTCCACCATGATGTTTATCGCCGTGGTGGCGCTCGTCATTCCTGCTGTGTTTGCCTGGAGCGTGTTCGGGCAGCTGAAGGAACATGACACGCTCATTGAAAACATGAGCCTGTGGACGAGCGGCGTCCTCATTCTGGTGTATCTGCTAAGCCTGCTCTTTTCGTTCGGAACGCATGCTTCGAAAAGCAACGAGACACACAAGTCCGAGCGGTCCATGAGCTCGGCGCTCATCGCATTGGGTCTGGCGACCGTCTTGATCGGTGCATTGAGTGAAATTCTTGTAGCTCAGATCGACGCTACCAAGCAGGCGCTTGGTTTGTCGGAATTGTTTCTTGGGGTCATTGTCATCGCAATAATCGGCAATGCCGCAGAGCACGCGGCCGCGATTTTCTTCGCTGCGGAAGACAAGATGGACTTGAGCCTGGCCATCGCGATCGGTTCGAGCGTGCAGATCGCGCTGCTGGTCGCGCCCCTTCTGGTTTTCTACTCGTGGATGATCCACAAGCCCATGTCTCTGCTCTTCGTTCCCCTCGAGATGACGGGAATTGCACTGGCGGTGCTGATCATGGACATGATCTCGTCCGATGGCGAGACCACGTGGTTTGAGGGAGTGCAGTTGCTGGCTGTCTACGTGATTCTCGCCGTGGCGTTCTACTTCGTCCCCGCGCCAGTGCACTGAACGCGACTCTCGTTACTACGAATTAAGGCTCACTACGCGTTCAGGCTCGCTTTCAGCTTTTTCGATTTTTCGTCCACGCCCCGAGCCAGTTTCTCTTTGTGAGCATCGAGCTTCTTTGAAATGGAGCTGTCCGCGAGAGCAATCATTTGGGCCGCCAGAATTCCTGCATTCGTAGCGCCTGGTTTCCCAATCGCGACCGTCGCAACCGGAATTCCCGCGGGCATCTGGACTGTGGCAAGTAGCGAATCCATTCCCTGCAAGGATGTGGCGGGAATCGGTACGCCAATGACCGGGAGCGTGGTGTGTGCTGCGATCACTCCAGCAAGATGGGCTGCTCCGCCCGCCCCAGCGATAATTACGCGAACGCCGCGCTTCGCCGCCCCGCGCGCGTATTCTGCGGTTCTATCAGGTGACCGGTGGGCCGAGGTCACATCGATTTCGTAAGAAATACCGAATTCCTCCAGCGCCTTGCCCGCCTCGCGCATGATTTCGAGGTCTGAGTCACTTCCCATTACGATCGAAACGAGTGGTTTGCTCATATACCGTGGTTTGTCCTGTTATTTGGATTTGGCGGAAAGCGCCAGTTTTAAGTGCGCCAGCGCGATGCCGAGGCCCATGCCGCAAGCGATCAAGGCCAGCATTTGGGCGACGCGAACATTCTCTGTTCCCGGCATTCGAAGGTAAGCGCCGTAAGCAAGGGCAGCAGCAACGAGTGGAAGAAGCAACGCGCGTCGAAAGTTCACGGCAATCTCCTCATCGAAAATTCTTGCGTCAAGCCTTCAGAGCCCTGGCTGCAATATCCTTCCGGTAATGCATGCCGTCGAACCCAACTTTCGAGACGGCTTCGTAGGCACGATCCACCGCTGTCCTCAAATCTGGTGCGCGAGCAGTGATTCCCAGAACGCGGCCGCCCGAAGTGTAGAAAGTGCTGTCACGAACTGCAGTGGCCGCATGAAAAACCGTGACTCCCGCTACTTTCGCCGCGTCGTTCATGCCCATGATCTTTTTCCCGGCCTCAAATGTTCCCGGATATCCGCCGGAGGCCACAACCACACATACGGAAGCCTCGGGTGACCAGCGGAAATCGCCGTCGCTGGTGCGACCGTCGATCGACGCTTCAAGAGCTTCGACCAAGTCGCTTTCCATGCGAACAAGAATCGGTTGTGTTTCCGGATCGCCGAAGCGGCAGTTGAACTCGAGCACCATCGGGCCGCGCGCGGTCATCATCAACCCGCAATACAAGACCCCCTTGTACTCCATGCCCTCGGCCTTCATGCCATCGATCACCGGCTTCGCAATGTGATGAACCAGCCATTGGCTCATCTGTTCGTCAACGATCGTTCGCGTCGAGTAGGCGCCCATTCCGCCCGTGTTCGGCCCGGTGTCGCCATCGCTCACGCGCTTGTGATCCTGCGCGCCGACCAGGGGCGCGACTCGCTCGCCGTCGCTTACAACCAGAAAAGAAAGTTCCTCGCCTTGCAGGCACTCTTCGAGCACCACCTGTGCACCCGCTTCACCCACCATTTTGCCGCTGAGCATTTCCGACGCAACGCTGGCCGCCTCTTCTTTTGTCTTGGCGATTACCACGCCCTTACCTGCTGCCAAGCCATCGGCCTTCACAACCACTGGCGCATGAAAATGCGGAAGCGACGCGCGCACTTCCTCGATCGAACGGCAGATCATGTAGTGCGCGGTCGGAATGTGATGCCGCTGCATGAACTCCTTCGCGAAGCTCTTGCTTGATTCAAGCTGCGCCGCGGCCTTCGTTGGCCCGAAGGTGCGCCATCCGCGCCGCGTGAACTCATCGACGGCGCCGAGCGTCAGGGCAAGTTCCGGACCGATAACGGTTAAGTCAGGTTGAATCTGATTGGCAACAGCGACCAGCGAATCCAGGCTCTTGACGTCTGCTGGCAAGCACGTCGCATCCGCCGCGATGCCACCATTGCCAGGCGCGCAGAATATCTGTTTTACACGCGGCGACTGACGGAGCTTCCAAACCAGCGCGTGCTCACGCCCGCCACTTCCGATGACAAGAACTTTCATGTTGGACAAACAAGGTTAGGAGGCCGAGGCGATAGTGTCAAATAACGCAATTTCCCAGTGCAAAATTCCAATCGACGAATGAAGAAGAGTGCAGAAAAAGATCGGCGATGCCAGTATCAACCTCATGTCGCCGAACCCTGCCAAGTCGCTTTCGCGCTGTTAACTATGCTTAACTCCGCCGTATAATCTCGGCACCCATGATCACTGGCTCCAAAGAGGACTACCTCAAAGCAATTCTCGAAGCCGAGAGTGAGGGCGAGACTGTGATTTCCGCCACCCTGGCGCATTGGCTCAAGGTGTCTCCTCCGGCTGTGACCATGGCCCTGCGTAGATTGAAGAAAGACAGCCTTGTGCGAGTGCAACCCGACGGACGTGTTCGGCTGACCTCCGCGGGTAAGCGGATCGCTCGCCGCCTCACTCTCCGTCATCACCTGATCGAGCGCATGCTCTCGGAAATGTTTGGTATGGAGTGGTGGAAAGTGCATGACGAGGCAGAGCGGTTAGAACACGCAGTCTCGCCTGATTTTGAGATGAAGCTCCTGAGCAAACTCGGCAGAGGTGGAGCGTGCCCACATGGCAACCTGAGCGAGCTTGAAAGTCCCGCCAGCAGGCGGAAACGAGGGTTATCGATACTTGCCGAGGCTGTGCCCGGCAAGGCCTACGCGGTCAGCGGCATCTACGAGCGTGATCGCCGCTTGCTAGAATTCCTCGAATCCCGAGGCATACGTCCGGGCGCCCACATCGAGGTTCTCCACGCCAATTACGATGACACTCTTACCCTGAAGACAGGTGCGGGGCAAGTCTCGCTCGGCTCCGCAGCCGCAGGCAAGATCTGGGTGTTACCCTACCGGCGCGCCTCTCGGCACTAAGCCGCCCTACAGTTTTTCCCCACGTGCAGTCAAGTAATCTTCCTGCCCTTCTTTGGTAACTTAACTATAGTTTATGTCTTGAGGTATACTCAGGCTAATAGTGGGTCCAGCATTTCTCTATGGCATCGAATCTCACAGCCCCGGAAGAGCGCGCCTGGCGTCATGACATTTTGCGTCCCAGCTTGCCTGAAGTGCACAGCACCATGCCTGTGCCGCAGTCAGCGACTTGGTTGCGGAAACTTCTGGCGTTTGCCGGTCCCGGGTTTCTGGTTGCCGTTGGCTACATGGATCCCGGCAACTGGGCCACCGACTTGGCCGGCGGCTCGAAATACAACTACACGCTACTTTCCGTAATTCTGTTGTCCAACCTGATGGCCGTACTGCTGCAGAGTTTGTGCGTCAAACTGGGAGTCGTTACCGGCCGCGATCTCGCGCAAGCCTGCCGCGATCACTATTCGCGGCCAGTCTCGATGGGCCTCTGGCTCATCGCAGAAATCGCGATCGCAGCGTGCGA
>Ga0268266_10002354_pt1 | contig 20448 bp, 16 predicted proteins | sample KBSS13metaG_FD_190356 | JGI IMG/M metagenome (GOLD analysis project Ga0268266, IMG submission 190356) | Switchgrass rhizosphere microbial communities from Kellogg Biological Station, Michigan, USA - KBS S1-3 metaG (SPAdes) (version 2) | ecosystem: Host-associated > Plants > Roots > Rhizosphere... | reverse complement strand
GCCCTCTGCCCGTTGGCCGTCTGGCCCAGGACTGACGCGGCCAAGTTCGACCTGAACGTGGTCGCCGTGCATGGCGTCGCCGACCGCATCGCGTGGAATAAACACGTCCCGGTCCAGGTTTGGGATGGGATGGTCGGGCACCACAAAGCCGTACCCATCCTGATGAAGGATTAGCCGGCCCGACAGGGAATTACGGTTTGTGCTGCCAGATTGCCGTGCCTCCGGCTCATTGCCTCCCTTCTCCGGCCTCGAATCGGCTTGGCCCTCGGATTTGCACCGCCGGCCGGCCAGAATGAAGCGACCGCCGGATATTTCCTCTATCAGCTTTTTTTTCTTTAACTTAGCGAGAATTCGGGTCAGAGGCCGCCGGTCCGACTTGTGCAGCCGAAGGCCCCGTAGGATCCCTTCCAGGTTCGCTCCATTGGCTGTAACTTGCAGAAAACGTAGGATGTTATCAGGACTTAACGAGGAAGGACGGTGCATCAGGCCCTTTCTCCGGCGCATCCGGCCTGGCCCATAAGGATTTCATCAGAATTGTAAACTTTTTTGAATTTAGCTGAAACCATTTTGCCGGTTTTGGGGTTTAATAGACAGGCCAACACACGACCGGCTGACCACCCTCCGTCAAGTCAGCCGGACATTCCCCGCAAGGGGAAGCAGAGGAGGCGGGAAGACCTGGCCCGCCTCCTTTTTCATTTGGATCCAAAATCTGCGCAACCTGATTCAGCGAAAATCCGGCAAGCGTTTTCACGCGGTCGAAATAAACTGTTCTCCTCTGCATATTACAATGGGTATCAGTTCGTCCGACAACTTCGCAACACAATATCGATTGAGGGGCTGACGACTTCATGCAGGAACGTATCCTGGTTGCTGGCGGCGCGGGTTACATCGGAAGCGTAGTCGTCGCCCAGTTGGTGGCTCGTGGCTATGAACCGGTCGTCTATGACGATCTTTCGCACGGACATCGCGCCGCTTTGCGGAAGGGTGTGCAACTGATCGTTGGTGATATTGGTGACCGCGCCGCGCTCGACCGCGCTTTTTCCGAAGTGAAACCGCAGGCCGTCATGCACTTCGCCGCGTTCATCGAAGCCGGCGAATCCATGCAAAAGCCGGAAAAATACTTTCGAAACAACACTGCCAGCGCCCTCACTCTGCTCGAAGCGGTCCTCGCGCACAAAGTGCCGCGTTTTGTTTTTTCCTCCACTGCCGCTTTGTACGGCACACCGGAAAAAACTCCTATTGAAGAGAACGCGCCGCTACATCCCACCAACGCTTACGGCGAATCGAAGCTTCTGGTCGAGCAGATGCTGGAATGGTTTTACCGGATTCATGGCTTGCGATACGCATCCCTGCGTTATTTCAATGTCGCTGGTGCGGAGGGAGAGCAAGGCGAAGATCACCATCCGGAATCGCATCTGATCCCGCTGGCCTTTCAAGTTGCGCTCGGCACGCGAAAAGAATTCGCGATTTTTGGAACGGATTATCCAACGCCCGATGGCACCTGCATCCGCGACTACATTCACGTGAGCGATCTCGCCGACGCTCATCTGCTTGTACTCGAAGCGCTGAAGGAAAAAGATCGCATCATCTATAACCTCGGCAACGGACAAGGTTTCAGCGTTCGCGAAGTCATTGAGACGGTGCGCAGGGTCACCGCGCATGCCATACCGGCGAAAGAATCTCCGCGCCGTCCGGGTGATCCGGCGGTCTTGGTCGCGAGCTCAGAAAAGATCAAACAGGAACTCGGCTGGAAACCCAAATACGCTGACTTGGAATCCATCGTCCGCAGCGCGTGGGAATGGCGCAAGTCCCATCCGAATGGCTACACGGGAAACTGAAATTGTCTTCGTAGAATTCTTGACAACCTGGAAGGGAGGTGCGAAAGTCCGTGCGGCCAACGTAAACGATTACTATGGGCTTTTTCTTCAATTTCCTTCCGTCGCGCTCTCGACCCTACGTTCGACTCGTTCTCGCGCTTCTATTCGCTATTTCCGTCGGTGTGCTGCCCCTAACCGCTCAGTGGAGTCCTCTCAATCCCGTCCAATCCATCCAGAAAAATTCTGACGGCCTGACTGTTTTTCTAGAGCGCGGAGCTTTGCGTTTTCAGGTTTGCGCCGATTCGATGGTGCGCGTGCTGTATTCGCCGGGGCGAGAATTCCCTCAGGTCACCGAATACGTCGTTGTCAAGAATGAGTGGCCTAAAGCGAACTTTGATGTAGCGGAAAACGAAAAGGAAATCACGCTGACGACAGCGAAGCTAAGAATAGTGGTCGCCAAAAAAGACAGCTCAATCGTTTTCTTCGACGCTGCCGGAAAAAAGCTCGCCGCCGAAAACGATCGGACGATGACACCGGTCGAAGTGAATGGTGAAAAAACGTACCACCTCGAACGCTTCACCAACATGTGGGACACGCAGGAAGCGTTCTATGGCCTCGGGCAGCATCAGGCGGGCGTCTTCAATTGGCGCGGCGAGTCGGTTGACATCATCCAGGACAACACGAACATCTCCATTCCGTTGCTTCTCTCCAGCAACGGTTATGGAATTTTCTGGAACAATCCTTCGCGCAGCCGCTTCAACAATCGCTTCGTCCACGCGCTCTACATCAGCTCCGAAGTCGCCGAACAGATGGACTACTACTTCATCGGCGGTCCCGACTTCGACAAAATTATCTCTGCTTACCGCGAACTAACCGGCGCCGCGCCGCTCTTCGGCAAATGGGCTTATGGCTATTGGCAATGCAAGAATCGCTACGACTCGCAAGCGGAGCTTCTCAGCATCGCCAAGCGCTATCGCAGCGAGCACATCCCGCTCGACAACATCGTGCAGGACTGGTTCTGGTGGAACACTATGGGCGAACCCGTCTGGAACAAGAACTACTCCGATCCCAAGAGCATGCTGGACGAGTTGCACAAAGAAAACGTACACCTCATGGTTTCCATTTGGCCGTACTTCCGGCCCGGCTCACCCGTCTATGACGACATGGCCGCAAAAGGCCTGTTCATCGACAAGACTAAAGTCGAGGCGTTTCATCCGGCGGGCATGGCGCTTTACGACGCCTTCAATCCCGAAGCGCGAAAATACTATTGGAACCTGATGGACGACGCGCTTTTCAAAATCGGCGTCGATGCTTGGTGGCTCGACACGACGGAACCCGAAACCGAGGGCCGCGAAGAATCGCTGCTCCTTCACAACCAAGTTCGTATGGACGGCAAACCCGCCAGCGGCGCCCGCTACGCCAATCTGTTTCCCCTGATGACGACGAGCGCGGTCTATCAGGGCCAGCGCGCCGCCAGCAACCAAAAGCGCGTCTTCATTTTGTCGCGCTCGGCATTTGCCGGCGCGCAGCGCAACGCCGCGGCCGTCTGGTCCGGCGACGTCAATCCCAACTGGGAAACCTTTCGCCGGCAAATTCCCGCGGGCCTGAACTACTCGATGGCGGGCAATCCTTATTGGACGACGGACATCGGCGGCTTCACCGTCGCGAACCCTGACGATCCCGCTTACCGCGAACTCTATGCCCGCTGGTTTGAGTTCGGCGCGTTTTGTCCGATCTTCCGAGCGCACGGGACGCGTAGCACAAATCAAAACGAAATCTGGTCGTACGGTCCGGAAATTCAAAAAATTCTCACGAGCTACGACCAACTTCGCTATCGCCTGATGCCGTACACCTATTCGGTCGCTTGGAGAACCACCGGCGAAGGCTACACGCCGATGCGCGCGCTGGTCATGGACTTCCGCGATGATCCGCGTACATGGAACATCGGCGACCAATTCCTTTTCGGGCCATCAATTCTGGTGAATCCGGTCACCGAACCTGGCGCGACCACACGCCACATCTACCTGCCCAATGGCAAGTGGTACAACTTCTGGACAAACGAATCCATCGAAGGCGGCCGATCCATCGATGTCCCATCGCCTTTGGACCAAATGCCTCTATTCGTTCGCGCCGGCGCAATTCTTCCTCTCGGACCTCAAGTTGAATATGCAACACAAGATGTGACGGACAAACCTCACGAGATCGTGCATCCGCACGAACAGGAAGAAATGTTTGAACTTCGCGTGTACATGGGCGCGGATGGCGACTTCACTCTCTACGAGGATGACGGCAATACGTACGCCTACGAAAAAGGTCAATTCGCGACGATCCCGCTCCATTGGAATGAAAGCGCTCAGAAATTAACACTCGGGGAGCGCAAAGGAACTTACCCAGGCATGCTGCGAAGGCGACATTTCGGCGTCTCGTTTGTCCGGAAATCGTCGCGCTCACCGGAAATGCGTAAATCCTTTCCGATGGAAATAACTTATGATGGTCACCCTTTCGAAGTAGCGTTCACGGAAACGCCTGGGTCGAAATGACCCGGTAGCAAATTTTGTGTAGTACGCTTCGAAGCTTTTCGAGGAGGTCAGTACGATGAATCGCAACACCGCATTTCGCTGCACGCTTGCAGCGTTCGGATTTCTCGCCCTTGTAGCTATGCCCGCACGTCTGCGCGCCGAGACAAATTCTCCCGAGGGAGCACAAAAAGTGGAAAAGAAATCGTTCGGCAAACTTCCCGACGGCACCGAGGTCGAACAATACACTCTGCACAGCGCGAAGGGCGCAGTGGCCAAGATTGTTACCTACGGCGCGACGCTCACGGAGCTTTGGGTCCCCGACAAAACCGGCAAGAATGCCGACGTTGTCCTCGGCTTCGATAATTTGGAGCAATACGCCGGCGACCACCCGTTTTTCGGCGCCACCATCGGCCGCTACGGTAACCGCATCGCGAAAGGAAAGTTTTCCATCGACGGCCACGAATATTCGCTTTTTCTGAACAACGGGCCGAACTCACTGCACGGCGGCAAGGAAGGCTTTAACCGCAAAGTCTGGAAAGCAGAACCAGCGAAGGCCGATCACGGCGCCGCGGTGAAGTTCACCTACGTCAGCAAGGACGGCGAAGAAGGCTATCCCGGCACGCTTACGACGAGCGTCACCTACGAACTGACCGACGACAACGCGCTCAAGCTCACCTATCACGCGTCCACTGATAAGCCGACTGTCGTCAATCTCACCAACCACAGCTATTTCAATCTCACCGGAGCGGGCACCGGCGACATCCTCAAAGAAGTTCTCCAGCTCGATGCAGACCGCTACACGCCTGTTGACTCCACCCTGATTCCGACCGGCGAACTCAAGTCCGTCCAAGGCACGCCATTCGATTTCCGCAAGGCGACGGCGATTGGCGCGCGCAACGATCAGGTACCCGGCACCGGTGGCTACGACCACAACTTCGTCCTCAACGGCGCGGCCGGTAAGCTGCGCAAAATTGGATCCGTCTCCGATCCCACATCCGGCCGCGCGATGGAAATCTGGACCAGCGAACCCGGTGTTCAGCTCTACGTCAGCCTCGGCCTGAACGGCTCGATCAAGGGAATCGGCGGCGCGTATCCAAAATTCGGTGCGCTTTGCCTCGAGACGCAGCACTTTCCAGATTCGCCAAATCAAGCAAAGTTTCCATCAACAACGGTTCGTCCTGGGAAGGACTATCACTCCGAAACCATCTACAAATTCTCAACCAAATAAGCGCTCGTGGCGTGAGACCGTGTGTGTCTCGCCGCGATTCCGATTGCAAAAGCGCCTTTCAGATCAGGACTATTGACAACGGCGGCCCCACCAGTGTAAACGTGTACCACTGGATCGTAAGCGTTTACGGTAACGTTGAAGGCCTTCGCTTCTTCGTCGCCTTCTCGCTACTTTCCCTCCTGAAAGCCGGTCTTGACTCACCGGCTTTTTTACCGACCCGGGGCTTTTCTCTACCCCAGAGCAGTCCGGAGAAGAGCCCCTGCCTTCTCACCGGCGTCGGCGGAGAGTGGCACGGGATTTCGGGATTTAAAGTCTCGCGGGATGGCTGGGCCGTCCCGCTTTTTTGCGACAACAGCAGCCGCTTAAAAGTTGCAACGCGCCGCTGTTTCGTCAATCATAGCGGCGCGTTTCCGTAATGCATGCCGCTTGATTCGTGCAAGCCGGTGGTGCGGGCGAAGCTCAGACTCGAATCGCTTCGCAGGCAGGAAGGAACAGATGACAGCGATTTTGGGAATGCTCGCAGCACGGGAACATCTGGTTCGGCTTTCCGCGGTGGACCTGGCCATCGTGATTTTTTACTTCGCGTTGGTCCTGGGTATCGGTTTTTACCTCAAGCGCTTCGCCAAGACCGGCGAAGACTTCTTCCTCGCCGGCCGCGAAATGACCGCTTGGGTCGCGGGTCTGGCGTTTGTTTCCGCCAACCTCGGTTCGCTGGAGTTGCTCGGCTGGGCCGGTAACGCCTATCAGTACGGAATTCTCGCAGCGCACTGGTATTGGATCGGCGCGATTCCCGCCATGGTGCTTCTCGGCTTGGTGATGATGCCGTTCTACTACATTTCCAAGACCCACTCCGTGCCCGGTTATCTGCAACTTCGCTACGGTCCCGCTGCGAGCGGACTGAGCGCCGTCACTTTCGCCTTCATGACGATTCTGATGTCCGGCGTGAACATGTACGCGATGGCCTTGGTCATGAAGGTTGTGCTTGGCTGGGACATCAACTTCAGCATGTGGGTCTCGTCGCTCACAGTCGGTGTCTATGTTGCCGCGGGCGGATTGTTCTCCGCGATTTTCAACGAAGTTCTGCAATTCTTCTTGATCTGGTTTGGCGCGCTGCTCATCCCAATTCTCGGTTTGTACGAAACGGGCGGTTGGAGCGGCATGGTCGCTCGCATCCAGCAGAATTTTCCGGGCCAGGACTTCACTCACATGTGGGGCCCGATGCATTCGTTTTCCAGCAACCCGATGGGCATCCACTGGACCGGCATCGTCTTTGGTTTGGCTGCGGTGCAGTCGATGGGTTACTGGACTACCGATTTTCTCGTGGTACAGCGCGTCCTCTCCGCCAAGGACATTCGTTCCGCGAAAATGGCGCCCATCATCGGTTCGTTTTTCAAAATGGCGGTGCCGCTGATCGTGATTTTGCCAGGCCTGCTTGGCCTGGCGGTTTTGCCGATGCATTTGGTGCCTAATTCTCCGCATCTGCCGCCGGGGCAGCATAGTTTTGATGAAGTCCTTCCGCTCATGTTGGTTCGTTATTGCGGCCCGGGATTGTTGGGACTGGGTATCACGGCGCTGGTTGCGGGTTTCATGGCGGGCATGGCGGGCAACGTCAGTGCATTCGCCACGGTTTGGACCTATGACCTCTACCGTCCCTTCATCAAGAAGGACGCGACCGACAAACACTACGTCTCCATGGGCCGCTGGTGCACCATTATTGGCCTCTTCGTCAGCATCGGCACCGCGTATCTGGCGATGCGGTCCGAAAGCCTGATGGATTGGGTACAGAACCTCTTCGGCTTTTTCATCGCACCGCTGTTCGGCACTGTGCTGCTGGGCATGTTGTGGAAGCGCGTAACCAGCGCGGGCGGATTCCTGGGCCTGCTCTCGGGGACGGCTACCTCGATCACACTATTCTTTCTAATGAAGTCCGATCCTAAATGGGTGGCGATCTTCGCGCTTTCGCCCGAAGCCAAAGGCCTTGCGCAGGCGATGTATCAATCGTTGTGGTCATGCACGACGTGCGTAGTCGTCACAATTCTGGTGACGCTGGTTACCAAGCCGAAGCCGGATCAAGAGTTGCGCGGCTTGGTCTACAGCTTGACCGACGTCGCGCAGGAAGAACACGCCAGCCTGTTCCACAAGCCGGTGTTCTGGGGAATGTTAGCGTTGGTCTTGCTGGTAATTTTGCAGATCATTTTCTGGTAGTGCGGTGAAAACGCTCTAAAAGGGAAAACATCAGGAAAAAACGATGGGCGAAAAACACAACATTATTCCGGTTTGGTTTTTTGTAGGCGTGCTGTTTCTGGCGTACGGCGTATTGGTTTTGGCAAGCGGATTGTCACGCTGGTCTGCGGATGCCACGTCGCAGAACGCGCAGAATGATGTGCTCGCTCACCTCCATGCGCCGGTGTGGTGGGGCGCGCTGTTGATCGTTCTAGGCATGGTTTATTGCGGCGCGTTCCGGCCGGGACGCAAAGCGAACTAAAGACTTCACGCGGGCCTCCGCAGGAAAAGACGGACGCTGGTCATGGCAGATACAAAGAAAATGACAATCGGTGTGATCGTGGGGAACCGGGGATTTTTTCCCGACCATTTGGCGAAAAGCGGCCGTGAAGAGATTCTCGGCACTTTGGCGAACGCTGGAATCAATGTGGTCGCGCTCAGCCCCGAAGAAAGCAAGTACGGCGCGGTGGAAACTCACGAAGAGGCCAAGCGTTGTGCCGCGCTCTTCAAGAAACACGAAAAGGAAATTGACGGCGTCATTGTAACGTTGCCGAACTTTGGCGACGAACGCGCCATTGCAGATACGCTTCGGCTGGCCCGTCTGAATGTTCCGGTTCTGGTGCAAGCCACACCGGACAACGCGTCAAAAATGACGATCACTCACCGGCGCGACAGTTTCTGCGGAAAAATGTCGGCCTGCAACAATTTGAAGCAGTACCGGATTCCCTATTCGCTGACCAAACTGCACACGGTCGCCCTCGATTCGCCGGAATTTGCGAAAGACCTGGCGTGGTTTTCCGCGGTGTGCCGCGTGGTGCGCGGATTGAAGGATTTGCGCATCGGCGCGATCGGAGCTCGGCCTACTGCTTTTAACACTGTTCGCTATAGTGAAAAGCTTTTGGAAGCTAACGGCATTTCGGTCGAGACGCTGGACTTGAGCGAAGTGCTTGGCCGCATCAGCCGCATGAAAGACAACGACGACGCGGTCGCGGCGAAATTGGCGGCAATCAAGAAGTACGTCAGCACCAGCGGCGTGCCTGATCCTGCGCTGATCAAGATGGCAAAGCTGGGCGCGGTGACGGATCAATGGATGAAGCAGACCGACGTTGCCATCAGCGCCGTGCAGTGCTGGACGTCGCTTGAAGAAAATCTCGGTATCGTGCCCTGTACCATCATGAGCATGATGAGCGACAACCTGCTCTCCAGCGCGTGCGAGACCGACGTTTGCGGCACGCTGAGCATGCACATGCTCCAGCTAGCCAGCGGCACGCCGAGCGCGTTGCTCGACTGGAACAACAACTACGGCAGCGACCCAAACAAGGCTGTGTGCTTTCACTGCAGCAACTTGCCGAAGCATTTTTTCCGCGAAGTGCGCATGGACTTCCAGGAAATCATCGCGGGCACCGTGGGGAAGGAAAACACATTCGGCACAGCCGTTGGCAAAGTGAAAAGCGGAGCGATGAGTTACGCTCGTTTTTCTACTGTGGACACCGACGGCGTGATTCGCGGCTATGTCGGCGAAGGCAAATTCACCGACGATTCACTGGAAACGTTCGGCGGCGCGGGTGTCGTGGAAATTCCTGAAATGCAGAAGCTGCTGCGCTATATTTGCGACAACGGATTCGAGCACCACGTTGCCGCGAACTTTTCGACCGTGGCTGGCGCGGTTCAAGAAGCGGCCCAGAACTATCTGGGCTGGGAAACTTACCACCACGCTGCCTAGAGCGTGCCCTGAAAATAAAGGCGTCAGCGCTGAGCGCGTCGCCACCGGAACTATAGTTCCGGTTTCCATGGCGAGCGGACCGACGTTGGTCCCTTTTCTGCTTGGCGTTTTCGCGCCGAGTTACGCCGGAATTTTGACGCCAAGCCACCAATCCCGAAGCTAAGATACCAAGCAAAAGAAAATCTACTGGCCGGAAGTTGGGATTTGCAAACTGGACTTTTGCCTGTACGTTGCGAATTCAGCGACGGATGAGGCGCTGCACAGTATCGAGGAACTGGCGGCCCGTGGAGAGGCGAGCGCCGGTATTCAGTTCCAGTTCGTAAACTCCGTTCATCATCGTGTGCGCAGCGACGATGCGCGAAATGTTGACGATGCGGCCGCGATGAACGCGCACAAATTTCTCCGGGTCTAATCTCCTTTCCAGGCCGGTCAGTGTTTCGCTGTGCAGATGGGTCTTGGGACCACAGTGCAACAGCACGTAGTTGTTGGCCGACTCGACCCAATCCACTTTTTCGACCGGCACAAAATCGTAGCGGTCGTTGTTACGGACGACCAGCCGCTCCGCCCATGATTTGCGGCCGGTCTCGAGCAACTTTTGCAACCGTTGCGCAGCTAACTGAAAATCTTTTGAAGCCAGCCGGTCGCGCGCCCTCAATATGGACGCACTTAAGCGCGCTTCATCGAATGGCTTGAGCAGATAGTCGACTGCGTTCAGTTCAAAGGCTTGCACCGCGTACTCATCATAGGCGGTGACAAAGATCACCGGCGGCATGCGCTCGACGCCCACCTGACGTACCACGTCCAAGCCGTCGCAATCGGGCATCTGGACGTCGAGCAGTACGAGGTCAGGTTGCTTTGACGAAATTTCCTGAATTGCCTGAATGCCATTTTCGCATTCGGAAACGACTTCGACGTCCGTCAGCTTCGCAAGCGAGTTGCGAAGGCCGCGCCGAATCAGCGGTTCATCATCCGCAATGAGCAGCCGCAGTTTGTTCATAGGTAGTTTGCCGCCGCGCGGAACGCTGGAAAGGAAGAGTAAGACACACGAGGGTTCCGCCTTCGTCTGGAGACTTGACGGTCAGGCTGCCTTCGTTGCCGTACATGCGTGCGAGCCGGTCGCGTGTGGAAGCCAGGCCAACGCCAAGCGTGAGGTCTTGAAGATTCTTTCCGCGTAGCCCCGAGCCGTTGTCTGACACAGTAAGCACAAGGTGGGCAGTACTGACCTCACTGCGAATCGTGATCAGAGCTGTCTTGCAAACGACGAGCCGCGCGTCCTGGCTGCGCACGCCGATGATTCCCGAACCGGCTGCCTCGCGCAGGCCATGACGAATGGCGTTTTCAACGATGGGCTGAAGCAGGAGTGTTGGTACGAGGGCATCGAGCGTCGCGGGAGCCAGATCCATCTTCACTTGCAGGCGGTTGCCAAAACGCATCTGTTCGATGGCGATATAAGCCTCGGTGAGCGCGATTTCTTCGCTGAGAGGTGTCTCGGCTTCGCCGCTGTTGCGCAGCGCGGAACGCAGCAGATCGCCTAGGCGAGTCAGCATTTGACTGGCGACATGAGGTTCGTCCTGGGTAAGCACGGAAATATTCTGCAGCGTATTGAAAAGGAAATGTGGATTGAGGCGCATGCGAAGAACGTCGAGTTCGGCCTGGCGGAGGCTTGCTTCGAGGCGCGATTTCTCGAGCAACAGTTGCGCGCGTTCGGTTTCCTGTAGCTGGAAGCGAATCCAGTTGCGGAAGAGCGCGCCGCCCGCGATGGAGACCCAGTAGAGCATTTGCTGAAAGAAGAAATCACCGACGGGTATCGTCCAGAACTCGGCCCAGGTTGGGCGGGCGCGCGAAAATAACGGAGCGTCGAGCAGCCAAACGACGGCGGTGGTCAGGTAGGATAAATAGGACAGACCAATCCCGGCGAGCGCCAGCGCGGCAACGTTGCGCAGCCAGCCTTGCGGTTGCAAAGGAAAGCGTTTTTCCAGAGCGAAGACTACCGGCGTGAGGAATGCCCACGGCCAAAAACACGCAAGCCAATGCATCAAGTCAAGGGCGGAAAAGCCCTGATAGGCCGGGTAGGCGGGACGTCCGTGAATGTAGCTGAGCACGCCGACCAGGCTCCAAATTAAAAAGAGCGCGGGAATTCCGGGATAACGCACACCGCGATTGGCCGGTTCCCTTCGTACCTCAGGGTGAAGTTGTGAGGTCTCGCTCATATCCGGATTGCGCTTCCGCGATTCTCCTAAAGTCTGACACCCGCTGGCTACGCGGCAAGCGTTTTTTGGGGCAAGTGCCGTTTCGACTTGGCAAACTACCTTTTCGTGTCCGCGAACGCCCTGGCGAACAATTTTCTGGATTTTGAAGCAGATTGTTGCGCTTCGTCTTGGCTTCACCGGCACAGCCGAACCTTCCTTCCGTTCGCCAAAAGAGAGCGCCCGTTCATCAAGTCTGAATTGCCGGTTCTGCGGCCGGGAACAACGATGAGGCTCGAGTGCTCGTGAAAAGGAGCCGACATGAATTGCATCGCTGCCGCATCAACGGTTCTGGCAAACAGAATTCCTTTGATCACTCGAGTTTTCGCGGCGCTGGCTTGTTCGCTTGCGTTCTCGCTGACCGCCTCAGGGCAGATCGTCAATGTTTCGGTTTTCGAGCAGTTCCGGGCGCACGATCAACACTTCTTCTGCACAGTGGAATATGCACCGGCAAAATGCGTTCACGATTTGCAGCAACTCCATCGTTTGCTGGAGAAGTACAACGCGGACAGTTTGGGAGAGTGGCAATGGGTCGTTGTCTCTCGCTCCGAATGGAAACCGTTCTGCGTAAAGCTGGGGGTAGATTTTCGGTCGCCGGCGATGACTTCTTTTGTAGATCACCAGGCATTTTTCGACGAAGCCCTTTTTGACATGGACCCGAGTCGTTCCGCGGAGCTCATCCGCAAATTTGGCGCGCCTTGGAAGGAATTGTTGCCGCTGGCGGTGACGCATGAGCTTGGCCACGCGGTTTGTCGGGACACCACGGAGGCGCGCGCGGAGTTTTTTGCCGAGGATTTGCGGCGTCACAGGCCCGGGCGATGCGAATCGACAGCTTCGGTATCGGTCTGGAGCAATCGAGCGCCAGGCAGATAGGACAGTTCGCCGTGGCCGGCTGGCTCTGGCGGGCTCCGGGGCAGCTTGGTAAGTTACTGTGCCGATTGCATGCCCAAGCGTGCAGCCTTCTCCAGCGACGCGCGGGCAAACCGCCTCTGCGTGGCCCGGGCAACCGGAGCGATGAGCCGCACCAGGGGCGTCGCCGGCAGTGAGAAAGAGAAAATGTCGTACCAGACTTCCTGAGTCGCAGGATGCCACTCGAGGGAAAAGATCTCTTCGCCACGCATAACGTGGCCTGGCAGCGTGCCGTAACCGAATCCGGTGCGCAAAACCTTTCCATCCTGTTCCGGCTCGTCGCGTAAAACGTAGATCACGCGACAGAAATCCACGGACCAGATGCCGAAATGGCGCGAGACGATCGCGACATCCGTACTTACATCCAGTGTGGATGTGGAAGGAAATACCTGGAGGCCGTCAATCGCCAGGAGCTTCCAGGAAAAAAGTGCGTTCACTACGGCATCAAACTTTCGTCGTCCTGTGCCGACCTGCAACCGCAGGTGATTGATGCGCCAGCCCGCGGGCGGCTTGCTTCTCGTGGCGCCCACATGCGGGTAGGAGTAAGTCATTGCCTCGCGATCTGTGAGCTGCGCCCGTATCGAAGTTTCGCTGGGTCTAAGGACGAAGAGCATGCCATGAACGTACTCCAGAAAGGAGCGAAGGCAAAGGAATCGGAGAATTCAAATCCTGCGAACGTTTCGGGGTGTTGGACGCGTTAACGCGAATCTTGGACGGAACGGAGAGCAGGGTAGAGGCTGCGGAAGCTAGCGTAGGTTTTTTGCAGCAGAGTCGAGGAGGACGGATTCGGCGCCACGCGTTTCGCGACGCGGATGACGGCGTCGCAGGCTTCGTCCACTGAAGCGAAGTGTCGCGCTCCGACTGCGGCGAGGATTGCAGCGCCGTAAGCCGCGCCTTCCTCGGCCTCGACAATTTCCACTTCGTGCGCGTATACGTCGGCCTGAATTTGCCGCCATAAAGGAGAGCGCGCGCCACCTCCGCCAAGGCGGATCTGCTTCACGGGAACTTTCATTTCTTCAAAAATCGAAAAGGAATCTTTCAAGCTGAATGCGACACCTTCAAGAATCGCCCGAATAAGGTGTCCGCGATGATGCGACGGAGTGATTCCGACCAGCGCACCGCGAGCGTTGGGATCGAGGTGCGGAGTGCGCTCGCCCATCAGGTAGGGCGCCCAGAGCAACCCTTCTGCTCCGGCAGGCGCCGTCTCCGCCTCTTCGGACAGGAATTCGTACGGATCGCGATCGCTGCCGGCCGCCGCGTTCTTCGCGACGCCGAAAGTGTCGCGAAACCACCGGAGGGAGAGTCCCGCAGCCTGTGTCACGCCCATGACGTGCCAGCGTCCCGGAATCGCATGGCAAAACGTGTGCAAACGGCCGCGAGGATCGAGTGCAGGCCGGTCCGTCGCCGCAAACACGACGCCTGACGTGCCGATCGTGGCACTGACCACTCCAGCGCGTACGATTCCCATGCCGACTGCGCCGGCAGCCTGGTCACCCGCGCCTGCAACGACAGGGGTACCAACCTTCAGACCCGTTGCGGCAGCGCCTTCTTCGTTCAGCTTTCCGCAGACTTCCGGCGATTCATACAGCTTCGGTAGAACACCTTCGTCAATTCCGGCACCGGATAGAACTTCCTTGGACCATTTGCGCTTCGCGACGTCTAGCAGGAGCGTGCCCGAAGCATCGGCCTGGTCAATCGCGCGATCGCCGGTCAGCCGAAAGCGAACGTAGTCCTTCGGCAGCATCAGATAGCGAACGCGCGCCCACAGTTGCGGCTCGTTCTCGCGCACCCACAGCAACTTGGTCAGGGTGAAATTCGTCAGCGGAGGGTTGCAAGTCAGCTGAATCAGGCGATCGGCGCCAAATTTTTCAGAAAGCTCTTGCGATTGCTTTTGGGTGCGCTGGTCGCACCAGATCAGAGCGGGCCGCACCACTTCGCCGCTGGCGTCCAGCATCACCGCGCCATGCATCTGGCCGGAAAATCCGACGCATGCCATCTGGTCGGCGCGCAGGCAGGATTTCTGCAGCGCTTTCTTCACCGCGATGCCGCACGCGCGCCACCAATCGCGCGGATCCTGCTCCGCCCAGCCCGGCTGCGGCGAGGCAAACTGTTGGTGCTCTGCGGTCCCCGAGGACACCACGCGGCCGCCCGCGTCCATCACCAGAGCGCGTGTTCCGCCCGTCCCAACGTCAATACCAAGAAAATGAATGGGAGTTCTCCGTCAGTCGAAGGTAGCCAATTCAGAAGATTCGCCGTTCGTCTCCCCGTCGGTCTCCCCGTTTGGCGATTCAGTCCTTGCCCGCGCACCCATCGGATGGCGGGCCAAAAAATAATCGAGGTTCCCGCGCATCACCAGATGCGGGACAAGGGTTACCTGCGGATGGGGACTGCGCCCGTCCACCAGGTAGTTGTAAAGAACCTGGAAGGCGAGGCGTCCCTGCGTTCGTGGTCTCTGGTAAATTGTCGCCGCAACGTTTCCCGCGCGCAGTTCCTCGGCCAGTTTCGGAAAAAGGTCAGTCGTGATGATGGAAAGCCGCCCCAGCATGCCGGAATCGCGAGCCGCCTGAATGACCGGGATGGAGGCTTCGGTGGTGATGTACAAACCGGCGAGATCAGGATGCGCCGCGAACAATGCACGGCATTTGTCGTACGCTTCCGATTCCGTATCGTGATCTTCAATCGGCTCCAGCACCTGCATTTCCGGATGGAGCGAATTCAACGTCGTACGGAACGCCTTGAGCTTTTCCGCATGCTCATTGATGGAAAGCGCGCTAAGAGTCGCCGCGATTTTGCCTTTGCGGCCGGCAAACTTTCCGATCAGGTCAGCCGCCAGTGATCCGCTGGCCATCGTGTCGATGGAGATCACCGCCAAACGGCCAGAATCCGGTGCATCGGTGGAAACACACACGACCGGCGTTTTCGCCTTCGCCGCCCGCTTCATCCACGAGCGAAAATTTTTCGGGCGGCTGGGAAACGCGACGATGCCATTGGCCTCCGCTTTCACAGCGGAGTGAAACGCCTCCTCTTCCGCTTCGCCCAACAGCGGGTACGTACGAAAATCCAACTCAACGTTTTCCACGCCCAAAGCCCGCGCGCCGTGGTTGATGCCGTCACGCACTTCGTCCCAGAAAGACGTGGTGCCGCTGAGCGTGTTGACGGAAATGCGAAACTGTTTTCTCTGCGATAAAAAACGGGCGGCCAGATTTGGACGGTAGCCTAGCGATTTGGAGACTTGCAGCACGCGGCTGCGCGTCACCGCGCTTACGCCGGGATGGTTATGCAGGGCACGGTGAACCGTTCCTGTCGAAATTCCCAGGGCATCGGCGATGTCAAACAATGTGGCGTTGCGTCGCGTCATTGTTTTCGGATCCTCTCCGTGATCCTCGACACGCGGTTTCGTTAACGTTTACGGCTCCCGATTAAATGTCACGAACCCACAATTGTCAATGTCTCCGTCTTATTGAAAACAAAGAAGTTCTCGCATTTTTGAATTTTCGGTGAACACCGTAACGTGCCTGCTCAGCCTTACGTCGAATGTGGTAAACTCATATATGGCTGTCACCCTGAAGGACATTGCGAGAGACCTCGGCGTCTCCGTTATCACCGTCTCCAAAGCCCTCCGCGATCATTCCGACATCAGCGAGGAAACCAAGGCGCGCGTCCTGAAGCGTGTCAGGGAATTGAACTACCGCCCGAACCTCGCCGCGCGTGCTCTGGTTACGGGGCGCACCAACCTCCTTGGCTTCGTTGTGCCCGACCTGCTTCATTCGTTTTTCTCCGAGATTGTCCGCGGCGTGTCGTCTGCTATGCACAACACCGGCTACACGCTAGTGACCACGTCGTCCGAACAAGACCCGAAAATGGAACGCCAGGCCGTCGAACAGCTGATCGCGCGCCGTGTGGACGCACTGCTTGTCGCCTCTACGCAGTGGACCGTGGAGATGTTTCGCCGCGTCGAAGAAGCCGGCATTCCCTACATTTTGATCGATCGCAGCTTCAGCGGCCTGGGTGCCCACTTCGTCGGGGTCAACGACGAAGAAGTTGGCGCGCTCGCCACGCGCCATCTCGCCGAAGTCGGCTGCAGGCGCATTGCGCACATTGGCGGCGGAGAAATCAGTTCGCTGGTCGGCCGCAAAGAAGGCTACAAGCGCGCGCTCGCGAAGCTCGGCCTGGTTGCAGACCCCGAGCTCATCTACAACGTTGATCGCGTTCAGGAATTGGGCGACGAAGCCGGCTACAACGCCGCGAAAAAACTTCTGCAAGCCAATCCTCGGCCCGATGGAATTTTCTGCTATAACGACGCCACTGCTTATGGCGCAATCGCCGCTTTGCTCGAAGCGGGTCTCGGCGTCCCAGAGGACGTCGCCGTCGTCGGCTGCGGCAACCTGCTCTACGACAAATTCCTTAAGATTCCGCTCACCAGCGTGGACCAGCAGACCATGTCTATCGGCCAGCGAGCCGGTACGCTGGCGCTTCAGCTCATCGAAGCCGGTGAACCGGTTCCGCCGCAGCGGATTTTGCTCGAGCCCAAGCTCATCGTGCGCCAATCCACACAGCGCCGCGCGGAGAAGTTTCCCCGCGCCGCCATCGCATGAGTCGGCGGGTGTAAACAACTAACTCAGAATTATCAAATCTAAGGATTGGTGCCCAAGAGAGGACTCGAACCTCCACGACCTTGCGGCCACTAGCTCCTGAAGCTAGCGCGTCTGCCAGTTCCGCCACTTGGGCACAAGCGAGGAAATTTCAGCAGTTCTCAATTTTCTCCCGCCGCGTCTCTTCTTGTCAATGAAGCGCGTATAGCGTTTAGGACTGAATGATCAGATCCGCCACTACTCGGAGCATTGCCTCTAGTTCTTGTTCTTAACCTTTACTTCAACTTTGCACTGTTTGTCAGCAGCCCATTTAAGGTCGTAGCCTGCGGCAAAAGCGCCACTGCGCCGAGCTTTCGGAACTTCGCTGCCCGCTCGCGGTAGTTGTGCTCGCCCGGCGCGATAATCGCCGCAAATGGCACTCCTGCATCGCGCGCCGCGAGGGCGTCGTCAATGTTGTCGCCCAGATACAACGCCGACGCCGGGTCGCGTCCACGCAAAATTTTGTGCAGCCCCTCCGGATGCGGCTTCTTCTCGACGACATCGTCCACCGTCACCACCGTACGGAAATGTTTTGTCGCCGGCCACTTTTCAAACGTGAACGTATATTCCTGCCGGTTGCGCCCGGTGAAGAGATTTAATTCGTACCGCGCCGCCCATCGCGCGATTTGTGCCGGCGTCACGATGAGCTTTTCGCGCATCACATTGCCCGGCCGTTCCTTCGTGCCCCAGTAGAATTGCTCGAATGCCTTGCGCGCTTCTGCAAAGGTGGTTGGCCGCCCGAGCGCCGTCGCCCAGTTCGCCACCATCTGCCAGTCGTCGTTGTTGCCTGGCTTGCTCTTCCAGCGGTGCAGCTCGGCATGCGTTACGCGCTTGCCGGTCAGAAACTTGATGGTTTCAATTCCCGAGCGCCAGTACGTGTCGCGCACGTCCACCAGCACGCCGTCCACGTCGAAGATCAATATTTCAGGGGAAAGTTTCGCAGGCATGATCTAACAGCAGAATAGCACGCGGGTTATGAGTTCCTGGCCGGGTGACTTGTGAAGGGCTTCCAAAAAGAAAGGGCCGCGTCTTCGCAACGGGTGGACAGTTTCCCGATGCGCCGGACGCGGCCGCACTAAGAGGATAAAAACGGTTTAGTTGTACTTCTCCCAGTTGAACGCGCTCAGCATATAGTTGCCGAGCTGATAGAACTGCTTCTGAAGCGAGCGGTCATAGTGAATCGCACCGCCGCCCAAGTCAGTCACCTGGCCTGCGACCACCGCTCCGTACAGGTTGCCGCCGCCATTCAACTTGAATGGAGCGTTCGGGGCGTAGATCAGGCTGGCTGTTTGCGTGCCGCCGTTGATTGTTACTTGGCTCGTTCCACCGTACAGAATCTGGAAGTTGCCGGGAATCATTGAAGGATTGGAAAGGCTAGATCCGGTAAGGTCAATGGTTCCCGCTGCGGCCACGTTCACTACGATCTGCGCATATTGCGCCGGCGAAGTTCCCGGAATCGGATCAATGTAAATGTTGGGGTTGCCGTTCGAGTTCAAGCTGTACACATTTATGTAAACGATGCTGCCCGCCGCTGTTCCTGCGGGTGGCGCAAAATGCAGGTTTCCCTTAATCGTCAGGGCGCCAAGTTGGGTTGCCGAACCACTGCTTGTACCCGCGGTGATCACCATGTCATTGTTACCGTTGGTGAGCGAGCAGCTCGGAATTCCGGTGCAGCTCGGGTTGTTGTTGGCAACCGTCATCGCCGTGTTGGTTGGCGTCGGGGTCGGAGCCGGAGGGGTATCGTAGGTAACGCTTTGCGGTAGTTCGGTAATTCCACCGGTCACGGACGCGTTACCATTCGTCGAGAGCGCCGTCACAGTGTTGGTCGAACAGGATCCAGTTCCAGCGCGCGGCGTCGAGAGGCTTCCGTTGATCGTCGTCTTCGAACCGCTGGCGCTCAAGTTTCCGTTCGTGCCGACGTTGCCGCCGTAGCTCTGCGTTACTACGTTGCCGCCACTGTATGTAATAGAAGTTGAGTCGTAGCTATCTGTGGAGCCGCCACCGCCAAAACTCAGCGCGCCGCATCCACTCTGCGTTGCGAACGCGGCATAGGCAAAGGACGGACTCTTCTGGCGCTCCATAATTGCAGAGACTCTTACCTTGGCGTTGCGGACTCCGGCAACCGTGCCATCTGACTTGATCTCCCACTTCTCCACCACGCTGGAGTTAGCCGCGGGGTAGCCCGTAAAACTTTGGATCGACAACAGCTTCGCGTAGGCCGAATAGTTGACGGTGGTATTTCCGGCTGTTAGCGAACCGGTTCCTGCGGTAGCAAAATTGGTCGTATCCGAACTGATCGGATAATTGTTCGCTCCGATGGATGTATTCGCGGAGAGTCCAGCCGGCTGGCCGTTGTACAAGACGGGCGACGACAAAACGTTGAAATTGGTGTTGATCTGGGCAGCCGTGGGCGCGGTGTAAGAGGTGCTTTGAATGAAGTTCGCAGCTTTTTGTACACCCGCCTCCGCGCCATAGCGAGCCTGCGTCATCAGGCGGTAATTCATGCCCGACCAGGTTTCGGCTTGCGCCATGAAAAGGAGCGAAACCGCCATGACCGACAGAACTGCCAGCAGAATCAACGTCAGAATCAGGGCAACGCCTTTTTGGTTCTTTTTCATCATCATAGAGTCCTCACCAGCAACCCTTTCAATTTCCTGCGTTCTCACGGAGTTAGACCTGCGGTCAAAAGACTCGCGCCGCCCGATCCAGTAAGTACGTTTCCGGGCATAGGTTGAGCGCGCGTATATCCACTGGGCGCGCTGGCAAGTTCCCAGGCGTCAAACACGTTGCGCGGAGAGATGTTCAGCAACGCTTTGGTTTCCTGTTGAAACTGGTTGGTTTTGGCGTCCCGGTTTTGCGTTTGAATGGTCAACGTGACCGCAACGTTTACTACGAATGTCTCGATCGCTTGCCCACCGTTGATGGTCACCGCGGTATCTTTCGTCTGATAGGTAAAGCACGGGGTGACGTTTCCGTTGGCGTCCGCGGGGTTCGTCGCAAGATTGTCCAGCAAGAGCACGCCGGTTCCGACAGCGGTCGCTGACGTGATGTCCGCCGAAACGTAACGATATAGTGTTCCCGTGCCAGACGAATTCGGCGAGCATTTGTAAACAACGTAATACATCGTCCCGTCGCCATTAATATCCCCGTAA